>C688J18823_10000394_pt1 | contig 25430 bp, 21 predicted proteins | sample HopSoiMetagenom1_FD_18823 | JGI IMG/M metagenome (IMG submission 18823) | reverse complement strand
TTCCAGCATTGATAACTAATGTTGAATTAAAATACTGTACAACAAAACAGGTTCATTGTTAATCAGAATTTCTTTCTCAAACTCCAGCCCCAATTTTTTCAGTAATTGAATGGAATTAGTGTTATCCTGTAAAACAGTTCCTCCAATTTTCTTGTGATGAGGTTTTACTTCATCCAACAATCGTTTGGAGGCTTCATAAGCGTACCCCCTTTTTCCGAATTGATCCAGAAAAGCAAATCCTATATCATGATCTTCCAGATAATCACGTTTCATAAATGTAACTACCCCAATTGGTATTGTAGTTTCTTGTAGACGAACCACCCAATAATTTGATGCGGGTGTTTGTTGAATTTTACGAATATAAGCTTCCGCTTCTTTTTTTGTTGCTATGTTTTTATTCCCAATAAACCTTATCCAGGAAGGGGTATTTAGCAGTTCGAAAATAAAGTCGGCATCAGTCAAACTTAATTCGGTCAATATAAGTCGCTCCGTCTTCATAGCACTCGTTTTCATAATAAACCTGTTTAAAACTCATTTATTCAGAGATACAAAATTCTTCCTGGCATTGGTCCTGCTCCGTTTCTAAGGTAACATGCTGTATATTTAAATGATCAAGTGCGTGTTTTACCGAATGTTTAATGGAAATAATCTGTTTTTCTTCCAGGCCTTTTTCAAGAATTAAATGAGCAGTCATTGCATTTTTGGTGGTACTCATCGCCCAAATATGAATATGGTGTATGGATTTTATTCCTTTTATTTTTAATATTTCTTTTTTTATTTTTTCTATTTGTATGGATCGCGGTACGGCATCGAGCGACAACTTCAGACTCTCCTTTAGTAAACCCCAGGTGCTATAGATGACCACTACCATAATGAGTAAGCTAATCATTGGATCGATCCATTTTGCACCTGTATAGGTAATAATAAATCCGGCAATCACAACACCGACTGAAACCATTGCATCTAATGCCAAGTGCAAATAGGCTCCTTTAACATTTAAGTCCTCTTCTTTATCTTTGAAAAAAAGTAAGGCTGAACCTGCATTGATAATAATACCTATTCCTGCCACAATGCTGATGGCCATACCTTGTGTTTCCACCGGCGTAATGAATCGTTGAATTGCCTCCCACCCTATACTTCCGACAGCGATTAATAAAATTACGGCATTTGCCAATGAAGCCAAAATGGTGCTTCTATGAAAGCCATATGTATAGCGTAATGTAGCTTTTCGCTTGGAAATTTGAAAGGCAAAGAGTGATAATCCCAGCGTAGCCACATCACTTAAATTATGCCCTGCATCTGAAAGTAGGGCCAACGAATGTGTATAAAAACCCGCGATAAATTCAATCAGTACAAATGCCATATTTAAACCGATACCAATTATAAAGGCGCGGCTAAGTCTGGTAATATTAGGAGTGTGATGGTGGTGATGTTCGTGGGAATGGCTGTGTTCCATAATTATTCTTTTGTCTGAAAGCGCTAATGATTACCAAATGTGGTAACTATTTTCAACTTATTCAAATTTTAAGGATAATTTAAACAATAGGTGTTTTCCTCATCACCTTCCCATGCCCTTATATCTTATTTGTCATCTGATCTGTCAGGTCAATTCTTACTAAATCAGAGACATGCACTTCTAATGCATTTGCAATTTTAAGTAATGTTTTAAAAGTAGGATTTGTATTTCCTGCTTCAATACGTTGCATGTTTGGTTTTTTAAAATCGCATGCAAGGGCAAGATCCACTTGATTCATTCTTTTTTCAAGTCGAATTTTTTTAATGTTTTGCCCTAAATTTTTGATGTAGTCTAAATCTGTCATTTTTTCCATGGGGTGTTATTATTAATTTTAATCAAACATTTTTCCTGAAATAAAGCTTTGAAATTTTTCTTTATACTGATCTGCAATTTTAACACGTGCATTATTAAGCATAATTACTTGTCCGCGTTCAATCGCTTGAATTTTGTTGAGTGCTATAATAAAAGAGCGGTGTACCCTCATAAATTTTGTCACTGGCAACTGGCTCTCCAATGATTTTAAGCTCATAATCGTCAACACCGGTTTTGTTATTCCTTTTAACCATATCTTAATATAATCCTTTAGTCCTTCAAAATAGAGCACTTCATTCAAATCAATTTGAATTTGTTTATACTCCGATTTTACAAAAATAAAATTCGAGGCTTCTTCTGTAACAGGTGGTCGCTTTGTTTGTACCAACTCATACCACTCTTTTGCCTTATTTGCTGCTATCAAAAATTCCTCATAATTAAATGGTTTCAACAGATAATCCAATGCATTTACTTTAAACCCTTCCAATGCGTAATCATCGAATGCTGTTGTAAAAATTACCCGAATATCTTTATTCAATGTTCTTGAAAACTCTATTCCATTGAGTTCAGGCATTTGAATATCCATGAATATCAAGTCTATCTTTGTTGAATTCAAAACCTCCATTGCTTCAATTGCGCTGCTACATCTTGCTTCGCATTGCAGAAACGGTGTTTGTGCCACATACCTATTTAACAAATGGATTGCTAAAGGCTCGTCATCAATGATAAGACAGGATATTTTCATCACCATCAATTTATATCAATTTTCAATTCTATAAAATAAGAATTATCCATCACGCCACTTTTGAGTTCATATTTGTTTTGATAAATCAATTCCAGCCGCTTTCTTAAATTATTTAGTCCTATACCTGAACCGCTTTTATCAGAGCGATTTTTCGGAAAATTTGAATTTCTGCTTGTAAAAAATAAATCGTTTTCCACTATTCTCATTTCGAAAGAAATATCCGATTGCTGTGTTGCAGATATCCCATGTTTATATGCATTTTCTATCATTGGAATAAACAGCAAAGGCGCTATATAATATGTTGAGTGTTGTGTTTCCGGAAATGTAAACCGGGCGATTGTTCTATTTGTATGTCTCAGCTCCATTAGTTGAATAAACTTCTTCAAAAAATCAATTTCCTTTGACAATTCAATTTTATCTTTTCCAGTATCATACAATAAGTATCTCATCAGTTTACTTAGGCTATGAATTGCTTCCTGTGCTTTTTCAGGAGATTGTTCCACCAATGAATAGATATTATTTAAGGCATTAAAAAAAAAGTGGGGTTGCAATTGATAACGCAAATGGAGCAACTCCGACTCTAAATTTTTATTTTCAATTTCTTTCTTTTCCGATTCTGTTTTTAACCAATGTTCTGTAGATCTTGTTGCTACCGAAAAGGCAATAGGGATAAAAAAGGAAATGAGATCGGCGAAAATAAAACCAATAATCATCGGCCTTGGTGGGTGTCCATGAAAATCACCCTTTTTCATATCCATTTCCATTAAATACCCGTGGCATTTTCCATTCACCCATAAAAACAACACTACAATCAATGCATTTACTATTGCATAAGCCAAATATTTTTTCTTAAAGAGTAATTTCTGCGTCAATGAAAAATAATTCGCATAAAATACAATCATGTATTCAATAAGAGGAACCCAGGTATTAACAATTAACCAGGGGTAATTAATTTGGCGGTCAGGACGAGTAAAGAAAAGAGGGAATACAAACAACACTGCCCATATAATGATGTGCACAGATGCCTGTATCGATTTATTGTACTTAGCAATTAATCCCATTTTCTATACCTGTTCTCTTAACGATAATTTTTTTTAGTTAAGTCGCCTTATTAATCCGTTATTTTCACCTCATAATGGTAAACTCTTATTGCAGCCGTATCATTTAAAAAGTCAATCTTGTATATTTCTATTCTGTTAATTTTTATTCCCATACGATTTTCTAAGTCAGCTTTTAACTCTTTTCTGCAATCAGGTTTTATCAATGCAATATTTTCATATTGAATTACCTGAGAAACCTCCTTCTTAAAAAGTATGGTTGTTTCCAGAAATAGGGTGAACAGAATAATAACAATATTAATGAAGGATATTTCCAGTGGATTTCCTTTGCTAAGTGCGGTTATTAACCCAACTGCAATAACAAGAAACAAGTAGGTCATATCCTTTGTGGTGATACCCTCTGTCCGGTAACGCAACATGGAGAATACTGCAAATAAACCAAATGCTGCCCCCATACTCATATCTGATTTATTTAGGATAAAAGTGATTAAGAATATAATTAGATTAAAAATAAAAAATGTAAAGAAATTTTCTCTGTTTTTATATACAGGAAAATAAATAAAACGAACGAGAATAAATACCGCAACAAAATCAATTGCTAAACGATAAAAGAATTTTGGTCCTAATTTTTCAAAAAATTGAAATCCTGATGAAGTTGATTCATCGTTAAGCGCTTGTAATAGTAACATCTATCGTCTTTTTTATTAGTCGTAAATTTTTCTTGAAATTATTATGTTTTAATGTATTGTATAAGTTAATAACACCAAAACAATACTTACTAAGGCTAACCTTTCGGATACGGTTGCGTTTCATAATTTCTAAAAATTTTGAACTCACTTCCTTATCTTGTTTCACCTCTGCAATTACAATATCAGCTATTTCTTTTTCCTGATCATCATTTTTAAAAGTCAGGTTTAAATCAATTGTAACACGCTCTGCAGCATGTTTATTCACCAATGTTATACGGGAGTAGTTGACCCAAAATTTTGCTTCCAAATCATTTGCAGAAATGGGAGTTTTTTCTTTCAACAAATTTTCGGCGACATCCACAATTTTTCCATCAATCAGGTGTTGTTTTACCCGATCTTTAATTGTTCTTCCTTTGTTATTTTTAAATTTCACTTCAAAAAAATGCAAATCAGACTCAACATACGTTCTGCAACGTATTTTATAACGTGAAGGCTTTTTACGGTGATGAGAAAAATACAAGTCGAACTTTATGGTATCAAAATATAGCGATTCATAACGACTTATTCTGTTACCATTTACATCCAATACAAAATAGTATTTTGTCAGTTGCTCCATAAATTCAACAAGACGATCACGACTGAATACAAATTTAACATCCGTGCGATTCATCAAGGCTACACTGTCCATCTCCTTTAAGGTAATTGGATCAAAACTTAATAATATGGTTTTTGCTGCTGTCAATTTTTTTAATATTCGTATTGATATTTTTTAATGGAAATCACATTTCCTTTTGCATCTGTCGTTTTTTTCTCAATTTTCATACTGTTTTTGTCGTATACATAAATTGATTTTTTCGTCACTTCTCCCTTTTTATCTGTTACCAATTCAAAGGTTTTTTCTCCGAATGAATTGTAACCGTATTGTATTTTTTCAACAACCTGATTGTTTCCATCATAAACTATTTCAAGTGTTTTATTCTTATCAATATTATATTCTGTAACCGTTTTCTTTTTTAGTTCGCCCTTCTCATTGAATTCCTGCTCTTCTGTTACATCATTGTCCTTATTGAATTTCTTAACAATTTTCTTTTTGAACGTTCCATCCTTATTGTACTCTACTTCTTCCAATTCATTTGCATCCTTATCAAAACGTTTAAATGATTCGTTAACTGTTTTTTCTTTTCCGTCTGTTATTTCCGTTAAACTAATGGTAACCGATTTTATTTTTAATTTCTTTATTTCCTTTTTACTTTGAGCAATTCCACTTATAAATGCAACGAGGCTAAGCAAAAGGGTAAAATATTTTTTTATTTTCATTTGATTGAAGTTAATTCAACATATTGGTTAATCAAGCGGTACATTCCATTAATCATAAATGGTAAATGTACCGACATCAACCGTTTCTTTTCTTTTCTTTATTTCTGTATTCTTAAATACAGCCATATCCGGTGCATTCACATCCGGATTTGTCATACTATGTGGATACCCTACTGTTGCAACAGAATCTTTGGAGTAAACATAAATTTTATAATTTCCTTTACGTAAATATTTAAATTCAAATACACCATCAGGTCCGGAACGTGTTCTGTCACCAAAGTTCACTTCATCACCATAAATAATGAATACATCCACATCGGATCCAGGGTATTGTCCGAGTAAGGTAGAAAAATTAGAATTATAATTCTTTGTGTATACAGTTCCTTTTATTGCTGAATTTCCGCCTTCACCTGCTGGTTTTTTACAAGCACACGTAATTGTCAATAATGCCGCAGTTGCTATAAATCCTATTTTTTTCAATGTTATTTTAATTGTTTAGTTTGTAAACTGTTTATGTTTTAACGCGCTATTTCCATTTTTTGGAATTGATTTCCATTCACCTGAATAAAGTAAAGACCATTTGGTAAATTAGCCACATTGAGTTGTTCTGCTCTTTTTGTTGATTGAACAGAGCCAACCTGTTGCCCGGTGGTATTATAAATAATTAACTGATTTTGTATATGCGAGTTGTTAAATTTTACTGTTACACTTTCAGTTGCTGGATTGGGATAAACCGTTAATGTTTGTTGATCTCCTGTATATTCTCCAATTGCATCCGGACAATTACTTGCATTAAATGTTGGAAGTGAAGCTACGAATTTACCTGTTCCATTCGGACATCGTGCCATAGAAATATCGTCACCTTGTGTACCAAAGCTCAAACTATCCATCACTTTACCCGCTGCATTACTCAATATCAATTGCTCTCCACTGGTTGATAATTTGAAATTACAATGTAAATAAGAAGTAGTACTTGCATTTTCATCTGCCCAAAGTACCAAATAGCCATGCGCTGCAATAATTACATTTGGTGGAAAAGTATATTTAGCTGTGTTTGCATAGCTATCTGACAAATGTAAGCCATCCAAATTTAAAGGAGATGACGTTACATTATACAATTCAATCCAATCTTCATATTCACCCTTTTCATCCATCTGGCCTGTTTTATTGGATGCAAGAAATTCATTGATCACCACTTGTCCTATATCAGCAGTATGTGTTCCTGATTTCAATGTGTAAAATTCATGTTCCGCACGCTCGGGTGAAAACATTCCGGCATTGACATTCTCCGCATAAATATAGTAGTGCATTTGGTTGCCCGTCATCTTCAGGTTCGCACCATATACATTATCTCCTGCTGTGCCATCATTATTAAAACCATCATCCACTAATTGAACACGTATAAATTTATCCGTATTTGCAAAACGGTAGCTCACATACACTGCACTTGTAGTGGTATTTGTAACATTGGCTGTAATTGCAACTGTTCCATTTAATGCAGGAATCGTGTCACTCGGTTTAACCGCTGTAATAACAGGAGGTGCATTTGTAAAATCAGTTGTCGAATTCAGATAGGTTACACGTGCATCTACTAATGTGGAAATGCCTGGTATGGCAAAGCTTCCATTCGCAACGTTTGTTGTCATAGATGCCTGGTATTGTGCATTGGAATAAAATTTATTCGTATCTGCAGTAACAGCAGTATCAATCAATGCCATTAATTGAGTGGCTTTGGTTTGGTAATACTTGGATGCCAGCATTTCATTCACAATGGTACGCATGTGTGCAATATACATTCGTTTATAGCTGGCATTGCTTATAACATCTTTAATCAATGGCCAATACTGGTCAGTAGAATGACTTATTACGGGAAGCTTTTGCATTTCAGCTACCGGTAATCCATTCAGACTGGAATTTGAAACTCCTACAAATGGAAAACCACCAAATGACATATTAAGATCCCATATAATGGGATTAAAGCGTTTGGTATTATCCTTATACAAATAATAATTTTGTGCGAACACACCATTATAACTATCTAAGTTAACCAATGTATTGTTAAATGCAAGCATCCACAGTGCCCGATCCACATCCAATACAGAAGCAAGAGATCCCGGATAATTGGTTACCGTATCACACAAACCAACAAGCTCTTTCCAACCCTTATCAGACTTCATTTCATAAAAATTAAAATAAGCTGAGCTATCTGCACCCAGGTATTTTAAATTACTTTTTGTATTGGAAGCCGCTGTACCGATTGGATTACATTTAACGAACGTATTTTTAGAAGAATAAAAATGATCAGAACAGAATCCTTTTGTAATGGATTCATCATTTGCATACAAACCGATGTATGCGCCATTGATAAATACCTTTGCAAAGTTAGAACGAGGGCAATCCATATAATTTTTAAGTATATCATATGATAATACTTCTCTTACCATGGAAGGGTCTGCATAGGCATTTCCCAACTTAATATCTTTTATACCTTGATAATTCTGGTTCTTATACGTATCCATTTCGAGATGTAATGGATTTTTTTTGGAGTTAGCATTATACGAGCTATTGCCTTTATACTTTACACCAACGCTGTCAAATTCAACACCGTTAATTTTTAGTTTGGATGCCAATATATAGCTGTCAAAACCGGCCTTCGCCGTATCGAGCTCCTGATCCCAATCACTTTGTGTAAATGTAATTTCAATTTTTTGAATGGTATTTTGATCGTATAGTGTTGTTTGCGCAGCTACAGATTTCATCACAAATACACCAATCACAACTGGTATTAGCTTTTTCATATTTCTCTCAAAATGCTTATTGAACAACCCATTTGGAAACTGCAACATTTTTATTGCTATCCACACTGTTGATAAAGTAAATACCTCCATTTAATTGTTCTCTTTCAATACGCAATTCTGCTTTGTTGTAATTTTCATAGCTACGCACAATTTTACCGGTAATATCCATAATGTGAATGCTATGATTAGCATCTCCGTCGTTGAATTTCAAAACCGTAAAATCACTCGATGGATTAGGAGTTACATTGATTTGTTTTGCAGGAGACAATTCTACTATACCAGTTGGACTACAGGCATTGCAAGAAGAAAAACAAACCTTATCCAACACAATATCGGCAGATACAACTATGCTTCTGTTTCCTGCAGTGGCACAAAGGGAAGGAACACTTTCTTCTTTTCCAGCTGCATTTCCATTAATATATCTAAATTGATAAGTACCTGCAGGTACGTAAGCAATGTATTCATACACGCTATCATTCGCTGCATACAAAGCAGTTCCATTTTTAACCCAGTTTTGAAAACTGCCTTCCACATGGGGTCTGTTGTTGGTATTTTTCAGATCAATTGGAAGTTTATTGGTCATGTCCACTTTAAAGCGTAAAAGGAATTTTCCTGCTGGAGCATTTGTTGAAAATTGAATTGCTCCGATATCGGTTATACCGTTATCCAACGAGTCAATAAAAATCCAGCGGTTTGCTAAGGTATCACTAAGCCTTGATTGATCCGGAACATACTCACCTTCATAACCTAAATCACCATTAATAAAAGTGTACTCATATTTTTTTCCTGCCGGAATATTTACGACAATACTATATATATTGGTAGTTCCTTCTTTGGTCATTTCGGTCAATCCCGGATCCCAAATTTTGGCATAACCTGCAGCGATCTGAAAATCTCCCATTACATGTACTCCTTTGGAGCTAACTGAATCAGCTGACGACATATCAACAGAGAATTTTACTTTTTTTGCAAAAGCAAATGAACTAATAGAAAAAGCGGTAAGTAATAATAGAAATTTCTTCATATGTGATACTATTAAAAATTATTTTATAACTGATATTCTTTTTGTAAATGTAGTATGATTGCCATCACTTACTTGTATAAGGTAGATTCCGTTTTCATAAACTGATAAATCGAGTACCGATGTATTTTTCTCTACCATTATTACTTTTCCAACCGCATCAAAAACATGAACTTCATAATTTGCGCCGTACAATTGTGTATTATCAATAGTTACGATACCTGTTGTAGGGTTCGGATAGAAGTTAAATTTTTGTTCAAATTCATTTACTGAAATCCCTGTAGCCACTGTAACAGCTATACCGGGTGAATATCTGTAAACACATCCATTACTATCGGTTATTCTTACTAAGTATTTTCCTGATTTTGTTGCTGTATAGTTTTGGCTGGTTGCTCCTGCGATAAGTGCTCCATTGCAATACCATTGATAGGTTGTTGCAGCAGTAGCTGTAAGTACACTTCCGGATACACTCACTGTTGGTATTGCAGGAGGCGCATTTTCAATATAACATTTATCATAACGATATGCTTTTGCACAGTTGCCACCCATGGATCTGGTCCATAATTTTGTTCCGCTTGGTGAAAATTCATTAATTGTTCCCGTAGCAATACAAACGAGGATATTCCCGTTTGGCAATTCTTGAGAGGAGCCCATATTACCATTGTACCCTCCACATGCTTGTCTTTTCGTATATGACGCCGGCGAATACGCGGCACCTGCAGTTCTCGTATAATTGTACCCATCTGCAGCAGTAGGTAATTTCACAATGTCCACACAGGAAGCACTAGAAGATATACCATTATTATTATAAGCGCCAAGGGCACCTGCATTTGGAGAACCTTCAGCGATCCAGTGTGCATCATGTGTTACATTTAATAGTTGTGTACCGGTTGCTCCGTAAGCTGCCGGGTTTCCCCAACGATAAAGAATATCTCCACCTTTTCCGGAATTACCTCCTTTATGACTTGCAGCTTCTGCTGAAGTAGTACTGTGGTCGATCACATAAATTTCACTGAAATTATGGCTGCTAAATGTTATTTGATCCAATATGGGGTTGTAATCAACACCATTCATGTGTTGCCAGTCCTTCCCTGTTTTATAATTGATATTGATCAATTCCGGGTGATCAACAATGGAGGATTGATAATTAGCACCGGACGCATTGGTATTTTGCACCAAGTGATCCCAGGTATGCCATTCCCAAACTACCTCACCGGTTGTTGCCCCTGTTTGTTTTACTTCTACAATTTTATCAGGCCACATTACACCACTATAACTTGTGCCGGCAGCCGTTACTTCCGAGGCTGTTTTTGATTCATAAGCAATGATTAATACGTTACCATTTGGCATTGGGCAAATATCATGATGTGAACAATAGGTTGTTGTAGAATATACAAAATCCCATAATTTGGTTCCATCGTATGCTACTTTTTGAAGTGCACCGGTTATTGGTCCGCCTGTAAATGTGTTTCCAGAATTTGTAATGGTTCTCCACAAAACTCCGCCCGGCTCTATATAAGAGGAATAACCTGCATTTTCAGAGTGAGTCCAGGTTTTCACAATTTTACAAATTGCAGCATCTCCTGTATCAACCAACACAGTGGTTTTTCCGCTTGAATAGGAAGTATAATCACCCCATTGTTGAGCTACTAATAAGGATGTTGAATTTGTAATTAAGAAGAAGAGCAAACAACATTTCAGGTAAACATTTTTCATGGTAATCAAATTTTAAATAGGTTTTGGTTTTAGATTATATTAAGAGTTCTTTTTTGCTCTTAGACAATTTAAACTTACCTAATTAAAAACGGAAATTTTGGAGAAATAGAAGTTTGGCCCGATTTCATAGACGAACGTGTATTGCCCTGTTATTACTAACAGATTAAGAAATCGTTATTTTTTGATAAAATATCATTAGTACCAAATTCAGTGGAACACTGTACTTTCCATATACATCAAAGTCCCATTTATGCTCTGTAAATTTGAAGGAATAAATCCTGTAAATATAATACATGGCTATTTACAACTTAATCTTTATACCCCCATTTATCACAAAACCATCCAGGGGTGCATAAATATCTCTAAACTGAGGGTTAGAAATTGGGCCTGTATAAATGTTCTCAAACCGTGTTTGACGTACATCCAACCAATTTTCTAAATTAATATACAGTGAAATGCGCTCCCAACTTCTTTCTATCATGAACCCGCTAAGCCAGTAATCTCTGCCTGTTCCACCATCTCCCAATAATTGAGGACTAAAATAATATCCTTCCAAACCTGCTTTCCATTTCTCATCCACTTCATACATCAATACCATATTTACGCGATGTTTAGAAGTTAATGGTTTCGGATAATACCTTTTTTCAACGTGATTTTTAGTATCGGTATAGGTATAACCTAAAAACAGTTTAAAGTCCTTATACCCTATTTTTATATTGGTTTCAGTGCCTTTGCTATCGATATGACCATTCTCATTTACAAATTTCCAGGTTGCATTACCTGCATCTATCAATGTTAATGGATGATTCAAGAAAGTGTAAAAAAATAGCTGATTGATGCTAAACGTAACGGTATTATTAAATAAACCCGTACGATAATTTATATCGGCATTAAATCCATAGCTTTTTTCAAGATTATTGCTGGCATCGATAGGTAAGACACCTTCATATTGAATCCGTTCACTTTCTTCCGTAAAAATAGTAGGTGCCTTGTATCCAAAACCACCGCCCACTCGGGAGGTTATTTTTGGATTTATTTTAAATAAAAGCGAAAGACGAGGCAGAAGCAGGGGGTTATAAGTTGCTACATAATCCAAACGCAAACCACTTTCTACATGCAGCCATTTTGTTGCTTTCATGGTGTTCTGAATAAATGCACCATAGGTAATTTGTGTGTAGTTTCTGACAGGAAATGAATCGGTCTTCTGCTCTAGAAATTGATCTGTCCAACCATTCAATCCTGCTATCCATTCAACTTTTTGGCCATGGTTCGCATAATTCAATTCCGTATACGTAGCATTTTGTTTTCCTTTAAAAGTGTAATGGGGAATAGCAATGAATCGATCAAATGTGCTAACGCTATTTTTGAAAGTTAAATGACTGCAGGTTCCAAACGTATGCTCGGCGATTACCTGCGCGCTCAAACGTTGACTGTTATTTTTTTCAAAATAACTATGCGTGCTATCTGCATTTCCTTTTATATAATGCATATCTCCTCCAATTCGATTTTCTGTAGTTGCATTTAAGGCAATAGCCAATGTTGTTTTTTCCGATAAATTAAAAAACAATTTTGGATTAAACGTATATCGCTCAAATTTTGGAATAGCTGAAAGATCTATTCCTGCTGGATCGTAAGCCACATTGCTATGTCTTGACACAAAAAAAGTCAATCCCATTTTATTAAATTGTTTGCTATAAAATCCGCTTAGATCTAAACCACCAGCTGAGGTTCCGTTTAGCAAAAAACGGAGTTCTTTTTTAAGAGCAGGTGTTTTTGAAATAAGATTAACCAGGCCTGAGATAGCACCTCCTCCATACAAAGTGGAAGCAGAACCTTTCACAACTTCAATTTGTTTCAAATCGAGCGGCGGTGTTTGCAATAAACCCAACCCTCCGGAATATCCTGCATACAAAGGAAAGCCATCTTTTAAAATTTGTGTATACCTACCATCCAATCCCTGGATACGGATACTCGCATTTGCTGATGTTGCTGATGTTTGTTGTGTTTGAATACCTGTGCTTTCGGCAAGCACCATTCGGATATCTCCTGGTTTCATATTCGCTTTCTCTTCCAATTCCTCTCCTGCAATAAATTCTACCCGTGTTGGAATATCTGAAATGGTACGCGAGCTTCGTGTAGACGAAATAACAACTTCATCTAATTCATCACTTTTTGAAAAGAGATAAATGGTTAATGTATCCGTGATTGGAAAAAAGAGTGAATCTATTTTTGCTTCGTAGCCAATAAAACTGAATTCAATGTATTGCTTGCCTTCCGGAATATGATCTAATTTCAGAAGACCATTGATATCCGCTGCGGTTCCATTTGTTGTTCCTGCTACTTTTGCAATTGCTCCTGGAAGCGCTTCTTTTGTTGCACCATCTTTCAAATAGACAACCAATGTATGTTGTGCGTTTAATGGTCCATATAACAGAACCATGAAAACAATCAGTATGTAAATTTTCATGCTTGTTCAATAATTAAAATAAATAAGATCGCTAAAAAATAAGCTAACAAGCTAGTTTAGGCGGTTGCCAAATGGAGGATAAATAATTGGAGGTAAAAGATTTTAAGTATTGTGTCTCTTTTTTTACCGGTTGTACTTCTTGAAAAAAATCTAATGTAAAAACGGGTGCCATGCAAATACCAACGGAGCATGTACATTGAACAAAAGGCGAACAGGGTATTTCCGGTTTATTTTTATTTTCTTCATGAACCTTTCCTTCGCTACAATTATCATACACGCAACATGGCACAACCGTGAGTGTCATGACAATTGCCGAAAGAATAATTGCTAAAAACTTCATATTACAAAAATACATTTTATTTTGAAAATAAAACTATTTAGGAGTTTGTAAATTAGTGATAAGCTTATAATAATGCCATTTCGAACGGGCTCGACAGCTATTGAGTCGATAAAAATGAATATCTTTGAAAGTATATATTTAAATCGTTTTTTATGCTTGAAGTTAATCTTAGCCCCTTTACTGAACTCGAAACAGAACGCTTTTTTTTGCGAAATTTTCAGTTGGATGATAAAGAAGATCTGTTTGAAATGCGTTCGAATCCGGAAGTCATGAAATATATTCCCAGACCACTTGCTATCACCATTGATGATGCAGCCCTGCACATTGAAAAATTAACAAAGGCCTGGAATGAAAATGAAGGTATTAACTGGGCAATAGTAGAAAAAAGCAGCAAAAAAGTAATTGGTATCATTGGCTTCTTTAATATTATAAAGGAGTATTACAGGGCTGAAGTCGGTTATATGCTAAATCCCAAATGGCATAAAAAAGGAATCATGCACGAGGCACTTCAAGTGGTCATTCCTTTTGGTTTTGAAAACTTAAAACTTCATTCTATTGAAGCGATCATCGCTCCTGAAAATATTGCTTCCGGAAAATTATTGCTAAAGAATAAATTCAGAAAAGAGGGAGCTTTCAAACAAAATTGTTTCTTTGAAGGAAAGTTTTGTGATTCTGAAGTTTATTCGCTTGTGAAGGGGATTGATTATAATAGCTAATCTTGTTCTATTACGTCATGCCAACTGAAGCTTCCAATCTCATCCGAATGGTCACCAATAGTTAAGCTAATCTTAATCGCCTTGTATCATTTTTTCATACAAAAAATGCGATGGATTCTAGTCCATCGCATTTTATTTATTTTTTTTCCGAAACTACTTTTTCCTTTCTTCAATCCATCCATTGATTTTGTGTTCCAACACATTCAATGGTAAACATCCTTCGGATAATATCTGGTCATGAAATTCAGCAATATTGAATTTTGCTCCCAATTCCTTTTCTGCTTTTGCTCTGAGTTCCCTGATTTTTAATTGACCTATTTTATAAGAAAGTGCTTGTCCGGGCATTCCTATATAACGTTCCACTTCAGCAATAGTTCCTTGTTCTGTTGATGCTTCATGATCATCCGAATATTGGATCGCTTGTTCTCTGGTCCAACCTTTCACATGCAATCCAACATCAATTACCAATCGCAATGCACGATGCATCTCCTGGTTAAGCATTCCAAAATATTGATACGGATCTGTATACAGCCCCAATTCTTTACCCAATGATTCTGTATACAATGCCCAACCTTCACAATATGCATTATAAATTAAAGCTCTTCTGTATTCCGGAAGTTGTGTATTTTCGGCTTGCAATGAACATTGATAATGATGACCGGGGATCGCTTCGTGTAAAAATAAAGCTTCATCCATTAAAACATTGTATTCTTTTACATTCGGAATAGGTACATAAAATATTCCAGGGCGAGAACCGTCATTTGATCCTGGAAGATAATTGGCAGCGGCTGTACTTTCAATAAATGCAGGTACACGACGAATTTTAAATTTTGTTTTTGGAGCCTTATCAAACAACTTTGCCAGGTTAGGTTTCATACGATCATGAATTTTTTGAAAATTTTCAAGTACTTGCTCCGGTTTTGTAAATGGCATTAATTTTTTATTTCCATTCACTTCTTTGAGGAACGCTTTTAAATCACCTTTAAACCCAACTTCATTTTTTACTTTTTCCATTTCAGCAGAAATACGGGCCACTTCTTTTTCACCCAACTCATATATTTGCTCTGCTGTTAAGGAAGAGGTTGTATGCAGTTTTACCAAGTAGTCATAATACGGTCTGCCTAGAGCAGTTTCGCTAATAGCTGCTTTATTTGTGCAATTTGGTATATATTCTTTCACCAAAAATTCTTTCATCCTTTTGTATGCCGGTATGATCTTGTTTTGAATCATATCCGTATAGTTTTTTGCTAAGCGCTCTTTATCCTCTTTCGAAAAATCGGCTGGCATTTTTTTTATGGGTTTATAAAACACATGCTCTTCAACAGCACCATGATCAAAATCTCCAAATTGCGAAACAACTTTTAAAGCCAGGTATTTAGGAATTACATAACCCTGTTTCATACCGACACGCATATTTGCTTCAGCAGTATCCAACCATACCAGGTAACCGTCCAACCGTTTCAACCAGTTGTCATAATCCTTCACTGTAACAAATGGCTGTATGCCAGTGCCTTCTGCCATAGGTGGAATAAGCAGGTGATTGGAATTAATCTGATTAATCGGCATCAGATAATCTTTGAAATTCCGACCTTCCAATCCGATGTTACATTCCCATTGCAACAGGTCGTAATTCGTTTTATCATTTTCTGACAATGCCTCCCGATTGTAATTTTGTAATTTGGATTTATAATCTGTGTAAAATTTTGAAAGCTCGTTTAAATAGGCCTGTGAAATCGTATTCAGGTAAAGGTCGTTGTAACGGTTATCACCCAAAGCTGTTGCTTCCATCGGGAATAACTTAAGTCTATCTTCGTAATAGGTATGCAGGATGCTATCCAGTTTTTGAGTTTCTTTTGTTTCTGTGCCTGCAGTTTTCTCCTGAGGATTCGAACAGGACATCATTCCCAATGTGCAAATGATTAAAAAGTAATTAAGTTGTTTCATGGATTATGTTTTAGATAGGCTAATTTAAACAATAAGCTTTAAAAAGAGAAGACAATCTATTGGCAGATGGGGACAAAATGATAAATGGTTATAGGGAGGGATAGAAGGGCAACAACTTGACAATAGAAAGAAAAAGAAGGGGAAGGAAAATATTTAAATCCGAATACCTATTACCATTATATCATCGATCTGACTTTTTGCACCTTTCCAATTCATAAATCTTTCATCCAATAAGTTGGCTTGCTCTTCTACTTTCATCTTACTTATCGATTGAAGTAATTCACGGAAAGGATTTGAAAAGAATTTTTTATTCTCAGGTCCACCAGTTTGATCCGGATAGCCATCCGTATATAAATACAGCATGTCATCTTTTTTCAATTCAAATGTGTGATTCGTAAATGTAGTGATATCTTCTCTCACTGAACTACCAACAGAAAGCCGGTCAGCCTTTAATTGAATGTGTTCATTTCCTCGGAATATTAATAAGGAGTTATGCGCTCCCGAAAACTCCAGATGATTTTTATCTTTGCTAACGGCAATAAGTCCTATATCCATTCCATATTTTGCCGATGTGTTTGTATCGTGTTGCTTGAGTGAGTTCAATACTTTTAGATTTAAAATATTGAGCATTTCCGCCGGATTACCTTTCGGTTTCTCATTAACGGTTTCATTTAATAAATTATATCCCATGAATGACATGAATGCGCCAGGCACACCATGCCCAGTACAATCTGCGACAGCGATTAATATACGTTCCGGCGTTTCATGGTACCAGTAAAAATCACCACTCACAATATCTTTGGGTTTATTCAAAATGAAATGTTGCGGAAAAATACGATTCAGCTCTTCTTTAGTTGGTAAAATGGACTGTTGAATGTTCTTCGCATATTCAATGCTATCAATGATGACATTGTTCTTGCGTTCTATCTCATCCTTTTGTTTGCTAATAATAAGTGTTCGTTCGGCAACACGTTTTTCAAGGACAAGATTCTGACGTTTTAGTTTTTGTTCTCTTACTTGAACATAAATCAATGCAACAATTAAAATGGCAGATGCAACAACTACATAAAACCAGGATTTTTTCCAGAAAGGTGCACTTATTTCAAAATGAAATAGTACGGGTTCCTTGTTCCAAATTCCATCACTATTGGAGGATCGTACTTTAAATGTATAGGAACCAGCCTCCAAATTGGGATAGGTAACTGAGTTTTCTTTTACAACGGGTGACCAGTCTTTATCCACTCCTTCCAGGAAATAGCGATATTTTACGCGCTTGGGATTTGTCAAGCTTGTACCAATAAAATCAAATGTGACATGATTTTGATTCCATGAAAAAACATGATCTTCCGGCATGGTTACATTCTGAAAAAATATGCGCGGATCTTTTATCGAGGTAATCGCTTCAACCAAATTTTTCTTAGCCAGCTTTGCATTATATTTTACCAACCCTACGATAGAGCCAAACCATAAATTACCTTCTTTGTCTTTAAGTGTCGCATTGGGGTTTATTTCTATTCCTAAAAATCCGTCTTGTTTTTCGTAGTGCTTAATTGTTTCATCTTTTAAATCCAGTCGGTCAATCCCTAGTCCGGTCCCCACCCATAAATGCTCATCATTGTCACACACCAGTAAAAATGGAGTATCAGAGCTTAACCCCTCCTTTACAGAATAATTTTTAAACGATCGTCCATCGAATTTATATATCCCTTGATCAAAAGCTCCTAACCATATGTTTCCTTTCTTATCCTCCGTTATGCACAATGTAAAACTACTTGGGTAACCTTGTTGTTCGGAAAAGGTATGTATGGAATCGCCTACTTGACTGTCCAACATAGATAATTTACCAGATAAGCAACCAAACCACATTCTATTTTTGTTATCACAAAAAACAGCATATACCTGATCGCTTCCCAAGCCCTCCTTTGTTGAATAGGTTGTAAATTTTTCAGTGGTGATATCAAATTTTAATACTCCTCCTTTATTTGTTCCTATCCAAATATTTCCATCTCTATCTCCCGTAATGGCATAAATTTCATTGCTGGTTAACCCCGTTTCTTTTGTATAATGCCGGCTTTCATTTGTAATTGGGTTTAACCGCGTTATTCCCTTTCCAAAATCAGAATACCAGATATTGCCCTTGATATCTTCATACAGGGCACTTGTATTAAGCACTTCATTATTTTTACCTGTCTTATTTGTAAACACGTATGAACTATTACTGCTTACATTTATCAATCTTTCACCTGTTGTTTTTTTGTGGATATCAGGAATAAATTTAACGAGACCTCCTTCGGTACCAATCCAAAAATTTTCATTTTTATCCTGAATAACGGACCATACCAAACTATTTTTTAATCCGTCATTTTCGCCAAAAATTTCGAACTGTTCATCAAAGTATTGATTTAAATTTAGCTGTGTTCCTATCCAAATATTTTTCTCTCTATCCTGCATAATGGAGAAAATATGGTCATTACTAAGTCCATGTTGAGTAGAAATGGTGGAAAATAGAGGACCTTTATAATTGGCATTTTCTAATCGTGAGGTATATTTTGAAATACCATCACTATTTGTTCCAATGAAAATGGAACCATTTAAGGCTTCAAAAATCACTTTTATATTGTTGCTTGCCAAACCGGAAGTTGTATTAAACACTTTCATCTCCTCATGCCTGGCATTCATGCGAATAATCCCTTTATCAGAAGTACCTATCCATATATTTCCTTTTGTATCTTCCAAAAAACATTTAATGGAACGACTTGGTAAATTTTTATCGAATAAAGAAAATGCAGTTTTGTAGCGTGCAATTCCATTTTCTGTTCCTATCCACAGTTGCCCTTTTTTATCAACCATAAGGGCATTTACCTGATTGTTTATCAGCCCGTTTTTTTCAATGTAGTGTTCAAATTTTCCATTTTGGTAGCTAAGGAGTCCTTCTCCATTTGTCCCCAACCAAATTGTTCCATTCTTATCTTCAACAATACTTGTAATGGTTTTTGAAAGTTTAATTTCAGGAACTATTTCAGAGAATTTTTTTTGATGAATATCGTATTTTGTAATTCCTCCTGACCAGTGGCCAAACCATATATTTCCATCCTTATCCTGACAAGATGCGGTAACACGATTTTCAGCCAGACCATTTTTCTTACTAAAATTTTCAAAATTCAATCCATTGTATTTACTGACACCATTCATCGTTCCCACCCAAATACTTCCATCCTTCCCCTGAAGCATAGTGTATACGCTTGATTGAGGCAGACCTTCTTCAATACCAAACTGATTGAGATTTAATGTTTGGGCATTGGAAAAAAGAGAAATAAATAAAAGATTAAGGCATAGTAACGTTGTTATTACCCGTTTACCAGCCTTGTCCACTGAAGTTTTAACGTAAGTGGGCTTGTCCACTGAAGTTTTAAAGTAAGTGGGCTTATCCACTGAAGTTTTAACGTAAGTGGGCTTGCGTTGTATGTGTTTCATTTACGCTTCATTCGTTTATCATGTTCATCAACAGCATCTAACAAACTGCTCATTGCGTTACGTGTTTCATACTTTGTTGCCAGGTTCGCTTTCTTTTTTTTCTCTGCTGCTTCCTTAGCTTTAATCAATTGTACTTTATCTTTTTTCAACTCATAATTTTTAGATTCATCATACACCTCTTCTTTTACTGGTGCCTGAACTACCTTCACAGAAGATTGATCTATTGGTTCGGGAGTACGTTTAATTACAGAATCGCTTTTTGTTATATCTTTTAGTTCAGCTGTTATTGCTTTTACATTTTCTTTCAGTTTATTGGCTGTGGCTTCACGTTCCTTTTCCTCTTCCAGTCTATTTCTTTCTTCCTCTGCTTTACTCGCCAGTTCTGCTTTTATTTGTTCTTCTGCCAGTTGCCTTTTTATTCTTTCTTCTTCGTCCTGTTTTTTAGCAAGTTCTTTCAGGTATTTATCCGGATCTTCTTTAAGCTTCTCTTCTTCTCTTTGTACAATTTTAGCATAAACTTTGTCAATTCCAAAACCTTCTTCGCTTTCAATCCATTTTATTTTTGCAGAAGGTCGTTGAATAACGACATCATTAACTGTTGTTGTTAAAAGTGTAATTTCAAGAACGTACTCATAGGGGGTATCATCGTATTGCTCTCTGGGCACGTAGGTATTGACAACAACTGTTTTGGGAACGGTGCCTTCTTTTGTAATGTGAATGGTAAACTCATTTTTCTGATTCAGTGTATCCTGATTCATTGAAAATGAATATTTACCATTTTTGGTGGTCAGTATTTTTCGCTGGAACTGACCGTTTTTAAATATTTCGAGGGATACATTTTCAACCGGTTTATCATCCAGTACAATTTTACCATAAAGTGTGAATCGCGCAGTTTCCTTCTTCTTTGCCTGAGAATAGGAGTTATTCTCGAGTAGCAAAATAAAAAAAATGAATAGAAAACAGTACTTGTATCGATTCAGTCGCCTCATTAATATTGAATGTATTCAATCTGTAGTTCTGCCATTTCAGAAAATTCTTTACCCATATCCAGCATATCTTCATCCCTTTCATCACATTTCCAAATTACTTTGAGTGGGTAACCATTTTCAGAAAATTTTTTTAGAATTAATAAAATGTCCAAAATAAATTTTGCAGAGGAGGAATTGAAATAATCAAACTTGTACTCAAATACGAGAGGGGTTTGATTACCTTCTTGTTTGCGTTTAGCCAAAACCAGTTCATAGGACGTTATCCAATTAATGATTGGTGTATAAAATGTTCTGGAATTTTCAGGGCGAGAGGCTCCTGAAATAACAAAATAATTAGTCGTCGTGTCTAGATTTACTGACGGAGAATCCTCTGTTGGTTGTATTATAAATGACTCCATATATAATATATTAGTAGAATCCGTTCGTTAATTTTGTCTTAATTCTGTTCCAAAGTTATAAGTTAATCAGACATTTACAAATGAATTTTTCAGCCAATAAGAATAAACGCCATTTTCATTAAAATTTTTCCCAAAAAATGACTGGGATCCCTATTATTTAAACGTAACCTAAAATTTTGATCTCCACAAAATAAAATTCACAAAATACCCTGTTTTTACTTCAAAAATTGAAAATTCGTCAAAATTGCCGATATAAGGGTGATTATATTCTTCATTTTTTTAATACAAACCCTGATGATCGACAACAAATCGTTTGGCTTCTTTACAACTTTCTACATTAAAACCTGACCATACAAAACCATAAAAATTTTGCATTAAATAAACATTTTTATATCCTTTGTCTGTTAATTGTTTTGCAAACATAAATGCTTCTTTATTTCCGTATACAAGAATTTGCTCTTCTTTATTAACCGAAAATAGTTGCGTACTAAATAAAGGTTCAGTCACATGAATCGCATTTTTCAAATGTCCTAAATTTTTGTACGCTTCCATTCCTGTAATTTTATTATTATACTCCTCATCGGTGCGTGTATCGTAAATAATTAATTTTTCGTTTGTTTGAAGTAATTTTAATGCTGCGGGTATATCAATTAACCGATACGAACTCGCATTCTCTACAACAGAAAATGTCGATGCTGTTGCAATAAAATCATCAATTCCCCCAAGTAGTTGAGCCACATTTTTAAAATCATTTTTAACTAAACGCTCTGCTGCTCTTGCTGAGTTTCCATCACCTGTTTCACCAACAATTAAAATTGGTTTTTCTTTGGATAAGGTAAGTTCAATAATTTTTTTCTCAAATACGTCAAAAGGTATATTGATAGATCCTTTAATTCTTCCAATATTATTTGGAAGTAGTGAATCTGTTGAATTAAATTGATTAGCGGTCCGTATATCAATAATGCTGAGTTCTTTCTCTTTCTTTATTAAATCCATCGTTTGATCAACAGAATAATTTTTATACTGCAGGTTGGAAACGATCCATTCGGTTTTACATGGAAACTCAGCTATTGTAAGTTGATTCAAGGATGACATCCCACCATTTAAATTATAAAAATTGCTGAATCCGTTTTCTGATAATAATTTGCTTATTCTTCGGCTACGCTGACTATGCGAACAATACAGTACCACTGTTTTATCCTTGTACGGATTAAGAGCGGCAATGTCTTTTTTTAGCGTTTCACTATTAAAATTAAGAGCTCCTTTCAAATGCCCTTGATTGAGGCTGGCAAAACGAGACGTATCAGCATATTCTCCGGGTGTTCGCACATCAATTAAAATCAAGTCTGGCTGTTTCTGTAGAAGAGCACACAGCTCTTTTGCATACATTGTTTTATAAAGTTGATCGTATTTAAATGGTAATTCTGATTTGGCGGGAGCTGGTTTTGTTGTTACAGCAGGAGTTGTTTGTGCGTGTATAATAGGTGCACACATAAAAAATAAAATGCTAAGGATAAAATTTTTCATGGGATTCGTTTAATTGATTACGTGTAAAATTAACGTAAATACAATTGCCGATTTGAAAAATTTCAGAAACGGTATAATTAATAAATCAACGGTTGTATACTTACAGCAAGCTCCATAAAATAAAAATCCCGACTACCTTTCGGTAATCGGGATAGCAAAAACTTCAATTTATCTTCCTCTTATTCCTTTACGAATTTCTGCATTGAAGTAGCTTTTGTTTTTTCATCAATAACTTGTACAAAATAAACACCTGCTGTTAATTGACTAATTTCAATTCCACCTTGCAATTGAGATGATGATACCATACCAACTGTTTGTCCAAGTGTATTCATTATTTTAACTGATTCCACTTTTGTAGAAGCATCAGTGAAAGAAATATATAATCTTTCATTAGCAGGATTGGGATAAACAAGGAAATCAGTTCCTGCTGGTGTTTGCTCCGTTACACCAGTAAGTAAAGGTGTATAATTACCGGTAATTTCATAATATCCAATAGATGCATAATCTGAATAACCAGTAGTTTTTGGATCTAAATAACCAACACCATCTATTTCAATATAGTATGTTCCTGCTGCAAGTGTTTTTGAAATTGTTGCATCCAATCCATAGCTAGACCCTGATGCAGTTGGGTTAGACAATTGAAGTTCTGCTCCTGTTCCATCTAACAATCGGGCTTGAATATCCAATACCCCTTCGTCTGACCAGTTTTTATTGCTGCTTTGGAATTTAAAGGTTACTGCACCTGCAGTAGTCGTGAATTTAAAATAATCTTTATCGGTTCTGGTTGTAATGACACCATTATTTTTAGCGGCTAGAACGGAACCATCTGCTTCAGGTACAATGGCTACAGCTGTTGCTTGTGTATTTGCATCCTCATCCTTTTTGTATCCAACACTAGGGTTACCGGCAATAATAGCAACGTCATCCTGAGTATTTGGAACGTTTGGATCATGGTCGGTTGCACCATTGTATTCTCCTTTACTCCATTGCCAGATGTCTCTTTTTTGTGTTTGATAATTGTTACCCATAATTGGTCCCCAGTTACCTTGTCCAGCATAATAAGGACCAGCTGCCGTACCGTCATGATGTAATCCAAATGCATGTCCGGATTCGTGAGCTCCTGTAACAGTCATATCATTCACATTGTCTTCCAGGTGATTAAAGAAAACCCAGCAAATATCCGTACCATTGTTTGCAATAGAACCAATATCAGCAATTCCACCGCCGCTTCCCCATGTATTGGTATAAATAATCATGTGTCTAAGCGCTTTTGATTTTCCATCAAATACCGATCTGTCAGTTGTTACATTTATATTCCATGGACGGTATTTTTCTGATATACCTTCCCATATACTTTTAATTTTTGCATCGGAATAGTTTGGTCCATAAACATGTTTTGCACCACCCATCTGACTGTTCCAATAGGAATCATTCACATCTTCTCCGCTAAAATTAAGGAAAAGTACCATGGCAGCACTTGGCATACTGCTATAAGCAGGTTGTGCCGTTGTACGTCTAACACCTGTTTCCTGATTTGCTTTTGTTGTACTAACAGTTGGATTAGTAGGCATTACACAGATTAATTTATTGATATCAACGTTGGTTAATATCACTTCATGCGTTTGTGCGTTTGTAGTTATTTCGTACCCATCTTTGCTGTCAATCACAATTTTTCCTTGGATGTTATTTGCAGTACCATGAATGTAAAATATAGATGTTTTTACACCCAGCACTTCACCATAAACTTGAATTTCCTGTCCTTGCGACTGGTCTTCAATAATTTTATAGCTAATGGATTTGGTTGATGACAATGGGATGTTCAAAGACTGACGTGCCTGAGCATTTCCACTTGTCAAATTTTTAGCAAAGTCTTGTACTGTTCCCAGGGAAACAGGTTCACCTGTTTGTGCTTGGGAAGCTAGAGCAGCGAACATAAGAACTGCTGAAAACGTTAATTTGTAATTTTTCATGTTAATAAGAGCTTTTTAATTATTATTTAGTTGAGGATTATTATTAGTGTGTTTATTCTTATGTAGTATTATCATTACTTCTCTATCCGTCTTCTCTTATCTGGGGGATGTTTCTGTTGTTTTTTATCTATAACACTATTGAAATGCAGTAAAGATTTCTATTAATTATTTATATGACATATATAAAAATAGCCCATTCAAGCGGCCTTTCCAATGAAAAAATATGAGATTTATTAAATTTCGGAATTGTTAATTTTTCGCTATATTAGCAGTATATATAGCTTTTTCAATCAAAATAGTTAAAATTCGAATAAATGTCCAAAAATCTCTTCCAACTCATTAAAAAGCTTTCTCCTAATGAAAAAGGGTATTTTAAAAAGGTATCTAAAACCCATTCTACAAGCGGCGTTAGTGTTTATGTTCGTCTTTTTGA
>C688J18823_10000393_pt1 | contig 25437 bp, 27 predicted proteins | sample HopSoiMetagenom1_FD_18823 | JGI IMG/M metagenome (IMG submission 18823) | reverse complement strand
CGATCGGCTTCGCAAGGCCCTTGCGAACGGCTTCTACACCTGCGACGAAGGTCGTCGCAACGGCACCCATGCCCGGAATCATCACGCCCAGCTTTCCTTTCGCGGATTCGATGGTGCCGTTGTCTGCCTTAGGCGAGGAGCGTTTTACGCCACCAGTTCGTGCCGCGAGCTTCATCTCGCGGCTGGCCCGCTCCGCGTGTGCCAACGCCGTTTCCCGGTGCTCGTGCTCGCGCGCCAAGGCCGCTGTAGAAAATTGCTTACGATGGCGTCGGCCATCGGCGTCCCACCAATCGGCCATAAACACTCCGGGTTTTTTCTGGTACATGAGATCCTCTCTTTTGGTGGCGGTGAATTGCCACCGTCACCGCCACCACTCTTGAATCTTCTCATGCTGATACCTCGACTAGCAAATCGATTTGGTGACATGCACGATTGAAGGATCAGGTCCGATGAGGTGGAAGGTATCCGGTCTGCAACGCAATCTCGATCCGGAATTCAGAAGGGCCTACATGTTTTAGAGTACTTCTTTTCCCAGTCTCAGCATGCTACCTTAAGCATGTCCCCGCAAAGGATTCGTCCCCCGGGTAATCCTAGTGAAGTTTAAAGGTGAACTCATGAATCCACGAAAGGCCTCGCGCACGCAGTCCTTCTTTGGGTCTCTCGAACAATGCGTCCAGCAGTACGGAGGCGAGTCGCGCTTCACGGTATCGGCCCCGCTGACTTTTTTCAGTGGAGCGAGACTGGAAACTCACCGGCGCGCTGAATCGAACGACGGCAGCATTGTGATCATCGAACGCCAGTTGGCTCCCACAACCTGCGAAGTGTATTTGCAGTCATCGGGGATTCGACCGCAGAGCGTCCGTCCCAGTATTCCGCAAGCGAACTGCGCTTAAATCACTCGCGCTCCTAACCAAGGTTTCCTAGGTTGGTGCTCTCGCGTGCCGCCCCACGGTGCGTGGGTAAAGTCGTGTCTTCAACTAAACCCGAGCCTCGATAAGCCGATGATCCCAACGACAGGGCGCGAACCTGTCTAATGTTTCCATCTACATGGGAGGAACAGTGAGTTTAATCATTTGGGATGCCTCGTACAGCGTAAGAGTGAAGCGCTTCGACGACGACCATAAACGGCTCTTTTCGTTAGTGAATGCGCTCCACGATGCTATGAAAGCCGGCATGGGCGGGAAGATCGTGCAGAAAGTAGTACAAGAGCTGGCGGATTACACGAAGTATCACTTCTCTGGAGAAGAGGCGTTGATGGCGGAAACGCAATATCCCGCTCTGGACCAACATCGTTTGCAGCATCGGGAATTCGTGAAGAAGGTGGAGCAGTTCCAACGGGATTTGAGGACCGGGGCAGTGGGGCAATCGGTCGCTGTGACAACGTTCCTGAAGGACTGGCTGGTAAATCACATCCAGCGCACTGATCGCGAATATTCCGTCCACCTGAACGCAAACGGCTGGTCCTAGCGCGTCACGCGCAGGATTCCCCTGGATCGAAGGGCATGCCTCCCGTGGTAACGATGGTCGCGGGAACGAGCGTGATGATCCCGATAAAATCTTTGAATTGGACGGTTGCACTACGTTTGTTGCATAGTGGAATCACTTCGCAAGCTGGCTCAGCAGCCGGTGTCCCAGCGAAGTCGCTGATTGCGTGCCAGCCGAGTTAGCGGCACCGTCAATCTCCTGACCTTGTCGTTCTCCACAAAAGCCTGAGTCCATGCGATCCGTGTGTCTCGCGGATAGAGTGCTCGGCAAATGTGTCCCCATCTCGGGACAGAATGGAGATTCCATGACTTCAATTCGCAGATTCGTTTACGTGGCTCTCTTGGCTGCGGCAGCTTTCAATTTCGCTCCGAAGACGGCTTCGGCCGAGGAGCCAGCGAAAGGCAAGTTCACTCTCACGCACGATGTGATGTGGGGAAATGCCAAAATTCCCGCGGGGGAGTACCAGTTTTCCTACAACATCGCGGGAGTCTCACCAGTGCTGGTTCTCAGCAAAATTAGCGGGTCGCCAGCGGGATACATGGTGCTGGTGCGCGCCACGAAGGAGATTGCGTCTTCTGCGTCGAGCCACTTGGTTCTCGAAACCTCGCCGGATGGCAGCTATGTCAGCACGATGCAACTGCCGGAGTTCGGGATGGCGCTCGAGTTCTCGGCTCCGCGAAAAACTGAGAAGCAGTTTGCGAAAGCTGCAATCGCAACCTCCGCTGGACAGTAGTAGCACAAAACTGAGGGCGGATACCTTCGTAAAGTATCCGCCCTCAATTTTTGCATGCAGTTAACGTGCGCCGCAGAAAACACGAACTCGCGCTAGGTGGTTGGCAGTTGCGAGTTGCCCCGGACATCATCGCTGAGCACAATCGCCTCGGCGATTTCCTTCATCGGTTTGCGTTTTTGACGGCTCTGACGCTGCAGCGCCAGGTAGGCTTGCTCTTCAGTCAGTGCCAGGTCGCGCTGCAGAATTCCCTTGGCGCGTTCAACAACCTTGCGGGTCTGTAACTGTTCGGCGAGCGAGGAGTTGGCATCTTCCAGGCGGGCCATTTCGATCTCAGCCCCGACCAGGAATCCGACGGTGGAAATCATCCGGATCTCGCGGCGGCGGTAGACGTGATGTTGTTTGTGCTGCAGGTTGATGACGCCGACGACGCGTCCGCGGCACATCAGCGGCACGGAGAGAAACGCCTCGTAGCTATCTTCCGGCAGTTCGTGAAAGAACTGAAAGCGGGGATCCTGTGCGGCGTTCTCGGGAATGGCCACAGGCTCGCGATGCTCCGCCACCCATCCTGTAATTCCCTGCCCGACTCGGATTTTCAGGCGGTCGATCACATCCGGGTGCGGATTTTTCGATGCTCGCAGAACGAGTTCGTCCTCCTCGAGCAGGTAAACCAGGCAGGAGTCGCACTTCACCAGCGCTGAAGCAAAATCAACGATCCTCTGCAAGACTTCGTGAAATCCGTCGGCGTCATTCAGACGGACGCTGATCTCATGCAGTACATCGACGTGCGAATCCTCAATAGAGATGATGCTGTCCATACAAATACATTAGCGATTCTGTAGGGAATGTCTAATTCCAAATTTTGATGACAGCAATAAAGGAATTCCTTTCATGTTTTTACTTCCGTTTAACATCTTTTTCGGTTTTGCATCATCGCGCGTGATTTATGCTTGATATTGTCCCGCTGCGAGGCGGATGCAACCAGCCTTGCATCGCGTCGTGACCATTACTGTTTTGTATCCAGATCGACGGTCTTGACCGGCAAATCCCAATGCGCGTCGAGGATTTCAAAGCGGCGCTGCTCTTCGCGGCTGTAGGTGTCCTGATCGGGCCAGAGCTGCTTCTTTAGCGCGTCTTCGTCGAACGGCTCATTCGCGACCGCCGCATTCTTGAAGACAATGGTCACCCGGTAGTCCCAGCGTCCGTCTTCGGTTGTGTGATAGCGCGGCTGATCCATCCAGACCTTCAGCATGCGGCCCATCTCGACTTGTTTCTTGAGCAGCGGGTAGTGATTCTTCTTGAAGAGCTTCAGGAATTCGTCCGCGTGTCCCCATTTGGTTTTGTAGTAGTACTCAACGACGAATGGCTTGTCGGAAGCCGCTGCCTGCGCTTGTGATCCAATTGGAAGCGCGGACAATGCGCACAGGAAAATAGCGAGCATGCGAATTCGCATCACGATCGTTCTCCTTGACCCTGTTGAATCCTGACATGATACAGAAACTCGCAGCGGACTGCGGTATTCAGCGGCGAATCAGATACCACGCGCTCCCAGAAATCCAACCAACGATTAGTGAGGCGCCAACCAGTTCAAGGATTCCGTGCAGAACCGACCAGAAGGTCAATGCCTGGCCACCATGGGACACGGAGAGCAGCGAGAAAGTCAGCGAACCGATGCCGAACGTTGCCAAGCAAATAACAATCGCAACCAGGACGGCCGTGGCGTACGACATAACGTTGAACACGACTGGGATCAGCGGCTGAGTGGCGAGGATTCAGCGCTGATCCGATGCTGCCAGTGACTGTAGACGAACCAAATAATGCCGATGACAATGATGACTCCAATGACGGCATCAAACTTGTGGAAGTACTTTCCCATCTCGCGCCAGTTCTCGCCCAGCTTCATTCCCAGATAGGTGAGGGCGAGGCACCAGGGCCATGATCCGAGGAATGTATACACGTGGAATCGGCCACGTGGCATGCGCGCGACGCCAGCCGGAAGTGCGATGAAAGTGCGGATCACCGGCAGCAGACGTCCGACGAAGACTGCGAGGTATCCCCAGCGTCCGAAGAACCGGTCGGCCCAGTCGAGTTCACGGCGGCCCATGAGAATCCAGCGGCCATAGCGCTCGACCAGGGGACGTCCACCGTAGTATCCGACCTCGTAGGCGACCAACGAACCGAGATTACAGCCGATTGCTCCCGCGGTTGCGACCAGGAAGAGCTTGAATGTCCCCTGAAACACCAGGTATCCAGCAAAAGGCATGATCAGTTCGGACGGCAGCGGAATGCAGGCAGACTCAATCGCCATCAGCATGGCGATACCCGCGTAGCCGGTTGCGGCGATAATTTTGCTGATGAAAACAAACAGGACCGCGAGGATTCGTTCAGTCATAAATAGTTTTCAGCTTGTTAGTCCTCAGGCGTCAGTGAAATACCGACTGGTTTCAACTGAAACCTGTGGACAAGCGACTGAGAACCGTTTCTCAGTGTAGCGGAAATTCGAGGACGGGCGGAATGTGAAGGACTGTCCTAAGCGGTAGAGGCCAACACGGCGCGCTAAAACGAGCCTTCCTGAGTGAAGGCGTACCCCGGCAGCGTGGCTCCCTGTGCGCCTTTGGCAACTTTCACGCGAACCGTAGGCGCTTCCGGGGCCGTGATTCCTGCGGGCCGCAGCATGGCATACTGCGTAAACACTTCGTTGTAGACCTTGGTGACGAGATAGTCCTGGCCATCAGTTTCGCTGCGCCAGACTTGTCCGAGTTGGATGGAGTTTACGGCCACGGTCAACACCTGATGTTGAGATGCTTCCAGACTAGTCACCCTGGGACGGTGCGTCAATTGCACCTGAGGTTACCGAGGGACATGCTACCGCGCGCCCGAAAGTCTGTTCGGCCGGTTGGAAACGTCCATGGTCGGTTGCTATGATGAGCGGCATCATCAGTAGCGGAAAGGATGTTCATGGCGCGTGGGATTGCTCCCCGTCAACCCGCCCGTACCGGACGGCAGGACAAAGTTCCTGTGGCGAGGACGTTGTTGTCCTCGAAATCGGTTCCGAAGCGAGACGAGAACGCCGGCAGTCTCCCCGGACAGCGAAGTAAGCCCGGGTCGAAAACGGTGGCGAAGAGTGGGCTGAAGGGCTACAACCCGATCTCTCCCGAGCGGGTGCAGGACATTCTGAAGCGGCTGAACGAACTCTACCCGGATGTGACGTGCGCACTCACGCATGCCAGCGCGTGGGAATTGCTGGTAGCGACGATTCTTTCCGCGCAGTCCACCGACGTGAACGTCAACCGTGTAACGCCAGAACTCTTTCGCAAATATCCAACGGTACAGGCGTTCGCGGCGCTCGCTCCGGAGCAATTGGAACCTGATGTCCGCTCAACGGGATTTTTTCGCAACAAGTCAAAGTCGGTGGTTGGAGCTGCGAAGAAAATCGTTTCGGAGTTTGGCGGACAGGTGCCCGAAGACATCGAACAACTTCTGACACTCCCGGGCGTGGCACGCAAGACCGCGAATGTGGTGCTCGGCACGTGGTTCAAGAAGGCAGAAGGCGTGGTCGTGGACACGCATGTGCATCGCATTTCCCGGCGCCTCGAACTCACGAAGGAGAAGGATCCACAAAAGATCGAACAGGACCTGATAAAGATTCTTCCGCGCGAGCGCTGGATTCTCTTCTCTCACCAGATCATCTGGCATGGACGTAAACTGTGCGTTGCGCGCAAGCCACGGTGCGCCGAATGTGCGCTCGAAACTATCTGCCATGCCGGCGACAAGACGTGGAGCACCGTGGAGATGCACAAGAACGCGAAGTAGCCTGCGTCAAGAGCCGTGACCCTGGCAATGCAAGACACCCAAGTACGCCTGCCACGGCCCGACGGTTTCGCGATATTGATACGCCATGATGCGCGAGACCTGGTGGAGATGTGTGAGATCGTGGACCGCCCAAGTTGCCAACAGCTCTGACAAAGTGACCACTCCCAGTTGCGGGTGCTTTCCCTTCTTCTCCAGATCTTCCTTAGTCAGACTCATCCTGCGGAGTTCTTGCAGGTTCCCGGTGCGCAGACGAGCGAATTCATCCAGTAATTGAGCAAGGGGCTTGTTCCTGCTCTCCCGCTCCTGGGCCAAACGGTCGAATGGCTCGAAGGCCCGGCTTTCGCCATGCTCGAAAATCATTTTCGCGCGAGGCATCCAATCGGTAAGCTCGCCATGGATCAGGTGTCCAATCACATCATATGGGCTCCATGTCTTGTGTCCTTCGTTGCTTCGAGTCCACGTGTCGGGCAAATCACGCAGAAATGCGTTGAGAGCTGCAGGAGTGTGGGCAAGAAGGGCGATTGTCTGCTGGAGTTGGTGTTCCATTGTTTCAACCTGTCGAGGAGTTCACATTACTTCGAACTTGCAGTAGATGTTGGCGACGTCATGAGGACGCATTTTTGTTGCCGCCGGCCCGCTATTCAGCAGACCGCATTAAAGTTCACGAGTTTCCCTCTGCTAAACTTTTCTTTCCAATTGTCGTTGAGGATCCAGTCTTATGCGCATTGTTGTGTGCCTTGCTATCAGTTTGATTGCGAGTGCTTCCCGGCCTGCGAGCTGGGCCCAGTCCCTTCCCGCTCCTCACGCGGTCACCGACCCGAAGAAGGTCTCCTCGAAGCCGAACGCGCAGGTCGAGCCACGCAGCCTGACCATCGAGAAGCTATACATGACGCGCCAGATTGGGGGATCGACTTGGTCACCCGATGGAAACAGCATCGCCTTCACATCAAATATGAGTGGGCGGAACAATCTGTGGATCGTCCCCTCCGATGGTGGCTATCCGGTCCAGCTTACGGTCAGCGATCAGCGTCAGCATTCGCCCGCATGGTCTCCAGATGGCAAGTGGATCGCGTATCAATCCGACTATGACGGGGATGAGCAGTGGGACGTTTTTCTCGTTTCACCGAAGACGGGTAAGGTTGTGAACCTGACGCAGACACGCGAGATTGCGGAGACAAATCCCGCGTGGTCTCCCGATGGAAGGTATCTCGCCTACGAAGTGAAGCCCAAGAATTCAGCCGCGATCGAAATCGATGTCTACGACATGGTCATGCGGGAGGTTAGGCACATCACGACCGGAACGCCGCAGGATAAAGGCAACCACAATCCGATCTGGTCAAGGGACGGCAAGTACATTGTTTATACGCAAAAGCAGGCGAAAGGAACGGACGCGAGCATTTTCATGGCGGACGTCGCCACGGCACAGAGCACGAATCTAACGCAGCATTCGGGCGAGCAGCTGTTTTTCGCAAGCGATCTCTCGCCCGATGGCAAGCACGTGCTTGTGACATCCAATGCCGAACACGGCTATGAGAATGTCTGCCTGCTTGATATCGCGACAAAGAAGATTTCCTGGATCAGCAAAGACAAGTGGGAGATTCAAGGTGGCGAATTCTCGCCTGACGGGAAGCGCGTCGTCTTCAGCGCCGACGTGGATGGCAACGAAGACATATATGTACACGATCTGGCAACCGGTAAGTCGACAGCCCTCGCAATTGCAAAAGGGGTGAATGGACCGGCGGGCAGTCCCCATGCATTCAGTCCTGACGGCACGCGCCTGCTCTACTTTCACAATGGCCCTACAGCCCCGAATGACCTCTGGGCATACCATGTGACTACCGGCAAGTCTCAGCAGATCACGCATTCGCTGCTCGCGGGGATCCTCTCCGAGGATATGGTCGAACCAATGCTGGTCCATTATCCGAGCCGCGACGGGAAGTGGACCATCTCGGCCTGGCTCTATATTCCATTCAACATGGCGCGCAATGGGCAGAATGCGGCCATCGTCCTCATCCATGGTGGCCCAACTTCGCAGGTTATGAATTCGTTTAACCGCTTCGTCCAGTACGCGGTCAACCAGGGTTACATGGTGCTGGCGCCGAACTATCGCGGCTCGACCGGCTATGGGAAGGAATTCCAGCAGGCGAACCTTTTCGACATGGGTGGCGGCGACTTGCAGGATGTGCTTGCGGGCGTGGATTGGATCAAGCAGACCGGCCATCTTGACTCGAAGAAGATCGCTGTTATGGGCGGAAGCTATGGCGGGTATCTGACGATGATGGCTGTGACGAAGGCTCCTGAGGTCTGGGCGGCTGGCATACCGATTGTCCCATTCGTCAACTGGACGACTGAGGTTCAGAATGAAGACCCCGAACTACAGCAGAGCGATCTCGCCACTATGGGCGATCCTGTGAAGAACAAGGCGCTCTACGAAGACCGCTCGCCCGTCAACTTTGTCGATCAGGTCAAAGCGCCTCTGCTGTTGCTTGCGGGTGGCAATGACCCCCGCTGTCCGAAATCCGAGGCGCAGCAGGTGGTGGATGCGATCAAGAAGCGCGGGGGCACGATCGATTACAAAGTCTACGAGAACGAAGGGCATGGCTTCGCTCGCGTGGAAAATCAGATTGATGCTTACCAGCGAGTGGCCAATTTCCTGCTGGCCCACGTTGTGCCTGCCGATTGCAGTTGTTCGCTCAACGAATAGGCGAATACATCGCAGAACACGTTGGGTACGCCGAGGTAGCGGGCGCTCACGTATCCCAAAGCCGCTACTGCTTTTGCCCCGCCGTGAACACGGTCCAAGGCCCCGCTTTCATGTCCCGCAGCAGAGGCTTTTGCCAGGCGAACTCGGGGTGCTGGTCGAGAAATTTATCCGCCAGGAAATCCTGGCCGCACGGATGCCCCGCGCGCGCCGCGAAGCTCATCCTGGCTGCCATGGCGCTGTCCATGGCTTTAGCCTGCACGGCCCCGCCCGGGTCGAACGCATCCCAGCCCCACTCCTTGATGCCGCGCGGTGAATTGTCTACGTGCCCGCAAAGCGCGCGCTCATTGGGCTGGTCTGTGGGAGCTGCGTGTGTCCTCTCATACGTGTCCACGTGATCGCCGAGAAACTGCTCCGCCATGCTGATATCGATGTTCCCTTTCGACTGCTTCATCAATTCTTCCCAGCGGATGTGTCGCGCGTTGGGCGACGAAGAGCTGTCGTTCGGGTCGAAGGTCGTTTCCTCTTGGATGAGCTTGGGGTCGCGCGCAAAGTTCGAACTGACGAAATAGCCGTCTTTGGTTCGCCACATCGGAGTGTTCTTCAGCCCGAGTTCCAAGTATGCAATCTCGCCAGTCTTGCGGTCGCCGATCAGCCAGTCATTCGCGTAGCCGCCGTTGTTCCCTTCTTTGATAATGCGAACGTAATCGTCAATGCTATTGGAGTATTGCATTGCCTTGCGCGAACGCATGAACTCAGGCTTGCCGTTGGGGTCCCAGCCTTCGAATTGCGTGATGGTCGTCTCCGTGAACATGATCCCCGCCGAGTTGACTCCGAAGTCGTCATCGCTGGTGATCACGCCCGGAAAGCCGTCCATCATGATGCGGTTGCCATGTTCCGGCTGGATGTCGAAGACGATGACCCAGCGTTCACCGGCCAAGTAACTGGTCCAGTTATTGTGCGCGATCACGATCTGGTGGTTTTTTGTCATGCTGCCGGTCGCGACGAACGCACTACAGTTGCCCGGCGCCTTCAGCTTCGGGTTTGCAGCCGACTTCTGCTGCTTGCCGAGCCACGGCAGGTAGTAGTCCATAACTTCTTCAAAAGCATTCAGCGCCACAATGTCATACAGGTCGAGATTGACGCCGTGCGCCTTCACGCCGTCTGTGATCCCCTGAAGCTCCTGTTGATACTCGGGATCAATGTGGGGCCACAAGAGGTCTTTCGCAACCGTGCGAAAGACCTCCCAGCTCTTGCCGCTCTGGTGCGTGTCGTACAGCTTGACGGCTTCGAAGGCGTCGGAGATCTCTGGCGCGAGCAGATACCCGTGCTGATAGCCAACGTCGGCCGGTAATCCTTGCAGATGAACATAGATCCATCCACCTTGCTGGAAGCGGTAAGCCTTCTGCAGTCGCGGGTCAGATGGGTCCTTCGCAGATGCAAGTGCCGAGACGAGAGCAAGCACTAAAGCTAAGATTGATCCCCTTCGTACCCAGTTCTTTAACATGATTCCCCCGAATGGAACCTCACGCCGCAACATTCTAGCCCATCTTGCAAAGCCGGCTTTTGTCTCGAAGCGACGAAAGCGCGAGGAATCTGCGGTTGGTCTGGCGCACGCACACTGCCTGCCACAGCAGATTTCTCGCGCGCCTATGGTTCGGAACGACAAAGGGCACAGAGGCACGAGATTACGTTTAGATCTCGGTACGCTGCTCCGGATGACGGCTGAGATACCAGCACGGCATCTGCCCCGAATGCGGAAAGAGCGCATGGACGCAGCTTTCATCGCCAGGGGGTTCGAAGATGAACTGCGTCTTGCCGTTCTTCTGCAGGACAGCGTAGTAGCGCTTCACTGGCACGGACCCGTAGGGGTCGCGATTTGCTGCCACACGAATGCGAAACACGGCGAAATCCACGCCGAAGCTGAGAATGGCTGCCCCCACGAGCAATGCAACCAATCCGAGGAACATCCGCCTCAGCCGCTCCCGCAGATTCGGTTTCGGGCTCTCCGTCACGAGGCGAGATTATAAGCCTGCAGCCGTTTCCCCGGTCTGTCAGGTTAGGTCGTTGACATTTGCCCGTTCCACAGGCAAACTTTCCCATTCGCCGGGAATCGCTTCTGGCGAGCGCCTGAGGACGGGTTCCAGCTGTCTCTTGCCCTCCCGGCCGTTTTCTTGCTTACACTTCGTTCATGGCCATGACCGAGCAACGGGTCTCGTACACACTAGACTCCTCATTGGAGACGATCGATAGTGCCGAGGAAAAAGCCACCCGCATTGCTACCCAACTCGGATTCGGCGAAGACGAAGTGATGCAGATTTCCATGGCCGTCCGCGAAGGCGCGGTCAATGCCGTTTTGCACGGCAACGCGTATGCGCCCGATAAAAAGGTGACACTCGCCTTCGAGCAGACTGGCGGCGACCTGGTCATCACCATTCGCGATCAGGGACCGGGGATGGATCTGAGCAAAATTCCAAATCCCTTGGCGCCCGAGAACCTGCTGAAGACTTCCGGACGCGGAATTTTTCTTATGCGCTCGTTCATGGATGTGGTGGAAATCCGCCCTTCCTCGGCGGGCACTGAACTCAAACTGATTAAGCACGTCCACGGGCCTACCGCGGGCGGCAAGGAGGCTTCCCAGTGAGCATGAAAGTTGGTACTCGGCAAGTCGATGGCGTAACTCTCGTGGATTGCAGCGGGCGCATCACCTTGGGCGAAGGCAGTGTCATTCTTCGCGATACGGTCCGCGATCTGCTCGGCAAGGGCAACAAGAAAATCGTGCTGAATCTGGCCGATGTGAACTACATCGACAGCTCAGGGATCGGCGAACTGGTCAGCGCATTCACTACCACGAAGAACCAGGGTGGCGAACTCAAACTGCTGAACCTGACCAAGAAGGTGAACGATCTTCTGCAGATTACGAAGCTCTACACAGTGTTCGACGTGAAAGACGACGAAGCATCCGCCGTTAAATCGTTCAAGTAATCCTTCCGCTTCTTGGGCGCCCCATTTCTCGTGCATGGCTCATCTGCGAGAAATGGGGACGACACCGAGTCCCGTTCTGGAATCCGACCCCGATTTTTTGTTGCGAACCACGGTCCCAGGCCGACAACCATGCCTAAAATCATCGTGTGCTCGCATCTTCATCCAATCATCTGGTGACACGCAGCATAGGCTTCCCGTCCAGATTTATTCGTCTGGAGACAGCCCGCACCAGATGCCTGGCTGGGCGAAGCGCGTCAGCGCGCTTGAATATGCTATTCAGACTTTCGCCTCACATTGCGCTCGCTCTTCTGTTCGTCGTTCCAGCGCTCTTCGGCTCTGATTGCCTGCCGATTCACGAAACGGGTAAGCATATTGGCGAGACTAAGTGTGTGGCCGGCAAAGTTGTACGCGTAAAAGTCGGCGCCAAGGGTGTGCACTTCCTTGACTTTTGCGAAGACCAGATCGCGTGCCCATTCACTGTGGTCGTCTTCTCGAACGACCTGAAGGATGTTGGTGATGTCCAGCGCCTCGCTGGCCGAGAGATTGAAATCCGCGGAGCGTTGAAGCTTTACGACGGCCGGCCCGAGATCATTCTCAGCCGCATCAGCCAGATCAAAGGTGGCGCGGGGATGATCCCCCCACTGCCCAAAGCCTACGACGTCGAAAACCGGGGGCGCTTCAGCGCCGGACGACTCTATCCTTCGAAGAAGCCGAAGAAGACCAAATCCAAGCCCAACCCAACGGCTGTCTACAGCACCGATGTGGAAGGCCAGAACCCCCAAGACTGATTCCGTACCTGCGTTGCTCGCAAAGTGTACGGAGGTGCTGTCACTGGTGCCAGATTCACTCTCACCCGAGTTGTCACGACGTTTCGGCAGCTATACTGGTGCGCGACTCACCGACTATGGATACACCTGATCACCCCATTACGCGCCGTACCGCCATAGCCGCTCTCGGAACCTCAGCTTTGGGAATGATGATGCCCGGCTTGCGGCTGCCTGCGGACGAACGCGCCGGTGATGCGCTTGCGAAACTCCTACCGAAATTCTCTGAGAGATCACGCGAAGTATTGGGGCAACTGCTGAGGAATCCCAACTACAGCGGGCAGATTCCTGCGACCGATACCGCCAAACTCTCTCAGAATGAAAACACCACCCTCGAGAAGCTCATGGTTGACCTGCTTCCCTTCGCGCAGAGCTACTCGCACGCCCCGATCTCGAATTTCTATGTGGGAGTTGTTGTGCGCGGAGCCAGCGGCGCTCTCTATACGGGATCGAACATCGAAATTCCCGGCCAGTGCCTCGGATTCGCCGTCCATGCAGAGCAATCTGCCCTCTCGAATGCCTACATGCATTCGGAGCAAGCGCTCACCTCTCTGGCAGTCGGAGGCGCACCGTGCGGACACTGCCGCCAGTTCATCAACGAAATGGCGCCGGATGGAGAGATTCTCATTCTTACACCGCAGAACGCGCCTCGGAAGCTCTCGTCGATTCTTCCCGACGCTTTTGGCCCGGCGGCGCTAGGGATGATGCACGGAGCGTTTCCGGTGCAGACGTCCGATCTTCTGCTTCACGAGAATCCATCAGATCCGTTGACCGTAGCGGCCTTGGACGCTGCCCGTAGGGCATACGCTCCCTACAGCAAGTCGCCGTCTGGGGTCGCGCTTCGTTCGGTCAGTGGACGAATCTACCGCGGGTCTTACATAGAAAACGTGGCCTTCAACCCAAGTCTCTCGCCGCTGCAGGTCGCCATCGCGGCCATGATTGCTGCAGGAGAGCCTTACTCGGCAATTTTGGGTGTCGCTCTCGTGGAAGTACCGGAAGCGAAAATCAGCCAGAAATCTGTCAGCGAAACCGTTCTCGGAGCGATCGCACCGAATGTGAAGTTGCAGGTCTTCGCCGCCGCTGCGGGGTGAACTCAGACCATGCCTTTGCGCAATTCTTCCAGCGGATATTTGGTCCCGCGCCATACGATACCGTCATTCCACAGCGTCAGGACCATCGAGCGCAGCAGCGTGTAGATGAACATCGCCGTGCTCACGGGATGCAGGAAGAAGTAATACGGCGGCACGGCGGACCGCCAGGACATGCCGATGTAGATCAGAAACATCGCGCCCAACGCAATCGCATAGGGCATACGTGCCCACCCGTGTGCAAGCCACAGTCCGAGGAATGGCCCCAGGTTGAGGAATGCGAGCCCGAAGGCCGAGAGCAACGTACGCCACGACTGAAACGAGAGCACGGCAAAGAAGTTCTTCGTGAGATTGTTGACCACTCCCCACGCACCGTGTGCCCATCGAATCGAAATTAAGTCGCGCCCAAACACATTGCGTTGTGCGAAACCGGCCTTTTTGACCACCTTGCCCAGTTTCATGTCGTCGAGCACTTCCATGCGCAGGGCCCGATATGTCCCAACTGCTTCGTAGACGTGGCGCCGAACGAGATTGAAGGCGCCCACGCCCATGTGATCGTCCGTACTCGGGTCCGCAACCTTCCACGGCCGATGACCGAACATGAACATCGTCTGGAAGAATGCGATCATCATGTACTCGCCCGGACGCTTCATGATCATCTGCGGAAACAGCACGACGTGATCGGCGCGCTCAGACTCGGCATAGGCGAGCGCGCGCCGCAGGGAATCCGGCTTGAACAAGACATCCGCATCCGTAAACAGCAGCCAGTCTCCTGCGGCAACATTGGCCGCAGTCCACATCGCATGCGTCTTTCCAAGCCATCCGAAGGGCAGTTCGGTGTGATGAATCACACGTACTTTGCGCCCGACTCTAGTTGCATCTTGTGCGGCAGAGTGGGGACTTAGACCTTTAATTGGGATGGCGGCCCGAGCGACTCGCTCCATGATCTCGCCCGTGCGATCGGTCGACCGGTCGTTTACGGCGATTACTTCGTAGTTCTCGTAATCGAGGCAGAGCAGAGTCGTGAGCGCCTGCTCCAGCGTCGCTTCTTCGTTTCGGGCCGGGACGATAATGGAGACCCGAGGATTACCCGAGGGCAGAACAGGATTGCGGTCCCACTCCGGACGGGATACATCGGCAACGGAAGGCATGCCAAGAGCGGCGTCCACAATACGGGAACCCCACGCCAGCGCCAGAATGATGCCTGACAACAAATGGAAGTAGACCATCAACTTCGTGCGACTTCTTGCCCTTCATTCGAGGAGTGGCCTCCTTGAACAGCAACCGCCGGAGCGAACCTCATCCCGTAGAAGAGTATGGCTGCCGATACGCCCATCGCAATGACGGGCAATACGAACGCAGCTTGCAGCGAGTGCTTGTCAGCAACCCAGCCCATCATGGTTGGTGAAGGAACATCGCCCAAGATATGGATGATGAAGATATTGACCGCGATCGCGGTCGCCCGAATATGAGCGCCCACAGAATTGATGACGGCGGCATTTAAAGGCGCCGTGTTGAGAAGCAGAAAGAATGCGGCGAGTCCGATTGCCGGGATCATGAGAGGACCGCGATTGAAGAGCGCCACGATCATCACGGGAATGCCGAGTAGCATGCTCGCCGCAGAAACGAAATAATAGGAACTCTTCATCCGTTTCAGCAGGAAATCACCGAGCCATCCGCCAGCCAACGCCGCGAAAATGCCATCCACAACAATGATGATGCCGAATAGCAGATTCGCATGCTCAAGTGTGTAATGGCGCTCGCTGTAGAGAAACTGTGGCATCCATACCTGGATGCCTCCGAGTGAAAACGTCATCGCCGCCATGCCAAGCGTCGACGTCAGGAAGGCTGGATTGCGCGCCAGGCCAAGGATGGACCCGCGCTCCGGCGTTTCTTGCAACGAATCAAATTGTCCTCGCTTCGGCTCTCGAAGAAACAACGTAATCAAGCCCAGCGCGAATCCCGGGGCAGCTGCAATGTAGAAGGGAAATCGCCAGCCGTGCTGAGGCGCGAGATATCCTCCCAGAAGATATCCCGCCGCCGAACCCACAGGAATCGCAAGATAAAACACTCCCAGAATTCGTCCGCGCTTTTCTTCTGAAAAAAGATCCGCGACGAATGTTGGTGCAATCGTGACGAAGGTCGCTTCGCCGACCCCAACCAACGTATGCCTCACCAATAGTTCTGTATATGTGTGAGTGACTGCAGTCATTAGCGTCAGCCCGCTCCAGAAGAACGCGCCCAGGACGATAATCAGCTTGCGTGAATAACGGTCCGCTAGTGGCCCCACGAAGGGTGCCGCAATCATATAGAAACCGAGAAACGCGCTGGTCAGGTATCCGATCTGCTCTTTCGAGAGATGGAATTCATCCTGTACGAGCGGCTGCACCGCGAACAGCACATTACGGTCCGCATAGTTCAGCAGATTGAGCGCCGTGAGAACGATCAGCGCAGTGCGTGGGTAGAGTTTTTCCTGGGACACAGGTCAGGCGAATATAGCACGTGCGCCAGGTCTCACTTGTCTGCACTGAGACCTAGAACCATGAAGAGCACGAAGTCTCGCGAAGAAGACACCACTCGTTCTTTTTTCGTGAACCTTAGTGTCATTTTCGTTTAGTGCTTTTCGGGTCGCGGCCAGCGCGCCACGATTGTCGTAGAAATCCCCCCTCGTGGACGGAACTCCCCATGCACCTCAGCCCATACTGGCTTCGCCCACTTCACCACATCCTCGAGAACCTGATTGACCACGTTTTCCTGGAAGATCCCCAGATTGCGATAGCACTGCAGATATTCCTTCAGCGACTTCAGTTCCAGGCAGTCGTTATCGGGCATGTAGCGGATTTTGAGCACGCCAAAATCGGGCAACCCGGTTTTCGGGCAAACGGAAGTGAACTCGGGATCGTCCACAACGATCTCGTATCCGGGGAACTGGTTCGGCCAGGTTTCAATCGCTGGGAACTTGAAGTCGAGGCCCGCAGCTGCGTGCTCGGGCGTGTATCGAGGCGATGTAGGCATGGCAATATTGTATCGGCTTGTCTTGCCCACGCGAACTCGCGTCACTTCAACGCAGGCCGTAACGAGTGCAGCCGAAGTGTTGCTGCCCGCATCCAAAGAGGTACCCGCCCAGAAGGGCCAGTCGTGAGCCGTCGGGCCTTCCGGATGGTAAATTACTACGTACAGTAATTCCTGCCGGATCCTGAAAGAAAGACAGGTTGGCGCCCACGAACAACTCGCATGCACCGTCGCGGCGGCGGTGGATCTGGCTCACGCTCGGTGTCGCAGTCGTTCTTCTGGTTCTCTATTCGTACCTGCACCAGACCCCGCTCAAGGTCCGCGAAACTACTGTAGAGCGCGGGCTCATCCGCAGCGTGGTTTCTACCAATGGCAAAGTCGAACCTGTCCAGAACTTCGAAGCCCACGCACCCATCTCCACCACGGTGAAGCGCCTGCTCGTGAAAGAGGGAGACCATGTCCGGAAGGGACAACTCCTGCTCGAACTCGACGACGCCGACATTCGTTCTCAAGCTGCCAAGGCCCAAGCTCAGGTGAAGACAGCGCAAGCCAGTCTTTCCGCAACCAGAAACAGCGGGACGCAGGAAGAAGTGATCACCTTGACGGCGCAGTTGAGCAAAGCGCAGACAGCACGCGATTTGGCACAGCGCAATCTAGACGCCCTGAAACGGCTGCAGAAGCAAGGTGCGGCTTCAGACGGGGAGGTGCATCAGGCCGAGCAGAATTTGCAGAGCGCACAGGCCGATCTGAATTTGCTCCAGCAGAAGCAGAAGGATCGCTATTCTCCACCAGAGCTCGCGAGCACAGAAGCGCAAGCGGCCGAGGCACAAGCTGCATACGAGAGCGCGGAACAGGCGCTGCGCAAGTCCAACGTTCGAGCCCCATTCGACGGAATCGTCTACTCCCTCCCCGTAAAGGCCGGATCGTTCGTGCCAGGCGGCGAGTTGCTGGTGCAAGAAGCCGACCTCACACGCGTTCTCGTGCGCGCCTTCGTGGATGAGCCGGATATCGGCCGTCTGCAGGTCGGAGAGCGAGTCGAGATTACCTGGGACGCGATCCCGGGACGCATTTGGACCGGAACCGTCAACACCGTGCCTTCCACGGTGAAGCCTCGTGGTTCCCGAAATGTCGGTGAGACTACCTGCCTGATCGACAACCACGATCTGCGATTGCTGCCCAATATCAATGTCGGCGTGACCATCGTGGCCGCGGAGCACAACAACGTGCTCACGCTCCAGCGCGATGCTTTGCGGATGGACGAAAGCAAGCCGTACGTATTTCGCCTCGTGGGCGATCGCCTGAAACGCCAGCCTGTTCAGTTTTCGCTGCAGAACCTGACTCGGGTGGAGATTACCGATGGACTCGCGGAAGGCGAGAAGGTCGCACTTCCGGCGGACGAATCCAAGCCTTTGGTTGATGGGGCCACGGTGAGACTCGTGCATTAGCACGAGTGCGTGTGAATCCTCTGGTCACTTCAAATGTAACGAGCGAGCCTCCTATGCTCCTCAAGCATCAAAGATAGAAACTTTTGGGTTAAGCTCTAGCGCAATGAGACTCCGCCATTTCACTTTCGGGTTTCTGCTGTGCCTCGTCAGTTTGGGAGTGTTCGCCCTTCCCTCGATGCTGCAATTAGTGACCGAGGGCCGTGTGGACACAGCCGTCCCCAGCCTTGAAGAACAAGTCGGTCGCTCTCCGAAAGACGCTGCCGCCTACAACCTGCTCTGCCGCGCCTATTTCATGATGGAAGAGTGGGATCGCGGAATTTCGAACTGTGAGCGCGCAACCAGCCTTGATCCCCAGAATAGTTCGTATCAGCTGTGGCTCGGACGTTTGTACGGCGAAAAAGCCGATCGCTCCAGTTTCATCTCAGCCCCTGGACTGGCAAGGAAAGCGCGCACCGCTTTCGAGCGCGCAGTTGAAGTGGATCCGAAGAACGTAGAGGCTCGCGTGGATCTCGGAGAGTTCTACGCCGAAGCGCCCAGCTTTATTGGAGGAGGAAAAGACAAAGCGCGGCAGCAGGCTGAAGCGCTAATGCCGCTTAATCCTGCAATGGGCCATTGGGTGCTCGCTCGAGTTGCGGAAAAAGACAAAGACCCGGCGAAGGCCGAGAGTGAATACCGCGCCGAGATTGCCGCGAGTCAAGGCGGAGTTCGCGGATGGGCGGATCTCGCGAACTTCTTGCTGTACGCGCACCGGTACCAGGAAATGGAGGACGCCCTCGCTCACGCGGAGAATGCGCCCATCGATCACCCTGAATCCCTGATGCACGCGGGCAACCTGCTGCTCCGAGCGCAACGCGACTACCCGCTTGCGGCGCGCCTCTTGCGGCGTTATCTCGCCAATCGTATTTGCGAAGAAGGGCCGGCGTTCAAAGCGCACGCACTTCTTGGAGAAGTGCTGGTCAAGCAGGGCGACAGGCAAGGCGCAGCCGAACAATTCCGTGCGGCTCTATCGTTATTCGGAAATTACACCCGCGCCAAGGATGATCTGAACAAACTGGACCATTCAAGCTAAGGACGGGCCGTCGCCCTGAACCGCTTTACAGGCCTTGGACTCGGATTGAACACCGAAAATCACTCTTCTGCCCTCATCTGACGTTTAGAATTTCGCTTGCATCCAAATTGTTCATAACTCAGTTCCAGATTGCCTCGAAAGGGACGCAATGAAGACCTGGTGCCGCGGTGCGCTTGCCCTGAAATACATCCTCTCCGTCGTACTACTGCCAGCCTCTCTTCTCGCGGAACCTGTCCCTCTGAAGCGCATCGTCGAACTCGCGCTGACACACGCAACTGCCGCATCTGTTGCAGCAGCCGATCAGCAACGTATCGACGCCAATTACCGCGAACTGCGTAGCAACTATATTCCGCAGCTCACAACTGGAGCAGGTCTCGGATTCTCTTACGGATTCCCTCTCGCGCTCGAAGGCCAGGCTCCGTCTCTTTTCGCGATCAATGCACAATCCGCGCTTCTCAATCCCTCGCTTCAGGCGTACTTACAGGCGGCGAGAGCAGATTCGAAAATGGCAGCTTTGAATACCAAGGACCAGCGGGATGCCGTTATCCAGGATGCGGCGCAGAGTTATGCCGAGCTCTCGAAGTGGGAGGAGCGTCTGACGAAACTGCAGCAACTCGATGCTGACGCTGCGAAATTCGAGGCTGCCGTGAACCAGCGCGTCAAGGAAGGAGTGGATTCCGAGATCGAGGGAACCAGGGCACGACTCGCAGCAGCACGCGTCCGGCTACGGATTGCAGAGGCGCAGGGGGCGACCGATGTGCTGCGTGAGCACCTAGCGAAGCTCACCGGGCTTGCGGCGGCAAATATCCAGACCGATCCCGACTCTTTCCCCGCAGCGCCTGCCCCGCCAGCAGAAGATCTGAATAAGGATGCTGCCGCGTCCACCCCCGGGGTCGAGGCCGCGATGGAGCATGCCCGCGCCCAGTATCTGCGCGCGAAAGGAGAACATCGCGGCCTATGGCCCGCCATAGATTTCGCTGCGCAGTACGCGCTGCTTTCCAAGTTCAACAATTATCAGAACTACTACATCCCGTCTCATCCCTGCACGACGCCTTTCGGGCAAGTGCTATGCGTGTCGAATGCATTTCAACAAAACAACGCGACCATCGGCGTGAACATACGCTTCCCGCTCTTCAACGCGACTCAGCGAGCGCGCGCTCAGGGCGCTGATGCCGATGCGCTCAAAGCGAGCAAACAAGCGCAATCCATCCACGACAAAGTTTCAGAAGAGACGCTTCGCCTGCGGAGAGCGGTCGCGCAGATGCAAGCGGCACATGACGTTGCTGAACTGGAATATGAACTCGCAGAGAAGACGTTGCAGGCCACCCAAACGCGGATCGATGCAGGGACAGCGACCCTGCACGATCTGGCTGATGCCCGTTCGCAACTCAGCGAACGATTTATCTCTTTGCAGGATGTGACCTTCGAACTCCAGCGGGCGCAGTTAGGCCTGATGCGCACGACAGGAGAACTGGAGAAGTGGGCGCTGGGGCGGTAGGCAATTGCAGGTTGAGATTTGAGATTGAAGACGCTTGACACTCACTCCTGGCGATTTGCAACCGGAAATCAAATCGCCAATCTGAAACGCTCAAAGCTTCCCCCTCAACATCTTCACCACCTGGCGGATCGCCTTCTCGTTCCGGCGATACCAGCGCCACTGCCCTTGTTTATTGGCCTGGACGAGACCTGCCCGGGTCAATATCGCCATGTGATGCGAGATGGTCGGCTGCGATAGCCGGATTCGCTCCTCGATTTCGCCGCCACACAGACACGATGCTGGGGCATTCCGCCCAGCTTGCTTTTCCGAGGCGCCTTCACGCAGCACCTGCAGAATCCGCCTGCGGGTCGGATCAGAAATGGCGTGAAGTGCCTTGTCCAAGGACGCGTCAGAAAATGACATGAATTACCAATAGCGTGGAAATCGACCACTGTCAATATAGGAAGAATGCGATAAGGGAGCAAGAATTCCACAGGTAGTGCTGCAAGATTCAGTGAAGCACGAATATTGCATCCAGGCGCCTTGTGATCAGGCTACTTCTTCACGATGGGGCTATAGCCGTCCCCAATCAGCTTCGTGCGCATGGCCTCAGCGTCCTTGATGTCGCCGAATGGTCCTAGCTGCACGCGGAACAGCTTGTCCGTAGCTGCGCCCGACGCTACGAAGGCTGGGTACTCCTTTTTCTTCAGAGCATCCACGAGTGAGTCGGCATCTTCCTGCTTGCTCACCGCCGCTACCTGGACGAAGTATGCGGCACTGGGGATGGTAGTCGAAGGATCAACGGGAGCCGCAGTATTCGCCGGGGCTGCCGCCTGAGTTGCCGGGGCAGCGGTCTCGTGCTTCGCATCGGCAGCCGGAGACAGCTCGGCGCTGGCGTCTTTCTGCTCGACATTCTTGTAGAACGTCATCGGCGGAGCAGTTGCATTGTTTGCGCCAGCCTTCTTTGCGCCCGACGAAGGCTCTGGATTCATCGCGGCGCTCGCGGTGGTAATCCCGGGTTCAGACTTCCGCCCCAGCGAATAGCCCAGCGCAAAAAAGACGGCGCAGATCGCAACCAGGCCGAAAAACAGGAACAGCAGCTTACCCGTTCCCAGCGTGATTTCAGTGTCTTGTGACGAAGCCATAATCCACTCCAGTGCGCAACTAGCGCGAGGCCAGATCACCTCGCCCTTGCCGGATACCGCGAACCACGTTCTACGCCGTCTTTGCTGCAGCGGGAGCTGCTGGCGCCGCGGCTGTCTTGTCGCCGGGATTGCCCATCAGCTTCTGAAGTCCCGAGAAGAAGTCCACCGGTACCGGAAAGACCACTGTCGTGTTCTTCTCGACTCCGATCTCAGTCAACGTCTGCAGATAGCGAAGCTGGACGCTGACCGGCTCTCCCGACAACAGATGTGCCGCGTCCACCAGTCGCTGCGCCGCCGAGAACTCGCCTTCCGCGTGAATGATCTTCGACCGCTTCTCGCGTTCGGCTTCGGCCTGCTTCGCCATCGCGCGCAGCATGGACTCGGGCATATCCACCTGCTTCACTTCGACGTTCGTGACCTTCACGCCCCAAGGCGACGTGTGCGTATCGAGAATGCTTTGGAGGCGCAGGTTGATTTTGTCGCGATGGGCCAGCAACTCGTCGAGCTCCTGCTCACCCAGCACCGATCGCAGCGTCGTCTGCGCAAACTGCGAAGTCTGGTACACGTAGTTCGAAACTTCCACGACCGCCTTGCGCGGCTCGATCACGCGAAGAAAAATAACCGCATTCACCTTCAACGTGACGTTGTCGCGGGTAATGATGTCCTGCGGAGGAACTTCCAGCGCTTCCTGCCGCAGGGACACGCGCACAATCCGGTCAAGTGGCGCGAACACGAAGATTAACCCCGGCCCCTTCGCCTCCGGCAGCAATCGTCCCAGGCGAAAGATCACACCCCGCTCGTACTCAGCCAGAATTTTGATGGAACTCAGGAAATAGATCGCGACGATAACGATGAGAATAGTGCCGAAGCCAACCCCTATACCTTCCACGGACGCCCTCCGCCAGGAGCGAAAAACACTCCTACGGCGGATTGTATAGCAGCGAGAACAAAGCGGAACGCAAATTGGTGAGGCGAGGCGTTGCCAGCCTTGATACGCGACAAGGTCCGTATCCAGCCGGTGCTCTGCCGAGGCGCAGCTCTCGCCAGCCTTCGTGGTCCTATGAGAGGGTGAAGGAGTTTCGCAGTTGCGTTCCAGTCCGGGAGTTGGACACCCGAACTCCGAAAGCGGAACCTACGGTCCTGCCCGCACGACCTGAATTCGGCTTCCGTCCACCTGCACATCGCGCTGAATTTCCATTTCCAGCGATGTGCCGACGTCGAGCTTCAGCTCGGGACCGTGCTTCAGCAGCGCCCATGCAACGCCCCCGGCAATTCCAGCCAATCCGCCGTAGCGCGCGCCATTCAGGCCGCCCGCCGCAACTCCGCCGATACTTCCCACCGTACCGCCGACCGCTGCCCCCTTGGCGGCATCTTCCAGGCGCTTCCCTGTATCTTTGTCCTGCTGGATCGTGCCTTCGGAATCCTTCACGCCCTTGTTGTCCGCTCCCGGTGTATTGTCGATCGATCCGGGCAGCATTACTGTGTAGCCGCTCGGATAGATCATCGACGTAAAGTGAATCAGCAGTTCGGCGCGTTTCTTCGAACGACCCGCATGCTCCGCATGCATGATCTTGCCTTGAATGTAGGTACCCGACGGAATCAGAACGCGTTCATTCGCCACGAACGGAAACACGGTCTCCGCATAGACGGGATCGCCCTCGCGCGCATTCTTGGTCGAGATCGCCTGTTTGAGGGACAGCGGGATTTTGGATCCTGCCGGAATGACTACGGAATTCGAATCGCGTGCCGCGGGTTCACTTGCCACGGTAATGGATCGACGGGGTGCAGCTTGATTTGCGGCCGTGCCGGCACTCTTCGCGTCGTCAGTACCCTGTCCCCAGGCGATGCCCGAAATCAGTAACAAAGTGGCCAGCGCTCGCATGCGACACCTCCGAAAGCGGTGAATTACTCCGAGAGTACCACGGCCATAGCGGCTAGGATGCTCGCTTTTCGGCAGAAGTTATCCCGTCGCTATCATCAGTTTGGCTTCGTCCCGGCCGTCCCAATCTCCGACTTTGCCCTGACTTTCGAAGGCAGAGGGCGACACGAGTCCAGCGCTGGTGATGCGGAAGATCGGATGGGATGTCGTGTGGAATGCTGAAGGCCGAAATCAAAGATGGCTGCCCCCCAGGGATTCGAACCCCGATATGCTGATCCAGAGTCAGCTGTCCTGCCGTTGAACGAGGGGGCAGTTTTTCGATTGGAAGAGCCCGCACAACAGGCTCTTCCTGATTCTATGGGTCGCCGCCAAGTATGGTCAACATTCGAGCTTTACGGCAGCTATCCGCGGCGCAGGGCGTCGTACAATTCTGAGGAGCCCCTTCTGGGGAGGAACTCATGGCTACGATTCTCGACACCACGCTAACCACTGCCGAGTACGCCGAAATGGCGCGGCGTCCGCTCAATCCCGACGAGTGCGCCCTCGTTGTCATTGATATTCAGGAGAAGTTGCTGCCGCCGATCTTCCAGCGCGAGCAACTCGTCCGGAATGCAAAGCTGCTCATCCACGCTGCCGGCATTCTGAAAATTCCCTCACTCGTCAGCACTCAATACTCCAAGGGACTGGGAGCAACTATCACTGAAATCGCATCGCTTCTCAGCGGCACAGAACCTGTGGATAAGACCCTGTTCTCCTGCTTCGGCAGTGACGCGTTTTGCAGCCTGCTTAAACGGCTCCCCGGCCAGCGCAACACGCTGCTCCTGTGCGGCATGGAGAGTCACATCTGCGTAGCTCAGACCGCTCTCGGCGCTCTGCGCGAGGGATACCTCGTCCACGTCGCCTCCGACGCAGTCAGCTCCCGCACCGAATGGAATTGGAAGATTGGACTCGAACGCATGCGCGCCGCAGGAGCCGTCATCTCGTCCACAGAGATGATCATCTACGAACTGATGCGCTCGTCATCGTCGGCAGCCTTCAAGGAACTGCTGCCGCATCTCAAAGGGTAGCCTTTACAGGTGAAAACTACTAAAGACACGAGGGTTCACGAAGGGGCCTTCCTTTCGTGAACCTGCGTGTCCTTAGTAGTGAATAATCTTCCGGAGCGCTACGCTTCCGCCGGTTCCTGCTCCTTCTTCTTCACGCGTACAACAGTAATCTTCGCGAATCCCTCATCGAACGCCGGGGGTTTCAGTTTTGCGGCCATGCGCCGCATCACATCTTCGGGGACCACACGATCACGCCGCTGATGCCGCTCAATACAGACATCCAGCGGCACGTCGAAGAACACAGCATGCACTTCGTAGTTGTAATCCTTCGCGAGCTTGATCCAGTGCTGCCGCTCTTGCGGCGTCAGATTGGTCGCATCCACGTAATTCATCGGACGCTTCGCAATCAGCCGTGCTTTCAGCATCGAACGCAGATTCGAAAACACAAGGTCCTGATAGCGCTGCTCCCGCACGTCATCAAATAGTAGTGACCGGACCATGTCACTCGAAAGCGGCGCCACGTTGTGCCGCTTGAACCATGAACTCTTGCCAGATCCAGGCAGCCCAATCGCGAGCACCACGATGCCCTTCGGCGGACGCTGCGCTGCGGTGGGAACCGCAGCCGCTGTCGGCGGCGCTTGCGGAATAGCAGCGGGCTCAGCTTCAGCACCCGCAGGCTCCGGCGCGGCTTCTTCCAGTTCCGGGGAAACGTCGGGGATAACCCCCTTCACCGCTGCC
>C688J18823_10000392_pt1 | contig 25445 bp, 19 predicted proteins | sample HopSoiMetagenom1_FD_18823 | JGI IMG/M metagenome (IMG submission 18823) | reverse complement strand
CATTCTACGTGCCATTTCGGGATCAACAACATTGATTGCAGTTGGCACGAAGGTCCCATTCTTCAATTCTCCCCGCGCGAAGACCGTGTCACCTACCTTGATGTCGGGCAACGTGATGCTCTCCTCACGTCCGCGACGAAACGACGTGCTCTCGTCGGCCTCAATGGTCTGCTGGACGCCGTCGCTCCGCAGGATAGCGAGCTTGGGCGCGTCAATCGATTTCACTTCACCCACGACCATCGTCTTTCCCATGGCATCCTTCATGCGCTGCTGCATCGCCTGCATTTGCGCCTGCGAGGGAGCCGACCCGATCATGCGGGCCGTCCAGGCATTTTCTCCCGTGGACTCGCCTCGCACCATCACGTTGTCACCAACTTTGAAGTCAGAGAGCTTCGCGTCTTGCTGCTCTTTGCGGAACCTGGTGTCTGAAGTGACATCCACAGTCCCAGTAGAACCATCCGGCAGCTTTAGTTTCAAAGTGGACCCTGACATCTCAGTGATTTGACCGACGACTCCGCGGAAGTCTCGTCCGCCAGGACCACGATGTTGCCGGCCAGCTTGATCAGGTTGCGTCTGCTGAGCGGAGGCAAAACATACCGTTAGCGCAAGCGTAAGAAGGCAAAACCGGGCAATGATTCTCATGTGATTCCTTTGGATGTGAGCACCTGGGACAGAATTGTATGACTTACTAAAAGACGGAGAATAAGCGCCAAAAGTCATGTTAATTTTTGTGCGTTCCCCCGGTTCCTTGCCGATTAGCCATCCGGCTTTCAGGAATTTGGGACGTGTCAAGCACACGCCATCTTGGCGCGATACGGCATGCCACTTAGCTAGTTTTGCCGGTCGCTCGACATACCTGTCTCAGCTATTCTCCGTATAATCAAAAGGTTAATAAGGTTTGTCCTCTCTAATGACAAGACCTTAGAAGATCGGTTACAATATAGGTAACTAGGCGAGTGTGGGTTAACTCGATTAGAACATTCGCCAGCATCCCGGGGGAGCCTAATTTTGTCTTCAGTCCTGTCACTCAAGGACAGCTCGCGCGAGTTGCTTGTCGAAATTCTTGGCGCCCTGAATCCCTATTATGCCGATGTAACCGAGCGGTGGCGCGAGCAGGTTGCGGCCGAATTTGGCTTTGCTCGCCGCGAACTTGGTGCACTCGAGCGCTTAAGCCTCAACACCGCACATTCCTTCTTCTCGCACGGCGACCTTCCCGGATTCTTTGAAAACGTCGACTACTTCGGGATGCGTCTGGCCAAGCTTCAAGTGGATACGCGCGCAGTAGCGCGATCGATGGAGATTTACCAGGAGCTCTGCGAACCCTATCTGAGCGGACTCTTCGGCAACAGGCTGAAAGAGGTGATCGCAACACTTGACGTGCTGAAGTCCGGCACGTTTGTGACTGTCTCCGGCGCGTACTTCGACGCTAAGACGCGCGAATTCGCGACGCTGCTGCGGGTGCTGGATGCGGAACTTGCGTTTGCCGAAGTAAGCACTATGTTCGAGAAGGTGCTGGAGATCACGAGCGCAAACTTCAATGCGTCGATGGCTGGGATCCTGCTGCGCCAGCCCGAGGGTGACGGATTCAAACTGGAATGTTCGCTCGGTGTTGAAGGCCTCATTCCAGACGACACGCAGTTTGAACTAGAACGAGGATTCTGCGGCAGTCTCGCCTCGACGGGCGAGCCGGAGATGATCCTGGATGTTGCGAATGACCCGCGCATTCTCCATCCCGCAGTGAAGGAGCGTGCGACATCTCTATGGGGAGTTCCACTGAGGTCGGGCAAGAATGTCATTGGCGCGATGGTGCTTGGCTTCGCTCGCCCTTACGAGTGGCTTCCCAACGAGCGTGACCTGATGCGCGCCATTGCAGACCGTACGGTGATGGCCATTGAACGCTCCCAGATGACCGAGGAGTTGCGCTCTCGTGAGGCCAGGATTGCGGAGCTTTCGGCCCACCTGCTCGCCGTGCAGGAGGACGAACGCAAGCGCATTAGCCGCGAACTACACGATGAAACCGGGCAGTCGCTGATGGTGATCCGCCTCTACCTCGGCATGCTCGAGGCGCAACTGAGTGGGCGCACGGCGAAGGCCAAGATTCGCGAGACGGTATCGGTTGTCGATCGTACGATCGAGGGTATTCGTCGCATCATCGCGCGTCTGTCACCTTTGGTGCTTCAGGAGCTGGGATTGGTGGCTGCGATCCGTAAAGAAGCCAAAGATCTTGCCAAGGCGACAGGAGTGAAAGCCCGGGTCGCAATCGGCGAAGATGTGGGTCGACTGGCGCCCGAAATTGAAGCTGCCATCTATCGCGTGGTGCAAGAGTCTCTGCACAACGTGGCGAAACACGCCCAGGCAAAATCAGCCTCTGTGCAGATGAGCCGGCATGAAAACACCGTCTACCTCACGATAGAGGACGATGGCATTGGCATGCCGACAAAGGTAAATAGTCCCCGAAGCCACTCGTTTGGGTTGGCTGGAATCAAAGAAAGAATAGCTTCTCTCGATGGAGAGGTCCGCGTTCATTCCGAAAAAGGGAAGGGCACGAGGCTCGAGATCATGGTACCGGCAGGGCAATACAGCGAAGCGATGTCGCAGAGTGCATAACTTGTAATTAGTAACTTGTGAGTAAATTATCAAACAGGTAAACGCATGCCCAAGATCAGATGTTTGTTGACCGATGACCACACGCTCTTCCGTCAGGGCGTACGACGCCTTCTGGAAACTGAATCGGACTTTGAGGTAGTCGGAGAAGCTTCTGACGCCGGCGAATCCGTCGAAAAGGCTCGCGAACTGCGCCCGGATGTCGTCCTCATGGACATCGGCATGCCCGGCCTCTCCTCGTTCGAAGCTGCGCGCCAGATCCGCAAGACGCGGCCCGAAACAAAGGTCCTCTTCCTGACGATGTACGAAGACGAAGATTATCTCGTGCAGTGCCTCGAAGTAGGCGCCGCCGGCTATGTCCTCAAAGATACGCCTGCGCCGCAACTCCTCACCGCTGTTCGGGATGTCTACAAAGGCGGCAAGTACCTCAGCTCGCAGGTGCTCGGCAAACTGGTCGAGGACTTCCGCTCACGTGTGCGCGATACTCGGATGCGCCCGCGCATCTCCACGCTGACCCCGCGGGAACGCGAAATCCTCAAGCTCTTGGCGGAAGGAAACTCAGTTAAAGAGATCGCCGTTATCCTCGGCCTGAGCGTCAAGACCGTGGAAGCCCACAAGTTCAACTTGATGCGCAAGCTCGACATTCACAATAAGGCGCAACTGGTCACATACGCGATCCAGAAGAAGATCATCAAGATTCCCGTAAACCAGTAACCTTCTTTCGGATTGACAGCCTTTCGGATTGACAGCCCGCACATTGAGTAGGCGCAGCGGTGGCTGTCATGCGCGGCTGCTGAATGAGATGGTAGATCTGGATTCTTGACTAGTGAGTCTCCAGCAGAGCCACTTCTCTCCTTGATCGGGCGACCCACCGCAACCCATCTTTCTCCCCGGTCTCACTAGGGCTCTCTAACGCCAGCTTGAACTGCTTGCTTGGCGTGAGCTCTTGTTTCTGATACGAGGATCCAATATTGGTTCCGTAAACTTTCTCCGGCACCGCTGCCATGGTGTAGTACTGCAAGCTGCCTACGAGTTGGTCATCCTCTAAGAGCACAGGCATATCGTGGGCCCGAACCTCGAGCACAGCGCGCGTTCCGCCAACTTCTCCATTCGTGCCCCATCCGAATCCTGGATCAAAGAAGCCGGCATAATGCACGTGGAATTCGCCCATGGTTGGATCGTAGGCGACCATCTCCGCCGAGTACCTTGGTGGCACGCATATTCGCCGCTTCGATGCGAGTAAGTAGAACTTGTCCGGTTCGAGGATGAGACGGCCGTCTTTCGGGCGCGCAATGACGTCCCAAAAGTCTTCAATTTCGTAATGATTGATCTTGGCCAGATCGATTGGAGTCCTGAACTCCTTCGCTCGATAGGCCACGATTTTCGAGCCGTTTCCTTCGAGATCAACAGTGATAGGCCATCCTCGTGGGACTCCGTGTTGCTCTGCCTGCTGATCATCGCGGAGCGGCTGAAGCTGCTCAGTCGTTTTAATTTCCTTAGCCAATTCGTTGAGGGCACGCTCATCCAGGGGCTCTGATGCGCCACGAACGAACCTCAGCTGATTGAGTTTCATTCCCTCCCTTACCCAAACCTTAAAAGTGCGAGTGACGATTTCGACGTAGAGCTCGCCTGAGTACTGCCTGGGGACACGCTCGAACTCATCACCATATTCGGTGATCAGGCGAGCAAAGATGTCCAGCCTTCCGGTGGTGCTTTTCGGATTGGCGATTCCCCTCACGTCTTCGGGAAGATTAAGCCGTTCCATGAGCGGCACAATGTAGACCGCATTTCGCTCCAGCAGTGTTGGTTGCGTAAGGTCGATCTCTTTTTCGATAAGGCTCTGCGCTTTAGTAAAAAACGTCGACGTTCGACCCGGCAAAAAGCTGGCTTGCACCAGGTAAGCCTTTCGGCCCAGGCGCAAATCGATGCTCGCCGGTTGTATCTGTGTGTCAGCGATCGGCGCTGAGCCCGGGGCTGAGATCACTCCGCTGGTGACGAAGTTACGAATGGATTGCGCCGGCAAAATACCTTGCAGCTTGTGATTTTCGCTCGGATCTTGTTGGAAGAGAACTGAATCGGATGTGCTCATGTGTATAACGCGCGAGTCTTTGAGCAGCCCAAGCCTTCAGCGCTGAGCGGAGCAGAAGATGGTCACGCTTCTTTGAGGCCAGATTAATCGGGTGGTGCGTCGACAGCAATTGGAATCTCACTGGAAAAGTGCTGCAAAACGTGCAAATCGTGGTGTGAAACTTAACAATGCCGCACTATTGGAGCAGGTATGCGGCAACTTCCTTTAGCAACGATTCTGAAGCATCGCCGCTTTTTGCGGACGTCGGACTCTGTTCGGTCTGTGTTGCCGTTTAAAACATCCATGCAGCTGCTAGCGTTTCGCGCATTGAACCGCTGTGCTATTACACAGCCCTGAACTTATCTCGATGCGCAATTCGGCCTTGGACTTACAGCAGCAGATGATTTATCGTGTGGGCCGATTTTGTTCGAGGGACCAGGGGGACACGAATAACGATAGACCGCCAAAAACCTCTAATCTAAGCGGCGCAAGACGACTTGGCGGATTCAGCTAACGGCGTCAGCCGAAATGTTCAGGTGGTGCTCCGAGCCCATTCGTCCCGCAAAGATTAGCTGCGATGTCTCCAAGGTTTCGGAGAGGCACCTGGCATGAAGTCTGCTTTTTACATGCGCGCTTTTCGCGTAGCAATACTTGTGTGCGCTTGCTCCTGGCTGGCTACTGAATGTTTCGCCGCTAACCCTTACCATCCTTCAGCCGATTCGCAATCTCCAGATGCGAGCGTGGCGATTCCCGGACCGCTCCGCTCGTTCATGCGTATGGCCGGAATCAGTCAGAAGGCAACCAGCGAGGAAGTAATCCCGTTGTTGGCTCGCAATGTGTTCCTTTTGGGATACGAAGGACCTTCCTCGCACGTCCGACCTACGGAGTTTCTGATCCTGTTGAGCCGTTATGTCCAACAGGCTCGCGAACTGGACGTGATGGCCGGTGCCGAAGGTGTAATCCGTGTGTCCAACTGCGAACAAGCGAAACCACTGCTACAGGTGCTTGGATATCGCAGCCGCACGGATTGCGGACAGGCAGCCAGCTATCTGGAAACCGCCGATCCCCAACGAGCATTCATTACGGTCGATTCGGGATTCCCAATTCCGGAATTGGAGAAGACTCTCCAGGGTGGCGCTCCCTTTGCATATCCATTCCGTGGATCGCGAGTTCCTATGCTCTTCAGCGAAGCGGATTGGACAGGCAACAGGAACCTTCTCGATTCGCTGCTGCGCGATTCGACATTGTCACGCCTCTACTGGGCCTTCGCGCAAATGGATCCTGAAACGCAAGTGGCACTGCGGCAATCGCCGGGGTTGAAGCGACTGGTGCCATACGGGCCCGTGCTCGATTTCTACGGCAGCCGCATTCGCATACGTTCCGGACGCGTGTTGGTGCCCGGTGGCACTAGCTCCGACGGCGTTTGGCGTGACCTGGTGGGAGTGGCGCCCGAATCAGCAGGCGAGTTTGTGCTGCGCCTGGTATCAAAGGACAACGGCTGGTTGGCCGCGTATTACGACGCGCTCTCGCGGGTAAATCCAGTACAGCAGGCGCACTTCACCGAGTCTCGACGGCTGCGGCCATTTTACGAAGCCCTGCGCCATCACGATGCACCTCCAGCTGAAGCCGCGCGCTCGGTGTTCAGACCGGCTCCCGGCCTTCTGCTTTTGCTCACGCGTCTGCAATGGGAGCCTAATGGAGAGCCGCGCGTGCCCGGCAACGTGGAAGTGTGGAAGCGAGTCTTACGGCAAAAGAACTATTCCGACGTGACTCGCGATTGGGGCAAGCGGGCGCGCACTTTCAACAATTCGGAACAACTGCTCGAAGCGCTGGTTGCAATCTCCCGCGTCGATACGGAAATCGGGCCGCTGCAAGCCTATCTGATGCTGAGCGAGCTGGACGCAGGGCGCGGTCCGCAGCATCGCCTAAGTGCCGAAACAGTCGCTGCGATGGCCACCAGGTTTCCGAAGCTAGGCGAGCAGTACCTCATATTCTCCGAGTTCCCCTCTTTAGATGATGCTTCCATCAACGCTTTCCTGCTGACATCTGAACACCTCGATAGCCAGCAAAACCACTACGTTCGGGGCAATGCTTTGGGCATGTTCCAGGCGAGCGTGGGCATGTGGCAAATACTTGCCCGCCAAGATCAGATTCCCAAAAAGGACCTCAACGCATCTTTCCAGCGAGTAATTGGGCAATTTGGCAAGATCAGCTCGTCGACCTCGGTCTTCGACGCAGGGCGGAGTGCGCTTAAGGAACTGCTGGTAGCTACTACGCACAAACCCGAGGGTTCTCAGGACGAGATCATCAACCTGCTTGCCGGCCCGCGACAGACAACACCGGAAGGCCAGCGCATTCACCAGGAAGTCGCCACCAGGATGCGCAACGTGCTTGACGCCCAGCGGCTCGTATCACTGGACACCCTCATTGGTCTTGGCGACGGCTTACACGACCCTACACAGGTGAGGGTGGAATCTTCACGGCTATTGACGCTCGCGGGAGAGCTGCGGGAATTCGAGATGCCGCAGCCCATCTTTAAAAAGAGCGAACGGGAGGAGTGGGGAGCGGGAATCTACAACAATCGTCACACCGATCTGGAGATGCAGGTGGACCTTTCGAAGGTCATTCGCACACCCAGTTCGGCAGACCAACTCGCGCAAGCCCGCGGACAACTGGCTTCCTTCTTGCGAGATACCCTCGTAGGGCTCAACTACGCGTACTACGAACCGCCCGGCGCGCAGATACTGCATCACAATCCGCTCTTCGTTCGCTCTCATGATTTTTCTGGCGATACNGTNGTGGGAATGCAGCGTGCNAGTTGGAGGGCNCCGCAGTTATTCGGAGCGGGTTCNCCAGCAGGCGGNGGCGCCCACCTTGTAGGCTCGCTTGCCGACTTGCCTTACGTNCTCGCGCAAGCNGAGCAAGACTTCATCACGCCTGAAAACGTGCAGGCGCTTATCTGGGGAGCGGTGGTTCCNGGAATCCTGACCAGCGCNGTCGTGCCTCGCTGGTGGGACGTGAGCCACAACGAGCTTCATGCGGTCGCTCTTTACCAGCATGCAGGCGAGGAACTTTTGACGGCTGCAGCCGCAAATGAAGATGTCCGAAGCAAAGTGATCGGACTACTTTCCGAGCGGCTGGCGCCGAGAACCCTGGAACGCGTACAGCAGGCCCTGAAGTCAGGCCGCGCGCCCGATGTACTGCTCCGCGTTACCCCGGCTGATTCTTTTTATCTTTCGACGGAGTTTCGCCGCAGGTATCCGGATCAGATCGATGCTTTGGGACAGCCTGGAAAGGAATTGAAGGAGCTTGCCGAACAGCATCCTGAGGACGTTACTTGGGAGCGGCTGTCACGGGATTTCGGAGTGCCCCATCCCGTTTTGGCACAGAGCTACGCTCGAGAACTTTTGAACCTTCCGCCATTCCCCGCTTTTATGGGATACTCGAGCCGCTTCCTGGCGGAGTCGTGGGACTCGAACAACCTCTATTGGGCGCGCTTGGCCGATGAGAAAGACTATTCAGCGGTAATGTTGAATCGCCTGGTTCCGGAGCTCACACGTCGAATGGTTGAGAAGATCTTTGCCACTGACCTCGAGGACTGGCCCGCACTGCTGCGCGCAACGCGAGAGACAGGCGAAGAGTTTCGTCAGGGGAAGGCTGGTTCACCACTGGAAGCGAGCAACGCGCAGCCGCGGAATTGATCTAACCATTCTGCAGCTCCGAAATCGCTCGCACGCATTAGCAAGACGGTTAGAAGGATCCTATGAGTAAACAATATTCTCGAATTTTCGGACTTGTTCTCGCACTCGTATACGGTTCAGGAACCTGGTCGAACGCCCAACAGGCGCAGTTCCAGGTTTCAGTGGATTTAGTGCAGCTCAACGTGGCGGTCACTGACAACAAGGGAAATTACGTCACCGGACTCAAGCCTTCGGATTTTCAGATCGTCGAAGACAACATCACCGAAAAGATCGCGTTCTTCGGCGAAGGCAATGAGCCTGCTCGCAATGTGCTTGACCCGACGCAAGAGGCCGACAAGACACTGAATGCGAATGCATCGTATCCGACACCTCCGACAACTCCTCCGGCGGATCAGCCCGACAGCCTGACCGCAGCGATTGCCGGCGCCAATGTGTTCATCCTTTTTGACACCAGCAACTACATGTACCGTGGATTCGTGTTCGCCCAGGACGCTATTGCGGAGTTCGTCCGTTCGCTGGAGAAGGCTGACAAGATCGCTTTTTACTCCTACAGCCGCGATCTCTCTCGCGCCGCCTCGTTGACCGGCGATCGTTCTGAAGTGGTTCGGGGCGTTCGCACCACCGTAGCCGGTGATGATGCCGCCTTATACAACTCTCTGTTGTTGACGGTGAAAGATGCCGCAGGATGCACAGGAAGAAAAGTGGTGGTCGTGTTTTCCAACGGTCCAGACAACACCAGCGTAGTGCCACCAGAGGACGTGGCTGAGCTGGCCCAGTCGGCCGGCATTCCCATTTACATGATCAGCACGCGCGAAGCGAGGTTAGAGCCGGTGTCGACCGCAGTCTTTGAGCGCATGACGGCCGCCACTGGCGGCAAAGCATACTTTTCCAAGAACTGGAGAGATGAGAGAAAGGCGTTTGCTTCGATCCGGGATGACCTCGGACATTTGTATTCGCTCAGCTACTATCCGAAAGCGAATACCAACCACGGGTGGCGCACCGTCACGGTAAAACTTGTGGGAGATCGCCTGAAGAACTATCACGTACGCACACGCAACGGATACCGTCCGCAGCCAAACCGGTTCGCAGCAGGAAGTGTCGGAGACTCTTCGCCCACATTAGGTTCGAGCAACTAACGACTCAGTAGTGCCAGCTGGCTTCTGGCTCATTCACCAGAATCGCTAGACGGGCCGGAGGTCTCTCCGAAGTCGCTCCCTAGCCGGCATTCGGGATCTTTCCCGTGCGTGTACTCGCGATCCATTCCATCCCACTTGTTTTCGGCTGGTCTACAGCCTTGAGTCTGGATTAAACATTCCCAGATAAGTTTTACTTGAGTCCGCCACGCCACCGCCCGCAAAATAGTGGCCCTTCAGGCGTAGACTTCTGCTGCCACGCATACCAGCCGAAGTAGCCGAAGATAGTTTGGCACGGCGCGCGGAGTACGGCACTGACATGAACACAATCCTTGTGGTCGAAGATGATCAGCGAATCCAGAAGAGCCTGTCGCGGCTCTTCCAGGCAGAGGGTTATCGTGTGGAGATTGCGAAAGATGGCACGTTAGGTCTCGCAGCCTTTCGCGCATCGTGCCCGGCGGCGGTTGTGCTCGACTTGAAACTCCCTGGGATCTCCGGCCGCGACATCTGCCGCGAGATCAAGGATGCCCGCCCAAGTCTTCCAGTAGTCATTCTCAGTGCGGTGACCGATGTCGCAGACAAGGTCCTGCTCCTTGAGCTCGGGGCAGATGATTACGTCACGAAGCCTTTTAGTCCTCGCGAGCTCCTGGCTCGTGTTCAAGCGGCAATACGGCGCGTAGCCACAAAGAAAAACGTTGAGGACTCTACCATCCGATTCGGGGACACCTCGGTCGACTTCGCGAGAATGCAGCTCACCCGAAGCGGCGAGCCCATTGCTCTCACCACCCAAGAATTCAAGCTGCTGAGATTTTTCGTCTCCAATCCAGAGCGGGTGATTGGCCGCGAAGAACTATTGAACAAGGTTTGGGACTACAAGAATTATCCATCAACACGGACGGTCGACAATCAAATCCTCAAGCTGCGGCAGAAGCTCGAGAAGAATCCCGGCAATCCAGTCCACTTTCTCACTGTGCATGGAGCGGGGTACAAATTTGTTCCGTAGCGCTGCGCCAAGTCGAGCAGTGCCGATGTGCATTCTATGAAGCGAGCCCGCATACGAACCAAGCTCTTGGTCCTCCTTCTGCTGGTCTCATCAGGACTCTCATGTGCGAGCTTGCTTATTGTCCGGCATAGCGTCGAAAAGCACATTCGCTCCGGTTTGGGGTTCGATCTGAGGGATTCCGTTTTCGCGTTCCAGAATACGCAAAAATTGCGTGAGGCCGCGCTGATGCGGTCGGCAAAGCTCCTGGCGAATTTACCCAGTCTCAAAGCGCTGATGACCACGCAAGATGCAGCAACTATCAACGATGCTGCGCTGGACTTCTGGAAGCTGAGTGGCAGCGATCTCTTTCTGCTCAGCGACAGGACGATGAAGGTCGTCGCGCAGCATGGCAAGGACTCCGGTCTGAGTCGGCCACTCGCGCAACGGCTGATTGAGGACTCTGTCGCTGAAGATTTGCCAACACATTGGTGGTTCGGTAATGGGCACCTGTACGAAGTTGCCCTTCAACCAATCTACTTCGGGTCTGAACGCGATCCCAGTCACAGTGAACTGGGCGTGCTTGCTGTCGGATACGAGATCGACAAAGGAATTGCCGAGGAAGTTAGTCGTGTCGCAGGCGGTCAGGTGGTTTTTTGCTACGGCGACGTAATCGTGACCACGACCTTGCGTCCGGCGCAGGCGCAACTGCTGAATTCGAGATTTCAAAGCACGACGCTTGGTCCCACGATTCAACCGGTTGGTCTTACACTTGGCGGCGAGCATTTCCTCGCGGGCACCGTCGGACTCTCGTCCGCACCTCGATCGCAGGTAAGACTTACCGTTTTAAAGTCCTTCGATGAAGCCACTCAATTCCTCGACAGTCTTAACCGATTGCTCATTGCATTAGCCATTGTGACTGTCGTGCTCGGCACCGGTCTAGTGCTCCTGATCTCCAACACAGTAACCGGACCATTGAGCGCGCTGGTTACAGGAGTGCAGGCGCTACAACGCGGCGATTACTTTTATCCACTCACCGAAAAGGGCAGTCAGGAGGTGGCACAGGTTACAGGCGCCTTTCGCGCCATGAGAGATACGCTTTACAAAACACAGCGAGAGCTGTTGCACGCGGAACGCATGGCAATGATTGGACAGATGGCCAGTTCTATCTCTCACGACATGCGGCACCAACTCTCCGCGATCTTCGCCAATGCGGAATTCCTCTGCGGCACGAAATTGGCGACCGCTGAACGGGAAGAACTGTTTCAGGAAATTAAAAGCGCGGTCGAGGAGATGACGGATCTGATCGACTCCATGATTGAATTGTCGCGCAAGGGCGGAGAGCTGAACACATCTGAAACCGAAGTAGAAACGGTCCTTGATCACGCGATTCGAGCAGTCCGGACCCATCCCGAATATCGAGCACGAAACATCGAGCTCCATTCTTCTGGCGAGCACGAAGGGTGGTTTGACGGTAAGAGGCTCGAGCGCGCCTTCTACAACCTGTTGCTGAATGCCGCACAAGCGGCACCTGCGGCAGGAGGATGCGTGAAGGTCACAGTGGAAAGCGCCAACGAGCAAATTGCAATCCGCATTGCCGATGACGGCCCAGGTGTTCCGGAGTCAATTCGGGAAAAAATCTTCGAGCCATTTGTCGGATTCGGTAAGCAGCGCGGCACCGGCCTCGGGCTGACGATCGCAAAGAAAGTGCTGCAGGATCACGGGGGAGATCTCACTCTCGAGGAAACCTCGCAGGGCCGCACCGTATTTCTTGCGCTTCTGCCGCGATACGGAGTGCGCAATCCTCAAAGCGTGGCTGCTGTGGCGCGAATGAATTCCATTCCTCAACCAGAAGGATGAAGGCCCGGGAGCTAGACAGTTAATTTGTGGAGGCGGAGCTAATGAGAATTCACAAGCCGCACTATGCGCTCAGCTGCGCTGTTTCGTGCATGTTGTTATCGGGGCCGCTGGCGCAGGCTCAAGCGCGGATTTCTGACCAGCAGCATAGTGTCGTTACGGCAACTGGCCTCGAAACCAAAGTCGCAGAGCTGCACCAGGATCTGCTTACCACTCGCGAAGAGTTGGCTCAATCGCGTGAGGAGATACGTCAACTCCGCATCATGCTCCAACGAATCGAGCAACATCTTGCAACGTCGAATCAGAGCGAAGCAACGACAGATGCGCAGCAGAGCAACGACAATGCGGCTCATATTCGCGACCTCGAGGAAAAACAAGAGATCCTTCAATCTCAAATGGAACAGCACGAGCAGCTCAAAGTCGCGAGCATGTCGAAATATCCGGTCAAAATCACCGGGCTGCTTTTGGTGAACACGGCTTTCAATAGCGGCAGAGTTGACAATGCTGACGTTCCCGAATTGGCTCTGCCGCGATTGCCAAATCAGGGCAGCGGCGCATTCACGGCGACTCTCAGGCAAAGCATCCTGGGCCTGGAGGCTACAGGACCGAGCGTCTGGGGCGCCAAGTCATCGGCAAATATCTACGCCGATTTCTTTGGTGGCTTTCCCGATGCTGACTTCGGCGTCGCAGCCGGCCTGGTTCGGCTTCGAACCGGGAGAATACGTCTTGATTGGCCGCATACATCACTGGTGTTCGGGCAGGAATCGCCATTCTTCTCACCACTTTCGCCAACGTCATTGGCTACGTTGGGACAGCCGGCTCTGGCGTGGGCGGGAAACCTGTGGAGTTGGACGCCACAAATAAGAGCGGAGCACGAGTTCAGGGTTTCCGGCACCTCGTCTTTACAAGTCCAAGCAGGCATCCTAGATCCGATCGACTCCTCCCGGCCCGCCGCGCAGTCGTTCCGGGAGCCCAGTCCGGGCGAGCAGTCGCGACAACCGGGATACGCCAGCAGGGTGGCTTGGACTCGTCAGACGAGAGAAGATCGTCCTCTCACACTCGGGCTCGGAGGTTTTCTCAGCCCGCATCGGTATTCATTTAATCGCCGAATCAACGCCTGGACCGGGACCGCCGACTTCAGAATTCCATTCGCGCACTCATTTGAGCTTTCCGGTGAAGCGTACCGTGGCAACGCAGTTGGAGGCCTAGGCGGAGGACAGTTTGCGAGTTTCGTCGCCAGTGGCGACCTGGCACAACCGTCGACCACCATCGTGGGATTGAATTCTGTTGGAGTATGGGGGCAGCTGAAGTATCGGGCCAGCTCGCGCCTGGAGTTCAACGGTGCCGTGGGACACGATAATCCGTTTGCCAGCGATTTGGAGCGCTTTCCGACCAACGTGGTCAACAACCCAGTATTCGCGCGCAATCAGACCTCGTTTATGAACTTCATCTTCACACCGGAATCGAGCCTGCTGTTTTCCGTGGAGTTTCGCCACATCCAGTCGTATCTGATATCGGGCAGGCGCAGCAGCGCAGAGCAGATCAACCTGGCTGCAGGTTACAGTTTCTGAGGAGAGGCAAATGATCTTACGCCGCGCTCGCATCGTTGGGTTCTGCTCGATCATCTTCCTCTATCATTTCTGCCATGCGACTCCACTCACTGTTTCGGGGCGAGTCGTCATCCAGCGTGCGCAGGAATCAGCCGGGCGCCAGAGCCGATTCGACAACTCGAAAGTCGTCGTGTGGCTTACGCCGATCGCTCCCTTGCAAGACCCCATGCGACAGACGGCCGCTCCGCAGCGCCTGATACAGAAAAACAAGTCCTTCGTCCCAGGCCTGCTCGTAGTTCCGGTCGGCAGCAGTATTGAGTTCCCAAATCAGGACCCGTTCTTTCACAATGTCTTTTCGTTGTTCAGCGGCAGGCGCTTTGACCTGGGACTCTACGAAGCGGGGAGCTCCCGCGCAGTGAAATTTGATCGAGAGGGTGTTTCTTACATCTTCTGCAATATCCATCCTGAGATGCATGCGGTGGTGATCGCTCTCGGCACTCCGCTGTTTGCCGTATCCGATGCTACAGGTGCATTCAGAATTCCCGATGTGCCAGCTGGTCGCTACGTAATGCATGTCTGGTACGAGCGAGCTGCGCCCGCGATGCTCCACAGCCTGGATCAGGAAGTCACCATCTCTGCCCAACGCACCGAGTTACCCCTTGTCCAGGTTAACGAAGCACCGGAACTAAGCGCCGAACACAAAAACAAGTTTGGGAAAGACTACGACCGCACCCCAGCAACGACCCTCTATTGAAGAAATCCTCTCCACCGGCAGTGAACTGAGCACCGCTCGATTCCCAAAACTCAATTCATAAACTCGTCCCGCCGCTCCGCGTATTCGCGCTGACAAACTTCTTACACGCTGGTGACAAAAGTGTGACATCTCACCTGGGCAAGATTGGTAGGCTGGCTCCCCGAATAACAGCCGACGGCGCGCCTGCGATGTTCAGGGAGCGCTCTACGCACAGGAGGAGCAATGAAGCTCAAAGTTCTCGCAGTTCTCATCGCAAGTGCAGCGTTCGTAACGAGTGCCTACGCGCAGTCGGTCTTCACGGCCAAGCTGGCGGGCCTGAAGGAGACGCCGATCGTCATTAGTGGAGCGACGGGTACTGCGCGCGTCACTATCAGCCGTGACGAAAAATCGATCGAGTACGAAGTCACTTACAACGGACTTGAGGGCAGTGTCGGTACGGGTAAGACTGTCTTATTTTCCCATATTCATGTGGGAAGACCGACAGTCACAGGCGGCGTCGCGGTCTTTTTCTGTGGCCAAGATCCCAAAGATGCCAACGCTGTCACAGGTCCGCATCAAGTTTGCCCAGCCGCAGCCGGGCCCGGCACGTCCAAACCTCCAGTGACGGGAACCTTGACGCAGGCCGATATCACCGGTCCGGCGTCGCAGGGCGTCGATCCGACAAATCCCAACAACGAGGATTCGTTCGCAAGGCTGGTGAAGGCCATCAAGTCAGGGCTTAGCTATGCAAATGTGCACACCACCCGGAGCGCCGGAGGGGAAATTCGCGGACAGCTCGTCCGTGCGCGCCACGACGATGATGACGACGACGATCGGGATTAACACTGCGGTGAGCGGGCGTCAGGCTGTTGACGCCCGCATTTTTCCGCCGGCGGTTCTTGCCGTAATGGCCAATTAGGTCGTCCTGGTGGGAACAATGTCAATCAGCTTCGATTCAGGCAAAGGAGAACCTGTGCGAGCAAGGGCGTATGGCTTTCTCACTGCGTGCGTTGTGTTATTCGTGTCAACGTCGGTATGGTCACAAGATAAGAAAGATGACCAGCCTGGCACCCTTACAGTTCATATCCGCGATTACTGTGATCCCGCCAGCTTTGCGGCGATTGGTTGCACTCGCGCCGTTACTCCTGTAACCAGCGGAATCATCACGTTTTCCGGCTTTCAGGCCGAACTGACCGCGGATAAATCGGTTGGGGCCTGGCGTTTTATTCCCGATAGCGCCAACACACAGGAAGGCGTCCAACTCATGCTGCAGAACCTCGGAGGCGAGACTCACACGTTTACGCGAGTCAAGAAATTCGGGGGTGGATTTGTTCCGGCGCTGAATGCTGCCTCAGGCAATCCCACACCTGCTCCCGAATGTTTAAAACCGCCGAGCGCGGACAACGTNTTTGTTCCCGCGAACAGCAACGTAAATGGTCCCCAGGTACGCGAAGGAGATACGGCAAACTTTCAATGCTGCATCCATCCATGGATGCGCACAGTTATCAACACGAAAGAGCACGAGCAACAAGACTCCGGGCACGATCACTAGGATCCGAGTGTTCCGGCTGTGGGTTTAGATCCGATAGCAATGGGCAGGGAAGTTCACCATCGTTGGGGAGCGATGCTTGAGCTTCCCTCGGATCGCGGGTTCCGTATCAGTTAGAAGAAGGCCATGCGAACGCTGTTCAAAACAGTTGTGATTCTGTTCGTGAGCATGGGACTGCCGGGCCCAATCATTAAGGCACTNTCCGACCAACCATCAAGCGCAGAAACAATCGACGTTGAACACGGTACGGCCACGTTTATCGTGGGCACCAACATGCCCCGCCTTTCCGTAAAAGGGAAGTCCACCGCGCTCCAGGCTCACGTGCAAGTGCGCCACACCGGCGATGGCGTAATCGTAGATCGCATCGAAGCCTCGCTTCCCGTCAAAACACTCGCTACGGGCATCGGCCTGCGAGACCAACACATGCGTGAATATGTTTTCACCACTCCTGCCGGAGAAATTCCCGATGTGCACTTCGAAAGCGAGAACGCGGTGTGCCCTGGAGTTGCGCCTGGTCGGGAAGCCAGTTGCAGGGTCTCAGGCCCGTTGACGATTCGAGGGGTCACGCGGAATTTTTCGTTAGTGCTGAAAGTTCGCGAGGCAAGTGCAGCGGGCGCGTTCCGGGCAAGCGGTGACGGACTCATTAAGCTGAGCGATTACGGCATCGACGCGCCGACGCAATTTGGTGTGAAGACCGCGAACGAAATCGAGGTCCACATTGACGTTCCTGAGGCCGGTGTGAGGACCGCGGCACAACGCAGTGGGCAATGACGAGGAAGCACATCTGCTTCGCGGCAATCGTGGCAACTTTGGTGTTGTGGGTCCTGAATCGCCCCGCCCGCGCACTCCCGACGATGATTCGGCTCGGATACAGCAATTGCGCCGTCTGCCATATCTCACCTCAAGGCGGAGGCCTCCTCAACGCGTATGGGCGCAGCATCGATCAGGCGCAGAGCCTGCGCGGTGGCGACTACAAGCCCTCCACCAATCATGTCGTCAAGTGGCTCAGCTGGGGAGGACGGATCACTCAGGACGTTCGATCGGTCACTCAAGAACAGATCAGCACAACTGCGAACGACGCCGTCGTTGGCACGCTACGCGCCAGGTTCATGTATAGGAATGCAACTGAACTTGGAAAAGGCTTCCGCGTTTCTACGGTGATTAATGGCGAGAATAGGAGCGCTAAGCGTCCTGAGCTCAGCTATGAGAGCCCGATCGAGCCTCGCGAGGTTTATCTGACGAGCGCACTTTTATCTTATCGGCCAAAGAGCACCCTCGAATTCTCAGTCGGTCGCGATCAACTCCCGAGCGGAGTCAATAACCCCGACCTTTCCGTTTTCATTCGCACCAACAACCAGCTTGGATACTATGACGCCCCACTCCAGTTCAAACTCTTCTGGTGGGGGAAGCGGTATCAGGTTACGCCGTACGCATTCGGCCCCAGCGGCACTGAAGCAGCCGGACAGGGCGAGACTGGTGGAGGCTCCCTCGCCGAGTTCGACCTGCTTGGAAAAGGGACGACAGTGCTCGGCGTGAACGCGCTGCACGGCTCGGCCCGCGATGTGCAACGCACGCTGGTTGGTCCTTATGTGCGGCTTGGTTTCGGTAGCTGGGGAATCTTGGCTGAGCACGACGTCACCAGCCGCAGAGTCACCGCCGTTCCCACAAGCTTCCTTCAGAATGCCACGTACGCACAGCTCTTCTGGTATCCCCGCGAGTGGCTGCTGACGTCGCTGATCGGCGAGCATTTGGAAGTACAACGGCCTTTTCAGGAGCACCTGGTCGCGGGAAGGTTCGAGGTGAGTTCCAGATTCTCCAATCACATTACCCTGGGGATCACGACGCGTGTGCAGAGTAATGTCATTACCGGGAAACTGACGCCTTCAGTAGCACTCCAACTGGCGCTCAAAACGGTTGAGTGAAAGCAGTATCGGGAAGCCACTGGCGAAGAATAGATGACGAGCGGACTCGCGCCCATTTTCCAGCCGATCCGCATGCATGGTCCGAGGGCGACCATTGCTCTGCTTGCGCTCCCGAAGCTAAAATAGAAGGCGCAGCCACCACGATGTAGGCGCGTAGCTCAGTTGGTTAGAGCGCTACCTTGACACGGTAGAGGTCAGGAGTTCGAGTCTCCTCGTGCCTACCATTCTTTCAATCGCTTACGGTTTCCACCTGTTCGAAACTCCCGTTTAGTCCGGTTATCTGTCCCGATCCAAGCCATTTTCACCTCCTAAGATTTCGCGAGGTGCACTCCATAAGCAATGACATCACTGATTTCTAATGGCACCTCCCTCCAGTCTCCGACGGAATCGCCATATTCAAATGCAACTTGATGTTTTGCGTCATCCATGCTCTGGTGCCAGGTATCACCCGCAAATTCGCCCCCGGATCCATAGCGGTAAAGGAAAATACCATCGGGCTTTTCTTCAATCACCAAAAAACGAGCAGGGCCCAAGTCTTGCCGATAGTCGATGCCTCCAGTCAGGATCGGAGGCATGCCCATGTAATGCCTTGTGTTTCCAACCACATTGCGCGAAAGGACTGCTATCATTCGCATAATTGAGACCTATTCGATTGGGGGGATCGAGGGTCGAGTCTCCTCGTGACGACCCTTCTTTTCCAGCTCCTCCTCGACATAGTGACGGAACTCCGGGTCATGCGGGGTTAGGACGTGGCAGCTCGATTTCTACGATCAGACCGTGAGGGTGAGCCTTACGCGCGCTTACGTTGCCGCTTCGTCCGCATTCTTGATCCGTCCGAAGCCTTCGATATAACCTTATAATCCTGCGCCAGGCCGGACCATATGACGCTATCTCGCACCGGTAACTCTTGCTCATTTGGCGGATACGTTTCTTTAAAAAGTTTAGCTCTTGTCCTACTTTTCGCTCCGGCCCTGGATGCCCAGCAGAACTCTCCTGCGACAGTGCAGAAGTTCGTTGCTCGCACGGAACTCGTCACCGTTCCGGTCATAGTTCTGAGTCACGGGAAGCACGTAACCGGCCTTCATAAAGCTGACTTCCAGATCGAAGAAGAGGGTCACGCAATGACCTTGGCCAGTTTCGACGAGGTTGGCCTTGCGCAGTCAGCCAAACCTATTGCGCCGCCATCCGGAATCTACACGAACGAAGTGCTTGCTGATGGGCCCGTGACCATGACAATCATAGCGCTGGACTTAATCAACACGCCCTATCTCTATCAGGAGGCGGTCAAGCGCGAGCTTCTCGATTATCTGCAGCATTCTTATCGTGCCGATCGGCCCACTATGCTAGCCATCCTTAGTCGCAGCGGGCTCAAAGTCATTCACGATTTCACAAATGACCCTCAAGTGCTGGAGACACTCGTCCGTCACCTGAAGCGAGACATAAAGCACGATTCAGAAAGCGATGCAGTTGTGCAGAAGGATGATTCCGGAACACTCCTGCAGCAGATCAACGCCACTGCTGAATATGAAGCGCTCGAGAAGGAGTTCTTTGGCGATCCATCTATCACGCGTGGGGAAGGTAGCTTTGACAAATTCATTTCCGACAACGACCGCGATGCCACGCTGCTGGAGCTGCGCCAACTCGCACGCGGCTTGTCTTCCGTTCCGGGAATGAAATCGTTGATCTGGGCATCTGGAGGAATTGTCTTGCCTCGGACGATGGATGTGCCATCGCTTCGCCTGGCTGAGGAGTATGAGGAAACCTGGAAGTTGCTGAATGCAGCGACGATCGTCGTCACTCCTATCGATACGATGCTGGAAAGTTCTAATCCCACGTTCCGGGACACCATGTCTATGCTCCCTGCCCGCGGAAGCACTCACTTGTCACTCACACCTGACATCCAGCGCATTCAGAACTTTTGGGACTTGGCGCAGCGGACCGGGGGTGATTACTGCCTCATGCGCCGGGATCGAGACTGCTTCCAGAAGATGTCGGACCTCACCTCCCATTATTACTTGCTCAGCTACTACGCCAAGCCGAGCGAAAAGAGCGCTTGGCGCAAGCTGCGAGTGAAGGTTCGGGGCGAGAATCTGGAAGTTAAATCACGCAGCGGATACTACTCAATTGGTGCCCATGGTGATTCCGAAGAAAAACGTAAGCGAGATGTGGCTGAGGCTGCTGTGACACCCGTCGAATTTCGCGGACTCCCAATCAGCGCGCGCTGGTCAGATTCAAGCGGGAAGGCGGAAACAGTGTCAACCGCCACTGGTCCATTTCTGGAGAAACGTAACAAAAGAGACTTTCAGGTTGGCATAGCTCCCGGCGTTCTAATTGTTGATGAAGCCGATCACAATCACATTCGTTTGCACATCATTGCTCTAGCGATGAACGACACAGGAAAGGTCTTGAATGATCTCACGCAACAGGTCGATCTTCACCCCACAGCGGAAGGCCTGCAGCGCATCAAGACGCGCGGATTTCTGTACAGCAACCAGATGGAAATTCCAGCCGCAACCACAAAGGTCCGTTTCATCGTTCGCGATGATCTCAGTGAGAACGTCGGCACCGTCTCAATGCCGGTGATGTGAAATGACGCACGCACGGCCGTGAAGGTTCTCCGTCGCATCTCGCAGCAGAGTACCTCAATGTTGGAGAACTCGTCACAAAAACCTGTGAGTTTTTTGGGGGACTCGAGACGAGAAATTCGGTACAGCAAAGCGTGCAAAAGGTTTTACACGGTAGAGGTCAGGAGTTCCAGTCTTCTCGTGCCTACAATTCTTTCAAATTCCTCGTCGACAAGACGGAACTTGGGCTCATGCGCGGTTAGGACCGTGGCAGCTCGATTTCTACGATCAGACCGTGAGGCTGAGCGTTACGCGCGCTTACGCTGCCCCCATGCAATCGTGCAACCTCTTGGGTAATGGCAAGGCCGATGCCTGTACCGCCGGAGCGATGTTCGCGCGAATCGCTCAGCCGGTAGAACGGCCGAAAGATTTTGGAGAGCTCGGCATCCGGTACGCCTGGACCGTAGTCACGCACAATGACGCGGGAGACTCTTCCATCGCACTGCAAATCGATTTGGACGTTGGTTTCAGGCGGCGCATGTCGAACTGCGTTGCGCACAACATTTTCCATGGCGCTGTGCAGCAGCTCGTGTGAGCCGCGCACGTCACAATCATCGGCTCCTGTAACGTGAACTGCACACTTCTTCGCACTAGCTTCGAAGCCGGCATCTTGCGCAATCTGATCCAGGAGCGCGCGCACTGACACCCTCGTGTGCTGCGGTGGATCCACCAGCGATTTCACTCGCGCGAGAGTGAGCAACCTGCCGATCATCTCATTCAGACGCTCCGACTCCTGCTCAATGCGATCGAGTGCGGAAGTCGCCTGTTCGTTTGTCCACTTTCTTGCCAGCCCGAGCGCAACATTCAGGCGAGCCAATGGCGATCGCAGTTCGTGTGAGATGTCTCGCAACAGTTGTTGTTGAGCTTCCATCAGGCGCTGGATTCTCTCTGCCATCTGGTTGAAGTCACGAACGAGTTCGCCCATCTCGTCGCGTCGGCTGGCCAGGCGAGGTGCAGCCCGGGCGGTGAAGTCTCCGGCGGCGATGCTGCTCGCGGCGGAACGCAAACGCAGTACGGGCTGGGTGAGATATCGGGTTAACGCATAGCAGACCAGGCCAGAAATGAGCATCGCCAGAGTCCAGCGCAAGAGTTGCTGCCTCAAGCTGCCGCGCAAAATGCCCGGAGCTCGCCGCGGTAGCTCCGCGGCAAACACGTATTTCTTGCCTGACGCGCTCTGCGTCACAGTCACTGCATAGGCGAAATCTGCTCGAGTGGAAATCTGTGTCTGACCTGTTGATATGGCTAAGGGAAGAAGAGACCAATCGCTATTCGGAAGGTCGCCCGCGAGGGGCTGCAGCGCGTCCGTCAGTAGCACCGCACGAATCTGAGAACTTTGATTCAGGTGCTGCAAAATCTTGTTTGCAACCTGCTCTCCATGGGCTTCGAAGACTTCGGCCGTGGAAGCGGCGTACAAGGCAACGGCATCTCGCGTGAGCGACAGTCGCGACGGATTTGCTTCGCTTTCCAGATTCCAAAGGAAGGCAAATGTCAACGCGATGAGCACCATCGTGATCCAGAACCATAGAAAAATCCTGAGAAAGATGCTTCTCATGGATCAGTTTGCAGCCTCCTGCGCCAGCGGATAGATGTAACCGACGCCGCGAATGGTTTTGATGCGATCTTCGCCATCCCGGCGTTCGCCGAGTTTCTTACGCAGATTGCTTACATGGACATCGAGGCTGCGATCGAAAGCAGAGAGCTTGCGGCCGAGCACCTCTTGAGCCAAATCTTCGCGCTCAACCACCCGGCCGGCAGAACGCAACAACTGCTCCAGAAGATTGAACTCGACTGCCGTGAGCTCAATCTTTTCGCCTGCGCGGCGGACCATCCGGGTGCCGGGATCCAACTCAACGTCGCCGACGGTTAGCTTGTCGGCAGCATCCCGAGTCGCGGTTTCGTGCGATCTGCGCAAAATAGCCCGTATGCGTGCTAGGAGCTCTCTTGGATTGAAAGGCTTCGGCAGGTAATCATCGGCGCCGATCTCCAGGCCGACGATCCTGTCCACATCTTCTCCGCGCGCCGTAAGGATGAGCACCGGCACGTTCGACTTCTGCCGCAGGTTGCGCAACACTTCAAGTCCTCCCATATCGGGAAGCATGATGTCGAGCACAATCAGGCTGTAATCGCCAGACAGTGCGCGCTCGAGTCCGTGCGGACCATCATGCGCCGCTTCCACCTGAAATCCTTCGGGCTCGAGAAACTGCGTGACGAGCTGGTAGAGATCGATGTCGTCGTCGACGATCAGAATGCGTTCCATAGCGATGGCGCCTGACGCCAGCAGGTCCGGTTGGCAGTTTAAATAACTCACAAGCATTAGAGGCAACTTGTATCTCGTTGGAACCACAGCTTTAGAGTTCTTTACATAGACTTTCCGCAGTCTTAACGGTCATTACCGCCGCCCATGGGTCTAATCCAGTACGAGGAAATAGGCAATGAAGCACATTCAACGCAAGTGGATCGTGATTTTCGCTCTGATCATTGCGGTCGCGGTGATGGCAGCGTTTACGCTGCGCGGAGGCGACAAGCCGGTCTATGCAACTCAGCGCGTGCAGCAAGGCGACATCCGCCAATTGGTGCAGGCGACCGGCACCATCGACGCAGTCACTACCGTTCAGGTGGGTTCGCAGATCTCCGGCACGATATTGAAACTCAATGCCGACTTCAATACCAAGGTAAAGAAAGGGCAGGTAGTCGCCGAGATCGATCCGGCTCTCGTTCAGGGAGCGCTGCTGCAGGCGCAAGCCGATTTGCAAAACGCGCAAGCTACGGCTGCATCGGTCAAAGCCGAACTCCTGAAAGCGCAAGCAATGGCCGCTCAGACGCAGAAGGCTTATGACCGCAGCACCGCGCTTGCAAAAGAAGGCGTGATCGCCGCGCAACAGCTCGACATCGATAAAGCTACGTCTGAGTCCAATCAGGCCGGAGTTGCCTCGGCAGCCGCGCAGGTGAGACAGGCAAACGCACAGGTCGCGCAGAAACTCGCCGCATTGAAGGTGGCGCAGACGAACCTGGAGCACACCATCATTCGTTCGCCTATCGATGGAACGGTCACGGCGCGAAGTATCGACGTTGGACAGACGGTTGCCGCATCTTTGCAGGCGCCCACGTTGTTCACCATCGCGCAGGACCTGACGAAGATGCGTGTCTATGCGAAGACCGATGAATCCGATGTGGGACAGATCCATCCCGGACAATCTGCCACCTTCACCGTCGACGCGTTTCCGAACCAAGTGTTTCGTGGAACGGTCGAGCAGGTCCGCATGAATCCGACAACCGTACAGAACGTTGTCACGTATGACAGCGTGATCGCATTCGACAATCCTCAGCAGAAGTTGTTTCCGGGAATGACGGCGTACGTGACCATCCCCGTTGCGCAGGCGGAGAACGTAGTTGAAGTTCCCAATGCTGCGCTACGCTTCAAGCCCGACCTGAGCGCCGACAAACTGCAGCAGCTCTATGCAGCCAATGGCATTCAGTCCTCCGGTAAGGGGCGGCAGTCGCAGCAGGCTGTGGTTTGGAAGCTGGACGGAGCTAAGAACTTGGTGCCTGTTCAGATCGTCGGCGGCCTTACTGACCACGTGAACACGGCGGTAACGAAAGTCATCGCCGGCAACTTGAACGCTGGCGATGCAATTGTGACGGGCAAGGCCGACGCAGGCAAACCAGCAGCGTCTGCTGCGCGCTCCAGCGCATCGCCCGCCACTCCTCGCGTGGGCGGCGGAGCTGGCGGCGGCAGGATGGGACGGTAGGAGGTTTGCGATGACGACGATGCTTGCAGAACAGGAACTGACGAAGCAGGAAGTCCGGAAACAGAACGCCGCAATTCGTGTTCAGGACGTGCACCGCATTTACCAGCTCGGCGAAAACCGGGTGCACGCCCTGCGCGGAATCAACCTGGAGATCGCTAAAGGAGAGTTCGTCGCGATCATGGGGTCGAGCGGAAGCGGGAAGTCAACATTGATGAACATTCTTGGCTGCCTCGATCGTCCTACGTCCGGCGACTACTTTCTGGATGGCGTCAACGTGGCTCAGCTCCCGAAAAAGGAGCTGGCGGCAATCCGGAATCGCCGTTTGGGATTTGTGTTTCAGGGATTCAACCTTCTTGCACGGACTACTGCCCTGGAGAACGTTGAATTACCGACTCTGTACGCGAAGATCGAAAGTGATGAGCGCCTCCGGCGGGCAAAGCGCGCACTCGAAATGGTGGGCTTGGCAGAACGGTTGGACCACTTCCCATCGCAACTGTCAGGCGGCCAGCAACAGCGCGTCGCTATCGCAAGAGCGCTGGTCAACCAGCCATCGATTCTGTTAGCCGACGAACCCACTGGAAATCTCGACAGCCGAACGTCGGTGGAGATCATGAGCATTCTTCAAAAGCTGAACGAGGAGGGACTCACGATCGTGCTGGTCACACACGAGCAGGACATCGCTCAATATGCGCGGCGGATTATCACATTCCGCGATGGCAAAGTGCGTCGCGATGAACGGGTTGCACAGCCGCCGCGCGCAGCCGATGTGTTGGCCGATATGCCGGCGCTGGAACAGGACTGAGGTGACATATGGAACTCGTGGAGATTTTGAAAATCGCATTGCGGGCGCTGGCGCGCAACAAACTGCGTTCGGCCCTGACCATGCTCGGCATCATCATTGGAGTAGGCGCGGTGATTGCCATGGTTGGCATCGGCAACGGCGCGCAGAAGGAAGTGCAGGACCGCATCGCAGCTA
>C688J18823_10000391_pt1 | contig 25456 bp, 19 predicted proteins | sample HopSoiMetagenom1_FD_18823 | JGI IMG/M metagenome (IMG submission 18823) | reverse complement strand
TAATCTACTCCGACCCGCACGATGACGGCTATTTCGAACAGCCTGTCTTCCCAGACGGCCCGATGCGCCCAAAAGATGGCGTGCAGCGCGGCAGCGTGATGGACTTTGTCCGCTATCCGGGTGATCCGCTCACCCCGGGACTCGGCGCTACTCCCGAAGCCAAACGGCTCCGTCGGGAAAGTGCCGAGACCATCACAAAAATACCAGTTCTACCAATCTCTTACGGTGATGCGCAGCCACTGCTGCAGGCCCTTGATGGACCAATGGCTCCTGCTGAGTGGCGCGGCAGTTTGCCTTTGGCGTACCACGTCGGGCCTGGTTCAGCGAAAGTGCATTTGCGAGTGGCTTCGAACTGGGACATCAAGCCTGTGTATGACGTGATAGTCAAAATTCCAGGTGCTACCGATCCAGATACCTGGATTGTGCGCGGCAACCATCACGACGCTTGGGTGAATGGCGCAGAAGACCCCGTTTCGGGACAGATCGCTCTGCTCGAAGAAGCTCGCGCTCTCTCATTGCTAGTGAAGCAGGGCTGGAAGCCGAAGCGGACAATCATCTATTGCGCGTGGGATGGCGAAGAACCAATGCTACTTGGCTCCACTGAATGGGGTGAACATCATGCTGAAGAGCTGAGACAGCATACTGCCATTTACATCAACAGCGATGGCAACACCCGCGGATACCTCGATGCTGGCGGATCGCATTCTCTCGAGGCACTCGTCAACGAGGTTGCCAAAGATATACAGGATCCCGAGAAGCAAATCTCCGTTTGGAAACGTAAGCAGGCTCGACTCATCGAATCCGGCACAGCAGAGGAGCGGAAGGAAGCCAGAGAGCGCGCGGACCTCCGCATTGATGCGCTGGGCTCAGGCACGGATTTCACTACCTTCCTGGACCACCTTGGCGTCGCCTCGTTAAACATCAGTTACTCAGGTGAGGACCAGGAGGGCATCTATCATTCCATCTATGACGATTTCTACTGGTACACGCATTTCTCCGACTACGATTTCGTCTACTCGCGGGCATTATCGCAAACCATCGGCACGATGGTGATGCGCTTCGCCGATGCCGATGTTTTGCCGTACCAGTTTACCGACTTCGCGGAAACCATGAAAAAGTATAGCGATGAGCTCAAAAAGCTGGCAAAAGACCAGCAGGACGAAGCCAACGAAACCAATCAGAAGCTCGATGACGGCGTGTACTCTGCGATTTCTGACCCGCGACATCCCATCATTCCTCCACAGCGTGCGGAGGTGCCGCCATTCATCAACTTCGCACCCCTGGACAATGCCATTGTTGCACTGAGTCGCAGTGCCGACCGTTACCGGAAGGCATCTGCGGTCCTGCAGAATCAGAATACCCAGCTGCAGTTCGCGGCTCTGAATCAACTACTGCTACAGAGCGAACGCCGCCTTACGCTCGATGAAGGGCTGCCGCGACGGCCGTGGTACAAGCACATGATCTATGCCCCAGGCTGGTATACCGGGTATGCGCCAAAGACAATGCCGGGCATGCGCGAAGCGATCGAAGAAAAACGCTATCGCGAAGCCGAAGAGCAGGCGACGAATGTCGCCAAAGTGCTCCGGGCCGAGGCCGATTTAATAGACCAAGCGGTCGCAGAGATGGAGAAGCTCAAGTAATTCTCATTTCGTAGCAGCGACGAATTTATATCCCACTCCACGAACCGTCAGCAGGTGCTTGGGTTTGGAGGGAACGTCTTCGATGTAGCGCCGAAGGCGCACCACAAAATTGTCGATCGCTCGGGTATCGGTATCTTCTCGCAACGACCACACGTCCTCCAGAATTGACTTACGGGAAACCACTTTGCCCTCGTTGCGCACCAGGTGTCTAAGGAGTTCGGCTTCCATGACGGTGAGTTGAATTGTTTCCTTCTTCAACCGAAGCTCGAGAGAAGTAAAGTCGATTGTTTTGCCGTCAAACGCAAAACTGTCCGGCTGCTCGTTCGAAGCAGGTTCGCGTGAGGCATCGATTTGCGATCCGCTTGCCCATTGCTTACGGCGCAACAGGCCACGCAAACGAGCTACGAGGATCGGCAACTCAAATGGCTTGGCAAGATAATCATCCACACCGGCTGCAAAGCCGCGCAGCACGTCTTCGGGGCGTCCACGCGCCGTGAGCATCAGCACCGGAACATACTGTTTCGCGTTGCGCAATTGAGCGACAACTTCGAATCCCGAGATGCCGGGCAGCATTACGTCCAGAATAACCGCGTCGATTCCGCTAGGTGAACGCAGAAGTGTTGCCAGGCCGCTCTCTCCGTCGCCTACAACCTGAGCCTCTATCCCTTCCGCCTCCAGATTGAACTTAAGACCGACGGCTAGGTGCTCCTCATCTTCGACGATCAGAACTCGACTCATACAGCGCGCGGTAGCTGAATGGTGATGGTTGCGCCGCGTCCTGGGCCGTCGCTCTCGGCGAATGCATTACCTCCATACTTTTTTGCAATGCTACGCACGATGAAAAGCCCCAAACCGCTGCCTTTGACTCGCGCAACTTCGCGATCAGCAACGCGGTAGAAGCGTTTGAACACCTGCTTCAGCTCACTACGCGGGATGCCAATCCCGCGATCGCGGATGCGCACCACAACGTGCTTCGAGGCATCGGCCAGAAGCTCGACTTGAATGTCCACTTTCTCTCCGGAGTACTTAATCGCATTCTCAAGAACGTTCGAGATCGCCGATCGCAACTCTTCCCGGTTCGCGCTCACCTTCACGACATCTTCCCCGGTCTGTACCAACAGTCCCAATGATTCGGGCGAAAGATGATGATGCGTGCGGGCATCTTCCAGGCACTCGCGGACAAGCTGCTCCATGTCCACAATCTCTTCGGTAACGTTCTTGCGATGACTCAATTCTGCCGCATTTAAGACCTGTTCCACCGTGTTTAGCAGACGGTCGGAATCCGAAAGCATGACGCGGTAGAACTCCTTACGCTGCTGCTCGTCAACGTTGCGGCTCTGCAGTGTCTGAAGGTAAAGACGAATGGAAGTCAGCGGTGTTTTCAGTTCATGGGTAACAGCGTGCAAAAAGCTGTCTTGTTGCTCGTTCCGTCGGATTTCTCTGACTAGGAAAATGGTGTTTAGCACCAATCCGGCAATTACGATACCGAAGAAGATCACTCCAAGGATTAGCGTGCCGAGTTCGCGCCAATTTAAGACAATCCAACTGACGTTCAGCGTTACCGCCGCCGCGATCACACATGAGCTAAGCGTGATGAAGAACGCGATCGCTTTGCGATGGCTCGTTACGCGCATGGGAGTCGACATGTAAAGGCGCAGCATGACGCGTGTCGGCGATCATGGCTGCATCGAGCTGGTCGTTAATGCTCCTGGAGTTGACGCACCATGGTGCGTCTCTACATTTGGGAGCCAGAACCGAAAATCGTATACCAAAGAGAAAGTCCCGGCTGCTTCAGCCGGGACTTGAGCTTACAAGGAGGGTGCGAACTATGCGGAAATGAGCTCTGGCTTACCCGCCAGCTTTGCCTCTTGCTCGCGCAGCTTTTCAGGCATGTCGACTACTTTAATGTCCTTGGCCAAACCAAGAGCCTTGAGGACACAGATGCCGTAATAATTCAGATCAATCTCATACCACGTGAGTCCATGGCGTGCAGAGACGGGATGAGCGTGGTGGTTGTTGTGCCATCCCTCGCCGAAAGTCACCATTGCTACCCACCAGTTGTTGGTGGAATCGTCCTTGGTGATGAAGCGACGGCTACCCCACATGTGAGTGGCAGAGTTCACCAGCCAAGTCGCATGCAAGCCGACTGTCACGCGGAAGAAGATCCCCCACAACACATACGTCCAGCCGCCAACCGCGAGCAGAATGACACCGAGAGTGGTCAACGGGACCCAATGCCACGTCGTCAACCAGACGTGAACTCTGTCACGGCGAAGATCCGGAGTATAGCGCTCCAGCTCCGGGTTGCCGTGGTGCAGGACTTCCCCGCTCACAATCCATCCCATATGCGCCCACCAACCGCCGTCGCGCGGACTGTGCGGATCCCCTTCACGGTCGCTGGTCTGATGATGGATGCGGTGTGTGCCCACCCAGAAGATCGGTCCGCCTTCGAGGGCGAGGGTGGCGCAAACGGTCAGGAAATATTCGAACCATTTAGGAACCTTGTATCCACGATGCGTTAGCAGTCGGTGATACCCCATTCCGATTCCGAAACTCAGCGAGAAGTACCAAAGAATTGCCGTCACGAGCAGAGCTTTCCAATTGAACATGAAAAGCGCGGCAACTGCGCCAACGTGGAAAGCCGCCATCACAAAAGCGGTGTACCAGTTGATTTTGCCTCTCTTGGCGCTATAGACCTGCGTGACTGCAGGCTTTGCAAGATTGTCAGGTGTAATAATCGCGCTCATAAACTCCGTTCACCGCCTATCTACACTTCCAACATTAACAACGGCGCTGGTACAACCGTGTAATAGTTATGTAATACTGCTCAGCGATCATTACCTAGGTAACGCCAGCGGATGAATCGCAGTTCTCACCTCGAGAACTGCGGCCGAACGTGGCGCTCTAAATGGCGAAATCTACGCTGGTTGCGGGCGGTACCGAACTCGTCGGACCGCATTGTCTCGGTTTCCTTCTCGCCTCGCCAGAGTACGCAAGCGTCACGGCTTTAGTGCCCGACCCTTGGGGATTGCGAACGCGAAGCTGCGCGAGCAGATTTATCGATTTTGACAACCTGAGCGACTTGCTGCCGGCCGATGAGGTTTTTTGCGCTCTCGGTACAACGATCAAGAAGGCTGCATCGCAAGCAGGCTTCCGCAGAGTGGATTTTCGAAGGGACGTGGTGGGCAGTGCAGGACTCGAACCTGCGACCTCCTGCTTGTAAGGCAGGCGCTCTAACCAGCTGAGCTAACCGCCCGAACAGTCGCAAATGAATGGCCGACTTTCTGACGGTAGCACACGGCTTGAGCAGCGGCAATCTCGGCATTCGTCTCTCGCTCTTATGTTCATGGCTTCATTGTAGATACCGGACGACATTCGTTTCCTAAGCCGGAAAGTCCCTCTTGGCAGACATCCTTCTGCTCACGTTCCGCAACTAATTGCGTTGGAAGGGCGGGTGTCTTTTCCATCCTCCAATGCTCCCGCTTGCTCGCTTCATCGTAACGTCGGCCATCAAGGGAACTAAATAACAGAAGAAGGTGCAATGGGCATGAAAGCCATCCTGTTCGTCGACGACCACGAAGTGCTGGCGCGGCTCAGCTGCGAGATTCTCGAGATGCAAGGCTACAAAGCCGTCAGCGCCTACAGTGCCAAGGAAGCGCTCCAGAAATTTGACGAGCAGGATTTCGACATTCTCGTCACTGACTTCCGCATGGACGGTATGAACGGGGTCGAGCTCGCGCATCGTGTGCGCGAGAAGAGCCCGAACACTCCTGTGATCATCGTTACGGGGTATGGGCCAGTAGATGGAGGCAAAGACGTGAATGCGTGTCTCCAGAAAGAGGACCTCTTTCCTGCCTTGATCGATAAAATAAGGTTTTACCTCGGCGAGGCTAACGGCAAAGCAAAGACGAACGAACCGGTCGTGGCAGCGAATCCATAGTGTGCTTGCCGCCCTCCCCCATCGGCCTCCGCTTGCGGAGGCCGAGCTATTTAGCATTGGTTATTTCGGCCGCTTTTTCGATCGGGTGAGGTAAGAAGGAAGCTCCGCTCGGACTGCGCGATCGATGTTGGAGCACAAACCAGCATGGCCCGATCCCCCACAATTTTGTAGCGATGACAACAGACTAAAATTTACATTTCCATGCGCCGCCTCATCATCAACGCCGATGACTTTGGCATGACTCTCGGCGTGAATCGCGCCATTGCGGAAGCGCATCGAGCTGGCACTGTGAGCTCCGCCACTCTGATGGCAAATGAGTCGGCCGTTGACGATGCGATCAGCCTCGCGTCACGACATCCATCGCTCGGAACTGGAGCCCACATAGTTTTGGTGGGTGGTGCCCCCATATCAGAATCCGACAGTGTGCAATCATTGATTGGATCACGTAACAGCAACGGTGCGCGATTCCGTGAGGGCATCAAAGATCTTGCCCTCGCAACCATTTCCGGAAAGCTGCGGGACCGGGAAGTACATGGGGAAGCGGCTGCGCAAATAGAGCGCCTGCAAACTCATGGCGTGACGCTCTCCCACGTTGACTGCCACATGCACTCGCATATCCTGCCCTTAGTGGCACACACAGTGCTACAAGCCGCGCGTGACCATGGTATTCAGTCGGTTCGCAATCCTTTCGAGCCAGGCTGGTCTGTGCTGGCAACGCATAAGAGTTCCAGTATCCGATCCTGGAGCCGCTCCGCGCAGGTAACGCTGCTCCGTCGACTTCAACCGCAGTTCCTCGAAGCCGTCAAGCAAAACGGAATGAAAACAACTAACGGTACGATTGGGATCGCCGCGACTGGACTTCTTGACCGTAACCTGCTGAAGCGCGTTGTCGATGCGATGCCGGATGGAACTTGGGAGCTAGTCACGCATCCGGGCTATGATGATCGCGACCTCGCGCAAGCGAGTACAGAACTCAAACAGTCGCGGGCAGTAGAGCTGGAACTGCTCACTTCGCCGGANACATTAGAGCTTTTTCGCCGNCGCGATATTCAGCTCATCGATTACCGCGAGCTGTGAGCTCCGAGGGACAACGGAACCGTTCATTGCCCCAAAACAATGCGCGCGATTGTCTGAGCTCGGCCGCTGTGGGGATCACATTCGATAAGCACACCGTTAAGCCGAACATCACCTCGGGCCGCATCGAAGCGGTTGGGCATGCTTGTCAAGAATCGCGCCAGTACCTGCTCTTTCTCCACGCCAATCACACTGTCATGCGGACCACTCATACCAACATCGGTCTGATAGGCAGTTCCCTTGGGTAGCACTCGGGTGTCCGCCGTTGCGACATGAGTATGCGTGCCCAGCACGGCCGTGACGCGTCCATCAAGGTACCAGCCCATTGCGACCTTCTCCGACGTCGCCTCCGCATGCATATCCACCAGCACGACCTTCGCCCGTGTTTGCTCCAGCAGGCGATCGGCTGTCCGAAAAGGACAATCGTTCTGCACCATGAACACACGACCTTGCAGGTTCAGCACTGCGTACGGCACCCCGCCGCGGGTGGTCCCTTCGTAGTGTCCACTGCCCGGCGTATCTGCGGGATAATTTGCGGGGCGCAGCACTCGCCGCGCCGAGCTGCCGTTCTTCATTCCCGAAGTGAGATACTCGCCGATCTCTTTCTTATCCCAGACGTGATTGCCGGTAGTAAGGACGTCGGCGCCTAACTCGAAGAACTCCTCGCAAATGGCGGGAGTGACACCAAACCCTCCAGCCGCGTTTTCAACATTGATTACCAGCAGCTCAACTCTGTTGTTCTCGACCAGATGGTGCACGTGCTCGCGCACAATCTTGCGCCCCGGACTGCCAAACACATCGCCGATGAAGAGAATCTGCACCCGTCAGGATAAATCAGCGCCGCTGGGCAGTCAGCTCAGACGAGCCAATCCCGACTGCAGCTTTCTACTCCACGATCTCCGCATCGCGTAGAAAGTCGTAGTTCCCCGCTGGATCCGGCCGGATATTTTTTACACGCGCGGTATGTACGATCACGTTGTCGAAGTACCAGAGATTCAACGTTGGCAGATCTTGAAGGGTCTGCTGCTCGATTTGCGCATATATGTGTTTGCGCTTGGTTTCATCAAGCTCCGAGCGGCCCTGCTCGATGAGTGCATCGACCTGTGGGTTGGTGTAATAACTCCGGTTCGCGCGTCGTGGGGCGAAACTTTTGCTGTCGTAGATATATTCAAAGATTTCTGGGTCCTGGTTGGCTCCTCCTACCCATCTCAAGGTGTAGATCTGAAACGCACCCTTGACCACGTCAGAATAGAAGGTCGCAAACTCAAACGTTCGGAGCTCGAGATCCACTCCCACTTCATGTAGTTGTTGCTGGAGGATCACGGCCAACAAACGGCTGGTCTCCTCAGTGGAAGTCTTCATGATGAGATGAAGACGCTTGCCTGCTTCGCCCGAGTATCCAGCCCGTCTAAAAAGCTCTTTCGCCATCTCTGGGTCATGGGGATAAGGCCGCAAATTACCGTCGTATGCCCAGTGCTGTGGAGGAAGAACACTGGTCGCCGGACGTACAGTATCGCGCCAGAGATAGCGGATTATTGGCTTGATGTCGATGGCATAGGCGATCGCCTGGCGAACTCGGATGTCGCGCAAAACGGGATCGCGAAGGTTGAATCCTAGGTACTGCACCGGTGTTCCAGGAGCTTGCGCCAGCCTCAGTCCCGGATTGGTAAGAAGCGAGCTGACCATATCTGCAGTAAGAGAGTTGATTTCGATATCAGCGCTGCCTTTGCGCAACTCGAGGGCTCGGGTAGTGGTGTCAGGCACAACCGCAAAGCGAACGCGTTCGACTTTTGGTTTCTCACCCCAATAGTTCTCATTACGGACGATCACCACTTCATTGTCCTGCGCATTCCTCACGAACTTGAACGGACCGCTGCCTACTGGATGCTGGGCAAAGCTCTTGTCGCTGCCATAAGGAACAATGCCCATCGCCCCGTCAGACAGATTCCATGGTAGTCCCGAATCAGGCTCCTTCATGTGAAAGACTACGGTTCGATCGTTGGCAGCTTCGATGCTGGCAATATGTTGGTAGCTTGTAGTTGCCGTTTTGGAACTCACGACTGTTCCATTCGTCATGGAGTCGATACTCCACTTTACGTCCTTAGCGGTAAGCGGGTTTCCGTTGTGAAAACTAACGCCGGCACGCAGGTGAAATACGTAAGTCAGCGGATCGGGGCTCTCCCAGCTCTGCGCGACAGATGGATGCAAGTTGAAGTGCTCGTCCTTGCGGACGAGCGAATCGAACAGCAGCTCGTCAATACGCTCTGAGAACGCGTCGGTGCCGATTCGTGGGTCGAGATTCGCAGGGCTGCTCTCGATGATGACGGTGATAGTGTGAGGATCGGGCTGTGATCGCGAACAGCCGAGGAGAACACTGATCAAGAGCGTGGCAGAGAAAAAAAAAGAGGTGCTGCAAGCAAGAAACCGATAACGAGTTGTATCGCCGTGTATGGCTCGCCCCGAGCTAGCATCAGCCTGAGCCGCGCTACATTGCGCGAAGATCATTGTTCCGATGCCCGCAGCAATTCCCTGAGGTATTGCTGCCAGAACACAGGCCAGGTATGCGTCCCATGACCATGCGTTTCCGCGGATGCCGGAATCAGCACGAAGCGTCCTCGCTTTACGCGCTTGATCTCTCGTTCGGCGATTCCCAACTCCGGTGGATTGATGAAGTCGTCGGCTGAGTTGATGTACATCACAGGAGCCATGATCTTTTCGAGCTGTGATGAGGGATCGTAGTTTCGTGAAGCGCTTACCGCGTATAACATATCGTTCGCATCGAGTGTTGGACCAACGCGTTTCACATAATCGTCGAGGTATTTGTCCGCGGCATCTCGCGTTGGGGAGCTGTTCCACATGGGCAAGGGCGCGCCGCCTGCGATCAAAAGAAAGTCAGTGGCGATCTGCAGCCCTGCGCGTGGTTGTGCAGTGTAGTCGCCGTTCTTCCATTCCGGGTCCTGCCGGATTCCTTCGATCACCATCTTGCGCCAAATGCGATTGCGTCCTGCAATCTGCACGGGAAGACACGCCAGCGGCATGAGTGCATCCACGTAGTCGGGATAGGTCTCTCCCCAGACCCATGAGTGCATGCACCCCATAGAAGTGCCAATAATCACTCGTAGATGGTTGACACCGAGTCCCTTCTCGAGCAGTTCATGCTGAGCGGCCACCATGTCGTCGTAATCGTAGTGAGGAAAGTGCGCGTGCAATCCATCGCTGGGCTTGCTCGATTGTCCATGACCGACGTTGTCGGGCAGAACGATAAAGTATCGGCTCGCGTCCAGCAGTTGCCCTGGACGAAACAGAACGCCCGCAAATTGTGGCTGGAGAAACTGACGTCCTGAGCCGCCGGTGCCGTGGAGAATTAGGACCGCGTTCGTGACACGGCCACTCCGGTCGCGAATAGCCTTGCCAAATGTCATGTAGTGGAGGCGCAGCTCAGGCAGGATTTCTCCTGAGCGGAAATGAAAGTCGTGCGCTAAGTAGTCGCCCTCCTGCGGAATCTGAGCTTCTGCAGGCCGCAATCCAGGCTGCTGCTGGCCCGAGAACACGATGCCAAGCAAAAGCAGAAACCCTAAAACTGCGTAACGACAAATGGAAGAAATAACGGGCATTCAAATGCCTCACAAGTGCGCTTGCCGAACGACTGTCCCCCCGATTGTACTGGGATACGGTTCTCCAGCCTCGGCACCCAGGTTTTAAGTAGGTTCCTGTGATTGCGCGGCGCCAACCGCCTTCGCACCTCCAGAATGGCAAGGAGATACCACTCACTCGCTCCCCTGAGTTCAGAGGTGCAACCTGAAAGCCGCTGGACATTCACTAACGTCATCTACCTTTCGCCGGGATAGGAACCTAGCATGTCTGAAGCCGGAACTACCTTGCCGTAACGGTCTTCCCCCAAGCCATCGACGGTATTGCGTTTTAAAGCTGCACAGGAGGAACCCGTGGGCGCAAGATTTCTGCGTACCCTCTATCGCTTGGTGATTCCAGGTGGCCTGGTATTACTGGCAGCTGCGGTCTCGACGCACGCGGGAATGTCTAATGGCTTGACTGGTTCTTTCTGGATCGGTTATCCGTATTTCATCTTTGGCACCGGCCTGCTACTGAGCGCGATCTTTAAGTGCAGCCGTTTGTTTTTCGCACTGCTAATCATCGCTGTCTCCGATCGCGTGCTCGTCTGGCTGATGCCGTCTCTTTCGGCAGTTGGGATTCACCGCACCATCTTCGATTTCATCGCGCTGCTACTTCCCTTCAACCTGCTGGCGCTCGCGTTCATGCGTGATCGCGGAATCGTTTCTCCGCTAGGCAGGCAGCGAGTAGCATTCATAGTCGCTCAGATTGCATTGGTAGCAGCCGTGGTGCTCGTCCATCCCGTCCAGGTGCGAGCGGCGAACCTTGTACACGGGCAGATCGTTCCCAGCAACTACTCGGAATGGAGCCAGTTGTCGCAACCTGCGCTGGTGATGTTCATCTTGGCAGGCGTGCTGATGCTGATCTATCTAATGCGGCGGCGACGTCCTGTGGAAAGTGGACTGTTCTGGACTCTGGTAACGGCATTTTTAGCCCTCAATGCAGGCACGTCAAATCACGTTTCCTCTGCCTATTTCGCCACTGGCGGGCTAATTCTCAGCATCGCTGTCCTTGAAACGTCCTACACACTCGCCTACCGTGACGAGCTAACCCAACTGCCCAGCCGCCGGGCTTTGAATGAGGCTTTGGGAAAAATCGGCGAAAAATACGCAGTTGCTATGGTCGATGTCGACCACTTCAAGCAATTCAACGACACATACGGTCACGAAACGGGTGACCAAGTTTTGCAGATGATTGCTTCTCGGTTGGAGCACGTCGAAGGTGGAGGGAAGGCGTTCCGCTACGGTGGCGAGGAATTTGCCGTGATCTTTCCCAATAAATCCGTGGACGATGCTTATCCGAATTTGGAGACACTGCGCAAGAGCATCGAGGCCACCCCCTTTAACGTACGGCAAGGAGACCGGCGCAAGGAAGGTAGCAAACGGAAGAAAAACGCGAAACGCGCTCGCGCCAAGAACCAGGTGCAGGTCACGGTCAGCATCGGTGCTGCTGACTCAGCAGGCGATAAATCTCCCACAGAACAAGTGCTTGGCGCAGCCGATAAGGCCCTCTATCGCGCAAAGAACAGCGGCCGCAACTGCACGGCTGTGAGTGTCTAAATCCCGGGTTCATCAGAGTAGGTAAGCGCGGTGTTCTTTCAAGATGCAGCGGTCCATAACTACGATAATTCCCGCGTCGCGCGCCTTTTGAGCCGCATCCTGGTGCACCACACCTTCCTGAAGCCACAGCGCGGGAATCTTGAGCCGAATTACTTCATCCACAATCTCGGGTACGAACTCCGATCGACGAAAGACGTCGACCAGATCGATCTTGTCAACAACGTCAGAGAGGCTGGTGTAAGCTCGCTCGCCTAATACGGTCTTCTCGTTTGGATTCACGGGAATAATGCGATACCCCTTGCGCTGCATATATTGCGAGACTCCGAAGCTGNCACGCATCGGATCAGACGAGAGTCCGACGACCGCAATGGTTTTCGTGTTCGTAAGCAGTTCGCGAATGAAATCTTCCATCTAGTAGCTACTTCCCTTTCGCACCTATGCCCCTCTCCCTGAGTTCGTACGAACTTTGAAGAGTTTGTCGGCCATCTTACGCAGTGTCTCAGGCACGTTCTTGTTCATCGACAAGGTTTTTAGGTCGGGTCCCAGGAGGTTCTTCAGAAGACTGAGCGAGAGATCGAGTGGTGTCCGAGGGTTATTACACAGGTTTCTGACGACCACATAATTCTTCTTAAATCGATGGTTGCGGCCGATGTCGCGAAGCACGTTCTCGCGAACGTTCTTCATGTTGGCAAAGCCTTCAATTTCCTGATCGCTCACCTTTGGCGAAACCAACACTGCTGAGCAGACCAGCGTCGCCCCATCGCGGATCAAGATACTCCGCTCCTCTTTCGTTCCTGTGATCGCGGTTTTGATACGTTCGACGATGTTCATCCGGGCGAGCTTCTGCAAAGTGGAAATCCGCTCATCATCGTTTTCGCCAGTGGCTTTTGCGATTTCCAGCGCCTCTGCGGTAATCTCCTCGCTGCCTTCGCCGCCAAGTTCGTCAAGACCTCCGAGCAGAGTGAACGGCTTCTCCTCACGCTGCTCCGCCTGCAGTTCAGCTTCATGCTCCGTCAGCCACACGAGCACGTCGCCATCGCCGATGCTTGCGAACTTGTCGCGGGGACTTCCTCCCAGCTTTGACAACGTCTGCTCGACTTTTGCATGCTGCTCAGTCGTAAGGTTCGCGTTCTTCAGAAGGTGCCCAAGGATCGCAGCCGATCCCATCACGCGAGGACTTGAAAGAAGCATGCCGGCTACTTCACCGCTGGCGCTATCGGCGGCAGCAGCCAAAATGTCTTCAGGGACGGAAGGATTTTTGAACAGTACCGGTAACAGCTGCGCCCGCTGATTGGCTGGCGCCAGAAAGTATTTCAGCACTACCTCAGGTGTGTTGGGATCTCCAAGGGCGGTTGCGGAGCCCACTTCGTCGAAGCCGGCCAAGGTGGTTCGTGCTTGTTCGCCAAAGACGGGGTGCTCGCTTAGGAACACAAGAATCTCCAACATCTCGGCCACCGGAAGCGCCAATGCCCCGCGCGACGCAGAGCGCATTACGCCCGCAGGAACGGCGGATTCTTTCATCATTTCGATGAGACGAGCCATGAGGGCTAGCTGACGCCGGCTTCCCGTCGCATCAGCAAATATCCGCGAATGAAAGGGGTTAAATCGCCGTCGAGCACGCGATCGGGATCGCCTACTTCGACCTTGGAGCGATGGTCCTTGACCAAACGGTATGGAGCAAGCACGTAGGAGCGAATCTGCGAGCCAAAGTCGATGTCGAGTTTGGAGTCTTCGAGCTTCTTGGTCTCAGCGCGCTTCTTCTCCAACTCGTATTCGTAAAGTTTGGAGCGGAGGATCTTCATTGCGCGATCGCGATTCTTATGCTGTGAACGCTCGTTCTGACAGCTCACGACAATGCCAGTGGGAAGATGGGTGAGACGCACTGCTGAATCGGTGGTGTTCACGTGCTGTCCGCCAGCGCCCCCAGAGCGATAGGTATCAATCTTCAGATCTGTTTCTTTGATGTCAATTTGGATGGACTCATCGATCTCGGGTGAGACAAACACGCTTGCAAATGAGGTGTGGCGGCGCTTCGCCTGGTCAAAGGGAGAAATGCGTACGAGACGGTGTACACCGATCTCACTGGTAAGCAGTCCAAAGGCATACTCACCATTCACCGTAAACGTAGCCGACTTAATTCCCGCTTCCTCGCCGGCTTGGTTATCATTCAGGACGACCTCAAAGCCTTCACGCTCCGCCCATCGCAGATACATTCGCATGAGCATTTCAGCCCAATCCTGCGACTCGGTGCCGCCCGCTCCTGGATGGATGGTTACGATCGCGTTCCGTGCATCGTTTTCGCCGGCGAGAAGAGTCTTAGTCTCGAGCTTATCCACGACTCCGCGCAGGCTATCGATCTCGCGGCGCAGTTCTTGCTCGACCTTCTCCCCCTCGCGCGCGAGGTCAAAATAAGCTTCGATGTCCTGAGTGCGTCGGGCAAGGTCGTTTTCATTCGCGAGCGCGGCCTCAATGCGTTTGCGCTCGCGCATTACCTGTTGCGATTGCTCCTGGTTTGACCAGAAGTTTGGATCAGTGGCTTTCTTTTCTACTTCGGCGAGCTGATCGCGCAGGCGAGGCGCGTCAAAGATACTCCCGCAGATCGTGGACCTTGGTGCGGACCTCCGCGTATTCGCGTTCGAGATCCTCAAGCATGAATTTGCGTTCCCCGGTCTGCATAGACAGTCACTGGCTGAGCCAATGCGGAACTCGTCCGCTGAGAGCGGCAATCAGGAGAGCCAGTATTGAAATTATCGCACACGTATGCGCGAACCAATCACCATGGCGCGTGTAGGACGTGGTTCTCGATTCAAAAGCATAGGGCGCCAGCAATACGGTGCGATGGTTGCGTGCGGACGCGCGAACCACTTCACCGAATGGACTCGCCGAGGCAGTGATGCCATTGTTGGTGGCGCGAAGCAGCCAACGTCCGTTTTCGATGGCCCGCATGCGGGCCATGTTCAGATGCTGACCGGGCGCGCCCCACTCGCCGAACCAACCATCGTTTGAAATATTCACGAACACTTCAGCGCCGTTCTGCGCGAACCGGCGCACCTCGTCGGGAAAGATCGACTCGTAGCAAATAAAAGTTCCGACCCTGTGTCCATCGACGGGAAGCACATTGCGCTGATTGCCACGTGAGAACTCGCCAATGTCATGTGTCAATGATTCGGCAAACGTAAGCAACCGCCGGAATGGAACAAATTCGCCAAAGGGAACGAGATGGATCTTGTCGTAGCGCACTCCGAGATTCCCATCCGGCAAAACCAACTGCGCGGAGTTGAACATCTCCGATTTGTCGCGTGCTTTCGCATTCACTCCCAGACTGCCGACGATCAGATAAGCGTGTGAATCCTGCGCTAACGCAGTGAGCCAGCGCTGAAACTTCGTATCCGAGGTGAAGAACGGCGCCGGCGATTCCGGCCATACGATCAGCGCGGGGTTAGAATCGCGAGCTCCTGCCTCCGCAACGCTGGCGCTACTGAGCTGCACAAGCTGGGCAATCGTTAAGTCGTAATACGTCGGCGACCAGTTCACATCGAGGATGGGCAGGTTCTCCTGGACGAGAACGGCAACGTGGTCCGGATGCGATTCTGGATACGGGACCAATGAACCCGAGTGCAACGCAATCGCCGCCAGAACTCCGGTCAAAGCAACTGCCATCCGCCGTTCCCGCGGCAACAAGAAACCTAATGCGAGTACGGTATTCACCAGCGCAATTACGAACGACAGTCCATACACACCGGTGAAAGTTGCTAACCGCGTAAGCGGCAGGTTATTAATCTGGGTGTACCCCAGCAAGTCCCAGGGAAAGCTGGTGATATGGGCGCGCGCGAGTTCCACCGCCACCCAAAGAACCGGCGCTAGTATCAGCGCACGTGCATTAGCAAAGGCCCGGCAGCGGGTTGCGAGTGCCAGCAGCAGTCCGAAGGCAGCGTGATAAATCGCCAGGTAGAGGCAAAATAGGACCAGAATGCCCGCGGCTACAGGTCGCGAGAGCCCGCCATAGCTGTTCATTACGTGGAAGACCCAAAAGCAAGTGCCGGCGTACCAGAGCACTCCACTCAAATACGCAAGCAGCACCGCACGAAGCAGGGTCGGCGCGTACCTCCGGTCGATTACGGCCACGAAGAGTGGCGTCAGGGCAATCCAGGAGATGAAGTAGAACGCCGGAGATGGGAAGCTAAGAATCTGGAGGACCGCGGAGAGGAGTGCGAGCAGCCATCCGGCCCCCGGAGATGGTCGCATGACCTGAGTCTACAGGACGCTTTCCTCAGCGAAATTCCAATTGCGCATCAGAACAGCGAAAAAAACAGGGGTTTTGAAAAAAAACCGCAAAAACCTTCAAATTTTGCCCAAATTCTGCAAATTTCGCGTTCAGCCAGGGAATTAACAGCGAAATCTGTGGATATCTCACTCTCACCTGCGTCCCTAGGGGCTTTCCAAAGCGCGAACCGGAGATGCAAAAAATTAACAGGGAATTTGCAGTGAATTTCTACTAACTATTATGTTACATCGACCAAGTACCCAACCGGACTCCGCCTCGTCCGCCTTGGGCGATTAGGTGCCTGCTAATCCTCGTCGCGCGACCCGGCTGGGTGCCAAAGCGCTGGTGTGAGTCGACTCCAGCACGGTCCCAGGTCGTACCCCGCGGGTGATCGACACCACCACTAAGCCGGCCAGCAACTGAACCGTGGCAACATCATGATCGCTGAAGGCATTTCGGTGACTCGAGAACACTTCAAGCACTCCAAGGACGCTGTTCAGATGCGATACCGGCGCCGCTATCACCGACTGTGCGCCCAAGTCGCGGCATCGGCCACGATCGACGTTCGGATCGGAATCGGCCGAGTCACATCGCCAGCTCATGCCTGTGCTCGCGCACAATCCGGAGATACCGTGATTGGCAGCAAGCTCAACACCCAAATCCGGAGCGGTGACTCCCGCCTGGGCATGACAAATCAGCCTGCCCTGTCGAGCGAGCGCCAGCGCGGCACCGTCGGCACTGGTGATGGTGCAAGCACGTTCTACTACCCAGCGCATCGCGGGTTGAAGTTGCGGAAGCGCATGAGGCAGGGTTCGGCAAGCGATGCTACTTGTCGCAGAGTGTGTGAGCTGGTCAGCGCCCGAGGAGAACGCAATCTCACTCGTGGGCAACTCTCCAACTTCGTTCTTCTGAAGAATGTTCTCCACAACACCGTTGATGGCTTCGTCACTGATGAGCCGCGCCCTCTCGTGGTTACCGAGCGAGCCACCGAGGATTCGGCCAAGCATGATGAGCGCAGTGCTCCCGCAGGCCAAGCAGTTGGACGTGTTGTTGTAGCTCATCAGTTCGCATTGCACGCAGAAAACGGTGTTTCGCAGTTCGAAGAAAGTTACATCAGCGGCCTGAAGATGTGGCATTAAGAAGTGCGCGCTCCCTTGGGTCCCAGACGAAGTGACCGGCGATTCGTCGAAGATAAATACATCGTCATGAGTGTGCGAGTAGCACGGCTGGTACGTTGTGGAAAAGCCGGCCGGACTCTTTTTGTTGTTGCTCTATTCGCCTTTCTTTCGCATAATGCGTGGTGGCCAACAGTGCGCGGCAACGCATGGCTGTGGCCGGCACTTGGCGGGACCTGATACCTACGTGGCAATCGCATATTCGCAACTCAATTCGAAGCAGAAGGAAGCTGCGAACCATGTGCATGGGCCTATGCTGGTGCTCGCGGGCGCAGGCACCGGCAAGACCAGTGTTTTAGTACATCGCGTCTCGCGGCTCATTTCGGGAAAACATGCCCGCCCGAATGAGATTTGCGCCTTTACGTTCACTCACAAGGCGGCCCGCGAGATCAGGGAACGCGTTTCGAAATCGTCGGCCGGAATGGCTGCTGCGGGACTGCACGCGTCCACTTTCCACGGCTACTGCTACGAACTCCTGCGCGAAGCCGGCGAAGACTTCCAACTCCTCGACCAGATCGAGCTGTGGACCTTTCTGCGCCAGCGAATCGCCGATCTGCCACTGAATCACTTCTTACGAGCTGCCAATCCGGGGCGCTTTCTTAAAGATTTGCTTCTGTTCTTTGACCGCTGCGCCGACGAACTCGTGACTGCCTCGAGTTATGCCGAATACGTGGCGCGCGTATCTGCAGGAGAGCTCGCTCACCCCCGGGTTGCGAAAAGGAAGCAGAACGAAAAGATGGGCCGCGACGAAGTGCTTGCCCGCTGCGAGGAGATCTCCGCCATCTTCACGGCGGTCGAGAACCTCCTCGCCGAAACTCGATTGCTAACCTTCGGAGCGCTAGTCTCTCGTGCCACTGCCCTGCTGCGAAGCGACGGCCAGCTGCTCCTGCGGGAGCGTCTCAATTCGCGATTTCTACTGGTTGATGAATTCCAAGACTCCAACCACGCACAGATCGAACTTACGCGTGTGCTCGCAGGAGATGAGCAGAACGTGTTTGCGGTGGGCGACCCCGACCAGGCCATATACCACTTCCGTGGCGCCTCAAGCGCGGCATTCAATGAGTTCGTCGCCGTATTCGACAAGCTGGCGCAGAAGAACGTACTCAATCTGGCGGAGAACCAACGGTCCGCGCAGAACATCCTGGATTGCGGCTTCTCCACGATTAATCGTAACCCTGCCTTGACGCAGCAGGGCAGCCGTGTCGAATTTGATCGCGAGAGGCTGAGATCGGCGCGAGATGAGGAAGAGAAAGCGCGCGGCAATGCTTTGCTATTTGCAACTGAGCCGGTGGAGGTGGTTCCGTACCGGTCGTACACGCAGGAGTGCAGCGACATCGCGCAGCGCATCATCGAGTTGCACGATCAGGGTGTTCGCTGGTCCGACTGTGCTGTGCTCTTCCGCAGCCATTCCAACGCGGAGGGCGTAGTTGACGAACTCGGATCGACTTCAATTCCCTTCGAAGTCCAGGACACAGACTTGTTTGAAACTGATGTGCTGCGCGATCTCACAGCCTGGCTACATTGCACGACCGCGGCCTCAGACGATGTGAGCTTCTTCCGGCTCGCGCTGCGAGCCGAGCTGACCGTTGACCTCCCAGCACTCTATGCCAAACTTTCCGCTGCTCCGCGCGGTACCAAAGTGGCCAAGACTCTGGAGCAGGTTGAAGGCGGCGCGGAACTCCTGGCCCGACTGCGAACTTTCGCAGAAAGGCACAACCCGGTAGAAGGCGACCTCCTGGAAATCATTGACGGGGCGGCCGAGCTGCTAGGCGTTCAACCGGACGGAGTCGAAGTTGCGCGCTTCCGCAACTTCGCGGCGAGCTGGCGTGACAAGCGAATTGCACGCACTGGGCGGCTTCCCGAATTCCTCGAGTTCCTCGATCTCTACCGGGAAGGAGGCGGCACATTGGCGTTCGCACCCTCGGAGCGTCCCGAGGACGAATTCCATCCGCGCGGGGAAGCCCGAGCGCCCGAAATTCGCGACGCAGTAAAGCTGCTGACGATTCACGCTGCTAAAGGCCTGGAGTTCAAGCACGTATTCGTGCTGCGAGTGGCGACCACATCGTTTCCAACCAGCTACAAGGAAACGCTGTTCGAATTTCCGCGAGAATTAGCGCAGACCCATTCTCGAATCGACAAGACTGACGAGCAGGTTCATAAGGAAGAAGAGCGCCGGCTGTTCTATGTCGCTGTCACACGTGCCCGCGACACACTCACTCTTTACGGCAAACTGCGCGGCGGCAAAAACAAGCAAGAAATCCCGTACGGATTCTTGCGTGAGTTGACCGAAGATTCCGCTGTGAAACACGCTATCCGAGTACGAGGTCCGCGCGAGGGAATTCGCACCGCGGTTCCAGCGGAGTTACCGGGCTGGATCGCGCTGACCGCTGGCCCGAAATCCCGCGGTGTCGAGTTGAGCGCCTCGGCGATCGATGCATACGCAACCTGCCCCCTGAAATACGCCTTGCAAAAGCAATGGCGGCTGCCGGAACAGCCTTCTGCGGCGCTTCAGTATGGCTCCGCAATGCATTCGGTTCTGAAAGACTTCTATGACGCAGCTCTGCGCGGTGTCAGCCGCACAGCAGAGGAAAGCATTGAACTGTTCTTACGTGAGTTCGAGCAGGCAAAAATTGAAGAAGAGCTCCAAAGAACGCTGTACAAACGACAGGGGGTCGAGCAGCTGCGCGAGTTCATCGCGCTTCGGGCGCTCGAGCCCAACCCACAGGTGCTCACCACAGAGAAGTCGTTCCGCTTCGCGATCGAGGACGTGATGATTAACGGGCGCATCGATCGTATAGACCGCTTGGAGAGCGGCGGTGTACAGCTGTTGGACTACAAGACCGGCGCGCCTAAGAACGATGTGGATGCCGCAACCAGTGTGCAGCTAGGAATCTACGGAATGGCAGCCCAGCTCGAGGGCCACAGCGTCGAGAAGCTTGTCTTCTACAACCTTGAGGACAACAGCACCGCTGAAACCGATCGCATCAACGAAGACAGGGTTCGAGGCAGAGTTCTTGAAGTTGCAGAGGGGATCCGATCTGCAGAGTTCAGTCCAACTCCTGGGTTTCATTGCAAGAACTGCGGATATCACAGCCTTTGTCCGGCTACGGTGGAACGGGTCTTTGCCCCTGCTGAAGCAAGAACAGCAGCCGTCAGCGTGTGACGTCGTTTATGCAATTCGCCGCGGCTGTGCTTCCACTATCTCCTGCGCAGCTTGCTTCTCCAATACGAGAACTTCATAACCATCTTCGTCGCTGCGTAACAATGGTTTGCGCTCCGGGTCGAATTCACTTTGCCGCGTCTGAATCCCTGGAAAGCGTACTCTGAGGACAAGACCGGCATCCTGACGGGGCAACTCGATGACGATCTCTCCTTCGCGCAGTTGAGCGTGACATTTACGCCCGGACGGAATCACGTACTTCCGCCGGAGTTGCAACAACTCCCTGTACCACGCAAGCACGTCGTCATCGAATTTCCAGGTTAGTTTCGACTTATCGAACGTTGCAGGATCCTGCGGATTCGGCATGTCTTCCCAGCCGAAATCCTCGAATTCTTTCCGTCGCCCTTCCACCACTGCCTGCTGCAAGTGTTTGTCTCCATAGTCGGTGAAGAACTGGAAGGGTGCGGACTCGGCATACTCCTCGCCCATGAAAAGCAGAGGCGTCTCCGGCGCCAGCAGGAGTAATGCAGCCGCGGCTTTGACCGCGCCCCGAGGCACGAGCTGATGCAGGCGCTCACCAAAGCAGCGATTCCCGACCTGGTCATGGTTCTGAATGCAGAAGATGTGTCGAGTCAGAGGTATGCCTTCCGTGCTGGTGCCACGCGAGGCGCGCCAGAAGCGGAAGTGCTGTCCTTGAAAAACGAAGCCCTCATTCAATGCTTTTACTATCTTCTCGGGTCCGCCGAAGTCCTGGTAATACCCGCGATTCTCGCCTGTCATCAAGGTGTGCACAGAGTGGTGAAAATCGTCACTCCAGACTGCATCCAGCCCGAATCCTCCTTCGCTTGCCGGCAGAATGAGCTTGCGATCGTTCTGGTCCGATTCGGCCATCACGCAAATTCGTCTGCCGCTGACGTTGGCGAACTCCTGAACGGCACGCACAAGTTCCTTAACAATATTCGTGCGTGAGCTGTCGTGGATGGCCTGGATGGCGTCGAGGCGTAGCCCATCAATGTGATACTCGCGAACCCAATGCAACGCATTCTCGACGACGTACCTTCGGACCTGCTCGCACCCTTCATTGTCGTAGTTGATCGCATCACCCCAGACGGTGTGATATCGATCGGTGAAGTAGGGGCCGAACTCACGCAGATAATTCCCTTCTGCCCCGAGGTGGTTGTAAACGACGTCCAACACCACGGCTAACCCGACGCGATGTGCGGCATTTACCAGGCGGCGGAGACCTTCGGGACCGCCATAACTAGCCTGGACGGCGTACATCGATACTCCGTCATAACCCCAATTCCGGTTGCCGGGAAAAGCGGCTACCGGCATGATCTCGATGGCCGTCACACCTAATTTGCGCAGGTAATCAAGTTTGTGAAGCACGCCATCGAATGTGCCTTCAGGAGTGAACGTGCCTACGTGTAATTCGTAGATCACGTAATCCTTGAATGGCAGCCCATTCCAGTTTTGGTCTTCCCAACGAAATGCTTTGGGATCCACGATCTCTGTAGGACCGTGCACGCCGTCGGGCAAGTATCGGGAGACAGGGTCGGGCAGACGCTTGTCACCTACTAGGTAGCAGTATCGATCTCCAGCTTTGGCCTTGGCTGTGCCAGAGAACACACCCGCCGCCTCGCGCTGAAGGTCCAGGACTTCAGATCCATTGATTTCTACCGAGAGTTTGTCATGTTTCGGCGCCCACACTCGAAACTCGACAGCTCCCGATTGAAGGTTCGCACCCAGCATAGGAGAAGATTGCACTTTCAAACGAAACTCTACGACGAAAGTTGGATGCACCTATTGCAAGTCACGTCTGGTGGTTGATCCGCCGACCTGGGCCGGATTTGCTGTGTTGGAACGCGGGCGAAAGTGCCGATCCACATTTTCCAGCCGTATTGACGCGAGTCGGGAGCAGTGATGATCGTCAGCTCTTAGGTCCCGTTGGTTGCGTATCCGTCAGCTTCTTGATGATCTCTTCCGCCGGTTTGCCGCCCTTGCAGGCGGGATGTCCGAATCCACTTGCGCTAGTCCCGTTTTGAATGTCGAAGATCAGATTGTCGCTCGATCCGGGAGCCACTCCGAGCGGCACGGCGTCGAGGCCAAGCTTGTTCCTGACCTTCCATGCGACCACGTGGTCCGCACATGCGGTGTCGCCGCTCACTCCAAGGCCACCAATGAGTTCTCCTTTGTGAGCATAAAGCGGGAGCCCGCCTCCGAACACGATGATGCCGCCAATCGGCTTACCCACCATTGGGTCGTCCGGCTGGCCAAATTTGGCCGGTGGTCCAGCAAAAGCAGCGGCGGGATTTGGGCCTTGCATGGCGAGACCGTACAAACTAGCTCCCGGTTGTGCCGCTGCATACAGATTGCCGGTGGAGAGTGCGAAATTATCGAGGCTGAGTGCGTTCGCGGTGTTCGCTTTTTCGGCAGCAATCAGCCGACTGCCTGGCCACTGCTTGGAACGGTCTGGCCCGGTGAAGACGACCGCACAGACTATTCCGTCTCGATTCACCACTGCTGCCCAACTCTGGTTTCCGAGTCCGCCATTCGCGTCCTTGCCCTGCTTGATGACCTCGGTGAGAGCGGCCTTCAGCTTGCTGTGATCGGGAAGCCTGGAGCAACCTGCATCTTGTGCCTGCATTGCAGGGATCAGAACACCTATACAACCCAGTCGAAAGATAAAGATCGAGCAGAGCGATAGCAGTTTCATATCTATTTCCTCTCAGGAAAGATCGCCGCTTCTACGACGCTCAGTCACGCTACACCTCTACTTAGCACGTACGTTGGTCAACCCTCGCTTTATGGCAATGCGCTTGTTCCTCAGTGCGTATACAAATACGCAGCAATGTCGCGGCTGTCTTCGTCGGTAACGCCCATCTCAGGCATCGCTGTGTGGGGCTCGATTGCGTGCGGATGTTGAATCCAGCGCGTAATGTTTTCCGGACTGTTCGGCAGCTCTCCAGCAATGTAGGTGCGACCCGAAATCCCTGCCAACGATGGACCCACAAGGCCTTTTGCGCCATCCACGCCAGGAATCACATGGCACGTGTAACAGCCGTATTTGCGGATCTTGTCTGGCCCAAGCGAGGGATTCCCGTGCACGATTTGGGCGACGGCAGCAACACTTTTCGCACGATCGCGTTCAATCCAAGCGCTGAACAACAGCGCAATCACGACGACGGTAACCGCCGATATCGCAGCCAGTGTTTTATGGCGCATCGGCAACTCCGCTGGTCTTCATTTTCATCAGCGATGCCATGCGCGTGTATTGGAAGCGCCGTTGCGATTCTCCCATCCAGGCTGCCAGTAGTGCGAGCCCGATCACCATCAACAGCGCGCCTGCCGGCACCCACATGATGAGTCCCCCGAGCTGCTGATCCTCCAATGCTGTGACTGACCATGCTTTTGTAGTGAGCGTGTATGTGGGATACCAAGAGCGCGGCGCAAAGGTGAGCAGCGCTCCCAAAACACTGTTATGCGCTGCAGTCGTGAAGACGTACACCACTGCAGCCCCGTATCCGAGGCGCCCATGACGTCCATGGACAAGCGTCCACCAAAACAGTAGGGCGCTGCCCAGGAAGCACAAGTGCTGCGATGCGTGAATCCATTCGCTATGAAGGGCAGCTTCGAACAGCGCCGGCGCATGCCAAAGCCATAGAACGACGGCATGGATGATCCACGCTGCAGCCGCAGAGGAGATTGCCATCCAAATGCCGGTCCAGATTCTTGACTTCGAAGCTCGTCCCAGCTGTTCCCGCCAATGGCGTGGCAGTGCCCACAGGAAGGCGACCAAAGGATGCGCCATCACCAGGAGGGGAGCAGCCACCAGCATTAGCAATTCGTGCTGCGTCATGTGCACCCAGAACAACTGTCCTCCGAGCAGGTGCACCGGCGAGTCCAGAGCGATCACTAGCGCGGCAACCCCGCCTGCGAAGGAGACGATAGGCCAAACCCTTAGACCATCTCCCGATCTGCGCCACATCCGGACCTGTCCCGCCGCGTACAACGCTACCGTTGCCAGAATGGGAATGATGACGAACGGCTCCCATGACCATCGCATCGCAGCTTCGCGCGAGTCCGCCTCGTGGCCCCACAGCAAGAGCGGCCAGACACACGTGATCAACAGGACAGTGAGGCTGCGAATTGAGAACGCATTTCTCATTTCAGGAGCACGGGCTCAGAACCCATTGCGGTACCGTCTCGGAGATGATGATGACGGCGAATGACAGGCTCATCACGATTCCCAACAGCGACAGAAAGAAGGCCCGGTCTCGCGGCAAGTGACCCTGTTCGTCCGTGTTATTGGGTAAGCGACGGTGGACGCCGAAGGCCAGTGCAAATCCGCTCAGCGCGATGACGAGACAGACCACTGAGATTAGCCGCAGAACGTAAAAATGGCCGGTCGAGCAGGCGTGCTGAGTGGTCGCGTAACTCGCGCCATGATCAAGGACCCAGCTTAGCGGTCCAGCGGCCAATCCCCACCACACTGCGAACTCAAAGCTTGGGATATCAACGGATTGATGTTGCGCTTCGGTCATGCTGCTTGTGTCTGCTCAGAACAGCCGCGACGCTCCGTAAACAATGAAGTTAGTGACCAATGCAACTCCGACAACGAAATACCAATACATCGAGTTTTCATCGAAGTCAGCGAGCCTCGTACCTTCGACGCGGTCGGTGAATGCCAATACGGCGAGAACAATGGTTTCGATTACATCCGTCAGCAGATGAGCGGAATGGACGCCCATCAGCACCCAAATCGTGGATGCATACGCATTCGCTGACCACCTGCAGTTGAGGTTAGCGAATTCAAAGCCACGGAGCGCTGTGTTGACGAGTCCGAATGCAGCTAACGCCATTAACCCCACACGACAGCCAACCACATCTCCTGTGCGAGCGCGCCGCCGAATCCAGGATGCAGGAGCGAGGCTGACAAGAAATACGACGCTGTTGGCGATTCCCCATTTCAGAACCGGCGGAAAAACGCCGGGCGGCCAGTCGCTCGATCGGG
>C688J18823_10000390_pt1 | contig 25471 bp, 30 predicted proteins | sample HopSoiMetagenom1_FD_18823 | JGI IMG/M metagenome (IMG submission 18823) | reverse complement strand
ATATTCCCGCCGATATGCAAATTGCGTTGCTCCGCGTCTTGCAAGAACGTGAGTTTGAGCGCGTGGGCGGCGCTCGCACGGTATCAGTGGACGTGCGCGTGGTCGCCGCCACGAATCGAGATCTCAAGGCCGCTGTGGAGGCCGGTACATTTCGTCTGGACTTGTTCTACAGGTTGAACGTATTTCCTGTGCGGGCACCCTCGCTCCGCGAGAGGAAAGAGGACATCCCGCTACTAGCGAAGTATTTCATTGAGCGGTACGCGCGTTCCGCCGGGAAGAAAATCAAGAGTGTCGACAAGAGGGCGCTGCAACTGTGGCAAACTTACGATTGGCCTGGCAATATCCGCGAACTACAGAACGTAATCGAGAGGGCGGTTATTCTCTGCGACAGAGAGACACTTTCGATTGACGAAACGAGCATGCATTGCGAAACTGTCAGGACGCTTCAAAGATCGACCCGTCTGAGCGAAGCGCTGACTAACACGGAGAAAGCAATGATCGAAGCTGCTCTTCAAGAGACCCGCGGCCGCACCTCCGGTCCCTCGGGCGCTGCGGTGAAACTCGGGATTCCCCGTTCCACTCTAGAGTCAAAGATCAGAAGCCTACAAATCAATAAGCATTTGTTTCGATCCGAACGCCCCCGCTCAGCACAGGCGGTGTGACGAGTTGGTAGGCGTGCGCATAATCATCGTTTGGGGTTCTCGGAACAAGCAGACGAGCGCTGCCTTTATTTCGGTTGGATTGATCCTTTGGGCGCGGCTTTCGCCTGGCCCCAAGCGAAGAACTCGCCAGTACCAGCAATCGTGCAGTAAGTTCCCCCAATTCCTGCTACAATCGCCATCGACTATGCGCTCCACAGTCACATGATGGTCTAGATCGTGTTTACCTTCCCAGAACGCGAGCTTAGGCTCGTCAACTTCGGAAAACTGCATACCACGGGACCTGCGGACAAAGCTGCTTACGTCCCGCGAGCTAATGGGGCGGAGGTTTTGTTTTTGCGTAGCATGTTTTGCTCGTTGGGGCCTTGCTGCTGATGCAGAGGTAGCCGGACAACAAAGCGGGCGCCGGCCGCGGGCTCAACCCAAATATCACCACCGTGATCGAGGACAGTCTGGCGGGCGACGGCCAGCCCGAGCCCTACACCGTACTGCTTGCCTGCCGTCGCAAACGGTTCGAATAAACGGCCGCGGACCGCAGGCGGAATGCCAGGCCCACTATCTTCCATTTCGATCAGTACACAAGTGTTCGCTTCCCGGGCTGTGATGTGGAGCCTACCCCCGGTCGGCATCGCTTCGAGAGCGTTTGCGATTAGGTTGGCAAAGACGCTCTGCATACGAGGACGTATCAGCGGCAACTCGATTCCGTGGGGCACTGCGATCACGATCTGAACACTACGGCTGTCTGTCGCTGGCCATACCGCATTGGATGCTTCAGAGATGACCTCCCCGATGTCGCAGATCTCAGCCGTTGGTGTGTTTCCAAGTGCAACGCTATTTAGATTCGCCAACAATTCCCGCATGCGGACAGCTGCGCGAAAGATATTTGTTGCGAGCCGCTGAACTTGCGTCGTCGGAGCATCGAGATCTATTAAGATTTCCGCGGCTGCATAGATTGCCCCAAGCGGATTCCGAAGGTCATGAACGATCGAGGTAGAAAGCCAGGTGATGCCCTGTACGTTCTCCTGCTGACTGACCGATTGTGGAGACAGCGCGCTGATCCTTCTTCGACTGCGTGTGTTTTCAAATATAGACACGGCAACTCGGCTCTCTTGGCACGAACTAAATTCGATGCTCGTTCAGCATATCCGTCGCACCCTGTTGTTTTAACCCGGTCTGTGCCTATCCTCAGCTTCCGTTCTGCGAAGATGTATGCCTATCCGGGGTCAAATCCACGTTTCCTTCTTCAGGAGCTTCTAGATACAGAGATATGCCACGCGAGCCCTTTTGTTTGCTACGAGATTACGCCTGACATTGTCTTTACACTCACCAAGGCTCACTTCAGCCTTGGTGAGTGTACCAAGAGGCGGTTCTCGTGCGGGTCACCGACGATCGCTTGTAATACTGTAGGGCCCTTCTGCAGCCGACTACCATCTGTAACTGGGAAATCAAACACTCGATCGGAACGCCGCAGTGTGGAGTTGCCAAGCTGTTGTCATACATAAAGAGATCGGCACATCATCAGAACCTCGGCGGGACTCGCACTCAAGCTGCGGCAGTCGAGATGTGTGATCGCTCTCGACTCCTGCGAACCACTACGGCGGGAGCGCGACCGTCGGTCCGTTTTGTAAACAGCAGGCATTTGCTCACGCGGTCGAAATCAGCCTCGATCCAGTCACCACTGTTCACCTGGTTCGTAGCTATGAGATTGGAAATGGGATGCACCACGAGCCGTTCGATGGCGCGCTTCAGGTGACGCGCCCCGTATCGAATGTCGGTCCCTTGCTCAATCAGAAAACGCTTACCGCTTTCGGAGACTGACAGGGAAAAAGGTTTGCCGGAGGAGGACGTGAGGATCCGTTGCTGTACCTGTGCCAACTCGATGTCCAAAACACGGCTTAAATCGGCCCCGTCCAGTGGCTTAAAGACGGCGATCTTATCGATGCGGTTTATAAACTCGGGCGTAAATTTTCGGCGGGCGGCTGCAATCCCGGTTCGCGATATCTTGCCGTCGAGTTGCTCATGGGGTTTCTCCGCCCTCCAGTGCCGCTCGAAACCGAGCTTCGGAGCATTGAGAGCCTCCATCTCGGTTGCCCCAAGATTGCTCGTCATGAAAATCATTGCTCGCGAGAAATCGACTCGGCGGTTATCCCCGAGGGTGAGCGTGGCTTTATCCAGGATTCCGAGCAGCAGATTCCAAAGCGCATCGCTCGCCTTCTCGATCTCGTCGAACAGCACCAAACTAATCTTTAACGCTTCCGAATGATGCTGAGCCAGCACTTCCTGGCTTAGAAGTGGATGCGTTTCCCGATGCCCAATATAGCCGGGGGGTGAACCGATCAGCTTAGCGATTTCATGGCTGTGTTGGAATTCGGCGCAGTCGATCTTGATCACTGCTTGTGGATTCCCGATCAGCGCCTGTGCCAGAGCTTCAACGGTCCGTGTTTTCCCAGAGCCAGTGGGGCCCAGAAGCAGGAAGTTCCCGACGGGTCTGCCAGGTGCCGCAAGACCGGTCACATGCATCTGGTAGACATCAACGATCTGCTCAATGGCTTCGCTCTGCCCGATTACCAGCCGCGAGAGCTTGTCGCGCAGCGAGGAAGCTTCGTCGCCAGTCTGCTTCGCATCAAGTACTCGATATGGCTGCTTCATAAACTAGTCTCGTTCCTTTGAAGCAAATGATGCACGGCTGAGGCCAAATCAGATGCAGTCGGTGGCAACCGCGAGATGGTTGAGAAGAAGCAAGTTTCTGGCTCGCGCGATCCAGGAAACTGGTAAGCATCGAAGAAGTGGCGGTGTACAGCTGGCCGATTCTTGGCTTTTTGTCGAGTTCCTGGCACATCATCAGTATCCGATCCGCCGATCAAGTCTGCCTTGCGACTGTAATCCAGTCCAATAAAGAGTTTTGCGATACGATGATTCCCCTACCAATCAAAGTTCCTTCCGCACTGTTGGTTACAGCAAGGCCGCTGAGCGGTTGAGACCGGCTCATGGGCGCGGTCATCTTTGCTCACATTAGGTCCTGAAGGAACGGGTCGACGGCAGTTGATCGTTGCCGGCTAGTCTTCACGAAGGATCGGTGCACGCTTGTTCACAAGCAAATTATAAGAAGGTTATTTTCCACGAAGAAACAGTGCACGGGCTTGCGAAGAAGCAGTCCACACTGTACAGCCTATGTACGAAGAACCAGTTCACACTTTGCGAAGAAAGTGTGCACGGAGGCGCTATTAAGCCGTTTCCAATCAACTCTGTGTGGCGATTGCCTCTTGTTGCCTCTAGGTTTACCTATATACAACCAGTAGTAGGCACTAATCCTGTGGAAAATCTGCAGCACAAAAGTCACCGGAAGGAGGTCCGTGCCCAAAAACAGGGCGCGATCATGCGAGTCCACCTCGCAGCGCTTGGCGCTGAAGAAAGAGAGCAGATCGCGTGAGGGGCTGTTCACCCTCGTAGAAAGACTCAAGCAGCGAACGGGCTGCAAGCCAGTTGAAGTGGCTGTCGCCGTTGAAGTCGCTTGGGGTGCTTTAATCGAGACGCTCGTGGAGAATGGCTTTAGCTTATTCTCGATCAACCCGAAGCAAGTGGATCGGTTTCGAGACCGACTTACAGTAGCAGGAGCAAAGGACGACTCCCGTGATGCTCTGGTGCTGGCCACCTCCCTGAGGACGGACCGAAAAAGCTATAAGCGGGTAGAAGTGGAATCTCCCGATATCCTTCGGTTGCGGGAGCTTTCTCGATTTGAGGAAGAGTTGAAAGCAGAGCTTCGGCGCGCAACCAACCGTTTGTGGCAACAGCTCCATCGCTACCATCCGCAGATGCTCAGCCTGAGTCCCGCTGCAGATGATCGATTCATTTGGAAGCTGCTGAGTGAGATTCCAACTCCGGCTCAAGGCGCGAACATTAGCCGTCTTGACATCGAACGAATTCTCGCCACTCATCGGATCAGGAAGTTTACCGCTGACGAAGTGCTTTCAAACTTGAAAGCCACTCCGCTTGTGCTAGCCCCAGGAGCAGGCGAGGCCGCGGCTGAACACGTCTTACTCTTGCTTCCGCAAATTAGGCTGCTCGATCAGCAGCTTCGAGATGTGAGTCGCCGCATTGGACAGATCCTCTCTACGCTGGCGAAATCCGACGCGGAAGATGCCGCATTGCCATCAGATGCGAGTTTGATCCTTTCCATTCCAGGAATAGGGCCGGCAGTGGCGTCGACCCTCCTGACGGAAGCCTCTCGGCCTATCCGAGAGCGTAACTATCAAGCTTTACGCTGCTATGCCGGGACAGCGCCGATAACCAAGCAAAGCGGAAAAAAGAAAACCATAATGATGCGGAACGCCTGTAGTGGCCGACTGCGAAAAGCCGTTTATCACTGGGCATCCACCAGCATCAATTGCGATAGCAGAAGTCGCCAGCAATATGATGCCTTGCGAGCATCCGGACATCATCATGCGCGCGCCTTACGCGGCCTTGCCGATAGACTCCTCGGAATATTAGTCTCGATGCTCAAGCACCAGACGACTTTCAGCCATTTGCGCCGGCAATCCTCTTCTGCAGCTTCCGCATCGGGAGCAGGCGTCACCCAACTTATTCGATCTCCTCGGCGTTAAGCTCGCGTTCGCCGACTGCGGCTCTTAGAACTGCGCTGCCTGCTCCATAGTTCGGCATTTGGGACCAACGGAAGGGCGGCGCTCAATCCTGCTCGGCACGCGTGGATAGAGGTAGCCTCACTAGCCTGCAAATCGTCTCCGAAATTCTCTTGGTGCCATGTGCACGACTCGCTTGAAGGCCGTGCTGAATGCAGCCTCGGAGTCGTAGCCTACTGAATTCGCTACATCGACCAACTTCCTATCGCCTTTTTGTAACAATGCTGCCGCCTTCTGCATTCTCCAGTTTGTTAGGTATTCAAGCGGCGTCTCTCCGACCATCTCCCTGAACCGCAGTGCAAAACCGGAACGCGACATGCCACAGGCTGCGGCCAGCGTTTCAACCGTCCAGGGAGCCCCGACTTTCTCGTGCATGGATTTGAGAGCCACACCGATATGCGGATCGAAAAACGCACGTAGCAATTCTGTGTCGTACGCTCCCGATGTCGACTCGATATGGGCGCGCAGACACTGCACGAATAGGATATCTGCAAGGCGTTGCACAACCAGGCCCGAGCCCGTAGCTGGCTTCGCCATCTCGGAGGCAAGCAAAGTCATTGTCGTGCGCAGGGCGAGAGTCTGCGGTTGATTGGCCCTCAGCAGTATGAGCGGAGGAAGCAAACGCGAAAGCGGTTTCAAGCTCGTCGCACAGAATCTGAACCATCCGTAAATGATGATGGTCGGCGCTCCTCCGCCGCCGTACTGGATTACTTGACTTCCGTTCTCTGTTGCGACTGAACAGAAGCTCTGGGCGCTCGTCCGCGGATTGTCCCCGAGCGCGTATGGGCTACCTGGCGCAAACAGGAAGCAATCACCATCCGAAAGCGGGATTGCATCTGGCAGGTCGTCTGAGCTAAGCCAGCACTCGCCGCCGGTCAGCATCCCGAAATGGGCAAACGGGAACGGTGATCCCGGAGCAGAATGCCGTCCGTCTCCATTTTTGGCATTTACTTCGCGCTTCAGCCCCCATGGCGCAGTGGCTTCCAGCCGGGCTTGAATGACGCCAGCGATTTGCACGTTCTGGAAAATATCAGTGACTGCGTCCATCGCAAAGCTCCTTTTTGGACGGTAACGAAAGTTGTCTGGACTTGAGCGAAGGTCAAATTCGCCGGCATGGACATCTATCGCTTTAGATGCTCAATTAGAGCTGATTTACGCAAGGTATGGAAGGCATTCCATGATTCAAAAAGAAATTCGTGTCGGAATCGTCGGTGCGAACGCCAAAGGAAGCTGGGCGAAGGTGTCGCACATTCCGGCCATCAACGGTCTTCCCGGCGTGAAGCTCGCGGCCGTGGCAACGCGGAACGAGCAGAGTGCACGCGAAGCGGCTGAAGCCTTCGGTGCTAATCGCTGGTTTTCCGATCCGTTCGCGATGATCGACGAGGACCTGGTCGATGTTGTAACGATTGCCGTCAAAGTGCCCGAGCATCGCGAACTCGTTCTCGCGGCGCTGCATGCCGGCAAAGCAGTCTACTGCGAGGCGCCTCTCGGACGCACCCTCGAGGAAACAGAAGAGATGGCGAGCGCGGTGCGTTTGCACCGGACGGCGATCGGATTGCAGGGTCGTTTGAATCCAGCCGTGCGTCGAGCGGCTCAATTGCTTTCTTCCGGAAAAGTTGGCCGGCCACTAGACGCGAGAATTGTCTCCACCGTCGCGGGATTCGGGCGGGAACTGCCTTCCACTCATGATTATTTCAATAAGACATCTTCCGGCGCCAACCTGCTAACCATCACTGCGGGGCATACGCTCGATGTGGTGGAAGCGGTGCTAGGACCGATCCTCGATGTTGACGCCCGGACCGAGATTCTGTGGCCGGCGGTCAAGCTAAGGGGCATCGGGGAAGAGAGCTTGCGGGAAACTGCCGATCACGTCGACGTTCTCGGAAAGACGCATTCTGGCGCGGTATTCGCGGCCGGTATCAACGGTGGTGTAGCGCCGGAGGATGCTCGCTTCCGCTTCGACATCAGAGGTTCAGAGGGATGGCTCAGCCTGACCAGTGATCACCCGTACGGGTTCCAGGCTGGGGATCTCAAGCTGATGTCAAGCATCCCATTCGCGGCACCCGAGAAGGCCGCGGTTTCCGGTGGGTTCATGGGCGCGGCGATTAATGTCGGAGAGGTCTACGCTCATCTTGTTCGCGACTTGCATGCGGGCACTTACAGCACACACGGCTTTGAACACGCACTTCACAACGCCCGTCTCGTCGAGGCTGTGAGGTGCGCCGCCGAACGAGGCCAGCGGCAGAAAGTCTGTTAATTCATGCACGGTACACAGGGGGTATTACACATGCGCAATGGTTTTCGACCTGGTAGGGTCGAGCACTGGCGCAGTAGCCCGTAGGCTCATCCTTGGCGTGTATCCGGGGTTGTCTCCCTTCGTGCCCGTTTAGGACCTGCCGTGGCCCTGTTTCCAGTGCCCCGCCACATCGCACGTAGCGTGCGGATTTCCCGCACTACGCGCTCTGCACAGTTCGCCGCAAGGCTTATGAGAGCTATCGTTCAGCCTTTGCCTTGAGGTATAGTCTTTGTCTCAGGTCCGGCAGACTGATTGGCGCCTTTATCATCTCGCCCTGCCTCCCTTGTTGATTCCGACACTCTGTGCAGCAAGGCCCCTTCGCTCCGCGGGCATTACCCCGCCTCTCCGCTACTACGGGCCTAGCCGTCGCCGTCTCGCCTTTCCTCGCTTCCCCGGTTGCTCCGGTTGTACAAGGTACCTTGCTCCAACGATTTCTCGCTGGGGCGAGGACGGTTTCTCCAGTTGCTCGACATGCCCTTGCCACCGTGCTGTCCCTACCACCCCGCCGAAGTAATCTCCCGCTCCAATCAGACTGCGGAACGTCCTGCTGCCCTCGCCCCGAACCAAAGGACTCGGCCTTCGGGTTAATAGTATCGAGGCCCCCATGGGTTCACTTTCGTTACGGCCCGGTGACTCGCTCACCACCCCGAGGGCGGCTTTGTCAGTTGGCTTCATTCGTTTCGTTTCCTCCGCAAATGCAACTCAAGCTACGGGGCCCTGACTCTTACCCCGGTGGGACTGCCTCCCACTCAACATGCCAGCCTTTGCTGGACGCACTGGTTCGCCAATATTCTGTCCGCGCACAACCGGTTGACCCTTGACGCGATAGGCGAGCCTCTCTAGGAGGGCCTATTCGCATCTGCGAAAGCAGTGCGACACAAAAGACCACGCCCGAAACCATGTCTGCGCCAGTGAGCTGCGCATTGTTTTTTGCGGTGGACATTACGGCTTATCCTTTGTGTGGACCTGTTCTGCGTGGGCGAGGTCTTTCGACGTATCTTTTGTAAGGTCCGCTTTCAGGAACGCTTCGGACTCTGGAAGAGACACGTGAAAGTCGTTTAGCCTCTGCACACGAACGCGTAAATTCTTGCCACTGCATTCGAGCAGGTGGCCACCTTTCGTGCGGTCTCTCGAGAGGAAATGAAAGTGATACCCGGCCACGTTGAGGGCACTGGAGAACTGCGGAGCCCAGATGCCCACCAGCGTTCCTTCAATATCTTTGAAATCGAACTCTGGTTGGACGGCTGCGGCCTCTGCCAGCGGAACACCGTCCAACGTGGCTCTCATCGCCCGCGTGTGGACGTGGGTAAAATGGCCGTCAACGCGGAATGCATAGAAGAGGTTCTCTGAATCGCGATACTGATCGCAGATCTTAGTGAGCGCCTCAAAGCTGGGAGCATTTTGGACGGTTTGGTCGTGATCGGCAACAAACGGAACTACGATTGCGAAGGGAGTTCCCACGTCCTCGCTAATCTTCGATACGGTGCCATCACTGCGGACCTGATAGATTGACCCTTCGAGCACAACCATCTCGCCATCGACGTTGACGAAAGTTCCGAGGCCAAAATCACCATGCTTAAGCAGGAATTTACTCGAGACCGCTCGTTCGTAAATTCCCTGAACAAGGGCACGGGACGTCGAAACTTGAAACAGCGTGTGCTGGCGCAAGCCGAAGTATTCCGCCAAAGAACTGGACACGATGTGAGAGACAGATTCACCGGTCGCTTTGTATCGCTCGTGAAGGGCGCCCTGGAGAGATTGTGAAATCTGGCAAGTGAGCGTGGACATAGAAATTCGGCGGATCTATATTTAATGACACCTAATGGTAAACGCAAAGCGGAGCCGGTGTATGGCGAGTGTTGAATTCATGTCGAAACGGTCTGCGGTAAAAAGAATAAGTTCAGCGAGCGAGCTCCTTGGGCGCCGTGAACCGGGGTGGCTTCGATATCCGCGGTGCCCGAGGGCCCCATCATGAAGCAACCATAGGCTGTCTCGTTCAGCCGCACGCGACGATAAGCCTCGTGAGTATCCGGCACGATCTGTCCGGGGTCCAGCAGAATAATCAGATGCTGCGATAAGAACGCCAGGCCGTCCACAATGAGGTCTTCTTCCGTCAGCCAGACGGCGCCAGTCTCCGCAACACCGAACTGCGCGCGTACGACGCCCACGTCCACATCAGCAAGTTCGTGCGGATCGCAAACTGTCTCCACCCGGCGCGTGCCGACGATCTCCGGAACAGCAGAGCAGATCACTTTTGCCCCGGGATGTAATGCCATCAACTTGGCCTCTGCCTCCGCGGCGCTTCCCACGTCGTGAGCTGCTCCTCCGGCTTGTTGGAGGTGTTCCTCGAATGCAGTTTTGAGAGAACCATCTGGCCGCTGAAAGGTCCGTATGCCCGGGTGTTCCACTCGCTGCTGCGGCAGATTGCCTCGGATCGCGCTGAGGATTGCTGCACGACTATTTGTGGCCATTTGCGTCTTTGCCCCGATTCGCTAAATACCAATCGCGAAAGTTCTGCTTCGCAAGCTGCGGTAAATCCCGGTCGCGTCCCCATGGATTGAGAGACTTGTTATACAGAAGGAAATGAGGTGCGACATCCATCGCTGGCTCGGCAAGCGTCGTTGCGGCATGGTATTCCTCAGGATGACCGAAGACGTGCCCGGCAACGGCGAAGGACAGACGCTTTGCTAACGGCAGGTATCCTTTTTTCGCCATCACTCTGCGCCACTTGAGTATCTGGTCGCTGATGTCGATCTTCACCGGACAAACGTCCGAGCACGATCCGCATAACGTCGAGTGGAACGGGAGTTCGCTGTACTTGAATTCGTCAAACGTGGGGTCGAGGATGACACCGATGGGACCCGAATAAGTAGCGCCGTAAGCCAACCCGCCGCTACGGCGATAGACAGGGCAGGTGTTCATACAAGCGCCGCAGCGGATGCACTTGAGTGAATGCCAGAAGTCCGGCATGCCAAGCCGCCGGCTTCTGCCGTTGTCGACCAGTACGATGTGTAGTTCCCCGTCTTTTCTTGGTCCCGTGAAATGGGAAGAATACTGAGTGAGAGCAACCCCTTCCGCACTTCGAGCCAGCAGACGCATAAACACGCCAGCATCTTCTACTCGTGGAATCACCTTCTCAATACCGATGCTCGCAATATGAAGCGGGGGCACGGCGGCTCCAATGTCGGCATTGCCTTCGTTGGTGCACACCATGAAAGTCCCGGTTTCGGCGATCGCAAAGTTACCACCGGTCATGCCCGCTCCCGCCGCCAGAAATCGGGGACGAGCGTTGTTTCGCATCGCCTCAGTCAAAAAATGCGGATCGTCATTGCTCGGATCTGTGCCTATGGTGCGAGCGAAGATTTGCGCCACGTCCTGACGCGTCTTGTGGATGGCGGGAAACACAATNTGGCTGGGCGGCTGGTCATCGAGTTGTTGGATTCGTTCACCCAGATCCGATTCGATGACCTTGATTCCGCGCTTCTCGAGGAACGGCGTCATGGCACACTCTTCCTGGAGCATGGATTTGCTTTTGATCAGTTCCTGCACGCCGTGGTCGTGCAGAATGGAGTACACGATATTGTTGTGCTCGGCAGCATCGAGTGCCCAGTGGACGTGCACGCCACGTTTCGTGGCATTCGCCTCAAATTCTTCCAGGTACTGATCGAGGTGAGTGAGCGTATGCTCTTTGATTTTTGAGGCAATCTCGCGTAGCTCCTCCCATTCAGGGATGGCTGCCGCCTCCTCGTCGCGCCGCATCATCGTCGCCCATAAGAAACGATCGTGCATCGGTTCGTGGACTTGATCCTTAATGATGAATAACTCGGCATTCGCCGCAGGATCAACTTGCGTCGTATTACTCACAGAGTGAAGTCTCCTCAATTAAATGGCCCGCCATTGAGGACTTGGGCGACATGTACGTATTTAAGCCCCAGCCCTGTCCGCCGCGCCACGCCTTGTTGGTGCATGAGACATGACATGTCGGGTGATACCACGTATTCGGCTCCATGACGAAGATGATCATGGATCTTTTCGAGTCCCATTCGGGCCGAGACGGCCTCGTCTGTCACGCAGAAGGTACCGCCAAATCCGCAGCAGTCGTCTGGCCGATCTACTGGCACAAGCACCAGGCGCTTCACCTTTGAGAGCAGGGCCTCAGTCTTGTTGAATGAAGGGCCCATGATCTCCGATGGCTTGGCGATTCCGAGACCTCGGATTGAACTGCAGCTGTTGTGAATTGCGACGGAATGCGGAAAATCCGCCCAAGGGAAGGAGTCGACCTTCAAGATGTCGTGAAGGAATTCGACTAGTTCATAGGTATGTTGTCGCACGTGCCTAACGTCATCAGTCTGCGGCATCGTGTCAAAGTGGCACCGGACCTGTTTGACGCAGCTTCCTGCCGGCCCGACGATGCATTCATAACTTTTGAAGTTGTCGATGAAGAGCCGTTCCGCCGCGGCCGCGTTCTTTTCGTCGCCGCCATTGGACATTGGCTGGCCACAGCACGTCTGGTTCAGCGGAAACCCAACGTTCAGTCCCAATCTCTCCAGAAGTTCCAATGTGGCTATTCCCACCTCGGGATAGACCGTGTCGATATAGCACGGTATGAAGAGTCCGATTCTCATGTCTCGTGAGAACGCCTTACCGTTCACTGCTTCGGTTAAAGTCGCCATTTCGTTTCTTTTTTGGTAGTTCCTTAATTCAGGGCGTTCGGGTGAACGATTTCCATGAATTGATGGTTGTCGCGATAATCCACCGGCACGCCAACGATTACCGGGCCTTCCATCGCGAGAGCTTGCTTAATGACCGATGAGATCTGATCTGGCGTTTCTATTCTTAGCCCTTTTGCGCCAAAGGCCTCGGCGAATCGGACGACATCCACAGGACCAAAATCTACGCCAGACGTGCGCCCATATTTCGCGACCTCTTGAAAGGCGACCATGTCATAGGAACCATCGATCCAGACCAGATGAACGAGATTGCATTTCAGTCGAACGGCAGTCTCGAGTTCCATTGCTGAAAACAAGAAACCGCCGTCACCCGAAATCGAGATCACCTTCTCATTGGGACGAACCAGGCAAGCCGCGATCGCCCATGGCAAACCAACGCCCAGCGTTTGTTGCCCGTTGGTCATCAGAATCTGCCGAGCGCGAAAGCTGTAGAGATAGCGAGCCAGCCAAATATGGAACGAGCCCATATCGAGGCACAAAGTCATGTCGTCGCTCAGCAATGCTTGAAGCTCTTTCACGAGCCGCATGGGATGGATCGGGACACCCTCCTGCGCAGCGGCGCGCTGCGCAAACAGCGCCCGGTCTTCGACAATTTCAGCGAGGAGCGCCGCGTTTGCCGGGACGTTTCCCGCTTTCAACTGTGTCGTTAGCTCTTGAATCGTTGCCGCGATATTCCCAGTGAGTTCAAGTTTTGGCCGGTAGTCTTTGTCGATGTCGGCAGGGACAACGTCAACATGGATGAGATCACGGTTTTTGCCGTGGTTCCAAAGACCCGGTTCGTACTCGATTGGGCTGTACCCAACAGCAACAACCACATCGGCGGCATCCAGGAGTTTGTCTGCTGGCTGCGTATGGAATAGACCGACACGCCCACCGAAACGGGCGAAGAGCTCTCGCGGTACAACTCCCGCCCCCTGATATGTGCACACCACTGGAAGCTTGGTTTTGGCGAGTAGCTTTCGTACAGCTTGCGCGGCACACGGCTGGCTAGCGAGCAACCCGAGTAGCAGAACGGGTAGCTTGGCCTGGCTGATCAGACCGGCTGCCGAGGTGATTGCATCGACGTCTGCCGGTCCGGGCATTCCGGGCGCAGTCGGAGTCAGGACGTCACCGTCGGCCGTTCCCGCCATAATATCTTTGGGAACACTGATGAAGGCTGCTCCCGGACGCCCCGATTCGGCAGCACGGAAGGCGTTCGCGATCACTTCGGAAACTGAATCCGGCGAGTCGATTTCGGCGCTGAACTTGGTGATTGGGCGGAACAGGTTAACGGTATCCATGCTTTGATGAATCTGCTTCAGCCGGTCGGCAGTCGCGACCGCGCCTCCGATCGCGACCACTGGATCACCTTCTGAGTTCGCCGTCGCCAGGCCGGTAACCAGGTTCGAGCAACCCGGTCCGGAGGTGACCAAGGCCACGCCCGCTTTGCCTGTCATCCGGCCAATACCTCCGGCGATGAATGCCGCATTTTGTTCATGCCGGCAGACCACCGTCTTGATTTTGGAATCTAACAATGTGTCGAAGACCTTGTCGATCTTCGCTCCAGGTATGCCGAAAATGTATTCGACTCCCTGCGCCTCCAAACTCTTAACCAGCAGATCAGCGCCTGTCTGCGGAACGGTCTTTGACTTCATTGCTGGTGCACTCATTTGTCTTCTCCCTCGGCTTGCGCAAGATCTGCGGCTGGGTCCCGCCGCAGGTCTGCCTTCAGGAAATCCTCCGTTTCCGGCAGAGCGATGTAGTAGTCACCCTCGCGTTGGATCTGAAGGCGCAAATTCGACCTGCGGCACTGCAGAATATGACTTCCGCGTGTTCGGTCATCCGAAACGAAGTGCAGATGATAGCCGGGTCCGTTGAAGAATTCTGCCGCGATAACGGCCGATATCTCTTTTGACATCCGGTCGGAGTACCTGGCACGAAGATCCACACTCGTTTCTTCTGATACTTCAAGGGCCCCTTTCCCGAATCTCTGGCAGTTGCGTCGTTGAGGTTGTCCCAATTCGTGTATTCGCGAACCACATCGAGACGCTTGTCACCCAGTTTCAAGAGATCATTTTCATAGCTGCGCTGTACAAACCAAAACTTCTTCGCCCGTTCGTCGGAAAGCGCCAAGTTCTGCTGCAGAATATCCGTTTCCTTAATTTGAATGTCGGCCCTGAGAAGGGCTATCTCCGATTCCGGGAGCCTGCTCAGATTCTCCTGTGCAGCGGTACTGAGGAAAACGGAAAATGTTCCTAGAGTGATGCAGGATTTCATGTCGAGCGAGCCTCTGGCTACATTGGTAAAGAGCCCGCCTGCTTCCTTCTTGTTGGGTGGTCGTACTAATATCGTCGAGCAGGATCACCGTGCTATCAAACGGCGCATCAAGGCGAGCCTTGGCTTCCGCTCTTTCACCGGCGGGGAACGGACCATCCAAAGCGATGAAGCGACGCACATGATCCGCAAAAGACAAGTTCGCTGGTTGGCAAAGGGCGACATCGCTCAGCAAGTCCGATTCATCGAACACATCTTTGGGCTCACTTCCTGATCGACGCGACGCATCCAGCCAGAAACGTGCGACACGCATTGGCGTGCCCATTTGCAACAGAGCCCGCCTCGGTCATCGACTCCCGGATGCCCCAGTTCGCAATGTCGAGCGCAGCCCGTGTCGCGGGAGTTTACCAGGGCGCAGTGGTTCCAACAAAATCGCTTGAACCTACTCCTCATCATTGAAGGTAAGGCGTTGGATGGGACGAAGAACGTGATGCCTGAACGGGTACAGCATACCTTATATCCGTCTCTACGGCCACAGCTCTCGTTGAGGGAGTCTACGGGCGTGCCCTGCAAGTCTTCACTCTGCTGGAGCACGGCGATTGGCTTAGGCACAGTCGAGGGTCTGGACGGCGAAATGATCGTCGTCGACGGACGCTTCAAGTGAGTTCCGACAGCTCGGTGAGACAGGTGCAGGAAAATGTTCTGAGCCCATTCGCGGCAGTCACCCCATTTCCTTCGGACGAAGTGCCTTTGCTGCGGCTGTGCTCAGTGAGGAACGGCACGCCGGCCATTGGATTTCGAGAGGAATGCGCGAGCGAGCGAGGGATATCCGCGGACAACTGGAGGTATGAAGCGAGCACAAGGCTAGCACGGAGGTCGAATTGACTATCCCCGCCTGGGTCGCATACTTGGCGCACGAGGAAGGGCGATCTCGCCTTTTAGCGAGGAAGGTGGAGCATGCTCCATAAGCGGATGGTGCCTGGCAATCCTCAGGAGGGAGCAACAACGTTGCGGTGGAAGCGTGTTTGCAATCCGAGCCTTACTGCGCTTCTGGTCACTCTTTTGGTCTCTGTCTTCGGGGTCACGCCTACGCTGGAAACGCATCCTCTCGAACTTGCGCGAAGTGCCTCGGCTGCTACCCTGGCCGTTGTCGGCCTTGCCGCCGTTCTCATAGTCTGGCGCAATCGCGTGGCGATGGTCGTTGTCGTTGCGGCTATCGCCACGGGAATAGCAACAACTATCTTGGACATTCAACGGCCATCGGTGTTCAATGTGTATCTATTTAGAGCCTCCTCAGTGGCCGTACTAAGTGCTCTCATCTGGATAATCGGAATGGCGATTTTCGAAGGCGGCCACATAACATTCCATCGGATCCAGGGTGCGATTGCTATCTATCTAATGATCGGCCTTACATTCATGCATTTGTACGCTCTCATTAGCCTTCTCAGCCCAGATGCCTTCGTGTACCCGTCGCAATTGTTAAATCCGAATCAGTTGCAGCGCGGACGCTTTCTTTACTTCAGCTTCACAACACTCACCAGTACTGCTTATGGAGATATTGTTCCGCTGCATGCAGTGGCACGAAGCACCGCAATACTTGAAGCGCTAATAGGCCAGCTATTCCCAGCAACGATGGTGGCACGGCTAGTCACGCTGCAAATAAATGACCGGCGTTCCTGATCTGCCCCGTCGTATGTCCCAAATCGTTTAAAATCGTTTATTGCTCCGGATGAGTTGGACAGCGCGGTGGGAGTAAGTTGGCATGATTGGATCATGCAGCAACTGGTAAGCCAATCCAAAAGCTTGTCTCGCTTCTTGCGCATGAATGCCAGCTGCATCGGCGCGGGCATTCTTCTCGAGTGACGTGCTTCATCGGGTGAGTATCGACAAGTTCGAAAGCTGTCAGATTTGGATTCTTCTCCCTTCTGAAGAAAACCGTCGTCCGTTTGTCCCCGCTTATGCTAGACCGCGCGCAATCCCGAGGTTTCAATTTGAGGGATCAGTAAATAGTTCGCGACTACTCAGGTTTTATTCGTATTGATAGGGCGGCCAGCGATGTAAGTTGCCAGATCGCTAGCGGGTCTTCCAAGCATCGTCGCGAGTGCAGGATCGACCGTCTCGAACTCGCCTGCGGCGATCGCTTCGTACGAGCCGACCCAGGTGTCCACTTCCCATGCGGGTACGCCGAGTTTGCTGCGCCATTCCCTGGCAGCGGTCACCGGCTCATCTTCGTATCGGAGCGCTCGGTGTGTAAGGGAACTAAGCAATGCCGCCGTCTCAGCTAGGCTAAAAGCCGATGGACCGGTCATCGGAAATGTGCCTGGCAGAGGCTTGTCGCAAGCAAGGAGGTTCGCGGCGGCTTCTGCAATTTCCTCCCGGCCAACCCACGACACTTTGCCTCGGCCGCCAGGTCCTTTCATCGCGCCTTCCGCGTTGAACATCTGCACTGCTAATTCAGAATAAAAACTGTCCTGCAGGATGGCGTGCGGCACACCGGTTGCCTTCAGGAATTGCTCGCTTTGGTGGTGATCTCGTGACATTGGGAAACGGGATTCCGGCGATGCTCCCAAGGTCGAGAGATAGATCAGGTAGCGGACGCCTGCGCGCTGCGCAGCCTGGAAGGCGTTGCGATGCAATTTCGCGCGCTCGCCCGGTTCGGCATAGCCGGACACGATGAACGCCGACGATACGCCTGTGAATGCATTGTCGAGGGATGCGACATCCCTGTAATCGCCTTTGACTTTGTCCGCATTTGGAAAGTCGGAAAGCTTGTCGGGATCACGGGCGAGCAAACGGAACTGCTTCCCGAGCTGCTCAAGATGCTTAGCGATCGATGAGCCTATCTTTCCCGTAGCTCCTGTCACAAGGATTAAATCGGGAACCGACATGGGATGGTACCCCTTTCAAAGCGAGAACACACAACATTCTAGACGCTCGATCCTCGAAAGTGAAACAAAAACTGTTACGATATCTCTTACGGCCGGACAACGAACCTGCTTCTTAGTCGAAGCAAAAAGGCGGCGCATCTTAGTTCAATGAACTCCCGGTTTTCAACTGCGGTCCACATTCTTACTCTGCTGGCATCCATGCCGGACGAGCGCCTCACTTCGGAGCTGATCGCTGGCAGTGTCGGAACCAACCCGGTGGTGATTCGGCGTCAGTTGGCGTTGCTCCGGAAGGCCAAGCTGGTTGACTCGAAGGGAGCACGTGGCGGCGGTTGGGTGCTCGCGCGAAAGCCGGAGTCAGTCAAGCTAAGCCAGGTAAGGGATGCGTTGGGTGAAGAAGCCTCCTTCCGAATGCACCGGAACGATCCTTCTCCAAACTGCGTGGTTGGTCAGAATGTTCGACAGGCTTTGGCGGTCGTGTATCAGGATGCGGAGAAAGCCGTCACGCGCTCTCTTCAAACTCGGACGATCCAGGATTTGCTCATCGCAGTAAGTCGCTGCTCCGAGAAAGCCGCTCCAGCCAGGAAGTGATCGCATGCTGCTTCAAAAAGATGAATGTTCGTAGCGAGAAAGAGAATTGACAGAAACGATGAAAAGGCTGAGTTTATTGAGATCTTCCGGGCTTGCAGCCGGAATCATTTTAGCTTTGGCAGTTGCTGGGCTGGCGGCCGGGGCAACCTGTGATCGCGCCTGCCTTCTTCAGCAAGCCGCGCAATTCAACAGCAATATGCTTGCTCACACCACGGGCAAGATTCCATTGGCCGACGCTGCGGAAATTCGTGAAAACACCAAGGCCATATCGCTGGAGGCCAGCAGGTGGTCCGCGGTCAAGCAAATCCGCTCAGAGGGCCTGTACACCGATTCAGTTCTTGGCAATGTGATCGAACATGTCGCGGCAGAAACGGACGCCGGCAAGATCGTCTACATCGGTACCCGGCTTAAAGTTGCGGATAGCAGGATCACGGAAGTAGAAATCAACTTCGACGACGGGCCTCGAGTGAATGCGAAGAATCTCATTCCCTATGATCCGATTTTCAGCACCATCGTTCCGGAGGGAGAACGCTCGACGCGCGAGCAACTGGAACGCATCATCACCTCTTACTTCCAAGGCCTGACGGACCATAAGCCGATCGAAGCAGACTACGACCCGCGTTGCGATCGCTACCATAGCGGAAACCGGGTGACGCACAACGCTCGAAACGGAGTTGAGAGTAGCGTCGATGTGGGCTGCTATGAGAGCAACCTTGGTCCAAAGCCTTGGGGACCGGCCACCGAGACGCGTATTGCATTGATCGATCCGGAGCGCGGCATCGTGATCGGCTACTCAATCCTTTACTACGGCAATAGCGAACGCAGGATGCAGATCAACGAGGTGTTCAAGATTCTGGACGGACGCCTTCGGATGGTCGACAACATCGGTCTCATGGAAGAAGGGATCACAACCTCTGGCTTTACTCACTAGGCGGATACCGACTCATCTTGTTGGGGGACCTTTGATGGACTTTCAGACAGGCAGCTCAAGGCGGCAATTTCTCTCTGCGGTTGCCATGACAGCAGGTGTTGGAATCGCGCGTCCGCGCACAGGCTGGTCGGCGGATACGACAGATCCCCGAGTAGCCGGCATCGTCGCCAAGACTATCGGGATCGACACTCACAATCACATCGACGTTCCCCTGACCGCTGCCGAAATGCCCGGCCCGGACATCGATTTGGTGGGCGAAATGAGACGGTCAGGCCTTTCGGCCATCTGCATGACCTTTGCGACCGACTACCAACCTGGAGATGCCCACGATCGCTTCCTTAACGCGCTCGCCTCTATGGATCGTCAGTTAGAACGCAACGGCATGAAGCGTTCCCTCACCCTGGCTGACATCCGCACCCCCCATAAGAATAAACAGCCAACGGTCATCCAGGCGCTTGAGGGCGGGCACTTTCTTCAGGGCAACATTGACCGGTTGGAAGAAGCCTAACGGGGTTTGCGGCAGCTTGGGCTGCTTCACGACAGTGACGCCTCCGTGCCGGTAGGCGATGTTTACACCAACCCTCCGCGATACGGCGGATTAACTCCATTTGGGGTAGCCGTTATCAAGGAATGCAATCGGCTCGGTATCTTAATCGACCTTGCCCATGCCAATGTCCAAGCGACGGGAGCCGCGCTCAAGGTCACCACCCGGCCAGTCATCATCTCCCACACGGGCCTTGATACGCAGTTGGGGAGCAATCCGTCCATGGCGCAGATGATGCGCCCACGACTCATCCGTAAGGAACAGGCCAGAATGGTCTCCAATTCCGGGGGACTGGTCGGTGTCTGGACACATCTTGCCGATACGCAATTCGAGTATGCGCGGAATGTCCGGGCGCTCGTCGATGTAATCGGGGTCGATCACGTGTGCATCGGGACGGACACCAAACTCACTCAACCCAGTCCTCGCCCCAATGGCCCCCTCCCGGCGGACCTCATCGCGGTGGGCCTGGTCCGGGCGGTCCTCCCCCGTTCCACAGCATGCGCGCGTCGGGGAACGCACCAATCAGGCATGGCAGGATGAAACGGCCGGTTTCTACTATGTCGTTGTCGATGCCATGTTGAAGACCGGCTTCAACCCGGATGAAATCGCGAAGATCGGCGGCGACAACTTCCTGCCCGTATTCGGCGAGGCCGTTAAGAGATAGGCGGTAGGCGAACTGGAACCTTAAAGTTCCGACGTGGATTGCCCGTGAGTAACGTTAGAACAATCTGGAGTGATCCGGTGCGGAAAGGCCGTGGGCCGATGTGAGGTGATCGCCGGATCAGCTTAGATTGAGCCGTTTGCAGTGAGGCGCTGGCGTTTGCGGCGGACGCGGTCACTTACGTGCGTATGAAATTTCAATAGTGTTTTTCTTGATAATGATGCACTCAGATTCTGTCGTTGCATCCCCAAGAATGTGAAGCCATAAGAGCACGCTGCGTTTAGATGGTAGGACGAATCTCAATAGCACGCAAGCTCGTTCACAGACGAGCATAGAAGTAACCTCACGCGCAGCGTCCGCCGCGCCAGCGGCTTAGTGCTAGCGGCGAGGTATTTATCTAGGGAGCTGTTCCCACTCCCGTCGTCAATTGCTGCTGGTATAACGAATTCGTCCCTCTTTATTGAATACGAGCCTGAACGGCGACATCAGTAACGACTAACCCGCACAGAATTCACTTGCAAACGCGTGGGGAGTCCTCCCTCTGACGCTCCTGTGGAGGCGCCTAGCGGCGCAATAAGAGTCACTGACCCCGCTCGCGTGTCCACGCGTCGGCCGCTGCCTTTTTTTTCGGTGGCATCACACGCCCAGCTCATCGAGGCAACAACTTGTTTTTGACCGCCCCGAGCCCAATCCGCTCGGCAAAAAAAGTTGATTGCACGGCGAGCTCTCAGTGCGCGCAAAATCATGCCCCGAAAGGCACCAGCCGAAGCCTTTCCACCCTCCGCCAGGGGTGATTCCAAACGGCGGAAAAAGTCAAACCAGCTTGATTGTTGGTTTCAGCGGCTAGCTTACGCGCACCGCTGCAAGGAAAGGAGCAGGACATGAACAACATTGCCAAGATCATCAGCATTTTTGGGGGAGCCAAGGGTATCTACGCTTCGGTCGAAAACCCTCCGTACATGCGGCTCGTCATTGAAGACATCGGACAGGGACCGCGCGGCCATCAAGCCATCAGCGTGGTTCATTACTTCGAACAAAATGGGGATCTCTGCCAAGACCCGGAGATGACCTTTGAGCTAATCCCGGGAGGGGCAAACGTCGGCTATGAGCCTCTGAGCTTTCAACAAGCATTACCCCCGGTCTATCAGGAGGTCTTTGCGACCGGATCCGAAAACCTTCGGCTCAAGCGCCAGCTCACCGCATTTGCCGAGACTTGGGACCGCAACATCGGCCACGAGGGCTTTGTTTCCGCCGCTGCGCTACGACAGGCCAAACCAGCAGGAACCCAAGCGTAAGACCCCTGAGCATTCATTCACGACAGCACAAAGAAAGGGAAATTAGCATGTTCAATCTGAATCGCATCACGCTCATCGGAAACACCGGAGGGGAGGCTAAGATCGTTGCCAACGGTCCTACAACCCTCTCACTCGCCACCGACGTCTCGTGGACGGAAAAACAGACGAACGAGCGCCGCACACGCACTGAATGGCACCAGCTGGTGATGTGGAACAGCTTAGGAAAATGGTCCGCGACACTCCCCAAAGGAACTCCGCTTTATGTGGAGGGCGAGCTGGTTTATGAGAAGTACCCCCGCAAAGTGGAAGCGACCCTTGGGAAGAAGACGGTAGAAGTGGAAGTTGCCACAACCGTAGCGAAGATCAAAGTCGATCGCTTAATCCGATTGGCTTCCGGATCTGGGGAGAGTAACGGAAACGCGGAGGGAGACGAACCAGCCTTCTGACGAAAGGGGGAGCGAACCTCCCCCAATATTTATCTGCTAATGGGCGCTGCCCCTCGCGGCGGCAAGCCGTGTCCCCAAGCTTCCGCGCTTCGCTTGCGCAGCCCTCCGCTACGCTTCGCCCTTTCCGCTTCGCTCCAAGGGTGGGTGATGCCCCTCGGATTGCCTCTGCTACCCCCGCTCTCGCCGGCGAGGGCCTCGAGGGTGTTGGCCCTGCCAAACACCCAATACCCACTTCTCGCAAAGGACACCAAAAAAATGATTTTCGAAGCTCTACAACCCGCAGAAATCCCGCTGAACAAGCTGCTGGCCTGGAATGGTAATTTTCGCACCACCGCAGTGGACGAAGCCATTGACGAACTAGCGGCTTCCATTGCCGCCGTCGGCCTCCTACAAAACGTCGTGGTGAGGAAAGAACCGTGAGGCAAGTTTGCCGTTGTCGCCGGTCGAAGATGCTTGCTGGCGTTATCCCATTTGGCGAACCAGGGAAGCTTGAAGTCTTCCTGGCCTGTTCCTTGCCAGATTGTGGAGGAAGGCGCAAACCTGACCGAGATCAGCTTGAGCGAGAACGTTGTCCGTGCGGCGGCCATGCATCCGGCCGACGAGTTTGAAGCGTTTCTCAAGCTGATCGAGGAAGGGAAGTCCGTGGCCGATATCGCGGCGCGTTTTGGTGTCAGTGAAACGGTGGTCAATCGGCGCCTAGCCTTAGCGCGGGTCAGTCCTTCCTTGTTGCGGCTCTACCGGGAGGGCGAAATTAATCTGGATCTGCTCCAAGCGTTCACTCTGTCCGATAACCACAAGTTGCAGGAGCAAGTCTGGACGAACCTGCCCACCTGGAATCGCCGTCCGCATCTGGTTCGGCAGATGCTCACCGCTGATGCCGTTTCCGGGACAGACCGACGCGTGCTCTTTGTCGGACTGGAGGCGTATGAGGCGGCGGGCGGTCGTGTGAATTGGGATTTGTTCTCCGAGGAGAACGAAGGAATCCAGCTTCTCGACACGCCACTCTTGATGCATCTCACGACCGAGAAGCTCGAATCGCTTGCGGAGTCGCTCCGAGCCGAGGGCTGGAAATGGGTGCAGATCCAGCCGGAGATTGACTACCAGTTCTTAGGACGATATCGCCGATTGATCGGTGAACCAACGCCTTTGACAGCGAAAGAGGAAACAAAGCTCGACAAGCTGACGGCCAGGCGCGAGGCTCTGGAATCGAAGCTCAACGAGGAGGATGAGGAAGCAAACGAAAAGCTTTACGGGCGGATCAACGCTCTTTCGGAAAAGATCGATGCCCTTCACTACGACAGACCGATGCAATTCCCTGCGGACATGAAGGCGAAAGCGGGAGCCGTGGTCAGCATCTCCGAAGAAGGCAAACCGGAGTATGTCTACGGATTGATCAGCAAGGAAGATGAGCGCCAGATGGTCCGCAACACCTCACCAGCCGGAGCATCGATTTTGCAGGAAGAGACCGAGCAAGAGTCGAAGAAGGAAGCCGCAAGCTATTCCGCTCCTTTGATTGAAAGCCTCACAACTCACAAAACGGCCGCACTCGCAGCGGAGCTAGCCGACAATCCCACGATTGCGCTGTCCGCGGTCGCCCACGCTCTGGTACTCCGGTCAATTCGGCTTGGATCTCGGCCTCTATCGTTCTCAGACCTGCCTGCAACTCTCCACGACCCAACCGTACTTGGCAGACGCCAGCGGCTCTCCCGCCCTGCAGTCATTGGAGGAACAGAAACAGCACTGGCTCTCTGCTTTGCCCCGAGAGGAGGAAGAGCTTTGGACTTGGTGCCTCAATCAAAATCAGGAGATGTTGCTGCGGCTGATAGCCTTCTGTGCGGCGCAGAGCCTCAAATGCTGTGCAATCGAAGAGCGAGTCTGAAGAGCATCAACGATTGCAACATGCCAATGCACTCGGTTCCGCCCTCCGGGTAGACATGACCAGATGGTTTGTTCCAACGGCTGACAATTTCTTCGGCAGAATTTCCAAGTCGCAGATTGGGGATTGCCTGGGGGAAATTGGCAAGAGCAACTCGGCAGTCGCAACTCTCAAGAAGGATCAGCTATCAAATCTAGCTGAAAATGGGGTTCGGGGTACAGGGTGGTTGCCGCGCCCATTGCGGATTCGGGGAGGCAAGCCGGAAGAACCAATCAGCTAAAAAACTTTCGGTAGAGGCGAGACCGCCTCTCCCGTTAGAGTCCTCTTCGAGCCCGTAGTTCCATCCGCAGCTCCTCATCGAGCTTGGGCTTTGAGCGAACAAGATCAAAGAACTTTTCAAGCACACTCATCACAATCGCGTTAATGCTGGCCTTCTTCGATTCGGCCCATGCTTTCAGATCGTTGCGCACTTTGTTCCCGACGACAAGCATCATGGGACGACCCATCTCCAATCCCTGCTTTCGCGTTCGGATGATCTCGACGTCCTTGCGATTTATATGGTCCAGAGCGAAAAGCACTACGAGCGAAAGATCACCTTTCATCAGAACGTATTTGCGGAGTTCCAACTCGGTGGTTGCTGGTAATCGGAGCGTCATGTACACACCCTCTTCTGTCCATTTCTGTCCTACCGAATTGCGGGGACGAGGAGCCTCAGTCTTCTTCGCTGTTGCCTTTTTCGTTGCTGTCTTCTGAATGCTCTTCTTGGTTGCCTTCTTCAATTCCCCATGCCCCAACCCGCCTCACTATTCGGAAGCAGGCTTCGGTGTGTAAGGTTCCCGAAACAAGAGATCCTTCTCTACCCGGACATTAAAGCGATAACCAGGACGAATGCGCAACGTGGGCTGCATGTTGAGATTTCGTCTCGTCACTTCCGTTCCCAATGTCCCGACCTGCTGGCCGACAATTTCGCCGATCCGCTGCCCGTAGCTCGGATTGGTCAGGACCGAAGAGTTTTGGCCCTGACTGATGCCGATACCGGCAGCAAACGCAGAGGTCAGTAAAGCACCCGAAAAGACGCGCCCCCAATGATTGTTTACCTGGTCGCGAAACCCGGAGGCACCCTGACTGTCATCGCCTTCAAACTTGCCCAGGTCAATGGAACTACCGTCCGGAAACAGTAAGCGAGTCCAAACTGCCTGGACCGCTCCTTGGCCGTAGCCCACCGAACTGTTGTAGATTCCGATCAATCGAGACCCTGCGGGTATTACAATATACCTTCCACTAGCCGTGTCATAGACATTCTCTCTGACGAGGGCACGAATCAGCCCCGGCAGGTCGGAATTGAGTTGCTGTTCGAGTACTGCCGGGATCATCCAGCCGGACTTCACTTCATACTTTCCAAGTGCTTCGGTCCGAGCATGCGTCAGGTAATCGGCAGCCGGCTTGGCACTGGCCTTTTCCAGAAATGACTCTTTATTGTCCTGGCCGTTCTGCCCCTGGTACTCGGTTTCGATTTGCGGCGAACGTTGCGGCAGAAAGGAATTTCCAGGGGTGCCGCCCCTGAGAGCTGAGGCTACCGCGCCCAGCGCGGAGCCGCTTCCCAGAGCTGGGGCGGGCTGCGATTTGAGTACATCCTGTTCTTGAGCGCGCAGAGTATCCAGAGNTTG
>C688J18823_10000389_pt1 | contig 25499 bp, 21 predicted proteins | sample HopSoiMetagenom1_FD_18823 | JGI IMG/M metagenome (IMG submission 18823) | reverse complement strand
CTTCTGATCGTCTGCGCTGATGCCGAGGCGGCCGCGGCCGCATCCGCGTCCGTGGTTCGATTGGCGGGAAGCCGACCGTTGCATGCGCTCGCGGCCACGACGGCACGGCGCGCGACACCGCTCCTGCGGGCGGGTGGCGCGCAGATGGTCGCCGGAGCTCCACCAGAGCTGCTGGCACTCGTGCAGGGATCCGCGCTGAAGCTCGATCAGGTGCGTTGCGTCGTGCTGGCGTGGGTCGACGAGCTGATCGCCGGCGGTGAAGAGAGCATGCTCGAGACGTTGATGGCCGAGATTCCGAAAGATGCCGCGCGTGTCGTTGTCGCGAACGACATCACTGCCGAAGTCGAGGCGTTGATCGAGCGATATGCACGGCGGGCACGTCGCGTTGCGCCCGCGGCGGGCGAGTCGAGCGACGTTGGCGTTCCGCTTCAGTTCGTGACCGTTTCGGGTGCGGCGCGCCTCCCTGCCCTTCGGCGGCTGCTTGACGACATCGATCCGGCACGCGGCCTCGTGTACGTGCGCTCCGACGACAGCGAACGCGATGTGCGCGATCTGCTGCGCGCGCTGGGTTATGCGGAGCATGCGTCGGACGCGCGCGGCATCCGCGTTGCGCGCGCGGCAGGAGCCGGCGAGTGGGAGGTCGTCGTGCTCTACGACATCCCGGCCTCACGAGAAGAATTGCGGGAAGCGGTGGGACCGCAGCCGCGTCGCGTGGTCGCACTCGCGCAGCCGCGGCTACTCGCGAGCCTTCGGGTACTCGCTGGCGGCGCGGCGGTAACGCCGTTCACCCTCTCGGACGCGGGGCTGCGCGCGCGCAGCCGCGAGGAGATCGTGCGCGGTGAGGTCCGCGACACACTGGCGTCTGGTGTGTTCGCGCGGGAACTACTCACCCTCGAACCGCTGCTCGAGAGCTACGACGGCATCGAGATCGCTGCGGCGACGCTTCGCCTGCTCGAGCAAGCGCGCTTCGAGCGCGACGCCGCGCGGGCCAGGGCCCCGGAAGGGCGACCAGCCAACCGTGTGGCGCCGTTAGGCGACGCCACCGGCGCGATGACGCGGATCTTCGTGAACGTCGGCGCGATGGACAACGCTCGTCCCGGCGATCTCGTCGGGGCGATCACGAACGAGGCGCAGATCACGAGCGCCAAGCTCGGCAAGATCGACATCAGGGAGAACCATTCGCTCGTCGAGGTCGCGAGTGACGTCGCAGATAGCGTCATCTCCAAGTTGACGGGAAGCTCCATCCGCGGCCGCCGTGTCGTGGCGCGGATCGATCAGGAGCGCTCGCAGCGAAGCGGGTCGGGCCGACCAGGTCGCGGCGATCGTGAACGTGGCGATCGTGGCGACCGCGGCGACCGTGATCGAGGTGAACGTGGTGATCGCCCACCGCGCCGCGACGGTGGAACGCGCCGGGACGCCGGTCGCGACCGACCGCGGGACGAGCAGCGAGACGCCAATCGCTCGGCACGACCACGATCCGGAGAAACCGAGTGAACTCGGACCTGCACTTCAGCCGAAGTGGTGGGTGGATCGAGGTGATTTGCGGAGTGATGTTCAGCGGCAAGAGCGAGGAGCTCATTCGCCGCGTCCGTCGCGCCATCATCGCTCGGCGCAAGGTGCAGGTGTTCAAGTCACATCTCGACGAACGGTACGCCGGGATTTACCACATCTCGAGTCACGACGGGCGCACGGTGCAAGCGGTTCCCGTCGATACGCCGGAGCAGATCGCCCGCGGTCTCGAGCCGGACACGCAGGTTGTCGCGATCGACGAGGCGCAGTTCCTCGATCCGTCAGTCGTCGCGCTCGCGACGTCGCTCGCCGATCGCGGCATTCGCGTCATCGTCGCGGGCACGGACACGGACTTCCGCGGTGAGCCGTTCGGCGCGATGCCCCAATTGCTCGCCGTGGCCGAAGTGGTCGACAAGCTCCACGCGATCTGCGTGCGGTGCGGCAACCCGGCGAGCCGCAATCAGCGTCTCATCGGTGGCCGCCCCGCGCGGTACGATTCGCCCACGATCATGGTGGGAAGCGCGGAGACCTACGAGGCCCGCTGTCGCTCCTGTCACTCGGTGCCCCGCCGCGACGAGGAGCAGCTCGTCATGCCAGCGGTGGCAACGATGTCAACGTGACGAAATCACGGCGCGAACGCCTCACGGCCGTGCGCCAGATAAAGGAACTCCGCCCGAGTGCGCGCATCATCACGGAAGGATCCGCGCACGGCACTCGTTATGGTCTTGGAGTTCTGCTTCTCGACCCCGCGCATCATCATGCAGAGGTGATACGCCTCGATCACCACCCCCACCCCGGTCGGCGCGAGCACGTCCTCGATCGCACCGGCAATTTCCTCGGTAAGCCGTTCCTGCACCTGTAACCGCCGGGCAAAGACCTCGACGATGCGCGGGAGCTTCGACAGCCCCACGATGCGGCCGTTCGGGATGTAGGCTACGTGCGCCTTCCCGAAGAAAGGCAGCATGTGGTGCTCGCAGAGGCTGTACAGCTCGATGTCGCGCACCATCACCATGTTGCGGTGCTCCTCCGCAAAGAGCGCGTCGCCGACGACTTCTTCCACGCTCTGCCCATAGCCTCGCGTCAGCCAGGCCATCGCGTTCGCCACGCGTTCCGGCGTCTTCACAAGCCCTTCGCGTGCTGGATCTTCGCCGAGGAGGGCGAGCTGTCGCTCGACCATGGAGGCATACTCGGCGTTCACATCCGCGGGATCCAGATCCCATCCCTCGTCGCCGCGCGGCTCCGTCACTCGGCGTCCGTCCCGCTGGTGGCGCTTCGAGAGCGGAACAGCTGGCGGCTTGGCGCGACGGCTGGAGGTCGAATCCTTCGGCACTGGTCTCTCCCTGAGTTTGGCTGATGGGAATGAAATCGCCTGGGCCATCCCAAACGTTCCCGAGAGGGCCACGACGTTGACGCCTGGAGCCATAAAACCTACCTTGGCCAGCTGGCAGGTGCGGACTCACGTGTGGCGGGGAGGAGCAACTGATGCTTGTAGTCGGAATGACTGGAAATATTGGCAGCGGCAAGTCGACGGTCGCGCAGCTCCTGTCGGAGCGGGGTGCGACGATAATCGATGCCGACGTGCTGGCGCGCCGCGCCGTCGAGGCGGGGACGCCCGCGTACGAGAAGATCGTGGAGCGCTGGGGTACGTCCATCGTCGGCCCCGACAAGCAGTTGGATCGAGGCGCGCTTCGCCGGACCGTGTTCAGTGACGCCGGTCAGCTCGAGGAGCTCAACGAGATCGTCCACCCCGAGGTGGAGAGCCTGCGCCAGCGCCTCCTCGACGATGCGCGGCAGCGCGGCGATCGGATCGTGGTCTGCGATATCCCGCTTCTCTTCGAGAAGCACATGGCCCCCCGCTTTGACCGGATCATTCTGGTCGACGCGCCACGTCCGCTACGCCTGGAACGGCTCGTACGCGAGCGCGGGCTGCGGGAGACCGAAGCAATGGACATGATCGCGGCGCAGATGCCGGCCGAGCTCAAGCGAGCAGGCGCCGATTTCATCGTCGAGAACGCGGGTACGTTGAACGCGCTCGAGCAGCAGGTTGCGGATCTCTGGACACAGCTGGTTCAGGAAGCAGACGCGCGGTACGCCTTCAGCTGAGCTGCGCCGCTGGTGCGGCGTGCATGACGCAGGGCGGCAGCCCGCCCTTGCCGCGTCCACGGGCCCAGTCTAGACTCCGCCCGCACTCCCAACGGCTGCCGCCCCCGTGTCCGATATTCCGAAAGATCTCCTCTATACCGAGGAGCACGAGTACGTAAGAACTACCGACGACGAAGGTGTCGTCGCCATCGGCATCACCGACTACGCGCAGGGCGAGCTCGGTGACATCGTGTTCATCGAGCTGCCGCAGATCGGCGCGAACTTCGGCAAGCACGACGTTTTCGGTACGGTCGAAGCGGTAAAGGCCGTCTCGGAGCTCTACTCCCCACTCACGGGTGAGGTCGTCGAGATCAACGATCGACTCGACAAGGAGCCTGCTCTGGTCAACACTGCTCCTTACACCGATGGCTGGATGATCAAGCTTCGCCTTCGCAATCCGAGCGAGCGCGACGAGCTCCTCGGCGCCGCGGAATACGCGACAAGATTGGGAGAGTAGCGCGAGTAGAGAGCAGAGCGTGGAGAGCAGAGAGTGATCTACTCTCTACTCTCTACTCGCTCGCCACTACATCTGCATACGCGTCCGTGGGCAGGCACGAGCAGACGAGATTGCGATCGCCATAGGCGCTCTCGACGCGGCCCACCGCCGGCCAGAATTTGTGCGCCTTCGTCCAGCTCGCCGGGAATGCCGCGCGCTCGCGGCCGTAGGGGTGAGACCACGAATCGCTGACCACGCGCATCATCGGGTGCGGCGCGTTCTTCAGGACATTGTCCGTCCTGTCGGCGATCCCGAGCTCAATCTCGCGAATCTCCTCGCGAATGGCGATCAGGGCCTCGCAGAAGCGGTCCAGCTCCGCTTTGTCCTCGCTCTCCGTCGGCTCGATCATGAGCGTGCCCGCGACCGGGAAGGAGACCGTCGGCGCGTGAAAGCCGTAGTCCATGAGTCGCTTCGCGATGTCCTCGACGTCGACGCCTGACGAGGCCTTGAGCGGACGCGGATCGATGATGCACTCGTGCGCGATCATCCCGTTCTGCCCCTTGTACAGAACCGGATAGTGCTCCTCGAGGCGCTTGGCCATGTAGTTCGCGTTGAGGATCGCGACCTTGGTCGCCATCGTTAGGCCCTCGCCGCCCATCATGTCGATGTACATCATCGAGATGGGCAGGATGCTCGCGCTGCCCCACGGCGCCGCCGATACCGCGCCGACGCTCTCGGAGCCACCCACGTTCACCACCGGGTTGCCCGGCAGAAACGGCACGAGGTGCTTCGCGACGCCGATGGGACCCATGCCCGGTCCGCCGCCGCCGTGCGGGATGCAAAACGTCTTGTGCAGGTTCAGATGGCAGACGTCGGCACCGATGTCGCCGGGCCGCGCGAGGCCAACCATCGCATTCATGTTCGCCCCGTCGAAGTACACCTGACCACCGTGCTCGTGCACGATGCGGCACACGTCGCGAATGGTCGCCTCGAAGACGCCGTGGGTCGATGGATACGTCACCATCAGCGCGGCGACCTTGTCCCGATTGGCCTTTGCCTTCGTCTCGAGATCGGCGACGTCGATGTTGCCGTTATCATCGGTCTTCACCACGATCACTCTCATCCCAGCCATTACGGCACTGGCCGGATTCGTTCCATGTGCCGATTGCGGGATGAGGCAGACGTCGCGATGGCTGTCGCCACGCGCGTGGTGATAGCCGCGAATGACCAGCAGCCCCGCGTACTCGCCCTGCGAGCCCGCGTTCGGCTGGAGCGAGACGGCTGCGAAGCCGGTGATCTCGGCGAGCGCCGTCTCGAGATTGCCGAACATCTGCTGATAGCCGCGCGTCTGCTCGCTCGGTGCGAACGGATGGAGTCGTGCGAACTCGGGCCACGAGATCGGATACATCTCCGCCGTCGCGTTCAGCTTCATCGTGCACGAGCCGAGAGGGATCATCGACGTCGTGAGCGAGAGATCCTTCGCCTCGAGTTGGTGCAAATAGCGCAGCATCTCCGTCTCGGAGTGGTGCGTGTTGAAGACGGGATGCGTGAGATACGTGCTCGTCCGCGCGAAGCGTTCGTCGTATCGATCGTCCACGTCGGCCACGAGCTCTTCGGGCTTTGGCGCCGCGGCGCCGAGGGCGAAGACCTCGAGCAGGTCTCGGAGAGCGTCGAAGTTCACCGTCTCGTCGAGCGCGACGATCACGTCATCGCCGATCGTGCGCAGATTGATGCCTTTGTCACGCGCTGCGCGCACGATCTCGGCCGCGCTGCCCGCGTCCCGCTTCCCACGTCCCGCGACCCGCACCGTGTCGAAGAAATCGTCATGAGCAAGCTCGTAACCGAGTGACTCGAGCCCGGCGGCGAGGATCGCCGCGTGCCGGTGGATTCGGCGCGCGATCCAGTGCAGCCCCTTGGGGCCGTGCCACACGGCGTACATGCTCGCGATCACCGCGAGAAGCACCTGCGCCGTGCACACATTGCTCGTCGCCTTCTCGCGCCGGATATGCTGCTCGCGCGTCTGAAGCGCCATGCGGAGTGCCGGCTTGCCGTCCGCGTCGCGCGAAACGCCGATGATGCGGCCGGGCAACAGTCGCTTGAATTCATCGCGCGTCGCGAAAAACGCGGCGTGCGGGCCGCCAAAGCCCATGGGCACGCCGAAGCGCTGCGTCGTGCCAACGCAGACGTCGGCACCCCACTCCCCTGGCGGGGCGAGAAGCACGAGGCTCATCAGATCCGCCGCGACGACGACGACTGCGTTCGCGGCGTGTGCCTTCTCCGAGAAGTCCCGATAGTCGTGAATCGCGCCGTCGGTCGTCGGATATTGCACCAGCGCGCCGAAGACGTCGTTAGCGAACTCGTAACTCCGGAAGTCGCCCACCACGATCTCCACGCCGCGCGCCCGTGCCCGGGTCCGCACGACGTCGATCGTCTGCGGGTGGCAGCTGTCGGCGACGAAGAAGACTTCCTTCTTGTCCTTGCCGCGCGCCGCGTACGCCATGGCCATCGCTTCCGCCGCCGCCGTTCCCTCGTCCAGCAACGACGCGTTGGCGATCTCGAAGCCGGTGAGGTCCATGACCATCGTCTGGAAGTTGAGCAGCGCCTCAAGACGGCCCTGCGCGATCTCCGCCTGATACGGCGTGTACGCCGTGTACCAGCCGGGGTTCTCGAGCACATTCCGCTGAATCACCGGCGGCGTTATGCAGGCGTTGTAGCCGAGGCCGAGATAGGAGCGGAAAACTTCATTCTGCTTGGAGATGCGCCGGAGCGAGGCGAGCGCCTCGAACTCGCTCAGCCCGCCGTGAATGGCCAGGGGTCGACGGAACCGGATCGACTCGGGCACCGTCGCGTCGATCATCGCGTCCAGCGAGTCGAAGCCGAGCGTTTCGAGCATCTCCCGCTGCTCGACCTCGGATGGTCCGATATGGCGCGGAATGAAGCTGCCGGCGTCCATGTGCCGCTCGGCGGTCTTCGTCGACTGCTTGGTGCTCATGCGGAACCCTCACGAGACGCCGCGGCGTCTCAGATCTGCGCTGATTGTCCTTGGAGCGGAGCAAGTCCCGAAGGCTGCGTCCGCGTACACGATGTATCGTTCGGTGGTCGTGCGGCGCTTGGAATCTACTGAAAGCGTCAAGGAAATCCGCCTCTTTTCCGCCCTACCACGATGTGGCGTCTTCTCCATTCGCCGGCGTCTACCGGCGCCGACAACATGGCCATGGATGAGGCGTTGATGTCTCATGCGTCGCGAACCGGACAATGGGTCCTCCGCGTCTACTCCTGGAGCTCGCCGACGCTGTCCTTCGGTCGCAATCAGACTGCCTTGGGCGCCTATGACCGCGATCTCCTGGCGGAGCGTGGGATCGAGGTGGTTCGCCGGCCCACCGGCGGGCGCGCGATCCTGCACGATCGCGAGGTGACGTATTCGGTCGTCGGTCCCACCCTGGACGCCGGCGATCTCGGGGAATCGTATACCCGCATCAATCGTCTGTTGATCGCCGCGCTGCACCGACTCGGTCTCGATGCCGAGGTCGTGGATCGGACGGACCCTGCGATGAAAGACCCCGAGCTCGAACGTCGTGGCCCTCTCCCGTGCTTCCATCATCCCTCGGCCGGTGAAATCACCCTGCACGGCCGAAAGCTCGTCGGTAGCGCGCAGTGGCGGTGCAGCGACGCGCTCCTCCAGCACGGCTCCATTCTCGTCGACGACGATCAGGTGCAGCTCGCGTCCTTCGCAACCGTGATGACTGACGACATTCCGAGGCCCGCCACGCTGCGCGACGCATTGGACCGCGTACCTACCGAATTGGAGCTCGCAGAGGTGCTCTTCGATGCCGTTCGCGACCTCGAGGATCCATCCGCCCGCCAGCTCGATCTCGACCAGGACCTGCTCGACCGCGCGAACATGCTGCGCCAGCACTATCTTGACGACAGCTGGACCTGGCGCCGTTGACGATTTCGATCCTTCCCACCAACGAGCCAGGCTCCGCCGGCGCCGCGCAACCCTTCCCTCCTCCATGCGCTCGAACATGCGCTCGAAAATCCCCTCGCTGATCACATGCATCGCTCTGGTCAGCTGCACCGGTCGTGAAGCCTCGGTCTCCAACACGGCGACGGGCGGTACAGTCGTAGTCGTAGTTCCTGGCGACGCCCACACGTTCTTCCCGCCGCATATCGAAGAGGGCATCGGGGCGGCTGTTCGCGAGCAGCTCTACGAGCGCCTTGCGGACATGGGCGACGACATGAACACCGTCGGTGACAAGGGTTTCACTCCGCGTCTCGCGGAGCGCTGGGACTGGGCACCCGACTCGTTGTCGGTCGCCTTTCATATCGACCCACGCGCCCGGTGGCATGACGGCGATCCGGTCCGGGCGAGCGACGTCCGCTTCAGTTACCGGCTCTTCACTGACCCGAAGGTGGGATCCACGACCGAAATCCCGAACGTCGACTCCGTTTCTGTGCGGGATTCGTTGACAGCGGTGGTCTGGTACAAGAAGCACCGACCCGAAGAGTTCTACGATCTTGTCTACCAGCTGTACGTGATGCCGGAGCACCTCTTGAAGGACATCCCGCTCGAGGATCTCCGGAAGTCCGACGTGACGCGCAGGGGCATCGGCAGTGGTCGATTCCGACTCGTGCGCTGGGATGCAGGTCAGCGCATAGAGCTAGTCGCCGACACGGCCAATCACCGCGGTCGCGCGAAGCTCGACCGCGTCATCTGGAGCGTGGTGCCCGATGCCGGAGCCGCCATCGCGCAGCTGCTTGGTGGGCAGGCTGACTTTCTGGAGTTCATCCCGATAGACCAACTCCACCTGCTCGACAGCAGCAAGACGCTGCGTCCGGCACCGTATCCGAATTTCCAGTATGCGTTTCTGGGCTTCAATCTCGTCGACCCGAAGAGTCCCGCGCGGCCTCACCCCATATTCGGTGACGTCCGCGTACGCCGCGCGCTCTCGATGGCACTCGACCGGCGTGCGATGCTGCAGAATGTTTTTGGCAAGATCGGCCGACTCTCGTACGGGCCGTTTCCGCGCACGATCGCGTTTGCCGACACGACTCTCACCGTGCCCCCATTCAACGTCGATGCCGCCAAAGCGCTGCTCGACTCGGCGGGTTGGCGGGAGCCAAATCCCGGGGCGGTGCGCCAGAAGAACGGCCAGCCGCTGAAATTCTCGCTCATCACGCCGGTGTCGAGCCGACCGCGCGTCGCATACAGCGTTCTGATACAGGAGCAATGGCGGAAGGTTGGGGCACAAGTCGATATCGAGCAGCTGCAGGCGAACGCTGCTGGCGACCGTCAGCGCAGCCACAATTTCGACGCCTCGCTCATTGCCCAGTCGCCGGACCCGAGCCCCAGCGGCTACCAACAACAGTGGGGTTCGTCTGGCGTTCCGCCCAACGGGCAGAACTGGGTTTCGTACCGCAGTCCGGCGTATGACGCGCTTCTCGACAGCGCGCTCACCACGTTCGACGCTGCCAAGACCCGGGCCTACATGCGTCGTGCCTTTCAGCTGCAAATCGCCGATGCACCGGCGGTGTGGCTGTACGACGTGCCGACGGTTGGCGGAATTCACAAGCGAATTCAGTACGCGCCAATGCGGCCGGACGGATGGTGGATCCATCTTGCGGATTGGACGATCGCGCCTAACGAGCGTATCGAGCGCGATCGTGTGGGGCTCGGCGCGACGACGCGATGAGCGGGCGCTGAGTGCGGCGGTATCTCGCCGCCCGCGTGGGCCAATCACTGGTTGTCGTCCTTCTGGTGACGGCGATCAGCTTTCTCCTCATCCGGCTCGCGCCCGGTGACCCATTCTCCTTTGTCGGCGACTACGCGATCAGCGACGCGGTGCGCGATCGGTTGCGCGCGCAATTCGGCTATGATCGGCCGCTGATCGAGCAGTTTCTCCTCTTTCTCGGCAACGTCGCGCGTGGCCATCTCGGCTACTCGCATTCGATGCATCGCGACGTTGGCAGCGTCATCGCCGACGCCTTGCCGCGCACGTTGCTGTTGATGGGCGCGGCGCTCGTCGCCTCATTCGCGATCGGCATTGGGGTGGGCGCACTCCAGGCCGTGCGGCACGGCAGTTGGCTGGACCGATCGACGTCCGGCATCCTGCTGCTCTTCTACTCGATCCCGGATTTCTGGCTGGCGCTGATGGCGCTCCTCGCCTTTGCCTACTGGCTACCGATCTTCCCGGCGGGCGGGATGGTTGACCAGGTGATGCACGACTACATGTCTTTTGGCGGGCGCGTGCGCGATGTCATCGCGCATCTGATACTGCCGTCGCTCACGCTCGCGCTGCTCGGCGCCGCTGGCATCGCGCGCTTCCAACGCGCCGCGCTCCTCGAGGTGTTGCCGCAGGACTACGTGCGCACCGCGCGCGCGAAAGGGCTCGCCGAGCGCGGAGTGGTATTCAAGCATGCGCTGCGGAACGCGCTCCTGCCCATCATCACTCTGGTCGGCTTGTCGCTGCCGGCGCTCGTCGGGGGCGCGTTCTTCGTCGAGAAGGTGTTCTCGTGGCCCGGCATGGGCTACATCGCCGCGAACGCAATCGCGTCGCGCGATTACGATCTCGTGACAGGCACGGTGATCGTCGGAGGGATCATGGTGGCGTTGGGCAGCCTCCTCGCCGACCTGCTGTATGCAGCCGCCGACCCACGCCTCCGCGCCCGCTGAGCGTCTCGCGGCGTCGGGCCTCGCGTCGGCCGTAACACCGCCGCGCGCCCCCGCACCGCCTCCGGGTCGCCGGCGCCTAACGAGCACCTTCTGGTGGTCGCTCGTGCTCATCGGGTTGCTTTGCGCCATCGCGCTGCTCGCGCCACTCCTCGCGCCGTACTCTCCCACCGCGCAGCTCGACATCATCGGCCTCAAGAACCAGCCGCCGTCGCTGGCGCACCCGTTCGGCACCGATCAGTACAGCCGCGATCTGCTGAGCCGGATGCTCTTCGGTGCGCGGATCTCGCTCTCTGTCGCGCTCCTCGCGGTATTGCTCGCGGCAACGGTGGGCACGGCCTATGGGCTCACGGCCGGCTATTTCGGCGGGCGGGTGGACGCGATCATGATGCGGCTGCTCGACGCGTGTCTCGCGATTCCACGCGTGCTGCTCCTCGTCGCGGTGCTCGCGCTCTGGAGCCCGGTGCCGCTTGGCGCGCTCATCGCGACGATCGGGCTCACCGGCTGGTTCGAGGTCTCGCGACTCGTGCGCGCGGAAGTGCGCAGCGTCATGGGACGCGAGTACGTGCTGGCCGCGCGCGCGCTCGGCACACCTGGCTTTCGGATGGTCTGGCGTCACGTCCTGCCGAACGTGCTCAATCCCATCATCGTGGCCGCTACGCTCGGCGTCGGCAACGTCATCATGCTCGAGGCGGGCCTCTCCTATCTCGGCATCGGCGCGCGTGCGCCGACCGCGAGCTGGGGCTCGATCTTTTTCGATGGCAGCGACGCCTTTCAGGCGACGTGGTGGATCGCGCTCTTTCCGGGCCTCGCGATCATCATCACGGTGCTCGCCTTCAACGTCTTCGGCAGCGCCTTGCGCGACGCGCTCGATCCACATCAGCTTGCGGGCGACCGCGCCCGCTGATCGCATTCACCCCGCTCTCATGTCCGACGCGCTCCTCGAGATCGAGAACCTCCACACCTTCTTCTACGGCGAGTCCGGAGTCGCGCGCGCCGTGGACGGCGTGAGCTTCTCCGTCGGCACCGGCGAGACGATCGGCCTCGTCGGAGAATCCGGATGCGGCAAGTCGGTGACGGCGCTCTCGGTGTTGCGTCTCGTTAGGCCGCCCGGCCGGATAGAGCCCGGGAGCCGGATCGTCTTCGAGGGTCGCGACCTCGTCACCCTGGACGAGCGCCAGCTCCGCGCCGTACGCGGTGCGCGGATCGCGATGATCTTCCAGGAGCCGATGACCGCGCTCAATCCCGTCTTCACGGTCGGCGAGCAGATCGCGGAGGTCGTCCGGATTCATTCGAAGACGAGCCGTCGCGAGGCCTGGCAGCGAGCGGTGGAGATGCTCCAGATCGTCGGGATTCCCGCGCCTGCGGAGCGCGCCCGAGAATACCCGCATCAACTCTCGGGCGGCATGCGCCAGCGCGTCGTCATCGCGATGGCACTCGTGATGAACCCGGCGCTCGTCATCGCCGACGAGCCGACGACCGCGCTCGACGTCACCATCCAGGCGCAGATCCTCGAGCTCCTGCAGCAGCTCCAGCGCCGGTTCGGCATGTCGATCCTGCTCATCACGCACGACCTTGGCGTCGTCGCGGAAACGGTGTCGCGGGTGCTCGTGATGTACGGTGGCGAGATCGTCGAAGCGGCCGCCGTGAAGACGCTCTTCGCGGAAGCGCATCATCCGTACACCGAGGGCCTGCTCGCGGCGATGCCGCGCCTGGGCGAGTCACGCGACCGGCTCCGCACCATTCCCGGCACCGTTCCACCGCCGACGCGCTGGCCTAACGGCTGCCGCTTTCACGACCGCTGCCCCTATGCCTGGGAGCGCTGCACGCTCGAGCATCCGCCGCTGTACCAGATCGGCGCGGGACACGTCTCGCGCTGCCATCTCGCCGAGGAGCCGAAGCGCCGTGCCGACGCGCACGAGCCACTCGTTATGCAGCGGAGCTCGCGCGCGTGACATCCGGCGCCCCCGTCGCGGCGGAGCCGCTGCTCTCCGTCAGGAATCTCACCAAGCACTTCCCCATCGGCGGTGGACTCTTCGGGCGAAAACAGGGCGCCGTCCGTGCGGTGGACGGTGTCTCGTTCGACGTCGGTTCCGGTGAGACGCTGGGTCTCGTGGGCGAGTCCGGCTGCGGCAAGTCGACCACGGGACGCGTCATCCTCCGCCTCCTCGAGCCGACCGCGGGCAGCGTCCGCTTCGGTGGCGAGGATATCTTCGCACTCGACGCCGCTCGCCTGCGGCGGCTCCGCCGCCGAATGCAGATCATCTTCCAGGATCCCTTCTCCTCGCTCAATCCGCGCATGACAATCGGCGCGATCGTGCGCGAGGGCCTAACGATTCATCGCATCGCCGAGGGGGCTGCCGCCGACGCCCGTGTCCGCGAGCTGCTGGACGAAGTCGGCCTGCGACCGGAGTACGCGTCGCGGTATCCACACGAATTCTCGGGCGGCCAGCGGCAACGCGTCGGCATCGCGCGCGCCCTCTCGGTGGAACCGAGCTTCATCGTCTGCGACGAGCCTGTCTCGGCGCTCGACGTCTCGGTGCAGGCCCAGGTGGTGAACCTGCTCCAGGACCTGCAGCGCGATCGCGGACTCTCCTACCTTTTCATCGCGCATGATCTCTCGGTCGTCGAGCATATCGCCGATCGTGTCGCCGTGATGTACCTCGGCAAGATCGTCGAGCTCGCCCCGGCCGAAGCGCTCTATCGAGAGCCGCTCATGCCGTACACGCAGGCGCTTCTCTCGGCGGTGCCGGTGCCGGATCCCGAGGTGAAGAAGCATCGCATCGTCCTCACCGGCGACGTGCCCTCACCGGCGAATCCGCCGTCGGGATGCGTCTTTCATCCCCGCTGCACACACCCGCAGAAGGACGCCGCGTGCGCGGCTATCGTGCCTCCCCTCGAGGAGAAGGCGCCCGGCCACTCGGCGGCATGCATCAAGCAGCCACCGACATTGGTGAGCTGGGAGCAACAGCAGGCGAGCGGGGGTACGAAGCCCCCGGAGCGATATCTGCCGGTGATTGTGGCCGACGCGCGCGCGTAAGCGAACCCCATTCGGAAACGAGCAATGGCGATCAATCGACCCGTGTTCGACCAGCCTAACGCGGGCTTAGTGACCGTGGACGCGCCCCCGGTGGATCTCACGCCGTACACCGGCGACCGTCGCTTCTTCGGCCAGCCGCGAGGGCTGGCGACGCTCTTCTTCACCGAGATGTGGGAGCGCTTCTCGTTCTACGGGATTCGCCCGCTGCTTGTGCTCTTCATGACGGCCGCCCTCGCGCAGGGGGGCTTTGGGTTCGATCGGGCGACCGCGAGCTCGATCGTCGGCATCTATGCGTCGTCCGTGTATCTGTCGTCGCTCCCCGGTGGCTGGATCGCCGATCGGTGGCTCGGATTACAGCGCTCCGTCTGGACAGGCGGATTGTTCATCGCGCTCGGGCATCTCTCGATCGGACTCTCGGCATTCTTCGCTCGCAGCGCATTCTTCGTTGGACTGGTGCTGATCGTGATCGGCACCGGTCTGCTCAAGCCGAACGTCTCCGCGATCGTCGGCGATTTGTATCCAGAAGGTGGTGCCCGACGCGACGCCGGGTTTTCGATCTTCTACACAGGCATCAACCTCGGTGCCTTCCTCGCGCCGCTCGTCACCGGCTTCCTGGGCGAGCGGGTCGATTGGCACTGGGGATTCGCGTCGGCTGGCATCGGGATGCTGTTTGGTCTCATCACCTTTCGATCGATGGCCCCGGACACGCTCGGGCCTATCGGCCTCAAGCCTAACGGGACGCCACAGGAACAGGGGCGAGTACGAAATGTCTCGGTCGCCCTGCTCGGCATTATCCTGGTCGTCACTGTGCTGTCGATCGCCGGCGTGATTCACATCAACGCCGTCAAGGTCGCCGAGAATTTCGCGGTCGTCATTTTGACCCTCGCGCTGCTCTATTTCGCCTACCTCTTCTTCTTCGCCAGCCTCACTGGCAACGAGAAGAAGCGCGTCGTCGTCATCATCGTGCTCTTCGTCTTCGCGACGATCTTCTGGAGCGCATTCGAGCAGGCGCCGACGTCGCTCAATCTTTTTGCGCGCGACTTCACGGATCGCCGAGTCTTCGGGTGGGAGATGCCGACCACGTGGCTCCAGGCGGCGAATTCGATTTTTGTGATCGTCCTGGCACCGGTGTTCGGCATGATCTGGCTGGCCTTGGGCAAGCGGAATCGGAATCCATCGAGTCCCGCCAAGTTCTCCTTCGGGTTGTTCGCGGCTGCCATAGCGTTCTGGATCATGCTCATGGCGTCGAACAAGGTCGTCGCCGGCGGCGCGGCGACGCGCGTTTCGGTGTGGTGGCTCACGATCAGCTATCTCTTCCAGACCTTCGGCGAGCTCACGCTCAGCCCCGTGGGCCTCAGCTCGATGACCAAGCTCGCGCCAAAGAAGTTCGTCGGCCAGATGATGGGCATCTGGTTCATGGCGTCCGCGTTAGGCAACCTGATCGCCGGCATCGTTGGCGGCAATGTCGACCCGAACAAGCTGGAGCAGATGCCGCTGCTCTTTCAGCGCACGGCGCTCTCGCTCGTCATCGCCGCGGTCGTCATCGCCCTGCTCATCATCCCGATCCGTCGCATGATGGCCGGCGCGTCCGACGGCGAAGCCGCCCGCGCGTGATGGATCTGCTGTTCGCTCGCGTTCACAGCAGCCCAGTCCATATGGGGTCGCGCGCGCTGCTCGCGCGCGCTCCCGCTTCTCTCGCCAATCAACGCTTCATTCCTCAGTCCCTGATAACTATGGACTATGGACTGATAGCTGTCGCTACGGCCAGTTGAAGATCGACGACGGAACCGTGCGCTCGCGCGCGAGGAGCACGTCGTCCGGCTCGCGCCAAAAGAACGATGTCTGATTCGTGCTGTGGATGCGGAGCTCGAGTACGCGCGGACCGCGAGGGTTCAGCGGCAGCGCGATGTCCAGTCGCCAGAGACGCGCCGAGCGCGGCGGCACGCTGCCGAGGATGCTGACGCCTAACGACGCGCGCACCGGCGTCGATTCCCCGAACGGCACGTCGCCCTTCCAGAGACGGCCCGCGTCGGCGAAGAGCGCGAATCCCGCGTCGCCCAGCCCGAGTGGACGGCCGAGCAGGAACCGATCCTCCACGCGCACGATCCCGCGCTGGCCGCCGGGCCGCACGTCGTTCGAGTAGCCTCGAACGCCTCCCTGCTCCTGACCTAACGTGAGCGCGAATGGGATCCGCATTCGCCAGCCGCCACTCCATTCCACCGACGTGATCAGCGTCTGTTCGTCGTCAACCTTGAGGTAGTGCGCGGCGCGGCCGCTCGTCACCACCCCATCCCATTCGTCCAGGTCGTTGCTGCGCCGCCCCTCGCCCTGCAGCTGCACTCGCAGCGCCGTACGCTCGTTCGCCATTCCGCCGTACAGATCCCCGGATCCGAAGACATCGTTGTCGCGCGCTCCGAACGCCGGCATGCTTCGACCAACCTGCGTGCCGATCTGGAAGCCGACGGGGATGTCCTGCGTCGCCGTCAGGGCGTCGAAGCCCCGCACGCGCACGAACGCGATGTCGCGGATTCCCCAGAGGGCGTTCAACCGCGCGATCCGGTGCGACGTGTAGCGGCCCGCGAACGCGGTTGTGGTATCACTCAGCCTGCCCGCCGGCGTGATGAGAACCGGAACGTCGCTCGGCGTTTCGCGCTCGCCCGAAACCGACGCCCCGAAGAGGTTCAATTGTCCCGGTGGCCCCACCCGTATCAGACCGCCAATGTCGAAGTACTGCCGGCGGAAGCTCAGCGCATGCTGCTGATTGATGTCGGGCGCGAAGAAGACGTAGTCGTCGTTTGCGCCGGCGCGTGCGCTCCAAGCCTGCCGCTGAAGGTCCGTGAGGAACGGATGCGCCGAGTTCACCTGCCAGTGATCGCCGAGTGGATTCTGTTGGCCCTCGACGTTGAGGATGTAGGGCAACGCGCCGAACTGATAATCGGTGAAGCGCATCCCATATCCATCGCGGAAGCGTGGATCGTGGCGCCAGTTCCCGACGAGATACATCCCCGAGCCGCCGAGGTTGGAGCTGCCGAGGCGAGTCGACCTCAGAAAAGGGGTGGATGACGTAATGCTCGCGCCAACGACCACTGACGTCTCATCGATCGTCCTCACCTCGAGGTCGACCCCGCCGCTGTCGCTCTCGAAAGCCTGCACCGACGCGTCGGCGAGAAAGGGCTGCGCGCGCAGAATACGCTCGGACTCGGCCCGGCGCAGCTCGGTGCAGGCGTCGCCGCGCGTCAACAGCAGATAACGGCGCACGATGTCCGGACGCGTCGTCGTGTGTATGGAGCGCGCGAGCTCGGCGAGTACCGGCACGTCGCGCAACGCCGCGATCGTCGGCGCGAGCGAATGGACGACAATATCGTCCACTCGCTGACCATTGCAGGCCACTGGCTTCCGCTCGACGGGTGGGTCGGGCGGCGGGGGCACTCTCGTCGTATCCTGCGCTCCGGCGCTCCACGGGAGCACCGCCGCGAGCAGCAGTTCGACGCCCCTCATCAGTGTGAGGCGCGGGCGCATGCGCGCTCGGCCGCCGCTACTTGCCCATCCGACGCTTCAGCTCCTCGAGCTTTCGCGCCGCATCTGCCTCGTGATCCGCGCGCGTCCGGGCGCGCGACAGTCCGTCGATCTCATCGCCGAGCGATCCATTCTTTCCCGAGCCCGAGCCCAACTCCGACTCGATCTCGTCCATCGCGGCATTCACCGCCCCGCTGCTCCGCTCGCCCGCGGAGGGAATGCCGCTCGCCGCCTGGCGCAGCTCGGTCATCATCTGCGCGACGTCGCGTTCGGCGAGCGCGAGCTCGCTCTCCTGCGCTTCGAGTTTGCGCTCGAGAACCGCGACGCGCTCCTCGTGCATCTGCTCGTACTGACCCGCGAGTCGCACCGTCTCCGCGTCGTTGATCTGTTCGGCGAGACGCTTCCGCCGCTGCACCGTGTCGAGCTCGCGACGCTCCAGCTCCAGGCGACGCTTCGACTGCGCCAGCCCGTCACGAAGATCCTGCAGCCCCACTCTCGCCTGGACCAGGGTGTCGCGCATGCGCGAGACGATCTGACGCCGCTCTTCGGGCGGCGTCGATCGGGACAGGAGATCGTCGAGCGACTTGCGCAAACTCTCGAACACGGTTCGGTGGCCTCGGTAACAAAGCGGGCTTAGGATAGTCTCAGACGCATCACCCACGCAACGCTCTCGCCGCTCATCAAACACCAGTCGCTACTTGACGATCCACGCCGCTCCACCGCTCGTCGCCGTCACCGCCACCACCGAGATCATTCGCGGCGCTCCGCGTGTTCGCGTCAATCTCGCGTATACCGAAGCGCTCATTGCCGCTGGATTGGTGCCGGTCGTCGTGCCGCCGCTGCCAGCCGACCATGCCGCGGCGGTCCTCGGTGGCGTCGCTGGCCTCGTTGTCACTGGTGGCGAGGACGTGGCGCCCTCGCGCTATGGCGAGGAGGCCCATCCCACGGTCGAAGCGCACGAGGCACGCGACGAGAGCGAGATTGCGTTGATCAACGAGGCGTACCGCCGTCGCCTGCCGACACTCGCGATCTGCCGCGGAATTCAGGTGGCGAACGTTGCCTTGGGCGGAACGCTCGTGCAGGACATTCCGAGCCAGCTTCCCTCCGCCATCGCACATGACCCGGACGATCCACGGGACGCCCGCGTCCACGACGTCCGCGTCGATCCAGGCTCTCGTTTGGCGGGCGCGCTCGGTACGGATCATCTCAGGACGAACTCCTTTCATCACCAGGCGCTGGGGCGAGTGCCGGCGGCGCTCTGCATCACCGCCCGCGCCGTTGACGATGGCGTCATCGAGGGCGCGGAGTCGGCGGACCCTGCCTGGTGGATGCTGGGGGTGCAATGGCATCCCGAGGAGCTCACGGGAACTCCGGAGCCCTGGGACCGCAACCTCTTCGCCGCGTTCGCCCGCGCTGTTAGTAAACGCTGATTAAAGCGAACTCACGGGCCGAGCTCAGGACGCGAGCTTCCACCGCGTCTCGTCCGCGACCTGGCGCATCAGCCGCTCGGGCGTGTGGACGTTCGGGAAGAAGAGCCAGTCGCTCAGGGAGTTGAGCGCCAGGCGTAGCAGGCCAAAACGATCCGCCGCCGCGGCATACAACGGCGCGAGCCCATGCTCTTCCGCGAGGCGGTGCTCGGCCGCGAGCTGGAAGCCGCGCCGACCCATCTCCTCGTAGTACTCGAGCTGCGGACCGCCGCGATTCCAGCGCCGGTGTTCCACATAGTCGGGGAAGATGCCGCTCAGCCAGAGCGCGTAGTTCCCGAGATGCGCCCGCACGAGAAAGCTCCGGCGAGCATCCGGATCGTTGACGTCACTCAGCAGGTCGGTGAGCGCCGCGTAGACCTGATCGTCGCTCTCACCCAGGCGCACGGCTCGATCGCGCGTCCCGAAATCCACCACGAGCGCCGAGAGATAGTCCGCGAGCGACCGATCGCCCTCGCCAAGACGGCGCAGCGCGTGCCGCACCATGACGTATGTGAAGAGTGGAAGCGACGCGTGCGCTCCGGGCGCCGACCGAACGAGCGCGGTAGGCAGCTCCGGATCATCGAGAATGGCGTCGATGCCGTCGTTCGCGAGCCGGCTCTCGAGCACACTCAGCTCGGCGTCCGAGCCGCGCGCCAAAACGCGCACGGCCAGCTGTGCATCGTTACGCGTGAGATGCTGTCTCGTGTTGGCGAGAATCATCAGACACTTCCTCCGTCTCTGGTTCTGCTACCCCGAAGAGTTCGCGGAGTGACAAAGCAGACGCTATACCGCGGACGTGGCGAAAGGCTGAAAAGCAATAACTCTGGCACTCAGGGTTGACGATTGCTAATCGACTCGGTGATCGCTTCGCTCGTCGGACGCATCGACCGATTGCTCACGACCAGTCCTGCTTCGAGCATCAGCTGCGCGACGCGCGCCATCTTGTCGTAGTCGATCTTCGACGCCTCGTCGCTGACGCGATGATAGTCGTCGTGCTCTCCCGTCGTGAAGAAGATGATCGGAATCCCCTTCTTCGCGTAGTTGTAATGATCGCTGCGCTTGTAGACGTGCTCCGGCTCATCCGGATCGTCCCATTTGCGCTCGATGCGAAGCGGCGACTCGGACGCGCGATTCACCGAATCCACGATCATCCCGAGCCGCCAGCTCTGATACTTCGGCGCCGCGCGCGGCCCCACGAGACCGAGCACGTTCGGCTCGTTGCGACCGATCATGTCCGCATTGAACTGCGCCACGATCGAGTCGATCGGCATCGGCGAGTGCGATGTGAAGTACTCGGAGCCGAGCATTCCCTGCTCCTCGCCGACGTGCCACACGAATAGCACCGATCGCCGCGGCCGCGAGACGGCCATCTGTTGAGCGATCGCTAACAGCGCGACGCTCCCGGAACCGTCATCGTCGGCGCCATTCGCAATCGAGTCCCTGCCGCCTCGAGTTCCAGGGCGGAGCTCCGCCGGCATGATGCCGATGTGATCGTAGTGCGCCCCATACGCGAGATACGTCTTGTTCAGCTTCGGGTCGTGCCCGCGCACGACGGCGACCACATTGTACGCAGTGAATGGCGTCCGGTTGATCTCGATGCGCCCGGTGAACTGGCGGTCGAGCAACTGTGGCGTCACGTCGTTAGGCCAGCGCGCCGGCAGCAGCGGCGATCCGTGCCGCGCCGACCCGAGCGCCAACATCGGCATCTGCTGCCCCGAGTCCGGACGCTCCGGTGCCTCCAGCGAGATCCGCTGGAGCAGCGTGCGCACCTCCCGTCGATAGCTCGCATCCATCTCGCCCGTCATCAACACGATGACGGCCGCGGGGCGCATGGCAATCATGCGCGCCAGGCGCATGATCATCATCGAGTCGCGCAGGGCACGGGCCGCCGGATCCTTGGGCCGCTCGTTCGCGCTGATAACTGATGTCACCAGCACGCGGCCCTGGGGATTCAGGGACTGCAGCGCCATTGCCTGCTTGTCGTCGTCGGGACCGTTGCCGACGTACAGCACGTCCCCATCCACGCTGCGGCTCGGCGTCGGCGCGTCGTGACCGAGGGAAATGATCGGAATGATATCGGCGCCGAGTCGGATGCTCTGCCGCTGACCATTGTTCCAGGTCACCGTCAGCTGGGTCGTTTGCGCGAACGTCTCACGAACCATCGGGACGCGCTGCAGGTAGAGACTGTCCCCCGCGGGCTCGAGACCGAGCTGCTGGACGCGCCGCGCGATGAAGGCTGCGGCGCGGCGTGCCTCGTTGGTGCCCGTCTCGCGTCCTCGAAAGGAATCGTCGGCGATGATGAAGAGATCGCGCCGCAGTTCGGCGGCGTTGATAGATCCGGTGGGGTCGTAGCGCATCGGCCGGGACGCGGGCGCGCCTTGCTGCACGACCGCCGCGGTGCGGGGCGGCGGCGCGTGGGCGCATGCTGCGCCGGCGATCGATGCGATGACAAGCGGTACGATACGGCGAAGCATAGGCTCGGGGTCGAGTAAGTCGCGCCACGCTTCGGCCGCGGACGCGCGCAACGCTCAGCGCTAGTTCGACGATCGAGCTGGAGTATCTGAAACGGCTGGCGCGCACACTTCCGAGGGTTCTAATTTTCATCCGGACAAAAGCGCCCACCTCTCGTTTGCGAGGATGCTCGTTGCTGTACATCTGCATTCCGGCGTTCGATGAAGCGCCGACGGTCGGTCTCCTGCTCTGGCGGATCCGCAAGGTCTTCCAGGAGTATCCGCGCGAGTACGAGATTCTCGTCTTCAACGACGGGAGCACGGACGCGACCGCCGACACGCTACAGTCGTACACCGACGTCCTCCCCCTGACGATCATGGGCGCCGACGAGCATGTCGGCTACGCGCGGGCAATCGACGCGCTCGCCCGTGAGGTCTCGCGTCGCACGCGCTATCCCCGGCGGGACGCGATGATCGTCATGCAAGCCGACTTCACGGATCAGCCGGAACATTTGCCCGAGCTGATCAAGCGCTTCGAGGGAGGTGCGGATCTCGTCGTTGCCGAGCGCCCCACTGCCGCGGCCGAAACGAGCACCGCCCCGAAGCCGGTGCGCTGGATGCGACGGGTCGCCCCGTGGGTGTCGCGTCCGCTCATGTCGGTGCCCGGCGTGAGTGACCCGTTCGGCACCTTTCGGCTTTACCGCATAACGCTGCTGCGCGATCTCCTTCGTCACGTCGGCGACGAGCCAATCGTCCAGGGTGCGGTGTGGGTGGCCAACGCGGACCTGCTGGCGCGCACCGCGCCCCTCGCGCGCCGCGTCGAAACAGTCCAGCTACAGCCTCGCTACGATCTCCGCCCGCGCGAGAGTCGCATTCATCCCTGGACCGATGCCGTCGACCTGTTCCGTTCCGCCCGTGCGCACCGCGCTCGTCCTCTTCCGTCGAGGAGGGCGCCCGATGCTGCGCGCTGAGTGGATCGGAGTGGCCGCCGCCGCCTTCGTTCCGGCGCTCCTGTCCGCACAGAGCGTCTCGCAAGCGGGCAGCGTTCCGCCACCACCGCCTGCTGCGGCTCCGATGGCCGTCCCCTTCGCCACCGGCGAGCACCTCGAATACGATGTGAAGTTCGGCTTCCTCCACGTGGGCGGCGGCTCGATGGACGTCGCCGGCATCGACTCCGTGCGTGGCCGGGCGGCGTGGCACACGGTCTTTCACGTCCACGGCGGAACGCTCTTCTACAAGGTGAACGACCGGCTCGAGAGCTGGATGGATGTGAGTAATCTCGTATCACTGCGCCACTGGCAGGAGCTGAGCGAGGGTCGCCGCGAGCGACAGCGCAAATTCGAGATCATCGCCGAACGCGGCATCGTCATCGAGGAGGGAAAGTCCGAGATGCCCACCGTCGCCGAGCCGCTCGACGACGGCGCCTTCCTCTACTTCGTGCGCACGATTCCTCTCGAGGTCGGGCGGACCTATCAGTTCGATCGCTACTTTCGCCCCGATCGCAACCCGGTCACGATTCGGGTGTTGAGGCGCGAGCACATCAGCGTGCCGGCCGGCGAGTTCGACGCCATCGTCCTCCAGCCGATCATCAAGACGAAAGGCATCTTCTCCGAGGGCGGCCGGGCCGAGGTCTGGCTCTCCGATGACTCGAACCGCATCATGCTCCAGATGAAATCGAAGCTGCCCTTCGGCTCACTGAATCTGTATCTGACGTCGTATTCGCGGGCCGCTGCACCGGCGGCCGCACGATCGGAGCGCAGCGCCGCCGCCTCGTCGCCGTGACCGGCGATTCGGAGCAGGAACGGCCTTTACTCGAGGCCGACCTTGGCGCGATCCGCACCATTCCCGTGGCGCGGCGTCCGAACAAGGTGCGAGCGGAGGAGTTCGCCCATCCTCCGGCCAACGACCGCAGCTTCGCTGCGTTCCTGGCGTCGCTTCCCGACGTGCTCGTCGCGCGCGACTTCCGGCGCGTCGTCCATGCCATCGTCGCCGCCGCACGGCGTGAGCGCGGTGTCATCGTCATGCTTGGTGGGCACATCGTGAAGACGGGGCTCGCCCCACTCCTCGTCGATCTGATGCGCCGCCGCGTCATCACGCATCTCGCGATGAACGGTTCTGCGTCGATTCACGACTTTGAAATTGCGCGATTCGGCGGAACATCCGAGGACGTCGCCGCTGGCCTGCGCGACGGCAGCTTCGGGATGGCCGAGGAGACGGGACGCGAGATGAACGAGGCGTTCGTGCGTGGCATGCGCGAATCGCGCGGCATGGGCGAGTCGCTGGGGCGCGCGCTCGACGACGCGGATCGCGCCGTCCAACTCGCGCATCCCGAGCTCTCGGTCATCCTCGGCGCGCACCGGCTCGGCGTGCCGGTGACGATTCATGCCGCGTTAGGCGCGGAGATCATCCATCAGCATCCGGCCGCCGACGGTGCGGCCATCGGCGACACGAGCCACCGCGACTTCCGGCGTCTCGCGTACTCGCTCACCTCACTCGACGACGGCGGCGTCGCGCTCAATCTCGGGAGCGCCGTGATCATGCCAGAGGTCTTTCTCAAAGCGCTGACGATCGCGCGCAATCTCAACGAGGGCCGCCCGCGCAATTTCATCACCTGCGACCTGGATATGCAGCGCCACTATCGTCCCCGCGTGAACGTCGTCCAACGCCCCACATTGGAGGGCGGCAAGGGCTACGAGATCACGGGCCATCACGAGTTGATGGTTCCGCTGCTCGCCTGGGCAGTCGTTCAAGAGCTTAGCGGCAGTCCATAGCTATCAGTCCATAGTTATCAGGTAGTAAGGAACGAAGCGTTGACTGGATGAAGTGCAGATCGCTGGCATTCGCTCGGCATGACTCTTGTCATTCCGAGGAGCGAAGCGACGAGGAATCTGCTTTTCATCCCATCAACGCTTCGTTCCGCACCCCCTGATAACTATGGACTGATAACTGATAGCCGCCCCTAAAGGTGATGGGGTGAGAGAGCCATGAGCTCCCTCACCCCATCAACGCTTCGTTCCTTACTACTGATAACTATGGACTATGGACTGATAGCTGCCGTCAAACGGCTGGTCCCGACCACTTCTCGCGAAGGCGCCGCGCCGTATCCGGGCTCAACACGCGAATCACGAGATAGATCAGGAACCCGATCGCGGCGATCTTCAACGCAAAGAGTGCAAGCCCGATGAACAGGCCAATGAGTCCAGGCAAAATACCAAAAACAAATCGCAGAGCGATCAAGCCGAGCACGGCAAACAGCCCGATCATGAAAATTGTGCGGAGCATCGGCGAATCTCCCGAACGTTGAAAAGACCAACCATCACCGAGCGGTCGTACGCCGGTCCGCTGGTAAGAGTTTCACCCTCGATTCTCGCGCGCGCTGGCTTCGCGCGCTAGTGCCGGAACCTTCACTCACGATGCCCCGGACCTCCTCCTCATCACGCGGAAAGAGCACGGCGGATGTGCTCATCGTCGGCGACGGCATCATCGGGCTCGCCACGGCAATCGCGATCGCGCGAGCTGGAGGATCCTGCCGAATCCTCGGTCGCATTACACCCGGCGCCGCGTCTGCCGCGTCTGCCGGCCTTCTCGCCCCGTCCATCGGCAATGCCGAACCGGGATTCCGCGCTTTCATGTCGGCGTCGCGAGATCGATATCCCGCCTGGCTCCGCTGGCTCGCTGAGCGTACCGGCATCGAGGTCACGCTGGACCGATCGGGAATCATCGAGCTCGGACCCAATGAGATCGCATCTCAGCGCGCTGGCGTCGAACGGCTCGATGCGGCGGCGCTGGAGAAGCTCGAGCCCGCGCTGACGTCTCACCCCGGAGCCGCTCTCTATCGAGACGATGGCTACGTCGACAACGTGCGTTTGCTCGACGCACTTCGTGAGGCTGCACGCTGCGAGTGGTCGATCGATGTCGTCGAGGGACGCGTCGCCGCCATCCAGCCCGGCATCGATTCCTGCACGGCAACCATGGAGGACGGGCGAACGCAGCATGGCCGCGCCGTCGTTCTCGCCGCCGGCGCCTGGATCGCGCTACTCGTTGGCGCTCCGCGACCCGTACCGGTGGAGCCGGTCCGCGGGCAGATGCTGCGGCTGCAAGGCGCGCCGCTTTCCCACGCGGTGTCGACAGGCGATGTCTACCTGGTTCCCCGTGGAGAATCGACGCTCGTCGGCAGCACGCTCGAGCGCGTCGGATTCGACTCTTCGACCACATCCGCCGCGCTCGATCGCCTTCGGCTTGCGGCGGTAGCGGCCGTCCCGAGTCTCCG
>C688J18823_10000388_pt1 | contig 25508 bp, 22 predicted proteins | sample HopSoiMetagenom1_FD_18823 | JGI IMG/M metagenome (IMG submission 18823) | reverse complement strand
ACCTCCACAGATTCCAGGCTTGGCGCTCGCGTACACCACGCGGCCCGCCAATACCGTCGCTGGGGACTATTACGATGTGTTCCCGCGCCCCGGCCGAATCAATGCCGAGAATCGCGTCGTTCTCGCCATAGCGGATGTCGCCGGCAAGAGCATCCCAGCCGCAATGCTTATGGCAACGTTCCAGGCCAGTCTCAAAACACTCTCGACCGCGCAGGTCGCACTGCCTGAACTTGCTGCCAATATGAACCGCTACGCGTGCACGAACAGTCAAGGAGGACTGCGGTTTACAACCTCATTTCTCGCAGAATATGACCCGGCCAATCGCACACTCGACTATATCAATGCCGGGCACAACAATCCCATTCTGCGCCGGGCTAGCGGGCTCATCGAACGTCTCGATGTCGGCGGACTGCCCTTCGGAATCCTGCCTGAAGTGAAGTATGAATCTGCACAAGTCACGCTCGCGCCGGGCGATTGGCTCATTATCTTCACGGATGGATTAGTAGAAGCGGAGAATGCAAAGCAGGATGAGTACGGTGAACCACGTCTGCTGAACGCACTGGAAATAAACCGATCAGTCGAACCCACCGAGTTGCTGAAACGACTCATGACCGAACTGGACCTCTTCGTGGGTAACACCCCGCAGCATGATGACGTAACCTGCATGCTGCTGAAATCTGAGTAATCACCACGGCCGACGCTCGAGGGACGTTGCTGGCAACGTCTCTCTGACCAGGACCCAATGTGCGGTAAAGCTAGTGAAATCTGGGTCTCTACGACTCTTTCTCACTCTCGTCGGAAATCCCAATCTTCGAAAGCCGGTATCTCAATGCATTCCGCGATAGCCCGAGTAACCGCGCCGCCTGGCTCTTGTTCCCATTCGCGCGCCGCAGAGCTTCTTTCACCATCTCATCTTCCCATTGCTCAAGGGTCATGCCCGCAGGAAGGAATCCGCTGTCTGCATTCGCCGTCTTGGAGGCACGCACATCCAGATGAATGTCTGCCGCCTCGATCATTGGTCCTTTGGAGAGCGCACATGCTCGTTCAATTACGTTCTGCAACTCGCGTACATTGCCGGGCCAGTGATAGCCGGCCAGAGTCTGCATAGCCTCGGGCGTGATTCCCTCGATCGCCTTCCCGGAATCGCCGGCAAATCGCGAGACAAATAAATTCACCAGATCCGGAATATCTTCCTTGCGCTCGCGTAACGGTGCGATATCGATCGGAACGACGTTGAGCCGATAGTAAAGATCCTCGCGGAACGTGCCTTGCTCCAGGGCTTCGCGCAAATCCCGATTGGTCGCGGCAACCAGGCGCACATCCACCTTTACCGTTTTCGTACCGCCCAATCGTTCGAATTCGCGTTCTTGCAGCACCCGCAGTAGCTTTACCTGGGTGACGGGCGGAACATCCCCGATTTCATCCAGGAATAGCGTTCCCTTATCGGCGAGTTCGAACTTTCCCGGCTTGCTCGCCACCGCTCCCGTGAACGCGCCTCTTTCGAAGCCGAACAACTCGCTTTCCAACAGATTCTCGGGAATAGCCGTGCTGTTGATCTTCAGAAACGGTCCTGTGGCACGGCGCGATTTCTCATGGATGGCTCGCGCGATCAGATCCTTCCCCACGCCGCTCTCTCCGCCTAGCAGGACCGTTGCGTTCGTAGGAGCCACGCGCTCCACAGTCGACAGCACTTCCTGCATCTTCGGACTGCGCGCCACCACGTTCGGATGTGAATATCGCTTTCCCAACGCCTCCCGCAATGACCGGTTCTCTTCACGCAAGTTGCGGACATCGAGTTCTTTGCGGATGACCAGCCGCATCTCTGCCAGAGAGAACGGCTTCAGGACGTAGTCGCTCGCTCCCGCCTTCATGGCGTCTACCGCAGTTTCCACACTGCCGAACGCAGTCATTACAACCACGGGCAGAGCCGCATTCTGTCGCTTGATGATCTCCAGGAATTCCTGGCCATTCATTCCCGGCAGCTTCAGATCGGTCACCACAAGATCCACCGAATTGTCGCGAAGGAGTTTCAGCCCCGTTTCAGCATCTTCCGCCGACAGCGTGGTGAACCCGTCTTCGCCAAGGTTCAATTCGAGCAGACGCCGCATCTTCGCTTCGTCCTCGACGATCAGGATGACTGGCATTTCGCGCTCGCCTTCCTCAGTCCTACGAGATCACCAGATGAACATGATTCGCTGCGGCGGTCTGCTCAGTCGCAGCCGGAAAGAACATCACAAAACACGCGCCACCGGTTTCACGTGCCGGACTCTCCACCCGGATCGATCCATGATGACCATCCACAATTTTCGACACAATTGACAAACCCAGTCCCACGCCGTTCTTCTTCGTTGTAACAAATGGATTGAACATCTGCTCTCGGAGATCGGGAGAGATACCCGGCCCACTGTCGGCGATCCTCACTTCCACGCCACCCCTCGGGCCGCCGTTCGGCCCGTTTTGTCGCGAGTTCTCGATTTGCACGCGTAGCACGCCGCCGGTCGTGCTCATGGCATCGTAGGCGTTCTGAATGAGGTTGACGAACGCCTGCTCCACAAGCCCCTCGTCTAGAGCAACCTGCGGCAGATTCTCCTGATATTTTTTCTCAACCTGCACGGGCGCGCCTTTCCAGAATTGGGCAACATCATTCAACGCGCGGTCGAGCACCGAACGAACATCGGTGGGTGCCAGGTCCGCATGCAGTGGCCGTGCGAAATCGAGAAACCGCGTCACCAACGCGCTCAGCCGGTTCGATTCGGTCAAGATGTACCCTGCAAGCTCCGCCGCCAGTTCATTCGAGCCCGCCAGCTTTTGGTTCAGCATCTCTGCCGAGCCCTTAATCACTCCCAGAGGATTGCGGATTTCATGAGCCAGCCCGGCGGAGAGTTGTCCTAGCGCGGCAAGCCGCTCGGACCTGCGCGCTTCCGCCTGGGCCTGCTCGAGTCTTCGGTTTGTCTGCGCCAGAGTCTCTGCGAGTTCCTGGTATCGCTGCGTTTGACGCCGGTTCTCCACCACGAACCGATTCATCACCATCGCCGCGAGAAAGAAGAAGAGAACTCGAATGGCGAGCAGCGCATAGTTCTCCTCGGTGATGTCATAGTCCTGCAGCGCCGGATAAAGGTAGGAGCAGTAGAAGGCCGATGCGAGCGCAGTCCAGAGCATCGTGACCAGCGGTCCAAAATATTCCGCGGCCGTCATCACTGGCAAGAAGTAGATTGGCCAATAGCTGCTGTTGATACTGATCTCGCCGGTATGGTCAACCAACAACGTCGCAAGACCGATCTTCAACAGGACAACATACGCCGGCCCACGGCGAGGCAGCCGGCCAATGAACCAACCTTCCGATATCTGAAGAACGCCGAACGCCAACAGAATGGCTTGTTTGTGAATTTCTTTTACCGGTGGCACAAGCGCCAATCCGGCCAGGAAAATCAGCCACAGGAAATCCATCCAGTTAATGTTCGAGCGTTTTTCTTCCGTCATCGATCCGCCAATCGGCAGCAAAAAGCCACGCCGGGAGCGGACGCGCCGCTCCCGGCGTGGCTTTCAATTCTCAGTCCGCAGGATCATCTCATGCGAACCCTATCACACTCCAAGGGACGACCGTCAAACCCTACTTCTTCTTGTCATCGCGCTGCGGTACAGGCCGTGACGGCTCCGGGGCAGGGCGTGATTGCTGCGGTCTGGGCTCCGACGTCCGCGACTGCGGAGGAGGCGAAGCCGGCCGTTGCTCATGCCACTGGTTGAACTTCTGCTCTTGCTGGCGTTCCTGCTGCGGCGTGCGGTCCTGCACCGGAGGCGCCGGCCTTACCAGTGGATGGCTATCCGGCGCAGTCTGCCTCGTCGACTCTCGGAAATCGCGGTTGGTCTGCTGCATGCGATTATCCGGAGGTTGAACATTCCGGTTTTCGGGCTGTGTATTTCGGAACTCCGGCTGCGCGTTCCTCATCTCCGGCTGCGCATTCCTCATTTCGGGGTTAGTATTCCGGTTCTCAGGCTGCGCACTGCCCTGCTGTTCATACGTGCGCGGCTGCGTGTTTGGCATCGTTCGCACCTGAGGGTTCCCGTTATTCGGTGCATTGAATGGACGGAATCCGTCCTGTGAGGGCTGCTGCGCACGTCCGCTCTGGTTCACCGGCGGTTGTACTCGTCCCTCCTGGTTCACAGGCGCGGGCCGCGCAGGACCGACTGGACGAACCAGTGACTGCTCGTTCAGCCGCCCACCAAACTGCGCCTGCCGGCGATCAATGGATGTTTGAGGCGGAGGCGGCGTTCTCACTGCCACCACCGGGCGACTGACGACTGCCGGCGGAGGCCGTCGCGAAACCGGCCGCCCTGCTCCAATCACACTCGATCGTACCGGCTCGGCCATTACGGCTCGTGTAACCGGGGCTGAAACCACTTCCCGCTGATCCACCCGCATCAGGTTCTGGTGAACAGGCCGGGCATTCACGAAGGCATCGTGCGAGACCACCGTGACGCCATTGTTCACGCGCTGATTCACATACGTGATGTTGTTGATGGTCGTGTTCCGATTTACGATGACAGTGTTGTACACGTTCGTCACCTTCGTGACATTCACCGTCGTATTCGTGATGTTCACCTGGTTCACGTACGTGCGGCTCACACGGTATCCCGGCACATAAACTTCTCCCGGAGCCAGGGGGAACCATCCCACGCCCACTCCCGCGGAGAAGTGAAACCCTGGTCCGCCGCCGACGAATGCCACCAGCGCAGGAGCCCACACCGGACGTACAACCACCGGACCCGGCACCCAGAACCATCCATTGCTTACATAGGCCCAACGTCCATAGTGAAAGGGAGCAAATCCCCAAGGCTCGTCTTCAACCCAAGTCCAGCCCCAGGGCCCAACATAGGCCCAATGGCCGTAACGGTATGGAGCCCACCCGACTACTACGGCCCTTGGACGCCAGCACGGGCCATAGCCCGCGACGTAAGTCCAGTCGCCATATTGATCGAGGTCTTCGTAGCCCGTCATCTCGCGGGAAACATAGTTCGCCGAGTCAGCTCGGTCTTCGCGTTCATCGAGCTCGAATGCCCACCTGTCAAAACCATCCTCACGCGGAAGTTGTCCGAGATCGTAGTCCAGATGCTGCTCGTCGCCTGTGAACACGGCCGATTGCTGCGCAACAACGGTATAAGTCAGCCCTCCACCGGTCACGCGTGCGCGGCCATGCCAGACTGTTGCCACAGTCTGATTTCCATCCTGGCTCACGTCCAGGCGGTACTCACCGGGTTGCCTGAGTGTGAACGCAATATTCGGAGTGTCGATCTCGTAGTTGTCGTCATCATCCAGATGGCGCACGCGTATGATGAGCGATCCTTGCGCCAGACGAATTTGCGTATTGTGGTCATCAAGATCCAGGAATGTGACGCCAGTCTTCTCGCCGAGCCGCAGCGCAGTCGATCCGATGTGAACTTCGGCGCGCGAATTGTCGTCCGCCCAAAGATCATCGCCCTCGGCCATGGGCCGGTTTGGTACAGCTGTAACCCAGTCGTCTTCGCCAGCGGGCCGGAAGGAAACAGAGCCCTTCGAGTAGTTCAGACGCCCAACGCGTCCCGGAGGATCTTGCGCCGGGCCCTGATCATCATCGTTATCCTGATCCTGAGCTCGAGCTAGCGTGGAAAACTGCAGAACCAATGTAAGACTCAGTAGCAGAACCATCCATGACCACAGCGTGCGTGTTCTCATAGGTCCCCCAAACGGCGAAATACCAGGCCGTTCGCTTCGATCTTACCCTCATGTTTCTAAACACGTAAGGGACGGTTTAGTTTCCTGCGGTACGGAAGTGCTTCCAGCGCACACGCTTACGGCCACGGTAGAGACGTCGCTCCCAACGTCTCTCCAGCCATAAGGTAACTACCAAGTAACGACGAATCAGTTGAGAAAGAGATATCCCCGCTCAAGCCGCGACATGCGCAGCAGAGTGGGGATAATAGGCCCTCGATTGAAGAAGAAACTATCCCTTCATCTTCGGTCGCGCACAGGTGTCCACGATCTTCTTGGGATCGATCGCATCTTTGTCCACCTGCTCCTCGATGATCTTCCCATCTTTGCCGATCAGGAAGTTCACGCGGCGCGGCGCCTGATATTCATCTTTGTAGATTCCGTACTCGCGGGTGATTTTGCCGCCCCAATCGCTGAGCAGCGGGAAGGTGACTCCAATTTGGTCGGCGAAGGCTTTATTGGCGAACGCGCTGTCCATACTCACACCCAGGACCTGGGTGTCAGAAGCTTCCAGGGTCTTCAAATTCGCCTGGAAGTTCTTCATCTGCTGCGTTCAACCACCGGTAAAGGCGAAGACGTAAAACGCGACAACGACATTCTTCTTGCCGCGGTAGTCGCTCAGCTTCAGATCCTTCAGATCGGTGCCATCGAAGTACTTCAGAGTGAAGTCCGGAGCCATATCCCCAACCTTGGGCATGCTCGATCCTTCTTTCTTGGCCTGGGCAAAGGCCGGCGAGGTCGTAGCAATCGTGCTCGCCAGCAACACGGCGGCCAGCAGGCCGGAAAATGCAATTTTCATGCGGAACTCCCCCCACGGGAGTCCCCGACAGAATACCTCGTCGCGCCATTTGCGGTAAACTCAGTTGTCAATTCGGTGTCAACTCGGTGTCCTGCCGCGCACCTTTCACGTTGCTCAGACCGAGCCCAACACAGTACATTTCATTCGCAGTGCTTCTGCGTTTCGCACGGGTCTTTGGCTGGGACTAGGCATGGGCATCGCCACGCTGAACGACATCTTTTTCACCGCGGTCGAACGTAATCTCGACCGCATGATGCTTTACCGTCAGGCCGGACAATGGCTGCCCATCACCTCGCGTGAATTCGGTGCCCGGGTCGCGCGTACCGCGCGAGCACTGCTTGCCATCGGCATTCGCCCCGGAGATCGTGTCGCGATCCTTAGCGAAAATCGCCCTGAATGGCCGATCTCGGACATAGCGACCCTTCTCGTCGGCGCTGTGACTGTTCCGCTTTACACGACCCTTACAGCCGAGCAAAGCGCATTCGTGTTGAACGACTCCGGCTGCCGCGCGATCTTCCTTTCTTCCGATCATCAGCTGCACAAGATCCTTTCCGTCCTGCCCCAGACGCAACTCGAAAAGCTCATCGTCATGGACGACCTGGAGTTCGCGGGCGATCTCGCGGCTTACGCAAATCAATGCGTGTGCATGAGCCGCATTAGGCTTGAAGGTCCCGAAGACCTCGACAGCGAAATCAAATTCCGCGCACGGGACGCCAGTCCCGACCAGCTAGCCACCATCGTCTACACCTCGGGGACCACCGGCACGTCGAAGGGTGCGATGCTGACGCACGGCAACATCGCCTCCAACCTCCAATGCTCTCTCCTGGGCTTCAACATGGGTCCGGGGCTGGTGAGTATCTCGTTTCTGCCGCTCTGCCACATCACCGCGCGACACGTCGATTTTGCCATGCTGTATCACGGAGTGACGCTGGCGTACTGCCCATTTATGGAGCAACTACCCCAGGCTCTGAAAGAAGTTGAGCCCCAGGTCTTCGTTGCGGTCCCCCGGGTGTACGAGAAGATTTACGCGCAGGCCGAGCAGAAGTCGAAAGGCTTCCCCACGCGCGCCATCTTCGATTGGGCGATGGAAGTTGGAAAAGAATACAAACCGGAAATTCTCGCGGGGAATACGCCAACTTCGGGCGCGTGGAAGCTGGCGAACAGAGTCGTCTTCTCCAAAATCCGCGAAGGCATGGGCGGCAAAGTCGAAACGTTCATCTCAGGCGGTGCGCCGCTGGGCCGCGAACTCGCGGAATGGTATGCCTCGGTTGGTATTCGCATTCATGAAGGCTACGGGCTGACCGAAACTTCGCCGGTGATTGCAGTCAATACTCCTCTGAACCATCGCATTGGAACCGTGGGCAAGACGCTGCCAAACATCGAAGTCCGTATCGCAGAAGATGGCGAGATCCTCGTGCGCGGTCCCTCCATCTTCAAGGGTTATTGGAACCGTCCGGAAGAGACGAAAGCAGCGTTTGAGAATGGCTGGTTCAAAACGGGTGATATCGGAAACATCGACGCAGACGGATACCTCTCCGTGACCGACCGCAAGAAAGATCTGATCAAAACCTCGGGCGGCAAGTTCATCGCGCCGCAGCCAATCGAGAATTCTTTGAAGCTGAATCCGCTCGTTGGTGTCGCGGCCATCCTCGGTGACCGCAGAAAGTTCCCTGCGGTGATCGTGTCGCCGAATTTCGCGCTGCTTGAGGAATGGGCGCGGACTAATGACATCCCTTTCTCTTCGCGGGCTGAACTGGTTGCAAATCCGAAGGTGCAGAGCCTCTATGAAGAAATCATCGAAGGCGTCAACAAGAATCTGGCGCGATTCGAGAAGCTGAAACGCGTGTTGCTCGTGCCCGATGAATTCACGGCCGCGGATGGAGCCATGACCCCAACCTTAAAACTCCGCCGCCGCGTCATCGAAGAGCGCTACCGCAAGCAGATCGATGAACTGTACGCCCACGCCGAAACTGCGACGATTTCCCAATAGGTAATTTGTTATGCTGAGCGGAGCAACAAGGACGCGATAGCGGCCTCATTCGGCAGTCGAAGCATTCCTACCTTGTTGTGACTTCATCGTTGTGACTTCATCTGCGGGACCACTCGGCAGTCAGATCCACCCAGTGTGGATTCTTCTTCACAAGCTCGAAGTGATCATGGCGTGCCCTTCTCGCAGTTGCCGAAGAAACTTCTCCTGATCCAACTGCACACCATGTATCGGAATCGCAGCCGCCAACCGAAACACCGCATCCTGCAACTCCGTTCCGTGCTGCCACTCCGCTAGCAGTCCCTGTCGATATAAATGACGCAGCTGCGTATGGCGCAGCCACACCGCCGGCACATTCGCTCCCGGAGTGCAGGCGCGCTCGGTCGCCTCGAGGCTGATGACCCCATCTTTCCCGACGTACCGCTGCGCGCGCTCCACGCACAACTCGTGCAGGTGCTTGAGATCCTCGGCATCCACAGCCGGGATCGGCGCGCCCCCTTCTGCCTTTTTAAGAAATGTCCTGAACGAGTGCAGCAGGTCAACCGTGGTATCACTCATGGCAAGAAATCCGTGTTCGAGAAAATGTATGCGAGAGAATGATACATCTCACTGGCGCACCCAGTGTGCGGAGTTGCAATTCCAGTGGCCAACGAACAGTTGTCATTCCGAGCCGCGCAGCGGCGAGGAATCTGCTGTCCTCGCCCTCACACGCCCATTTTCATTACAATGTCCCCATGTCGGACTCATTGATCATTGCCGGACGTTCCTTCCGCTCCCGCCTCATCGTTGGCACGGGCAAATACAAGTCTTTCCAGGAAACAGCGCGAGCGCTGGAAGCCAGCGGCGCTGAGATGGTGACCGTCGCCGTGCGCCGTGTCAATCTCGATCGAAGCAAGGAATCGCTTCTCGACTACATCGATCCCAAGAAATACTTCCTGCTTCCCAATACCGCAGGCTGCTACACCGCCGATGAAGCCATCCGCGCGGCGCGTCTCGGACGCGAACTCGGCCTCTCCGATTGGGTGAAGCTCGAAGTGATCGGAGATCAGGCCACGCTCTATCCCGATGTACAAGCTACGCTCGAAGCCACGCGTGTGCTGGTGAAGGAAGGCTTCACCGTCCTGCCTTACACCTCGGACGATATCGTGTTTGCGAAACGTCTCATCGACGCGGGCGCAGCGACGATCATGCCCTTGGGCGCGCCGATCGGCAGTGGTATGGGCATCCAGAACATTGCTCACATCCGCATTCTGCGGGAGATGATCAGCGGAGTGCCCTTGATTGTTGATGCCGGAGTCGGCACAGCCTCCGACGCGACCATCGCCATGGAACTTGGAGCGGATGCGGTGCTTATGAACACAGGCATCGCGAACGCGCAGGATCCTGTGCTGATGGCGGGAGCGATGAAGCACGGCGTGATTGCTGGACGCCAGGCCTATCTCTCGGGCCGCATGCCGAGGAAACTGTACGCCACGGCGAGCTCGCCGCTGGAAGGCGTTGTGCGCTAGGCACAATGGACACGACCTCACCGTCCGCTGTCTACAGAAGCCTGAAGGGCAAAGTCGTCGTCGTGACCGGAGGCGCGAGCGGAATCGGCCAAGCGATCGTCGAGGCTTTCGCCATGCAGCAGGCTCAAGTGTTGTTCCTCGACATTCAGGATCAGGCCGCTGAAGCTCTGGTCGACAAGATGCGACGCCCTGATACTCCTTCTCCTCTCTATTCCCACTGCGATCTGACCAACATCGGCGAGATTCAGCGGTGCATCGCGAATATTCTCGGCTCCTTCCCAGCCATCGATGTGCTCGTGAACAACGCCGGTAACGACAAGCGGCATAGCATCGAAGATGTGACCGCAGAATTCTGGGACTGGTGCATGCAAATCAACCTGAAGCACCAGTTTTTCCTGGCCCAGGCAGTTCTTCCCGGAATGCGCCGCGCAAAGCGCGGGTCAATCATCAACATGAGTTCCATCGGTTGGGTGATCCCTTCGACGGGAATCCCTGTCTATGTCACAGCCAAAGCTGCTGTGGTCGGCATGACGCGCGCCTTGGCACACGAGGTGGGTGGCGATGGCGTGCGCGTGAACTGCGTGATGCCAGGAGCCGTCTTTACCGAACGGCAAAAGCAACTCTGGTTCACGGATGAGTACAAAGAGGAGATACTGAAACGGCAGGCGCTCAAGATGGAGATCGAGCCCGACGAGGTCGCGAAACTCGTTCTCTTTCTTGCCTCGGACGAGAGCCGAGCGATTAGCAATCAGAGCTTCGTGATCGATGCGGGATGGATCTGATTCGCCAGCTGTTGAAGTAGGACTGATAGCGGCAGAAAAAGTGAAGGGCGGCATCGAGCCGCCCTTGTACATTTCTGAAACCAGACTCAGAGCATCTTTGCGCTATCGACGTGGATCGAATCGCCCTTCGTTGTTCCGGTCACGGCCACGTGATGTCCCACATGATCTTTCAGGGATTCAGGGTTGTCGACCATCAACACCTTCTGATCGCCATCCGTAACGACGACCATCTTGGCTCCGCTCTCGAGGCACTTCTTGGTGCAGGCCTCGGCTTTGGCGTTCGCACCCTTCGCGCCGCACTTGTCGTCACTCACCCAACCCTTTACGGTTGAGCTCTTGCCCATATCGTCGAATGCCATCGCGGAAAGCGCGCATACGAAACAGGCTGCCAGACAAACTGATAGAACCTTCTTCATGGCCGGTTGTTCTCCTTTGTGAAATTCAGGTCGCGACCCCACGCCGCAAACCGCGTGACGGAAGAGCAATTCCCCGTCGGGAAATCTGTTTGGAGCAGGGGAACTATACCACAGGNCATGCAATTCGGTTGTCAGCACGACCAGCTGTGTGCACTCGAAAGTTGCACCTGGGAGAAGGANCGTGTCTATTTCTTTGCGGAGTGATTTGCAGGAGGAGCAGGGTTGGAAGCAGCAGGTGGAACATAAACGTATTCTCCGGGCTTGGCGTAACCCATCTGCTCACGCGCTTCCTTTTCAACTGCGGTCTCCTCTGTCTTCAATCCCTGAATTTGGCGCTTGTAGCGGTCATTGTCCTGCTGTACGCGGTCAATCCGCTGGCGCAAATCTTGCAGTTCGGCACGCTTCTTCTTGTAAATAACCATCCCATTCACGCCAAACATAACATGCAGAAACAGAAGCGTTGCCGCGACCACGACGGCAATCGTCGCTATCCTGCGACGTAGTACGTACATGTGGGCGGCGAGCGGTCGAACGCGCTCGATGCAGGACGCAGCCAGAGCTTCGGCCTGCGGCGCACGATCCATCACTGCACGAAAATCGGGTCGAGGAATCCGCGAAATTCTGGAAATCAACACTGATCCTTTACTCGAAAATCCATTGCTTCGCCGCCGCACTCAGCGTCTCGAGTCCACTCTCACTGCGAGCCTCGGTATAGACACGAACCACAGGTTCAGTCCCCGACAAGCGGTAGCAGACCCACGATCCGTCGCTCAACACCAGCTTGAGTCCGTCGGTCCTTACTGCTTCGGTAACCGGCTGGCCACAGAAGCTATGCGGATCGGACTTCAACTTCTCAGTGAACTTCTTCTTGACCTCGTCGGTCAATCGGAAGTTCTGCCGAAGAGGAAAGAAGGAACCAACCTGGTTACTGATCATCTTCAACTGCTCGCCGAGAGACTTCCCTCGCTTCGCAACGGCCTCGCAGCAAAGCAGACCGGCAAGGAGCCCGTCTTTCTCGGGAACATGATGGCGAATCGAAAGTCCTGCGCTTTCTTCTCCGCCGATGGCGATCTTGTCCTGCATGATCAGCTCGCCGATGTATTTGAAACCCACGGGAGTCTCGTACAAGGGAACGCCGTGTGCCTTTGCCAGCGCATTGATCAGGTTGGTAGTGGCAACCGACTTCGCAACGCCGTTCTTCCATCCCCGGGTCTCGACAAGATAGTCGAATAATAGTGCGATCACGTAGTTCGGCTGCAGGAAGGTTCCATCGCCGTCAACAATTCCAAAGCGGTCGGCATCGCCATCGGTCGCGATCCCAATCTGCGCGCCGGTTTCTCTCATCTTTTGTCGCAGCGTTTCGAGCAGATGGTCGTCGGGTTCTGGAGCGTGTCCGCCGAACAGCACGTCGCGGTAGTCATGCACCGTTGCGACTTGTACTCCGCCACTGCGCAGCAGTTCATCGGAGTATCCTCGAGCGGCTCCCCACATGGGATCGAAGACTACCTTCAGCCCAGCTTTCTTGATTGCGGCTAAATCGACGATCTCGCCCAGGCGCTTGAGATACGCGGGCTTCGGGTCCAGAGTTTCTGATTTCACAGAACTGTTGCCAGCAACCTGTGAGGACGGAGCGTTGTCGGCCGCGACAATCTCAGCTTCGATCTTCTTTGTTACTTCGGGCAAAGCTGGACAGCCATCGGGTGTGGAGAACTTGATGCCGTTGTACTCGGGAGGATTGTGGGAAGCGGTGAAGTTGATGACACCATCGGATTTGCTGCTCACGACCGCATAGGCGAATGCGGGAGTCGGCGCAGGCTCTGGGGAAACCAGAGGCATGATTCCGTGCGCAGCGAGAATCTCGGCGGCGATGGAGCAAAAAGTATCGCCGAGGAACCGCGGATCGCGTCCCACGATCACGCGCGCTCCCCGGGCCTTCTGTGAGCTGACATAGCGGGCAATGCCTGTGACCGCGCGGCGAACGTTCGCGTACGTGAACTCCTCGGCCATCACTGCTCGCCAGCCAGATGTTCCGAACTTGATTTGCGTTAGCATAGTTCTCTGCTCCATCGCTCGATGCTTTCTCAACCGGTGAAAAGCTGAGAGCTGAAGGCTGATTTTATATGACCGATAAGCGAATCGTCCTCTCGACTGCGGGGTCCGAAGATGAGGCTCGTAAAATTGCTAGCCATCTGCTGGAACAGAAACTGGCTGCGTGCGTGAATATCGTGCCGCAGATCGAATCCGTTTACCGGTGGCAAGGAAAGATGGAATCGAGCCGCGAATGGTTGCTGTTGATCAAAACTACGGCGGAGCGATTTCCTGCTGTTCGCGATGCCATCCGAGAACTGCACTCGTACGATCTTCCCGAGTGCATCGCAGTTGATATCGTGGACGGCAGTCCCGCATACCTGCAGTGGATTGCCGACTCGGTGAAGTAGCGGCTCAAGCTGCGCGTCCACGCAGATTCAGTCGCCAATAGTCCAGCGTGTAAGGCGGATCATCTTCCGCCGCCTGTTCCGTGAGCGCAGCGATGAACTCCGCTTTTCCTTCCTCCGTCGGAATCAGCTCAAGATGACGATGCAGGATGATGTTGCGCACGAACTCCGCGAACTGTGATGCGTCGCTCAGAGTTGTCGGAGTAGGTTCAACGGAGGTCTCAACGTCCTGGAAACCGGCGTGACGCAGGGTTTCGGCTGCACCTTCGGCGTCCTCAAACAGCCATGGCTCACGAAAACCCTGGAGGTGCGGCGCAAACTTTGGGCTCGCCGCAAGCGTGTTGGCGCGATCGCGAAGACGCTTCACATTCGGACCACCTCCGCACTGAGCTTCCAGCCAACCTCCGGGATGCAGGAGGTCATGCAAGTTGCGGAACAGTCGGTCATGATCGCGAACCCAGTGAAACGCGGCAGTGCTGACGACAACGTCGAATCCACGCTTGAATGGCAAGTGCAGGAAATCGCAGGTGACCAGACTCAATCTCCTGCCGAAGTCGTTCGTGAGATGCTCTCGCGCGGAGTTGAGCATGTTCTGCGAAAGATCGATTGCGATGACTCGACCGCGTGGAAGGGCGTCCAGCAGTTCGGCGGTGAGTCGTCCGGTTCCGCAACCTGCATCGAGAACGACTTCCTCACCGCTAAGCTCGAGGCGAGCGAGAACCTTCTTGCCCCAACTGACCTGCGGTCCGGAAAGGCGATGGTAAACGGCGGCGTTCCACTCACGCGGAGTTGCTTTCTGGTCACTCACGAAATTCAAAATCTTGGCGACGGATAAACACGGATCTTCACGGATAGAGCTGATTCTTTTCAAACTGCCTATCTGTTCGATCCGTGGCTAAATTGCGCTCAGGGCCTGATCCAAGTCTTCAAGAATGTCATCGACATCTTCGATCCCAACCGAAATTCGCACGAGACCGTCGGTGATGCCGATTGCCTTTCTTCCCTTCTCGCCCAACGCGGCGTGCGTCATGGTTGCTGGGTGCGAGATCAGCGTCTCGACGCCTCCGAGCGATTCGCCGAGCGAGCAGAGGCGGACTCTCTTCAGCATCTTGTTCGCGTTCTTGAGCGATCCGGTTTCGAAGGTGATCATCGATCCGAATCCGCTCATCTGGCGGCGCGCAAGCGCGTGCTGCGGATGGTCGGGCAATCCCGGGTAGAAGACTCTCTTCACTTTTTTGTGCTTCGAGAGGAAATCGGCGACGAGGCGTCCGCTGCGGTCGTGAATCTCCATGCGTGCGGCCAGCGTCTTCACACCGCGCAGAATCAGCCAGCACTCAAATGGCGACAGAATAGCTCCCGCAGCTTTTTGCAGGAACGCCAACTGATCTGCATGCTCCTGATGCGCGCAGACGACAACGCCTCCGAGTCCGTCGCTGTGTCCATTCAAGAACTTCGTCGTCGAATGCACAACCATATCCGCGCCGAGCGACAGCGGTTGCTGAAAGTACGGAGACATGAACGTGTTGTCCACGACTAGCCAGACTTTCTTCCGCCGGCAGATCGCGCTGATCGCAGCCAAGTCGCTCAAGCGCATCAGCGGGTTCGTCGGCGTCTCGACGTAAACCATTCGTGTGTTCTTCCGAATCTCCTTCTCGACGTTCTCCGCTTCGGACGTATCGACGTACGAGAACTCCAGACCGAAGTTGGACAGCACTTGGTTGAACAGGCGCGGCGTTCCTCCATAGAGGTCGTTGCCGCAGACGACGTGATCGCCAGATTTCAACATGCTGGCGATGGCGTTGATCGCTGCCATTCCGCTGGCGAATACGCGCGCGGCAGTTCCTACTTCCAGCGACGCTAAGTTCTCTTCAAGACGCGCGCGCGTGGGATTCGACACTCGCGAGTATTCGTAGCCTTTGTGCTCACCGATTCCCTGTTGCACATAGGTGGAGGTTGGATAGATCGGAACCGTCACGGCTCCGGTGAGCGGGTCCGGTTCTTGTCCGTCGTGGATGGCGCGAGTCGCAAAGCCGAAATTCTTTATCTTGGTTTTGGGCAAGTTTGCGGTATCCCCCTCCCCCTCGATTTAGCGAAATAACTTTTCGGTTCATCCAAGTAATGGCATTCCGGCGCTACATTCCGCCTTCGAAAATCTTCTTCGACAGGTAACGTTCGGCGGAATCCGGGATGATCGTCACTACCCGTTTTCCTGTTCCCAAGCGCTTCGCGATCTGCAACGAGGCAAAGACCGCAGCCCCTCCGCTTGACCCTGCCAGTACTCCTTCCTTGGCCGCCAGGGCGGTTACGGTGGCGAAGGCGTCATGGTCCTTCACCATCAGGATCTCATCGCAGACAGACCGGTCGAAGGTCTTCGGTATAAAACTTGCGCCGATGCCTTCGACCTTGTGCGGTCCGGGCGGGCCGCCGCCGAGTACAGATCCTTGCGTCTCGACTGCGATCCCCAGGGCGCGGGGCAATTTCTCTTTTACAAATCGCGCGACACCTGAGAACGTACCGGAGGTTCCGCATCCGAGAACGACCGCGTCGATGCGGCCATCCATTTGCTCGAAAATTTCGTGGGCTGTCGTTTCGTAGTGGTAGTCGGGGTTGGCAAGGTTTTCGAATTGTCCGGCCATGAACGCCTTCGGATCGCTGGCGACCAGGTCTTTGGCGCGCTTGATGGCTCCGGCCATGCCTTCAGAGTCGGGGGTTCGGGAGACCTCGGCACCGAGCGCGCGCATGATCTTCACCTTCTCCTCTGAGAACCTTTCGGGTACAAACAGCTTCACTTTGTAGCCGCGGTTCACGCCGATGAGAGCCAAGCCGATGCCCGTATTCCCCGCGGTCGCTTCGACGATGATTCCTCCGGGTTGCAACTTCCCTTCGCGTTCGGCGCACTGGATGATCCCGATCGCGGCGCGGTCTTTGAGGCTGCCGCCAGGATTTAGGTATTCGAGCTTGGCGAAGACGTCAGCCGAACCCTGGGAAACTAAGCGCTTCAGTTGCAACATGGGAGTCTGGCCGACCAATTGAGTGATGTCGTCGGCTACGCGCAGGTGGGACATTTCGGATGTTTTCGAGGTCACGTTACAGGGTACGCAGCGGGAGTGGAAACCGTCAATTCGGTATGGCCCCTAAACCGAAATGCGCTAACCACCAAGGACACGAAGGTTCACTAAGGAAAAGCCGGGGTTTGGTTCGAAACTCTGGAGCTTAGACTTTCTTGCATGAGTACGTCCCAACTCATAAGTTTCCTTCGTGAACCTTCGTGTCCTTGGTGGTTAGCGCTTATAATTGGCCGCCCATTTTGCATTACAGAAAGGACTTGCATGCGACGTTGCGCCGCAGTGCTGCTGGTGCTGTCCCTTATATTTCCCTCGACGTTCTTAGGAGCAGATGATGCTTTTCTCCCGGGGTATTCCCCGCGAGCCAGCCGGAGCGAGCGTGACTGGGAGACCAAGTTCCGCGCCATCCCGGATCCCGCGAACCTGCGGGAATACATGCGGCGAATGAGCGCCCATCCGCATCATGTCGGTTCGCCCTACGACAAAGACAACGCCGATTGGATTCTGGCGCGCTTCAAAGAGTGGGGATTCGATGCGCAGATTGAGACTTTCAATGTGCTGTTCCCTACCCCGAAGGTCCGACTCCTGGAGATGATCGAGCCGACGAAGTACACGGCAAAGTTGGAAGAGCCTGCCATCGCCATCGATCCGACGTCGAACCAGAAATCCGAGCAACTCCCAACCTACAATGCGTACTCGCCTGACGGCGACGTAACTGCTCCGCTGATCTTCGTGAACTATGGGTTGCAGGAAGATTACGAAAAACTCGATCGTTTGGGGGTTTCAGCCAAGGGCGCCATCGTGATTGCGAAATATGGCCACTCGTGGCGGGGCGTGAAAGCCAAGATAGCGGCCGAGCACGGGGCAATCGGATGCCTGATCTACTCCGATCCGCAGGACGATGGATACGCGCGCGATGACGTCTTCCCGCAAGGTCCCATGCGCAATCCGAATGGGGTGCAGCGTGGCAGCGTCATGGATTTCGCTTCGGCGAGCCCAGGCGATCCGTTAACTCCCGGCATCGGCGCGACCGCCGATGCGAAGCGTCTGCCGATCAAGGATGCAAAGAGCATCGCGAAAATTCCAGTGCTGCCGATTTCTTATGGAGATGCGCAACCTCTGCTTGCGGCGTTGAAGGGGCCAATGGCACCAGACGGCTGGCGCGGGAATCTGCCGATTTCGTATCACGTGGGGCCGGGGCCAGCAAAAGTCCATTTGAAGCTCGAGTTCAACTGGGATCTAAAGCCGGTGAACGATGTCATCGCCAAGATCCCCGGGAACGTTGCGCCGGAGGAATGGATCATTCGCGGAAATCACCATGACGCATGGGTCAATGGAGCCGAGGATCCTGTGTCGGGGCAGGCTCCGTTGCTGGAAGAAGCGCGCGCGCTCGGGATGCTGCTCAAGCAAGGCTGGAAGCCGCGGCGAACCATCATCTACGCGGCTTGGGATGGCGAAGAGCCGATGCTGCTTGGGTCCACGGAGTGGGTTGAGGCGCACGCCGACGAACTTCGCCAGCACGCGGCCGTTTACATCAACTCAGACGGAAATGACCGCGGGCTTCTCGATATGGGCGGATCACATAGCCTGGAGCATTTCATTAATGGGGTCGCGCATGAGATCGAGGATCCTGAAACCAAGTTGAGCGTATGGCAACGCGACCATCTCTCGCAAATCGCACAGGCTACGGCCGAGGATCGCAAAGAGGTGCGGGAACGCCCTGATATCCGCATCAGCGCGCTCGGTTCGGGAACGGACTTCACGGGATTCCTCGACCATCTCGGGATCGCGACTCTCGATCTGGGATACAGCGGCGAAGACGAGCAGGGGATCTATCACTCGATTTACGACGATTTTTACTGGTACACGCATTTCTCCGATACTGATTTTGTGTACGGCCGCGCGCTCTCCCAGACCATCGGAAGTACGGTGATGCGGCTCGCAGATGCCGAGGTGTTGCCCTTCGAGTTCACGAATCTTGCAGACACGGTTGAGAAGTACAGGAAAGATCTCGAGAAGCTGCTGAAGGACAGACAGGACGAGATCCGCGAGAGAAATCAGCAGTTGGACGAAGGTGTATTCAAGGCGACATACGATCCACGGCGCCCGACCGTCGCGCCGCCGAGGGAGATGATGCCTCCTCACCTGAATTTTGCGCCTATGCAGAATGCATCCGAAGCGCTGGCCCGCAGCGCGGAGAGGTATCACAAAGCATTTGCGGCGAAAGAGGCGACGTTAGATCAACAGCAGGAGGAATCTCTCCGCGAGTTAAATGCCAAGCTGATGCAGAGCGAACGAACCTTGACCAGCGAAGATGGGCTTCCGGGGCGAAGCTGGTACAAGCATCTGCTGTACGCGCCCGGAGTGTATAGCGGGTATGGCGTGAAAACCGTTCCCGGCGTGCGAGAGGGCATTGAGCAGAAACGGTATGCCGAGGCGGAGCAGGAGATCGCGCGCGTGGCCAAGGTGCTGGAGAACGAAGCTGCGCTGATAGATGCTGCGGCGGACATACTGGAGAAGACGGGCTCGGGCCACTGAAGTCGAGCTGCGCTCAACGGACAGCCGGCGCGGCCGTCCGCACATGAGTCGTTGCAGGCACTTGTCCCTACGGACTGTTAAAGCTATTTTGTGCCCCCGGCTGCGGCTTGAACCCCGGCATAGTAGCCGGTTTTGGTGCGGACCACCAGCTTGGCGTGGCCCTTGGCCTTCGCTTCCACCCGGATCTGGCGGAAGCCACCTACGTTCTTGGGATTGGTGGGCTTGTAGCCGATGGCGTACTGGTTGCGAATGTCATTGGCAATCGTACGGCTGATGGCATCGACTTCATCGAGCGTCTTCGGGAAGAACGCAATTCCCCCGGTGCGCTGGGCGATGATCTCGAGCGCGCGCTTGGCCCGCTTCGGGTGCTCCTCATCGCCGAGGATCGCGATGGCATAAACTTGCGGCCCATTCTCCTGTTGGAGCTGCTTTACTGCCTGCTCCAGGGTTTCGCTGCTGGCGTTGTCTTCGCCGTCAGTCACGACGAAGATGACTTTCTTTTCCAACCGCGCATTTTGCTGTAGATGCCCAGCGGAAGCCACGACGGCGTCGTATAGCGCAGTGCCTCCGCGGGCATCGATCTTCTCGAGCGCTTCTTTCAGCTTCAGAAGGTTGTTGGTGAAGTCCTGGTCGAGGTACTGCTCGTCGTTGAAGTTGACGACGAAGACCTCGTCCTTCGGATTGCTGGAGCGTACAAGGTTCAGTGCTGCCTGATTAACCTTGTTGCGCTTCTCGCGCATGGAGCCGGAATTGTCGATGACAATGCCCATTGCGACTGGGATATCGACATGGTGGAAGGAAATGATCTGTTGGGGCTTGCCGTCCTCGATGACCGTGAATGCAGTGCGGTCAAGATCGGTGATGAACCGCTGCTTGTCGTCAAGCACCGTGGCGTGGAGCATGACTTCGTCCACGTCTTTCTTGAAGACAAAGACACCCTGATCATTGAGCTTTTGGTCATCTTGGGCGCGGCTATCCTGCGGTTGCGAAGGCGCAGGAGGAGGGGCCGAAGCGGGCGCAGATGGAGGGTTCTGGGTCTGCGGGGACTGGCCCTGAGCCTGTGGTGAGGACTGCGACCACGCACAAACGGACAGCGCAATAGCCCAGACCGCGAGTGTGAGGAGTGCTAAAAGTTTCGCGGCCCTATTCGGCAGGGGCGTAATATCCCGTCCTGGCATACACCTTTAGAGGAGGCAGTCCTTTCGGCGGCAACAGCTTCACTTTTATCTTACGCCATTTGCCGTCGCGTACTACTTTACTCGGACGGTATCCGAGAACATATTGGTTGCGGAGTTCAACGCCGATTTTTGTGGCGACATCGCCGAGGTCGTTGGGGTTGTCGATGGTGAACGCCCGTCCGCCAGTAAGTTCGGTGATCTCGCTGAGTAGTTGCGGGCCGAGCCGCTCTTCCGGCGCGGATGCGTAGTGATCGTAGATGCCGATGGCATAAACCATCACATCGGCTTCTTTGACCAGCGATTTGATCTCGTGTTCAGTGTAGCGGCTGTGATTGTCGCCCCCGTCGGAGATGATCAGCAAGGCTTTCTTCGCGTACTTGGCCTGGCGCATTTTGCTGACCCCCATGTAGATGGCATCCAGCAGTGCGGTGCGGTGTCGCGGAATCGCGAAGACCAGGCGGTTCTGAATGTCGTCAACCGAAGTGGTGAAATCCGTGATCTCCTCCGGTTCGTCGGAGAAGGTGACCATAAAGAATTCGTCCTGCGGATTCGCCGTCTTGAAGAACTCGATGACGGCGTCCTTGGCGCGATCCATCTTGCTGCTCATACTTCCGCTGGAATCGAAGATCACGCCCAGGGAAACCGGAGCGTCTTCACTGGAGAAGCTTCGGATCTGCTGCGCGGAATTCCCTTCGTAGAGCTGGAAATTGTCTTTCTCGAGCCCGGTCACGAGACGGTTCAGGGGGTCGGTGATCGTAACCGGAACGAGCACGAGGTCAACATCGACCTTCAGCGCCCGCACATGAGCGGACATTCCGTCCGTCGTTTTGCCGACCAGGTCCGCTTTTGGCGCATCCTTCGGCTTGTCCACTTCAGGCGTTCGGACGTGAATGTCATTGACGTCCGTCTGAGCTGAGGCCGGAAGCGCCACCGAGATGGCTAGCACCGCCAGGATGAGCCACTGTTGGAGATGCAACATGTGACGGAGAATTCCAGGAATTTTTCGCAGGGAGACTGGGATCGGATCCAGAAGAAGAGCCGAATGGACGTTCCGAACTAGAGCCTCAGGACCGGATGACCGACCTTCGAGGAGGTGGGCCATAAATACCTCGATGACGCGGATGTTAGCACAGCTATGGGTGTGTGAAGCAGGGTTTTTGTCAAATCTCGGAGACAAGCCTGTAAATTCTCACAGTTGACTTTGTTTCTCAAAACGCCCGCTGGACGCGGCATCCGGCGGGGGAGCCTAACTTGTTACAATCAAAGGTTTGCTATGGCCGACATACGTGCGTTACCCGCTCTTCGTTACAACCTGCAGCGCGTTTCGGCGTCGCAGGTCGTCACCCAACCGTACGATAAGATCACTCCTGCCATGCAGGAAAGGTACTACGAGGCCAGTCCGTACAACCTGGTCAGAATCATCCTCGGCCGCCGTGAATCGGGCGACAATACCGTGGACAACGTATACACGCGAGCGGCCGCATATGGCCGAAAGTGGCGCGCAGAAGGCGTTCTGCAGCAGGATTCCGCGCCATCAATCTACACCTATACGCAAGCATTTACCGATCCATCGGGAAAGCGGTTTGAACGGCGGGGATTCATCGCGCTCGGCCGCCTCGAGGATTACGCCGAAAAAGTCGTGTACCGGCACGAGCAGACCCTTTCCAAACCGAAGGCCGACCGTCTAGAGCTGCTCCGGGCGACGCGGGTTTACTACGAACAGTTGTTTCTGTTGTATGAGGACTCAGGCGAGATCGATGCGCTGCTCAGACACGAGACCGCGCCAACGATTGAGGTGAATGACGAGTACGGCGTTGCGCACCGCGTGTGGCAGGTGTCGGATCCAGCCGTTATTGCTTCGGTTCGAGAGCACATGAGAGACAAGAAGCTGGTCATAGCCGACGGGCATCACCGTTATGAAACCGCGCTGAACTTCCGCAACGAATGCCGCACGGCTGCGGGCAAGGTGGACCGCGAGGCCCCGTACGAATTCGTAATGATGACTTTCGTCAATATGAATGACCCGGGCCTGCTGGTCCTGCCGACGCATCGGGTGGTTCATTCGTTGAAAGCCTTTGACGTCGAGCAATTTGAAAAGGCGAGCCGCGAGCTCTTCGAAGTGGAGGAAGTGGATGCAGGCCTGGAAGCTACTAAGGCTTCGAGGCTACTCAAAGAGCGCGGGCGCTCAACGACTGCCCTGCTGGCTTTTGCCGCAAGCCGGGCTCTGCTGTTGCATTCTCCGAGAGCCGCAGGATCGAAACTCCTGGCGAGTCTCTCGTCGCGCCAACAGTCGCTTGACGTCGTGCAGTTGCACAAGGTCCTGCTGGAAGGAGTGCTGAAGCTCTCCGAGGAATCTATTCGGAATCAGGAGAATCTGTCCTACGTCCGGGATGCGTCAGAGGCCCTCGCCCAGGTTCGCAAGGGAGAAGCAAACGTGACATTCCTGATGAACCCATGTCCTGTCCATCAGGTGCGGGACGTGGCGTTTGCAGGGGAAGTCATGCCACAGAAGTCCACGGACTTTTACCCGAAGCTACTGAGCGGACTCACCGCCTATGCGCTGGACTAGCCGCGCCGGACGAGGAGCAAGCCTGCAAACATCCGATTCCATGTTGGTTCGGGGGCGGGCGGTGCTGGTTGTGCTCGTGGTCAGCTGTCTGGCTGCTCTTCTATCCGCTGCGCCCGCGGAAAAACATCTCTCCGTATACTCGGTCGCGGCGAACTACTCCCTTCCCCTGGTGCAGCGCGAGGGCCGTGACTATCTCGGCTTACTGGAGTTGCTCGAACCATTGGGGAAGGTCAGCGCCAAAGCGGAACCCACGCGCTGGCGGTTGCGATACAACAATGTCGAAGCAATTTTTCAGGTTGGAAAGTCACGGGCGCAGGTCCAGGGACGCGACGCCGACCTCGGCAGTAAATTCCTCCTCGAGAACAAACGCGGCCTGGTTCCGGTCGGATGCCTTGCCTCGCTTCTGCCGCGCATCTTAGGCGGACCCGTCACGTTGCACGAGATCTCGGATCGCCTTTTCATCGGGAGCGTGGCCACGCACTTCACGGCATCGCTGGCGGCCGGCGACACTCCAAGATTGGTTCTGCATTTCTCTACGCCGGTAAACCCTAGCCTCGCCGCCGAGTCGGGTACTTTGCGACTGACGTTCGCGCGCGAGCCGATCGTGTCCCCTGCATCGCCGACGCTGACATTCGGGAACAAGGTCATCCCTTCAGCCTCGTATACCGAGAGTAATGGTTCGGCGATCCTGACCGTGAATGCGACGGTACCGGTCATGGCCACATTCTCGAGCGATGGACGGACGATCACCGTGGCTCCAACGGCTGCAACTGCTGCGCAGACTTCGCCTGCAGCAGCGACGCCCACAGCGCAGAGTCCTGCTGCACCGGCGACGCAGGCGCCCACACCAGCGCCTGCAGTTGCAGTACCGGCTGCGCGCCGATACTTCGCGGTCGTGGATGCCAGCCACGGGGGCGACGATCACGGGGAGGCGCTAAGTGCGACTCTACTTGAGAAAGATGTGACCGTAGCCATTGCACGCAGCTTGCGCCAGGAACTCGAAACCCGCGGAGTCACGACGCTGGTGTTGCGCGATTCGGATGCGAATCTGCCGGTGGACCAGCGCGCCATCTTCACCAACGCCGACCATGCAGCCATCTACATCGCCTTGCACGCCACCTCGACCGGGCGCGGCGTGCGCGTTTACACGGCACTGCTTCCCTTCGGCGGAGACGACCGAGGCCCGTTCAAGTCATGGACCACGGCCCAGCACGCGTCCATTGCCGTGAGCCAGAGCGCGGCGAATCTGGTTGCCGGTGAATTGCAGAAGCGCCAACTTTCCGTCCGGGCGCTGTCGGCTCCGGTACGGCCGCTGAACAACATCACCGGACCCGCCATTGCAATCGAGATTGCGCCGCAGGGCTCGGATGTCTCGCAGCTCACGGCACCCGACTACCAGCAGCTGATCACAAGCGCGGTGGCAACGGCGATCGCCGGCGCGCGTGATCAACTGGGAGGAGCGCAGGCCCAATGATTGGACGCCAGCTTGCCATCGGAACGGCGGTGCTGATCGTCGCAGCGCTCATTCTCGGAGCATACACCTGGCGCATGCGCAAGGTAGTTACGACGACTCCCGAACAAGCAACGGACTCGCGTCCGCTCGCGCCGCCAGTCTCGGGTCCGACAGAGCGAGTCGCGCTGTTCGTCGCTCACGACGAGGATGGCACCTTACGCGCCGAGTCGGCCGTGATCCCTATGCCATCGGGGCGCCAGCAGCGCGCCGAAGAACTGTTGCGAGCTTTGCTCTCGGTCTATCTCGATAAGAATTCTCCGCACGTGATTGGATCGGGCTCGGAAGTCCGCAGCGTATTCCTGGTCGATCCCGGAGTCGCAGTAGTTGATCTGAACTCCGCCTTCGCCGATACGCATCGCTCGGGTGTACTGGTCGAAGAACTCACAGTGGCATCCCTGATTCACACGATCTCGGCGAATACACAGGGAATTCTGAAGGTGAAGATTCTCGTCGAAGGCAAAGAGCGGGACACCCTGGCCGGGCACGCCGACCTATCGGAATACTATGACGTAAGCGCAGTCAACCAACTCGCCGCACAGTTACAACCTCAGTAACGACTTTGCTATTAGATCGAATCCCGTATCGGTTGTGATGACCGGCGCTCTGCTCGTCGTTTCCGGCAGTATTTGTGGCCGACTTTCTTGGGAGTTGACCCAGGTGTGTGAGTGTAAGGGCGATTGTCGGCGATGGACCTGACAAAGTTTGTAATTTCCGGTTTGCCGACAATACGGACGGTGGGGACGGTAAACGCTGTGCCGTTGATCCTGAGTTAAGGTGCATGGCCCTCAACGCAGGGTGCGCTCAGCCTAACATTGCATGCCGTCAATCCGTGTTGTATACTGAACCGCATGGTTCAGTATTGCCAGACCCGCTTCGATGTCTCGTTCGGCGCGCTCGCGGACGCCACCCGACGCGGCGTTCTGGAGCAGCTCGGGCGTGCAGACGCTTCGATCACGGCCCTTGCCGAGAAGT
>C688J18823_10000387_pt1 | contig 25551 bp, 8 predicted proteins | sample HopSoiMetagenom1_FD_18823 | JGI IMG/M metagenome (IMG submission 18823) | reverse complement strand
GGCTACACAAGCGGTACACTTAACACCAAGCCAATCTCGAATAAAAAAGTTAACTACACGCAACTACATCTGTGAACTGGGAGGGACGGAATCTACGCTACTAGGGTAGCCTTAATCTACCAGCTTTCTTCTTTTTTATTCAATTTCCGCTTCGCCCTTTTCCGGGGAGCAGGACAGAGAAGAAAAGACTACATCGACAGGAAAATATTGAAATTGGGAAGGCTTATTTTCCTCAACTCAACATTATTCTCTGGGTCAAGCCAGCTAGGCCCTCTTCTGTCTATCTACGTAATAGAGTGCCATCCCGCTTCTGCCAGAATCGAAGCGACGCTTAAATGATTTGGTTCACGTCTTTCAATGCCTTAAGTTCTTACCCGAGTGACCGAATTCCAGAGTCAATTCCTAAACCGGAAAGATCGTCCCAAACTAAGAGTCTACCAAACCCAAACAAGGATCTTCCCAGCCTTCCACCAAAGCCACAACACTTCCTGTATAACCATCTCCGCTCACAGAGGGATAAGCGGACTAGCCGGCTGAAAGGCAAAGAGAAGAACTGCCTACTCTATTACAACTAACTAACCGCCTGAGCGAATTGCCGATCTCTTTCCCCAGGGATGATCTTCCTTTCATTCTTAAAGGCCTCCATCTTGCATTTTAACGCGCTCAATCGGAATTGGTTAGGTAGATGTGAGGAAAGAGCTGTGCTTTATTAATAGTCGTGGGGGTCTGTAGGCCCCATTGTCTTGTTGTTGTGTAGCTACTATTTTCGAGTGTTGGAGCTCGGGATTTCCTTAAGCGAGTTCAAGGAAGTGACGTGAAGGTAACCTTAGGTAAGGAGCTGACGAGATAAACAGGTCTCCACGTCTTTTGGTAGTGGAGGACAGAAGGCGGACTGAATTGAGTTGTGGTCTTGTTGGGGGGCTCTAGTAAGGTATGGGGCTTTCAAAGGGGGGAAATTAACCCAGTCTAAGCCAGGCAAGCAATGCAAAGCTAGACGAACCCAGACAGAGAAAGATCGGGCTTTGGAAGCGGGATGACATACGGACTATGCACAATTCTGTCACGTGCGGGTAGACCAGAACGTAGACCTGTCATTCCTTAACCGGGATGGTAAGGCCCTTGAAGCTGAATTGGATCAAAGGCTGCGCATCTCGCACCTTGCAACTTCTTTCGTAACAAAGCGAATGAGTAATCGGCCCGAAGAAGCTGCTTGAAACTGTCCTGGAATCCCTACTCGCCCATGTCGGGATTCAACCTAAGGCTTGTTCGAAGTCCGAATGAATGGATAATACATACATAAAGAATATGAAGCACAATCTCCAACTCTTAACCGGTGGCATCTTTGCTTGTTCCTGATGCTTCAATTTATGTAGGGCTCCGTCCCGGAAGTGGACTTCTCTTCTCCTTTCGTTCTCTTCCTTCTTTTTTGGTTAGATATTAATACATAGTAGTACTAAAATACTCTTTGTCAGTACGGAAAGCTAGTCTGATTCTTTTGAATAGCATTTTTTTCCTATTAATTTATTTTTTTATACTCCCTTCGCGGATCTCCCCTCTTATCCAATCAACCAACTGTCCCAGGCCGGGAAATAGCGTTCCCGGAATAAGCTTTCGCCGCCCCTAGCTCTTAGCTGTCTCCTTTTAGTAAGAGGTCAATAAACTTTAATTCGACATCAATGGAGAAGAAAGCAGACTTGTTCGCTCACTCTTCTTGCCAAAGTGATTGATCTGTCTTTATTTTCGAACTGGTTGGTATTCCCGCCCCGACCTTGATTAGCTCACTCTTTTTTTAGCTGGTCTGTGCTTTCCAGTGAACATTATCTTTCTAGAGAGAACAGGTGTGCACCAGAGCTGGAGCAATTCATGGAAAGCATCCTTATCTGATTAAAGAACGGAGAGTATCATCTCCTGGGGCCTGACCCTGTGATGTAGAATCCTTTGCTCTTTCACGCATTGATCTTGATTCGGGTTTCAATTTATTTCTTTTTTCTCAGCCTTGCACCCGGTAATAACGGAACTTGAAGTCTTGCTCGTCTCTTTCATTGACCTGGAAAGGATTTTATGTGATAGGAGGACACTCTATCAAAGGCCTTGATCCAGCTCTCGCTTCTGTATCAACTACAGGCCTTCACTCTACTCTCTCGTTCAGATCCTCCGTTCTAGGTCCAGGCATACGCAAGGATGGGAAGGAGACCACAACTCCAGATCGATGTCCCAGGTCAGGTTACCACCCCTCTCTCTATCGCTCTCTCCCTCGGCATACAATCAATGGGCACAATCAAATTCTGAAGTGGATTCAAAAACTAGAAAGCCTTAAGATCTTCCCTCTCCTGACCACGAGGAACGAGTGAATGAAAGCATAAATACGGGCTCTCATGGATTAGTCGTCATGAGGCCCTCTTTATAATCTTTGTCTTTCGTGATCTTCCCCCACATAGGGATGCTATTCTTACAAATGCTTACTGCCCAACAACATCTTTTCGAAGCAAACGGAGCTCACCGATATCAAGTTTTACTTCCGCCGAATACGAAAGGTAAAAAGCAAGTCAATCTATTAGCCATCTCCCTTCGGCTCCTCTTTAGGTCGTGGACTCGGGCTTTTTAAGGGAAGCACTTCGTTCCACTCGTTCTAGACATACTCTAAACTCCTAACAAGAGAAAGAAGGAAAACAAGGAGTAAACAAGAGCTACAACAACTAGAGTGTCAAGGCCAGGAGGAGGCAAGGGAAGTTTCTTTTGGGAAGCAAGCCCCTCAACTTATCCGCTTATCGGAAAGAGCAGGGACCTACTACCTACAGGCAGAGACAGGACAGCAAACTTATGGGCACCTTTTTGTAAGTCATATCTATTCTTTGCTCGTGAAGTCTGCGAAGCGAGCCTTCACTGGGGAGATAGCGACCTCTTCAACTCCACTACTACTACCTGTACTCAATCAAGTACAAGTAACAAAAAAAAATAAACAATTAATACAAGAAGCGACCTAGTCGAGCTATTGTCAAGTTAAGCAGTTCCTCTTGTCGAGCTAGACTCTACTCGCGCTATAGTCGAGGAAAGCTCGCGCGTTATTCGTGTTAAGCTGTCGAGTTAACTAGACTCGAGGAACTAATCCTTTAGGTTTAGGCAACTCCTCCTCTCTGAGAAGAGGACACTGACTTAGTTCAGTGCAACAACAAAAGAAAGGACCCTGACCCCTCTATATCCTGGGGGGAAGATCAAACTCTTTAACTCAATCTACTACTACTGTTCTCACTCATTGACATAAGTAAAAGCTACCAGTTCCTTACTCAAAGAACTCGTACCGGTACTCTTGAGTTCACAAACCTAAAAACCTTAGATTGGAGTAGAAACTCGATCCTACTAATTACGTAGAACCATGAACCATCGATCGAGTGAGTTCGAGGTGGTTCATGCTTTATATATAAGTCGCTGTACGCTAAGGCAAAGGTTGTAACCATGCGTCATGCGTGCCGTAAGCGGGCTCTGGTGGGGGAACCCGTAGGAAGGGGGGACGACCCGCCGAATTCACATCAGAAATCGCCAGAACACAAACGAAATCTTTAATTGCGTATAGAAACAAAACGAACCACTTATATTCTCGGAGCTGAGGTATATGAAGAATGGCTTTTTGGTCCCTTTCGTCCAGTGGTTAGGACATCGTCTTTTCATGTCGAAGACACGGGTTCGATTCCCGTAAGGGATGGCTACTCTTTCCCGGCCGCTTTCAGTTAGTGTTCATTGCTGAGTGATCGCTCGCAATCTGGCTGGAAAGGTGGTCCGGAAGCTTTATCTCTCCCAGCAAGCAAGACGAGATCACCACTTCTCTCAGTAATGGACTTCCTTTCATTCTTCCTTAGCCTATGATGTCCTATCATAGATTATCGAACCTCCGACAGAATCCCCATGCATGCGTTCTTTCTCTCCTCCCCTCAGCCATACATCTCTTTTTTTTTATTTTGGCCGGCATTGAACCCCACCTTAGGTGCTGAGTGGTGTCCTCCCCTCCCTTATACCTAAAAAAAAAGTTCCGTCTATGGAGCCTAAAGCTTCAACCATGGCAGTAAGCAGTAAGTTGGCCTAGTCTCTTGCCCAGCCTTCGCCTTCTTCAGTGGCCAAGTTGAAGCGTTCAACGGTTCTTCGGCCTACCATACCACCTTTATTTTTCAAGGTTGAGCTTGTTCAATTGAAGCTAATGCTATGCTGCCCTTCCCTTGTTCAAGAGAAGGCGAGGACTTTCTTTTAGCTACCGGCCCAAACAAAAGAGATTAGCCTCTTGATCGATCGATTGATTTGATTGCAGTACGAAGGGGTTTAAGAAGGAGGCATTGGAGAGAAGTAGGCATGGTGGCCAACCAAGGCAGTGAAATCGAGACAATCAATCGGAAGAGGGTTTAGTTAGGAGTCCGGGTTCCATCCTATAAGTTGAAGGAAGGGAGCAAAGGAAGTTATCTTTGCCCTTAGTCTTGGGTTCAGTGAATAGGCAAATTTTGTTAGTCTTATTCCCTAGCTGAGTGAATAGGCCGATATTTCGTATAGTGATAACGCTTTCTCTTTCTTATAGGGGTCTATTTTCTCTGACTTGACTCAGCTTGACCTACTTGACTCAGCGGTTAGAGTATCGCTTTCATACGGCGAGAGTCATTGGTTCAAATCCAATAGTAGGTAAGGCCGAAAGCCCTGCTTTTGCCAGCATGACAGCAAGCACGGACTGGCGGAGTCAACTGAATGACCAAAGCTTCGGTTGCTTCCACTTGTGGCCTTCTTCGACCGCCTTGACACCTTAATCTCAGGGAACCCCCTCCCCTCTCTTCTTCTCTTCATGTATGTATGTGGGCTGCCTGCCCCGTCCCGAATAGACGAACAGGAACAAGCTGAAGAAAGGCGCGAGAGAGAGTTTATACTCAATGCACCTCCCCTCTTCCACAATTAGGTGAAGACCTGGGGGCCGGAAACCCCAACGGGAAACCTTTCACCGCGCCACACGATTCTTTCGCGAAGCGCTCTCTCAGACGCACTCCTGCCTCCGCAAGCAAAGAGGTTTCAAAGATACCTGGCGACCAAGTTAAAGTGAACAGCCCCGAGCAAATCTTCTAGAGAGCGTACCCGTTGTAGCCAAACAAAAAAAAAGAAATGAACACCCGCCTGCATAACCTTTCTCCGTTCTGTATAAATGGATTGCGAGTTGAAACTTTGCTTGCCCACGAACAGTACTGGCTCGTCAGCAACTTAGATAGACGAATCTTCTCTTATCCAGCGCCTTCCCACTAATCCATAGAAGAGTCCTGCTTGGAGTGAGAACTGCTTGACGGGTGCGCAACTTACTATTCATATTACATAGATCCTAGCCTTGAACACTGATCCCTATTGCTTGAAGTTCGGTCCCTACTGCCGAGATACGGAAACTCGTTGATGCACTTCCTGCCTATGGAACTACGGGAATTACAGATTAACTCCTCCCGCCTGGACTGCTGAACTTGATTATATTCACTACTCCGCATCAAGAAAGTCTTAAAGACTTCCGGCACAACGCAGGAATAGGAATACTTCTTTCTACCTAGACCGCGTTCAACCGATTACTTTACTTGATTCCTTATTGGTAGAGGTGTTGACTCTGTGTACATAATTACATTATACCTTGGTTTCTTAGACTGTGGCTTCTCCTTGATTCGGATGGAGCCTTAAATCCCGGTGAGCAGAAGAAGGATTCCATCACCACCCTGCACCCAAAACCAGTACATCAAACTACCCACGGCTAACAACAACCCCGTTCGAAAAGACCTTTGAACTTACAACAACTTCGATTCTTTCTTTTCTTTATAACTTCGCTTTCTCCTGAACCTGCGGGTGGTGCTGACTTGATCCGAGGTAAGCGTTAGCTTTAGCTTTCGACTTGACCTTCCGTCTAACACTCGGGATATTAGAAGAGAAGTGTCGTGGCTCACAACCTTGACTTTGTTTGAGTAGAATTCTTCTAACCCGAATTCCCTTATAGTCTCCGGACGGGATTACTTTTGCTTTGCTTCCTTAGGATATCATTCCTTTACCCCGGACCTATGATTTGAACTCGAGTACAAAAGAAAAGCCTATTGAAATTTATCATTTCGTTCCAGGATCCGCAGCAGTTGTTGCTTGCTTCCTGAGCCTATACCTGGTGAACTCCCTGGGGCTGATAAGAAAGCTTAGAATTCGATAAAAACATGTCCTTCGAGGGCACAAATAACTAAAGTACTGGCTCGCGAACTGCCAGAATTCGGGTTTCCCTAGTGGATTCACCAGTCTTGCGGACTCCCTTCAGCTTACTTACGATCGAAATCACTATTTTGCTTTTTGAGCTATACGAAAGAACTAGATCACGATCTCGCGGGACTAATCTCTTGAAAACTGAAAGAAAGGGAAAGCCAATCGTACGTCCTGGTTTCCGGGACTTTCTTCCCACAGGTTATTCTATACAATTTATGAAAGAGAGGAGAAGCCTCGGGGAGATGAGTCAAAGCTTTCTCTTATATACGATACCTACCAAAGAGAAGAGATCGCATTCTGACAGGGAGCACACGAAGCAAAGGAAAGACTGGCCTGCGTAGTATTAGATAGAGGTATTACCAGGCACACCTCTCCTAGTGTTCTTGTTGCCTTCAACCCTGGAGGGAATGAGCAGCTAGCTAACTCGAACTAACCATCATTTGGATCCTCAAAAGCATGGCTTGCTTTAATTCTCCGCAGAGAAAGAAAGAGATCAAAAGCAATGAAACCTACGATGTATCCTCAATCTTCCTTGGTAACGGATTAAAATTCACATCGGGTTCTCCTGTCAACTTTGCGAAGTCAAGCTCGTAGACTCTCCTTTAGCCTGTATGTAGGCTGATCTCCATATGGATGCGCGAGTGAAGGAATGACGGGACTCCTCCTCTTTCCCAGGGACTTTCTTCCTCTATCAAAAGGGGATAAAGAAGACATGGGCTACCGCTAAACCTTTCCTCAACTTAAACTGTTTGGGACGCTCCGGCACCTCCAATGCGAGAAGTGCGCTATTTCCCCAATCCAAATTGTAAAAACTCACGTCATCGTAATAAGAAGAGTTGCTTGGTACCTTTTTTTCTTCAGTAAAATCCGAAGCAGCTCTTCCGGAGCTGCTACTGAAAGAAGAAATCTGCCCTCGTCCTTTAACCCGGACTCCTTTCTTCCTCTAGAAGTACCATGGGATCCAGACTAGGAGCAATCCCTGATTGTCAAATTTCATATCGAAAGATCAGGTTAGGGATCATCATCTGGTCTATCGCTCCTTTTGAGAGTGACATAAGCCTTTCCCCTGCAGTGAAGTTTCTTCCCGACCCTTATTTATTCCACTATCTCATCCTTGCCAATCTTTCGAATGTTCACGCGTACCCGGGCTGATAGAAAAGGAAAATATTCCATTAGGAGCTGTTGGTCTTATAGAAGTAACCGGTGTTTTTAGCCGTAACCCCTGTTACCACGTAGGAAGGAGTTCTTAAAGAAGGCCGCTAAATCAGCAATAGAGGACAACTCCAGATCTATGAATAGCCAACTAAGAGCCTAGCTTGATTACTGGAACTAAACAGCAAGCTGCTCCTACCTTACTTATCGAAAAGGAGTACCGGGACTGAGTAGACTTCTTGTAGTTATCTTTTCCCTATATAACTACATTAATGTATTGGGTATTTTTCTAACCTTGCCAAGAGTGCTTTGAGCTTTTATTTCTTAAACCCGGTCATATCCTCACCCTTCGGTCGAATCCAGCTTATGACATGGCTAGAATGTTAGACCGATGTCTTAGGGTCATTCTCAGTAGCCATACGGAATCGGAACCTATGCCTTCTAGCTGCCCTACGGATGAGCCCAAAAGAATAGAATTAGAATCTGGAAGTGACTTCGATAATACCTTTCCAAGACTCACTCGCTTCTTTAAGCCATGCTCTTACTAAACCTAAACCACAAAGACGAGATAATCTCTATCTTATCCTTCCTGGGAGGAGACAGAGTCAAATCAATTGACAACAAAAGGAGTCACTCGTGGCACACTGACTATATTCCAACTTCTCTGCATCAATGCACTCACTACCTTCTAGCAAAGGTAAGATATTACTTATTCGATAGAGTAAGGAAAGCAAGTCAAGCAGTCTTTTCAAGAAGAAAGTAACACCGCTACCACTATTCTAACAGCTACCGATTCTCATCCGAGGAGAACGGAACGACCTTTAGAGTAGACCTAACTGCTGCGGTTACGCCTCCAACAGATTAAATCGCACCGTCGTCTTCCCAGCGTAGAGCAAAGCAAACAAGTCAGCCTGAGTTCCATAAGTATCTTTAGTAGCAAAAAGGCTAATCGGTAATAAGCCTTCAGTCGACCATCGGGAGATACGCCTCCAGGCCAAACAGATAAGGGAAGCGAGAACATGATCTTCTTCCTACGCCCTGACTTTATGGAATGGAAGAAGGGGTGGGCAGACAGAACGGTCATACTTAGATGAGTTATTAACCCGCACCCGGTTCTAGAACCAGATCTCCTGGATTAGCCAGTACCACGGGAAGGGACAAGAACGGACACAGACCTTCACGCACGGGCCAAGTCACAGAAAGAAGAAAGAGCCTCGACAAGAGGCAAAGCCAAAGAAAGAGGTTTTTATTCCTAACAGGCCAATAGAACAGGCGCCGAAAGCAACTGGAGTTGAAAGAAGGGGCAATAGCCTTGATTATCTATTCTATCCCGCAAGGCCGAGATTAGTGATTCTCGTCGCTAAGCGAAGACTCTATCATAATCATAACAGAGTAGCGTACCAAACCAAAGGGCAGTCCCTTCGGATCAAAGGAAGGGGTCAGACTAGCAACGGACGAAGCGGGTGAAGAGCTTAGGTATAGAAAGGGGCAAAGAGGCTAGGAGCCGAATGGCCACTTGACTATCTACTACTAGAATAGAATAATGAGTGTGATAGCGCCAGAAGAGAAGCTATCAGCAACTGTCACACCTGAATGAGCTGATCGGGTAAGCACGGAGAAAGCTTGCATTGAAAAGAAAGGGGAATCCATCAAGGTTTTTGGCTCGCAATAAAGCTAGGGTGGGAAATGAAGAATCATGGAATTCAAAATAAGGAGATGAGAAGCACTTTTTTTGCATCAAAGACTCTTTAACCAGCCATTGCTGTTAACCCATTCCTACCTATTAGGCGCACTTCCTCCATTCATATTAGGATCACGGATCCATACATACCGGGGGATTTTTTCATTCTAGATTATTATAATTATATATATAAGGTATCGCTCGGGCTTCTAGCCCATCGCTCAAGTAGAAGACCAAGCACTCCTACTCGTACGAGAGGTTGAATTGATGACCGGTAACGATCAAGTTGGTATGCCTGTTATTTCCGTAGTATAAAAGTGCTCACACCCTAGCCGGTATTCTCTTCTAGACGTAGGTCCGCTCCTCGTTCACCACAAACATGTCGAAATTCCACAATCGGGGGAATGAATCAGCGCTTCCCGATACGGCATGCAGCTAGCTGGCTGAACCGATATATCTTACTAAGATATTGAAACCGTCGATTCAGGTGGAGAGAGAGTGGAATCCTTGGCTGGTATTTGATCGCTAGTTGGTTCGGATAAATAGATTGCTTTGGTTCGGCTTGGAACCTCGACGTGCTACCTACTAATGGTCTCGAATAAAGGTTCTTAGCTGCCGTTGCTTGGGCGCTAGGGATTGGTCCTGATGGCAAGGATTCACTTGATTGCTTAGAGCTCCCTGGGAATGGAAATGCAGATGCAGAGGCTGCCTCCCAAGCATTTGATCCTGGAACAGAAGACATTAGATCCAGCTTTGGGCTCAGTACCTCCATTAGGTCACTGACTCCCATTTCCGTTGATTGGACAACCGGCCTTAACGGCGCTCCCTTAGCTTCTCTCGTTGGGAAGCATTTTAGGGCTGGAGCTTTCATTTGGGTGACCAGTAGATAGATACCGGGGTTCTCCCCTCCTTTCTTTGCCAGGAGAGAGGAAATACTTGGATTGGGATCCTGGTGTTGCTATCGGGTCATATGGAGAATGATGGTGATTCCATGCTTTCGGGCTAGGCATTGGAATGGGATCGGGCGGGCCCGGTGAAAGAGATGGAATGGGAAATGGAGATGTTGAAGAGGCGGGTTGCTTAGTTCTGGTTGGAGGGCTACGAACTCCTTCTCATTGTTCCGCTCCTCTTCTCTTCTTTAATGGTTGACCAGGCACTGAAGGTCGATCATCTGTGTTCACCTGGTATGGATATAATTGAAGAGTGGAGGTGAAGGGCTCCTGTCATCCGGCAATGCAAGACCCACTCCAGATCGATGCCTCTTGGTCAGACCATTTCCGTATACTGAGATTGACGACATAGCGAGAACACCGAGATCATTCCGTAAGAGGTTATTGCAGTGCTTATTTAATTGTCAACAATCCTCTCTTCACATCTGCTAGAAAGAATTATTAGGGCTTTGGAGAGTGAATAGCTATTCTTTTTCTCACATCTCGATTTCTGCCTTCTTTGGGAAGATAAGAGACTTTGCTGCTCTCCCACCTTCAACTAAGGTAGTCGCTTAGCTAACTAAAAAAGCATCCTCTAACGAGCACACCACTGTATATTTAGATACCCTCAAAGCAAAGGTGAGGAATAGGGCTAGCTAACAAGTAAACGAGAGACGTAAGTGAACGAAGTTGGCATCTTCGAGCTAAGCAAGCAAATAAACTACTTCTCTTTGTTGCGAAGTGAGCCAGGTAAGCAAGGAAGTAATAGAAAGACTCTCAAGTGTTCTCATATTCTCCTATTTGACTCCCACTTGGGATTCACAAATAAAGGATAGATAAAGGAAACTTCAAGGGGCTTCTAATCTATTCTTTCTTGCCCCCCATTCCCTTAAGTGGGATATACCCTGTGCAAGCTCGGAATTTGAACTGAAAGGGATTGCTCCTGAGACAATTGTCATTGCCTTTTGATTTGGCACAAACACATTGGTCCAGCAGTTACTTTGTTCCACGGCTGAAGCGTTCGGTTCATTAGATACTGAGACTTTTTTCCTTATAATTCTAAGTGGAATTAAATTTCCAGCTATCCTTCCATCCGCCCTTTATCAAGCTACAAGCCAGAACAAAAAAAACCGGTCCTCATATGGATGAGGAAGTCGAAAGACTGAGAACCTTTCGTAACAACTTCCCTTCCCGAAGAATATAATCTCAATCTCTCTTAAGCCCGCTTGACTGCCCGGCCTTCCCCAAGGAGACTTCCTTGAACAGCCTCACCTCCCATCACAGAGCAGGCTTCGAAATCTTCCATATGTCTCTTGGAACACCACAGCTATCCAGGAACGAATGATAGAAGGGAATGTCAGGTAGGCTTGCGAAGTTATGAGAAAGATATTTCTCCTCCTAGAGGGGGAAACATTGACTTACATGAGGAAGTGAGGGGACTCATATACGGATTAACAACTCATGCATTCCTGCTCAAGGAAGGGAACCATTTCCATCTATATAAGTATTTGCAATGGAAGGAGAAGGGGGTTGCTAAGGTCCATTCCCGCTGTCATTCCTCTGTCGGGTATAGAGGTTCAGTTAAAGCTTCGGGTGGGAAAGAGATTCGCTCGTTGTCGTGTATCCCATTGCTCTTATTACAGTGGTTGACAGTGGCTTATGTAAGTGTTGCCCCTGGGCTCCGGTGAGAGCCTTAATTGAATGGTTTTTCATCACCCTCTTCAAGACAGGTGCCACATTCATGGAGGACGACACATTAGGGGATAAGCACGGAGGAATCTAAAAATGTGAGTAGGAGATTATAGTTCACAGCAAGATGCGGGCACTCCCGTTAGTCCCATAGCAAGCAAGAAGCGGTCAGGATGCAGAGACAGAGAGTCAGGGAAGTTCCTCCTATCTATAGGTAGGAGCGTAACGTCTAATAGTTTCCTGTAGTTGCTCTAGACTCCTCTCTTTCTCCTATCTATCAGACTATCTTCTTTTTTGTATTATTTTATTGTCTTATCTTGTGACATAGTCTTGTCTCTAGGTGAATATCACTATGGGAATGCGTTAGGATCCCTTCTCTGTCTCCCTCTCTTTCTTTCCTTTCTAGTAGCAAACTTTCTTCTGTGGCTTTCCTTCCGTTCCGCGAGAGTAGGGCACCAAAAGCTGTCCTATCATTTATTGGAGTGGAAGGCCTTCCCATCCTCATTCCGAAACAAAGAGAGTAAGGCCACTTGTGACCTATCTTCTTGGTCCAACCCCTACTTTAAGAGGAAAGCACAAATCCCCTTTTTTTTCGTTTAGCCGATATCTCTTGAAGTATTTGTTTTGAAAAGCCTGCGGTAAGCCACTCTTCCTTATTTTGCTGCCTAGTTTCAAGCTTCTTAGATCTACCTCGCTTCATTCCCTGTCGGAATGGTGACTGGGAAGGGAAGCACAGCAATAACGCCTTTTTCCTTTTTTCTCCCGATTAGACGAAAGACATGTTGGGGCTGTATCCGAAACATTTTAGAACTGCCGGCCCGACAACCAAGCCTATAACCGGCAATAAGAGGTCAAGTTGAGACATACAAAGGCGCCAGTGAAGAGCTTAAAATCAGTACAAGGGCTGCTATTGAAGGGATGAAATCTCCCAATCAAGGACTGCTTAGGTCCCTTCTAGTCCGTCCTGTATTTTAGTATGATCGACGTATTGTATTTTACCTATACGGGCATATGTTCGACTTCCTGATCAAGGGCATCCGTCCACAAATTCTTTTATGTAAATATAGATATTCCCGACTTTTCATACCATGGGAAATCCACTCGGACGAAGACATAGATGATAGGATTATTTGAGAGAAGAGCCGTGCCCTACCTATTCTACAAAACCTTATCCTAGTTTTTACTTTATTTTTTTATATATAAGCATTCATCAACGGATTCTGCTTCCACTGCCTTAGTGCTAATTACAAACTAATTATCCTCATCCCAAAACCCCTTACAAAGAAAGGTAGGCGTGCAATAAGAGAAAGCTTACCTTGCCCCGAGAGAGACCATAGGATAAAGTCAGCGTGCAAGAGCTAGAGAATCCCGGGGTATAGTGAGAGACCTGGTGCAAGCTTTTAGAGTATGGCTATCAGTCCCAAGTTTAAGCTAATCACTCGTAAGGTTATGTAGTCCGCCTATAGCCCAGCCTTTAAGCATCAACAGAAGATCCAGCGGGATAGTCGTTCTCTGTATCCAAATGCTAGAGTAGGAGAGGAGTAAGCTAACCTTATCCAACCTTTGTATCCGTAAATCCCTATATAGCCTACCAGCGTTGTACCCTTTTGCGAGCAAGTCAGCCTCTATTTATTAAACCCTTTCTAGAGTCACCAGCTAATCCAAAAATACCTGGTGCGTAAGCAAGCTACCCTTTAGTAGTCAGCAACCCTCCTAAGCCTTGTTTTTAGGAGTAACCTGGGATCTTTTTAAGCTCGTTATAGGAAGACGCGCTATATGAGTAATCTATCCTAGTAGACATTATACTAGGAAGCTCCTGAGTCAACCTCTAATCTATAAGCCAGTCAGCGGGATAGATGAATATGAACTTCTCTAAGAGAACAGTTCAACGGGTTTAATTGAATTCCGTTATCTGATCAGATTAGATATTCTCTAAGACTGTATAAGAGAGACCTAACTAACTGGATTGCTAGCAGTGATCATACCCGATGATGTGAACCCGATTGAATCAGCTCTTGTGATCATATCCCATGCTATCAATGGGAGTGAAGTCCGCCTATCCATCAACATAAAAGTGAAAGGAGCCCGCTAACTACTGCACTTCCTAATGTGATATTGAGTTTTGCCTAAACTTGCCCGCCCATACTCTTAACTTTTCGCTTAAGCTCTCAGACTAGAGCTATTCTCACTAAACCGAAAATTATAATATACCCCTCTCTCCTCTCTCCTCAATGGCTAAATACCAAAGCTAACCTTAAATGGGTTAAAGACCGAGCCAGAACAGGAGCTTAGCCTCAATCTTAGATAGGAGATTCCCCATAACAACTCAACTACGTCGAGCCTTGCCTTGAACAAGCCAATCAACCTCAATCCTAGGAAATGATTTCAGGTGAAGCTCACCCCTCTTGTTCTCATCTTAAGGGAAGGCCCAGGCGCAGAAGGAAGACTCTTTGATCGGGTAGTTCCTGTTCTCAGTCATCTTAGGTGCGGTTGGCCAATTAATTACTTCAATTTATAGCGCGAGCCCCACTCATACAAGTAGGGGAAAACTCTAGTTCAACTGTTTTTTTATTCAGATTCAGAATTGGCTGGGGCCTTAACCGTAGCTTTAGGGCCAAAAGCCTATCTATGGCCTTTTGGCTGGGGGTAGCTATGGCAAGGGTAGTTTCCTCGGAAAAAGGAGGGGAAGCCCCGACTTTCCAATAAGGCCCGGGGGAATGAAAACACTCAACCGATGGGGGGAGGAATGAACAGCAGCTCTAGGGGATAAATGTGGATATCCAGTGGCAACTGAGCAGGAGCAGCTCTACCCGCACATAGCTAAATATCCCCCTTCCACGCCACCCAGTTGGTGAGCTCCGCCCTTAAGGGAGCCCATCCGTCGGTCGGCCAATATTGGATAGTCAACTAGCGCACAGGGTAACTCGAATATCAAATATAAGAATAGCAGCCCCGGTCTCAAAAACAAGCATGGAAACAGCAGTCAATCAGAAAGAGAAGTTGAAGTTAGCTTTCAGCTGTTCAACCACTAAAGACTAAAGTGGGTGAAGCATAGTTTCGTCCGTCCCTCTCGCTTTCAGCGCGGGATAGAGTTATCAGTACGTGCGACACCAACTCTTTCGTTTTCACTTCTTTTTTAGACATATATAGATCTATTCCTACCATATTTCGTTACTTTATCCCGAAAAAGGGGAGCTGCTGGGCTCCTTCCTGTTTTATTAGCATCAAACCCACTCAACAGGATATTCCATAAGCACTCCGGAAGGTATAGTGTGAAGGAAAGTAGGTCCCTTACATGAGAGTTTGCGAACACGGGGGGCTTATGCTCCTGCTGCTCATATGGAACAGGTTGGCCCCCAAAAAGCCCCAAGGGAACGAGCGAAAGGGCTGCTTGCCGGAACAGCAGATCGAGCAGCCTATTATTTCTTACATTTCTGCCCCAACTATTCCAAAAAGGGTAACAAATGGGTCTAATTCTGAGACAAAAGTAATTTCACATCCCTGATTCGGAAACTGCTGCAGTGGGAACTCTACTTGCCATTCCTCCTTCCGAAGTTAAAGTTTTCATTCTCCCCTTGGCCCAGTTGAAAAGCCTAACCCCAGGTGAAGTACCAGATTCTGAAGTGAAAGTAAGGAATTGCCCTGTCTGATTCGTAAAGCTTTCGGAGAAGGAGGGGAGATCCGCGGAGGTAGAATTCTGAATACGGGTACGAAGGGTCATCCAGAAGCGCTGGAAGGGGGGCTGGAGGAAGGGGACGAACCGCATCGATTGAGTTATATCCGGCAGGCTAACACCCACGTACCTAGAAAGGAAGGGGAAAGTCTTACCTTTTGGAAACATAAGGCGCATCAGAAAGGAATCCGGATATATTTAGATAGCCAGATTCACGAGCTGAGGACTAACTAAGTCGAAGTGAAAGTCTGTGCCATTGTTAGTGCCAAGACCTTAGAATAGTGAACACCAAGTGAAGAGCCACCCTCCGGGAACGTCGAGAAGGGGGACGAACAGCTTTGATTGGATCCGATCTGGTAGACAGAGACGAAGACAAGGATGAATAATCTGAAGAAGGCTATGCCGAATCCGAGGGAAGAATAAGACTACGAAGAAGGAAGCCGATGCCTAGGCCGAGGCTGGTGCCTAATTCTATGCTTGAAGCCTAAGCTAGAGCTGGAGCTGAAGCCTAATTATAAGTTTCATCTAAAGCTGAAGTTAGGGCTGGAGCCTGAGTTGGTGTTGATGTCCTAGAGTAGCGAAACTACAAGTGAAGGGGCGCTATCCGGAACCCTTAAGGTCGGGGACAATCTGCTTCGATTGGGCCTTGCAGGCAGACAGGCTAACTTGTGGAGACGAAATGGAATCCTATAAGAATGTCGAGTCCCGAGGGTCTGCAAGAGGCTGAGCTAACAAGCTGGCTGAATATATCATGGGGATGCCCGATTTGCGATTGAGCTAGCCGATAAGTATGATCTCTCCGGTCTGGCATGAGCCACTCCATTCCTACTTCCACTCAACAAAAAAGATAGGATTCTTGGGCTCTACCTCCAGAGTGCGTACGGCTATTTCAGACCAAAGGGGGCCAAGGGGGATCCCATAAATAATAAGTAAGATAAGTAACCCGGGCTATGAGCTATTTCGTCGTTTTCTTGCCGGAGTTCGCTAGCCGTTCAATCTGATCTTCCCTTCGCATGGCAGAAGAGCGCGGCTCGAGACTACTCTTTCAATTCTAAATGAAAGGCAAGCAGGAATTGAACCCACTAATGGGCCAGCTGCATAATCACGTATGTAAGCAAGTGATCCTCTTCTTTCGCAGGAAGCATTACTCATTTCTTCAGAGTTGAAGAAAAGGCTACCGATTTCCCACTGACTATTATGTAAGGGCTTTACCCTTGGATGAGAAATTCATTGCTAAGTTAGTCCGTAGTACGAAGCTTTCAATTCAAGCACCTTTTTTCTATACTAAAGGCCAAAGGGAAGTTGAAGCCCAACATCCCGTGGTCGGGATGGACACCGGTCTGGCCCGCACCTACATGGACTTCAAATTGACTTCTGATCGTAACTTTTTATTTTAAACCCGGTTCCTCACGCTGCCCATGAGTACGTCCGGGGTACAGGTTCACTTTACCTGCTCAATCTCCTAAAGGCGGGGACGGGGGCTGGTTTCCCTGAGTAGGAGGTATCTTATAACGGTCAGTCGGGTGACTGATCTTGAGTTAAACTCCTCCCCAAGAATATTGGAATATAACATCAACCCCCATAGATATAGCAATCCTTTCGATGGATAAACAAGGCTAGAATAAGATAGATGAGGAAGAGCCCTTGGATACAAAGGAGAACCACAAAAAAATAAAACACCTTGTTGTTATCTGTAAAAAATCTGACCCAATGCGCTATTGTTTCCAACATATTGGAAATTGGAAATTAATTTTTGAGAAATTAAAATGTTATATTATAACTCCCTCCAGTACGTCAGGAAACACCAGGCTCTTCCAACTTAAAATTACTATATACGCACGCTGTTCGACTGAACTCGTTCGCGTTTTGGCTCCGCGTTCATGAAATTCCAACACCAACAACAGAAAAAAAATGCTTCGATCGGGCGTATGGAATTCGTTTCTCTCTAGTACTGAGGATAGAAGAGGAAGGGGAATCCATCAAGGACTTATTTATCTTTGATTGATTGAAGGTCCTCGCCTAGCCTCTTAATAAGTTAAGGTCCCATTTCCTTTTCTTGATCTAATCCCTTCTTATTAAGATCGGTTAATCGTCTTTGCAGTGAGTGTTCGGGCAAGACTTTTTTGCTTGAGCCATTCTGTAATCATTCCATACCTTCTACATTCTTAGTCTTCGCTATACGACAACAAGGGGATTGGACTACTTATATATAAGACTGGAAGGCTGCAACTGGAGGCAATTGGACGAAAGTTGGTAAATAAATTCCATGCCTTAAGCATAGTAAAGTCACACATCCACTAAATGCAATAAAAATAAGGACGAAAAAGCAAATTTCTTACTCCCTTGCAGGCAAAAGAAAGAACGCATACCAATGCCTTCTCTCGGCCTAAGGATAAGGAGTGTTTTCTAGGATGCTAAAGAAAAGAGATGGCTAAGGGGCGTAGCGGGAAGTCAAGCAGGAAAGTCATCAGTGACGGCGTATTCTCTACCCGACAAGAGCTATGTTGATGCCCCCTACCAAGGAAGGGGTAACTTCCCGGTTCATAAGCCCTTCCCTTCCATTATTAAATCCATCCATGACATTGTGTATATAACAAAACCCACTTGACCTTCCCGCTTGCCTGTAGAATAATAAAAGCAAGCTCAAATCCCTGTCGAATCTTTCCTTTGGTTGCCTGCCGACCTATTGCATTAAAGACCGGCAATCGAATCTTTGCTTGGCTTGACGATCCCTTTCGAATCAGCTGAAAGCCCGACCCCTTCCCAATGTTTTCAAAGCGGAAGGCAGAATCTCGGATAGTTGGTTCATGCGTTAGGTCAACCATTCCTCTAGCATTCCGAAGTTAGAAGCCAAGTGAACGAGCCCTGTTTTTCGAGAATGCAAGTTCCATTCGCAAAGCCCAAGCCAAAAGCGATTAGACCGAACAGCTTGCTTATGTGAGGTTCTTTCCTCTCGCTTGTTCATCTTGTTTTGAGTACTCGACGAAATAATAGCATAAGAGAAGATATTGGACAATTGAGTCCACTTCGATATCACACCTATTTGAGTCGGGAGTTCCTCCTTTGATTCTAGCCTTGCTTGGGAGGGAACCAAATAGTATCTCGGATAGCCTTTTTTGCGTTCGGGCATGCCCATATTCAGCGACCTACTGGATGCTGGATTAAGAAAGGAATAAACAACACGAGTTGCCGCGCTATCGGAATACAATTGATTCAACAAGCACGTATGGATAGGTTGGGCATAGCTATTTAAATCTCTCTCGCACTCGCTCTCCTGATCGACCAGACTGAATCGATACAATGAAGATAACAGATGGGAGAGTGACCCTAAGTACAATGATTGCCCTATGAGGTACCGTATTGGGCTCATGTTTTTCTTTTGCCCATCAGGCATCAGGGGTGATCCATTAAAACATTGTCCACAGGCCCGACTTAATGGGGATCCATTTACATAATCATAATCTAACCAGTGGTCACATTCAAAGGATATAAGAATCGGTCTATCATGCACTTAGTTTAATCTAATGGATCCTTGGTGCATACTTTAGAAGGTAATTTTGCCGAAGATGATTGATCGACGCATGCGAATAGCTAGAAGAGGGGAAGACTGGCAGAGCATAAAGTCATGGGGTTTGGTTTTGCAGATCATCATCCTAAGTGGTTGAATCCAACCTGAGGTATGTTATATTATAGATAGAGATCTTGATTGATGCATGGGTCTTCCTTTCTGATTTTTAGTATGGGTTTCCGCCTCATCCGGTACATGTATCTAAGCTGGTAGTATCAAGTCGACGATACATTAAGACTTGTTGTTCGATAGGCAAATATAGGAACTATTACCACCCTATTATAATATAATAATAGAATTACGGACCCATATCTACAAATAGGATATCCGTGAGAGACTTTCTTTTACTAAAAAGAATGAATGCATTTATTGCATTTCAAGTGAGATGTCCAAGAGAAAAGGAACGAGGTTTTGAAGCGACGAGAACAAAAAATCGTGAATGAAAGAGCGTGACGAGTTTTTATCCATTCGAGATGTTAGAAGGTGCAAAATCAATAGGTGCCGGAGCTGCTACAATTGCTTCAGCGGGAGCTGCTGTAGGTATTGGAAACGTATTCAGTTCATTAATTCATTCCGTGGCAAGAAATCCATCATTGGCAAAACAGTTATTCGGATATGCAATCCTGGGCTTTGCTCTAACCGAGGCTATTGCCTTGTTCGCATTAATGATGGCCTTTTTGATTCTATTTGTTTTCTAAGTTTATCCTTTTGAAAGGTGTAGTCCCTGAGGACGAGGCCCCCAGCAATGGGGGGGAAAGAAGAGTGGGTACGCGGGCTTCTTTAACTTTCGTTTTGGAGAGAGCATTGTGGAGCAGCAAAAGGCATAAATAAGGGGAAGCGGCGGATTCCCCGGAAAAACGCCTTAAAATAGCGAAGGTTCTGGAGGAGCTTTCCACAAACCGTGATTCCTTGGTAAATGTAAATTCGGGGCAAAAGGCGGCCTACGAATTTATTTTATTATCGCCGTGCAGTGCACGATTGGGAATCAAAGGGACTAGCAGACGTACCATGAGACTTTCTCGTCGTTAGTTTGCTTGCTTTGGTTTGTTTCCGGGGAGAGGTGAGCCGCTTACGCTGTGAGGAGACAGGAGCTCTCGAGCTTAGATAAGTTCCCTAGGCCAGACAGAGGTCTAGGGGGAGTCCGGATAGAGGACTCTTTAAACTCAACCGGTGGGCCCGCATATGTAGGAAGGCTTAAGCTTTCGAACTGCGTAACAAAAGCGACTCCTTGTTGGTGTAAGATAGGTGTTGGTCCGATTCACCAATGTAAGTTATAACCTGACGGGTCGTTCGTGTGGAGAATCTCTCTCGTGACTCAGGATTTATTGATCTTAGAGTGACCCTACCCAACTAACTCTCTCTAAGTAAGAGCTCGCCCTGACTTAGTCTTCTCGATAGGAATGAGAGAAAAGGTCAGTCCTTCTCCTGTGAGAGACTCCGAAGTGGGCTGCTTTCAAGGGCTATAATTTCCCTGTTTCGACGTGAGATTGGCTTAGCTTGGTCTTTCTGTGTACCTAGAGTCAGTCTTCCCATAGAGCTTCAAAGATTCTGGTCTGGTTCGAGAAGCCTTATAAAGTCGGATCCTTTTTTTAGTCAAGTACCCGTGGGATTCGATTTGCCAACTGATCCGAGGGTCAGGAACGGGAAAAGAAGAATAAGTAGGACAGGCTCGAGGTCAATTCTTTCTTTTAGGAGAGATCCCACCCCCCTTCTTTAGCGCTTGTTCGTAATAAAAGACTTCCTTCTCGTTCTCGGTCGGTGAAGGAATCGGAGCAGCTATATAATCAGCATCTTACTCTTTAACGGCAAGCTCAGCAACGATCAGTTTTCCTCTGCTTTCCAGCTCTAGTTTAGTTTTTTCTTAAATAAAGCGGTGGTAGCGCGTCGAGATTTCATAACCGCAGTGAGAGTTGCCGCTGCTGGGGTAATACCCTAAGTAAGGATACCAGTCTCAGGAAGATAGCCAGACTTGGTTGTGAAAGAAGGAGCTGCTGGCTGGTGGAGTAAGCACTTTTCTTGTTACAGTATCCTTTGTTAACGTAGACGTTGTTGGGACTGATTCCTTGACTGTTCAGCTCTTTGAAGGACAACTTCCCTTGTTAATGTACGAGCAGGAGACTAGAAGAAAGATGCCTACAATCATACTCTATAATATCTATATCATATAAAAGGTATCCCCTAATGCCCATATTAGCGAGATCTGACTCAATAGGAACTGCACTTAGACTTGCCTCTATGGCTTCCTTTCCTTGTATGGCTTGTCTTTCTATTGGACTGATAGAGCGAGCTCTAATCTCAATTTTTAATAAAGACTCACATACTCCATTCTAAATAATTATAAGTCGAGTGACTTCGTACCTCTCCTGACCGATAAAAATAAGTTCCAGAGGCATCCTCCATTCATATCGATTTGGGTTTTTCTGCACCATATTTTGATCTGCCTCTTCTTCGATCCGGAATTCCCAACAAATCCTTGACTCCTCGAATACAATGGGATTTAACACCTGGCAAATCTTTAACTCTACCTCCTCTTATTAAGACCATAGAATGTTCCTGCGAATTATGACCTTCGCCCGGAATGTGAGCAAATATATCATGTCGATTGCTCAATCGTACTTTGGCTATCTTACGTGGAGCTGAATTTGGTTTTTTCGGTGTTCTCGTTGAAACACGCGGGCGTACTCCTTGCTTCTGGGGACATTGATCCGAAGCTCGAGTACGGTCCGTGCGCCGTTTTTCTTCTCTACCATGACGAATCAATTGATTTAATGTAGGCATCGCTCTTTCCTTTGTCCTTCCTCCCTATTTTTGCCCTATCACTAGTGATTACTCCCGATCCGAAGCACCCCTTTTCCATTCATAGAGAGATCCAATCGTCAAAATCAATAAAAAGGCCATCATAGACCAAGATCCAAACGGATCAATCTTGTTGGGAGGTACTGCCCAAGGAAAGGAAAAGGTTACTTCCGGATCAGGAATAATAAATAAAATGGAAACAAGATAAAATCGTATATCGAAACGACTTCTGGCATCACCGAAAGGATCGAAACCACATTCGTAGGCCGACAATTTTTCTGGATAGGTCGAACTATTGGAAGCAAAGGGAAAAGGAAGACCGAGTAAGATCAAAGAAACTAGCAGACTGATCACTAAATAGATACAAATAGGTGCAAATTCTGACATTACCACAAACCACTTGGTTCTTTCGCTCCATTCTCGCGGAGCGGCATACCGGAAAAAAATAAAAAAGATCCGGGCCTGGTCTGGTCGACCCAATCATGATATTTCGACACATTGGGGCTATGGGACTCGAACCCAATTCTTCCACGACCCCCATTTCCTTCTCTTATGAGATTTTATTTTGAAGATCACATCACCTTTCATACCAAAAAGAAAGCTCCTCATATACGATAGCACCAATGATAGAAGTAGAGAATGCTATCCTTCTTCTTTATTTCATCTGCAGAGCCTAATCCCTTTATCCCCTCTCCCTTAGGTTAGGGTGCATTCCTGGTGAGTAAGCCGAGTCCTTCTTGCTTGAAAGGAATAAGAGCTTGCTTCCTTTGTGACTGAAAACTCTTTATAAGTCCAATTAGGCCTGAGCCCTTGTGGTAAATTAGCCAGCCCACTTCCACCAGTTCTGACTTCCTAAGGAAGTGTAAGCCATACTTTCTTGGCGCTGTCAGCCACGCTTTGTTTGAGATCCGTTGCAGGGCATGTGAACTTCTTTGTAAACGGGCTTCTTCCTAGGTCATTCGCTTGCGACCACTTACTGGAAAGACTTGCCTTATGCCTATCCCTTGTTTGCTGGATTTTCCTTGCCATATTTCCTTTCAAAACTACTGCTTGTCCTGTTAGTCTGTTAGATCGCATGGACAGAACTCCTAATTCCTAATTAATGGCTGGCAGGTAACGGGAAATGAATGGAATGGCATTGGCTTATGGGGCACTCCCTCTGGATGGATTAAGATAACAGGCCTCGTCCCAAAGCAAAGGAAGAAAGAGGCTTGCTCACATAAAATATCCCAGCTGGCAAGGGAAAGATAAGCCCCATACCGTATTCAGGTATATCCGCAATCGCATATTATGGGCCATCTGCAGCCTATATATATGTATTTCCTGCAATGTCCAGGCCATTTCCTTTCGATGGCAGATCCCGTGGAAGTTCACTTTGTTTTGCTGTCGGACCAGGAGAGTGAATCGAATAGGTTACATAGGCAGGACAGGCGAGTTCTCATACATTTCCTGGCGCTGTTAGCCTGCCCTAATCTACTTCCTTCTCCTTGACTGTTTACTCATCTTTTCCGAAGTGAGCATATACTGAATCTCCCCTAGTGTAAGAAAGTTTATTTCTATTTCTAAAACTTGCCTCTTGTAAGTGAGTGTATAAAATGGCATATCTAAGTTAGTTTGAAAGCCGGGTTATGAAAATCCCAATGCCCTCTTTTGACATTGTTCGAGTTCTCTAGCGCCTGAGTCTGTTACGGTGAGTGAGGAAGCCTTTAAATTGAAAGCAGGCCTTTCTTTTATTCAAGTAGGAATTCTAGGCAAGCTAGCAATTCTTCAAGTGAGAGTTTACATCCAGTGCTACATTTAGAGTTCCAGTTGCAGGAAAGGGAAAGAGACTTAGGAGAGCCAGCAGGCGCCAGCAAGCTAGGTTTTAAGTGAGCAATCTTGTGATTTCCTTGCCATCCAATTACAATTACAGTTGCTATCTAGTTTCAGTGCCTGTGAGTAAACCAGTTCAAGCAAGGGTAAAAGCATATTCCGATTCCGACTAGCTGATTATAGAGTCATATGCTAGGCCAGTTTCCAATCATCCTGTTTTTAGTTTGTCGTGCCAGGCGAGCAAATGGGTTCCCTAGGCAGTAATTGGTTGCAGGGCATTTTCCTTGGATGTTTTTTCTGTCCTATAGATATAGAACAACAGGTAAAGCCTTAATTAAACCTTTGGGTGATCAAAGAATAGAATCAAGGCTCCTCTCCTTTTCTAGGAATCTACAACTCTCTTTACTGAGCGAGACTCTACCCAGATCTAAAGAATTCGCCAAAGAGCCTTCTTCTAACTAGGAGAGTAAGCAAGCTACCGGAAGCGAAGCTTCTGGCTCCCCCTTTGAATTTCAAATTCCTTCTTTTCGTTCTACTTAGGTGGAGCAATCCGAACTCTCGACAGAATATAAAAGAGCGTCTTCGAACCTGTGTAGACACCTCAACGAACTCATGTGGACACTCCTCAGCCCGAGCCGAGGACAATTTATAAAAAATACACATTAAGATGTTGACCCGTTTTTCTTTTCTTTGCTGATTCCTCTCAATTAAATTTGCCATGTTGCACTAAGTTACTTACGTATGTATGCATGCGGTCCGGGAACACTTTGGGGTGAACACCCATCCGAACAAGTAGGGTCAATAGTTCAGCATTTAGGCCGTAACATTTAGCAACAAAAAAATCTTTAACCCAACAAGTGCTCTCCGAACCAAGCTAGATAGTCTCCTATCACTAGGCTCACCAACCAACCTGGACTTTTATTCTGATTATTCCTACCGGATATCAAAACCATAAGGAAGGATTGTTTCCAGCCATGAGTTCCCATATTACATAAGCGCTCTTGGGTGGGCTGGGCCATTCCATCAAATCTTTGAGAAGGGGCCCAATCTCGTATTTGATGGTCGGCGTGGCGATAGGCTTCGCTTCTACGACTGCCTCCCCAGCCGTTGCAAAGACTGAGCGAGAACGGTAAGGGGCGGAATGTCGTTGCGCGGGGATGCGATTAGCCAAGCTGGGGCAAACAAAGCCGTCCGGCCCCCTACCGGATTAGGAATGCGAAGGCCTTTCCTTCGAAAGGAGACCGGGGAAATAAAGAGCTATGCTATTGACCGACCCTTTCGTAGTGACTTCGAATCAATAGTCCTATCCTTTTTTATCATTTTGTTTGAGGCGGGCCGAATAGAGAATTAAATGCAGAAATACGGGAAGAGTTCCAAACCGGTTTAAGGGCTGCTCGCCCTACCGAAGTACTAAAGGCTTTCGAGGCTTACACCTCCCTATTACACGACCTAAAAAAAGGTAGCTTGCTGTAGCGCCCTTAGAAGAAATCTAAGCCTTTTGAAGCGCCAGTAGTTGTAGCTGTGGCCACACCAACCCTTTCGTTCTTATCGCTCCGGGTTTCTATCTATATGACCTCCGGGCGGTACAAAGTAAACCTCTTCCGTAGAGGCAGGTAGTAACCTACCTAACCTTTAAGAGTATGTTCAAGGGGGGGAGCCCTCTGATCTATCAATGGAAATATCTCCGTGCGTGATAAGGAATCCTAGAAAAGATCGATTGAGACTCCCTCCCCGGTCCCACGAAGATCTCTACGTACTTGTCAAGTCCAGGACAACTGAGATCTTCCGGTCTGCGTGCGTGGGAGCAGCTCAAATAAAGAAGAGTCTGGTCTGAATTCAGGCCCGGCCCGCCCGTCTGCTGCTAGATCCGGGAATGGCGCCAGGCGAGGGCGCCGCTATGCCCCACAGCTCTGCAGCGGCCGGCCCCCGGACTATGCAAAAGAATAGAGGCCGGGGGGTCTCGCCCATAGTGGTTCCCCCCCCCCCCCCTTTGGTGATTGACCAAACTCAGAGG
>C688J18823_10000386_pt1 | contig 25555 bp, 24 predicted proteins | sample HopSoiMetagenom1_FD_18823 | JGI IMG/M metagenome (IMG submission 18823) | reverse complement strand
ATTGGCTGGATGGGTCGGCTGGGCCGACGTGGCCCAGGTGATCGGCCGGGTTCGCGAGGAGGCGCAGAAGCGCGGTAACGGCAGCAACCGCGGAGCCGTTGTCAGACCCTCCGGTGCGCGCGTGAGGGTCCAGGGACACGCGCCGAACGTCGACGTACGCCCCGATCCGGCGGATCCCACCCTGTGGCCGCAGCGCGAGGCCCTCAAGTCCGCGTTGCAGTACCCCGCGGTCGCCGGGCCGGTGTTCGACGCGTTGACGGTGGAGAGCTTCACCCATCCCGGCTATGCGGCGGTCAGGTCGGCCATCGTTGGGGCCGGCGGCACGTCGGCGGGGCTGGCCGGCGGGCAGTGGATCGAGGCGGTGCGCGAGCAGACGGCGTCGCCGGCGGCCGCCAACCTGGTCAACGAGCTGGGCGTCGAGGCCATCAACGTGGACGACGACGACAAGCTGCCGCGCTACATCGGTGGCGTGCTGGCCCGGCTGCAGGAGGTGTGGGTCGGCCGCCAGATCGCCGAGGTCAAGTCCAAGCTCCAGCGCATGTCGCCGGTGGAACAGGGCGATGAATATCACGCATTGTTCGGTGACCTGGTGGCGATGGAAGCCTATCGGCGCAGCCTGCTCGAACAGGCCAGCGGCGACGACCTTACTGCGTGAACACCTGTGACGGGTTATGGTGTACGGGCGGTCGGGGACCATGTGGAGAGGCGAGCTAGTGGTATCAGCGAATGACCGAATTCGGCGATTCGTGGTCGGCGCCTTCGTGGCCGCAGCCGCGGCCGTCCCGTTCTATGCCGCGGCCATGACGACCGGTGCCCCGCAGGTCACGGCACAGCCGGCATGCCTGGCGTGGTTCGGCAACAAAGAGGACGGCAAGTGCCTGTCGTACTCCAACGGCCAGCCTGTTTACATCGGCACGCCGTGGTGCAACGGTGGCAACGGCCCTGATGCCGGCTGCAGCAGTGGGCCGCTTCTCCCCGGCACCACCATCGACCGGAGCGTCGGCTAGCTCGCTAGCCCTCTTTCTGTACCGTCGTCTCCGGCTGCAGCACTGAGGTGTCGGAGTCGATTGGCGTCAGCGTGACCAGAGTTGGGTCTGGGGACACCCGGTCGGCAAGCTTCCGGCGTCCGGCATCGATCACGGCCTTGGCGGCCGGACTGTCGGTCACCGCCTTGTATGTTCCGGCGATCTGCTCATATCGGCGCCTGCCGGCCTTCGAACCCAAGATGTAGCCGACAGCCAATACGACGAGATACCGGATCACAGGGCCCCTCCCAGACGACGGTGCGTTGGAGACCATCCTGCCTCACTTCCCTGGGTACGCGAGCGGTGGCGGCGTATTGGCGGCTCGATCGGCCCGTACGCTAAAGTCATCTCCTGGTTCGCGGCTGAGTCCGCGTGCAGGCGACAGTCCCCTGTAGCTCAATTGGCAGAGCATTCGGCTGTTAACCGAAGGGTTGCTGGTTCGAGTCCAGCCGGGGGAGCCAGGTCAGAGCGATATTCGGCTCTTATGCGCAACATCTGCACAACATTGAGCCCCTCACGCCGCCCGATACGGCCCTGGCGCCGCCGCAACCCGCCCAGCGCCGACCCGGCGTTAAGGGTTTGTATGCGATAAACGCGGGCCGCTCACGAAGTGGAAACACGCACCCCAGGACGTCGAACCATCCCGCTGCAGTCAGATGAACCGTGGTGCGGTGAGTTCGACGATCACGATTGCCGCGGCGCCGACTGTCCGCGGCGGCTGGCTGGCTTAGAAAGGTGGCTTTGTGCGGCCGGCTTTTGTCGACACGGAGGGGGCATCTCGTGTCTGATCAGGATCAGTCCGCACTACGAAGACTCGACGTCGAATCGGCGATCGAATCGTGGTGGGGCAAAGCTCGACAATGCGTTGGTTGACCACATGCTCGCGGCGCCCGCAACGCACCTCGCAGAGTTCTTCGATTTTGTTCTTACTGACGCCGATCGCGGTTCCCTAGGGCCCGCGGGCAAGGGAGTCTTGCGGCCTCTAATTATCGACAGTGCGGCGGACGCTACGCTCTCTGGTAATCGAAGCGGGCGCCGTCACCAGTCTTCGCCGACCTGGCGGCACTGTTTGTGATAGTGGCGTTCTGGCCGATCCTGTTGGTCACTTCGCTTGTTTGCGGCGTGGCCGGATGCGGAATGTTCTATCGGCAGTCAATGCCTTAGGGTCCTGGCGGTGGCACTGGTGGCTGGCACACGTTAGTCAGCGGGTCCCACCACCAGCCGTTCTCGCATAGTTGAGGTGTAGGTGTCGTTACCAGTGGTGGCCTGCAGACGTCGGCGACCGGATCCCACCACCAGCCGTTCTCGCATACCGGAGGTAGTGGCTCGCACATGTTGGCCAGCGGATTCCACCAGCCGTTCTCGCATTCCGCCAAGCTCACCCCCGGTGTCGCGACAGTCACCATCCCGATCAGCGCTAAGGCGACCACGATGCCGGTTGCCAGACGTCGAATAAACTTCCTCATGACAGGCCTCCCCAGGGACCGTGTCCGACTTCGGCAGGCTTCAGCTTATGCCGTCCAGGCCGGTGGAAGAAGCCCGTGCTCAGGCCGGGACTTTCAAGCCTTGGTTGAGCTTGAGGCCACCGGCAGCAGCCGCCACTGCCACCCCGGAACCCCCGGCGAACGTGGCGCAGCGTGGCCTACAGCGGACACCCGATACCCACCCGAGTAGCTGCGCAAAGCCGGCCAGCCTGGTTTGCTGAAGTCTCTCGAATTGGTGCATTGGTCCCGCAGCACGTACCTGACTTTTCAGGGCCGTCAGCCGCATGCTCCTCAGGGCCGCTTGAGGACGAAAGCGATGTGCGGTCGCCGGCGCGGTGTGGAGGCGTGCCGACCCGTTGGCCGCGGGCCAATGTCGCGACGTTGTTGCCTTCGCTGCTATCCCGAGCGCGAGCCGGGAGGGGACTGCCGGTTCGCAAGCTATTCCGGCTGATTCAGCTCGAGCAGGTTGCCGAACGGATCGTGCAGAAAGGCCTGGCGTCCGGCGCCGGGGGTAAGGGGGATCCGGTGCACCTCGACGCCGTGCTCCTGCAGGTCGGTGACGGCGCCATCGATGTCGTCGACGCGGATCGCGAAGTGGTTCGCGGCGAGCGGTTGGGTGTCGGATTCCATCAGGTGCACCTGCTGGCCGCCGGCGTCGAGCCAGTACCCCGGGCCGAGATCGGGGCGCGGCAGCTGCCTCATGCCGAGCACGTCGCGATAGAAGGCGAGACCCTTCTGCGCGTCGGAAACGCAGATGGCGACATGGTGTACACCGGCCGGCTTCATCTCGCTCAATTCTGACTCGGAGTCTGCATCCTTGTATAGCGTTCAGGGGCGGCACCGGTACAGGGTGCTGGACGCTCAGGGATTCTCACATGTGTGTGCTGTCGTCGCCGACCGTTGACGTCTGCGTCGCGCGCCACGACACCACGGTTGATCAGTCACCCGGTGGGGTCAGTACGGTATCGATGAGGTAGAGCGTGGCGTTGGCGGTGGTGATCCCGCCGCAGAGCACCAGTGCGTCGTTGACCCGGAGGTGATCAGGTGCACCCGTGACGGATAGGTCGCCGCCCTGCAGGGTCTGGTGGGTGCCGTCGATGTTGGTGGGGCTGAACCGCCCTGGTATCACGTGATAGGTCAGCAGGTAGGTCAGCCGCGCGACGTCGACCTGCAGCGAAGCGGCTGCCTCGGGGGGCAGTCGGGCGAACGCGTTATCCACCGGCGCGAAGACGGTGACCTGGCCCCCGTTGAGCGTGTCGACCAGGTTCACGGCGGGATTGAGCTTGCCGGACAGTGCCGCGTTTAGTGTGCTCAGTTTGGTGTTATGCGAGGCGGCGACGGTGAGCGGCTGCTGTGCCGCACCGGCCATTGATCCCGCACTCGTTGGTGCCTCCTGTGCGTAGTAGGCGCATGCTGGGCCGATCGGATTCGCCGCCGGATCCGCGCCCGCAGCAGCGTTCGAGAACGCCAGCAGTCCCGCGACGGCCAGGGCTGTCGCGGGGGCCTGGTGGTGCACGAATCGCATGGAAGGCAGACCTCCCTTGCACCGATGGTCCTTCCCCGCCGTGAATACCATGCGTATGCGGCGCTAAACACAACGCGGATACGGGCGGGATGAACCTATATCACCATCTAGTGAATTGTCCGCGGGCGCTCCACACGACCATGCGGGGGCGCCGATGCGCGAGGCTACCGCGCCGGTGATGTCGGGGCTCGCGCCGCGCCGCCGGTGGACATCAGTGCCGGCGATGACGCTTGGTGAGCTGATCATGGCGTGGTTGGCGGTCGAGGCGCGGCCCGCGCGAGCCGCGGCGACTTCCCCAACCGCGTTAGGGAATTCGCGCGGATAATTTTCGCGGCGGTGGATTAGATGCTGGTCGGCGGGGATATGTTGCGTTTTGTTATGACCCCTCCTGATCTTGCTGCTGGCGCCGAACAAGCAAAACCTCGGCCGCGGCGGGCGCGGCACCGTCGGCCTCGCCGGCCGGCCGAGTACAGGATCCTGGGCGGCGTCAAGGTGTTGGGCGCGGTCGTTTCGGCGCTGGTCTTGGTCTTTTCGGGCATCGGCTGGGCGGAACTGCACGGTGTTCCCAGCGTCATCACCACCTCTGCGGCGCTGGCCGATGAGCCTCCGTCCCTGGGAGCGGAGCAGAATATCCTCATCATGGGGTTGGACACCCGCCGCGACCAGCAGGGTGGCCTGTTGCCACCCGATTTATATGACGCGCTGCACGCCGGTGATCAGCACTCAGGCGAAAACGATGCCGATGTCCTCATCGTGCTGCACATCCCCGCCGGACACGGGCCGGTCACCGCGATCTCTATCCCGCGCGACGACTATGTGGAACTGGTCGGCTGCGCGGTGCCCGAATGCCGGGGCAAGGTCAAGCAGGCATACAGCTTGGCCTACCAGCAGGTGATCGGGGAGGCCGCCGACGGGCAGGCCGCGGAGAACGCTGTAGATGCGAACGATGCTTCGGCGGGTGAGCAGAGAGCGCGCGAGGCCGGCCGCAAGGCCGAGATCAGCACGGTCCGACGGTTGCTGCAGATACCGATCGATCATTTCATTGAGGTCAGCCTGGCAGCCTTCGTCCAGATCGCCCGGGTGGTTGAACCCATCACCGTGTGCCTAGAAGACGACACCTCCGATCCGTACTACTCGGGTGCGGACTTCCGTAAAGGCATCCAGCAGATCAGCGCAGCCCAGGCAGTGGCGTTCGTGCGGCAACGGCGCGACGTCAACGATGCGATGTTCACCGACCTCGACCGCACCCGGCGCCAGCAGGCGTTTATCGCTTCGCTTGTCGCCGCGTTGCGTCACAGCGGGGCATTGTTGAATCCGGGTGGGCTGCGGCATCTGGTCGATGTCGCGAAGGACAATGTCGCCGTCGACGCCGGCTTTGACTTGTTCTCTTTCGTCCGGAACGCAGCCACCCTCGGCGAGCGCCCGCTGTCGCTGTACACGCTGCCGATCATCGAGTTCAGCCGCACCTCCGATGGTGAAGACGTCAACATCATCGACGTGCCGACCATCCGCTCCATCGTCCACAGTGTGCTGTCCACCGGTTCTGATTCTCCCGCCTCGTCCGGCAGCCTCATCGCGACGGGTCAGGCCGCAACCACCACACAGGTGACCCCACCCATCGCCGTGCTCAACGTGATCAACGCGGCTCATCAGGAGGGGCTGGCGTATTCCCTCGAGAAGGCTCTCAGCAACGGCCGATTCACCGAAGGCACAGCTAGCACTGCCGACACAATCGTGGAAGCCAGCAGCATCCAGTACGGCCCGGGCGCACAAGCAGCGGCCACCGCGCTCTCCAACCAACTGGATCTCACCGCGACCGCCTCGGACACGGTCGCGCCCAACACGATTCAGCTCACCGTGGGCACCGACTTCGATGCAGGCGATTATCTCGACCGCGATGGTTCGACGCCGGAAGGGTCGACGAGCCCCACCACGACCGTCACCACGGTGGCGGCCAGCGCCATCGGCACCCAGGCCCCGGCCCCGACGAACCTCACCCGCATGAGCGCTCAGGACGTGCCGTGCGTGCGATAGCACCCTCGTTCAGGCAGGAGATGTAACGAATCGCTGCCCACGCCACCGGGTGAGCGTTGCTGCGCCACATGGCTTATTCCGAGTCGAACCGTGTTATCCGCGCGCGGCGGCTCAGCGCGCAGCCGTTCACGCTTAAGGCGGCAACTCCAGGGCCCCAGTCAAGATGATCAGCGCGCTGTCGAATAGAAGTTGTTCGAGGGTTACCGCGCCGTCGATCTCTTTTGGGGTCGGCGCGCACGGAGGCGACGACGATCAATGCATCCGCCCTGGCCGCACCCAGTGTTCAGCGACATACCCGCACACACCGGATTGCGGTCAGCGCCGCCCGGACGACACAGAGAGGTCGTCGACGAGTTTGCGGGAGGCTGCCTTGTAGGCGAAAGAGCACCCGAGGCGATGATGGCCAACCCAGTTACGACCAGGAATGCCTTGCCCGGGGGCGGACCGTGTCAGCTGGGCGCTGAGCGGGTTAGCACGGGATGCGGCGGGGTATTTGCGCAGCGGAGGCGCCGCACACCACATCAACGGCGAACGATAGCGATGGTGAACTCTGGCAGGCGGGATGGCAGGTCACCGCTTCGGCAGGCACCCCCCGCCCAGCCGGCGGGCTGCCGTATGGCGGGCCGAGGCGATCGCAACATGACGCGTTTGCGCACCGTCGCAACCGCTTTCGGGAGGAAGCCGGATAGCCGTTCTGCGCGAGATCAATACGCGCGGAGGCGACTGCGTGCCCTGTGTCTTGCTGCCTTCCTGGTCATCAGTGCCGCGCTCGCGGCTGGACCGACCCGATTGCTGCCGACCTGCCTGGTCGGCTGTCGCCCATCGCAGGCCGGCATCACCGCCGTCGGGCAGCCGCAATGTCGACCCGCTCGACCACGTGTCGGTGAAACTCGACGACGGCACACTGACCGCCGTGCAACTGGTCAACGACGCGGCCAAGCCCATCGAAGGCGTTATGACCCCCGACAACAGGTTCTGGAAACCATTGGCACCCTTGGGGCACGGCCGCACCTACACGCTGACCGTGACCAGCCGCGCTAGCAGCGGCACGCCGTCGACGCAGACTTCTACCTTCTCCACGTTGAAACCGGCCAACCAGACCAAGGTCTCGCTGACCGCCACCTCCGGCGCTGCTCTGCAGGACCAGGGGACCTACGGAGTGGGCACTGTCATCGTCGCGCATTTTGATGAGCCGATCACTGACCGAGCAACCGCCGAACAACGTCTCATAGTCACGACATCGCCTGCGGTGCAGGGCTCCTGGTACTGGGTTGATAACTAGAACGTGCACTGGCGCCCGGAGCACTACTATGCGCCCGGCGCCACCGTGACGGCGAAGGCTCAAATTTATGGCGTTCGGGTCGCCGACGGTCTGTACGGACAGGAAGACAGTCAGGTGAGCTTCCGGATCGGCGACGCCCATATCTCCATCGCTGATGACGCCACCAAGCAGGTCAGCGTCTACAACAACGGCAACCTCGTACGCACTATGCCCACCTCGATGGGCATGGGCGGCACCCAGACGATCGGTGCCCGCACGCTGTCGTTTTGGACGCCACCAGGGATCTACACCGTCATGGGCAAGGCCCCCTCAGTTATCATGGACTCCTCCACTTTCGGCCTGCCGATCAACTCGCGGCTCACCGCGTAACCATTCACAACGCCACGCAGATCTCCACCGACGGCATCTATCTGCACGAGCTCGATGAGACGGTGTCGGCCCAGGGCAACAGCAACACCTCGCACAGATGCCTAAATCTCAACGGAGCCAACGCCAAATGGTTCATGGACTTCTCCGAGCCCGGCGACGTCGTCGAGGTTCGCAACACCGGCGGACCACCGCTGCAGCTGGCCCATAACGGCGACTGGACGCTGCCCTGGGAACAGTGGCACAAGGGCAGCGCGCTCAGCTGAGATCCGAAACCCCCACCTGCGAGCTAATTTCCGCATTCGCCGCGACGCCGCCAGCAGCACGATCCTTCGACAAGCTCAGCCCTGGCATCGCATGATTCTCAGCTCATCTCGAAGCCGCTCGAAAGCGGGTGCGTCCTAGGCCCATGTAGTTCCTCGAGGAAGGGACATCCGATGAGGAATCGCGCATCCTGGTTGGCGCTCGATTGGCAGGAACGACGCGTTGGCCGTACGACCATTGATGCCGAGCTCGACTTAGAGTTCCTACTGCTTTCCCCACGGGGCCATGTGTTCTGCTGCGACGCAGCGGCTTAATGCGGGTGGGTCGCCAGGTAGTCCGCGACGGGGATCGGTGAGGTCGCAGAGTAACCGACGGGCAGGACCACGTCACCGGCAGTTGTGTTGTAGTAGACGTCCCACCGGTAATACCCGGCATACGCAGCGGAATCCGCTGTGAGCACCGCTGCATAGTCGTTGACCGCCTGCACGTATTGGTACGAGTGGTTGTACCGATACAGCGCCGAATCGCGGTCGTCGGCGAAGCCACTACCCGCAAGATAGCGGCCGGCTGCCATGATGCTGTCGCGGGTCGAGAGGATGTCGCCGCCCTCACTGTAGGCGGCAAAGGTCGAGGGCAAGAACTGCATCGGGCCTTGCGCGCCAGCGGTGCTCACCCCGGCGATGCGCCCGAAGCCGGTCTCGATCAGGTTGATCGCCGCCAGATAGGTCCATCCGACGCCAGACGCCGATTCCGCCGCGCGGTAGTGACCCAGCAACTCGTCCGCCGACTTCGGCGGGTCGATGCGCCACGCCGGCAGTGTGTCTTTCGCTTGGCCCTTGCTCATCGCGGTGAGCTGCCGACGCGCGTCGACATTCCGGTCATAGATTTCCAGGAGCGATGGCGGGACTTGGCGGCGTGCGATGGGATCCCACTCGGGATGCCGTCCGAGGGCGCGGTAGGCCGCTTGCTGGCGGTGCGCCGCCGCCATCAACACAGCCTCCGACGACGAGGGGTCGCGCAGCGCCTGTTCGTCGCCGACAAGTTCGTCGGCCAATTGCGCCGGGTCGGATGCCAGCCGCCACTGCGCAGGAGCGGATGACAGCCGCGGCTGCGCGGGCGAGAGCGTGGTCGCTGTGGCCGTCGCCGCCGTTGTGGTTGACGGCCTCGCCGACTCTGAGCAGCCGACAAGTACCAAGAGGATCATGACCACAAAAAGCGGCGTGGCGCGCCGAATCGGACGGATGCTCGCAACAACCGACCGCAGCGCGGTGGCGTCGGCACGGTTGTGGCTCAAAGTGTTCACTTCATGGGATTGCTCGAAATTGTCGGCGGCCCAGATGTAATCCGCCTACTGAAGTGTCTCGTATCCGATCGTGGGACATCAAGGGGTGCGTCAGCGTGGCCCAGCCACGGGGCCACCAGAGCAATCGATATGTTCTGCAGGTGGGTGAGTGTCGCGCAGGTGCCGCGTACCGTACAGGTTTACGCATTCCGCACCTGCTTCGGCATCATTGGAATTGGCCGATCCAATCTCTTTCGTCGTTTCAGCATCACTGCGCGCAAATGACAAGGTGGTCGACAGTCCGCTTCTCGACTACCTACAGAATGTCCCTGGCGTAGTAGTAGTGCTCCGCCCAGTTCAGTAACCTTCGATCCGCCGCATCACCAAGGCTGCGGTCTTCGGCGACTTTGTGAAGGACCAGATGGGTAAGCCCTGGTAAGGCCTATGACGAGCAGAGGTTTTGCTCTGTCCACCGCTTGGGTAAATACAGGTGTGCCTTTGCTGACCTTGAGACGCGCACTTCTCTCGCTGACGATGTTGGTGGTGGTGCTGGTCGGATCTGCCAGCCCCGGCTTCGCAGCAGTCACGTCGCCCAATCCGACCGTCGCCTCGGTACAGCCGAGGCCGGGCGAGGTGGTCGGCGTCGCCGCGCAAATCACCGCGACGTTCACCACGCCCGTCGCCAACCGCTTTGCCGCAGAGCGCGCCTTCACGGTGCCGGAGGGTATGAGCGGCCGATTCTCGTGGCCCGACGCCAAGACTCTGCAGTTCAAACCTGACGGGTTCTGGCCGGCGCACAGCGTGGTGCCGCTCTCGGTCGGTGGGTTCAAGACGGATATCACCACCGACGCCGCGGTGCTGGGTGTTGCCAGCATCTCGCAGCACACCTTCACCGTCAGCATCGACGGAGAGGTGGCACGGACAATGCCGGCATCGATGGGCAAGCCGAGCCGCCCGACCCCGATCGGCAACTACAGCGTGCTGTCCAGGGAACAAAGCGTGGTGATGGACTCGCGCACCATCGGCATTCCACTGAGCGACCCGGAAGGCTACAAGATCACCGCCTACTACGCCGAACGGATCACCGGCAGCGGCGTCTACGTGCACTCAGCGCCGTGGTCGGTGGACTCGCAAGGCAACGCCAACGTCAGTCACGGGTGCATCAATCTCGGGCCTGACAACGCAGCCTGGTATTACAACACCGTCCATATCGGCGATCCGGTGATCGTCAAGGCGTAGCACCTGCGGCCCCGCGGGCTCGTTGTGCCCTGGGAACCCGCGGGAACGTCACCGCTCAGCGCAGACCAACTCAGGGATTTATTGCCCGAGAAGTTCCTTGAGTGGGTGAAAACCACACTCGACGATCATCGTTACAAGGACGTGCTCAATATGAGGAACCCGCTTACGCACTCCCATGTAAACCGGCATCTCTCTGGCAGTACGGCCCCGCCAACCCAGACGGATCGGACCAAGTTCCCAGTGATCGGCAGAGCGCAGCCAATGAATGCGCGCGACCTGGTTGTGATGTCTGCGGAGCTCGCGCTCGATCGAGTTCGAGCATTCATCGAGGTTGTCGACCAGCACGGGCGGTGACGGTCGGCTACCGTCAGAGGCCCAGCGCGTCGGTCAGCCCGTCGATGGCGGCCCGCGTCGTGGCGTCGGACGTGTGGCCGTAGATGTCGTCGGTAACGCTAATCGAACTGTGCCCGAGCAGGTCCGCCACCGCCTTGATGTGCACGCCAGCCTCCAGCCAAGCGACGGCGGCGCTGTGACGCAGGGTGTGAACCCCGACGTCCTTAACGCCCGCCTTCGCGGCGGCCAGCTCGATGGTGCGCAACACGTTACGCGGATCGACTGGCCCACCAAACTCAGCCGTGAACACCAGGCCGGAATCCTGCCATTGGTTCGCGGCCCGCAACCGTTCCGCCGCCTGGGCCGCCTTGTGCTTCCGCAGCATTGGCACCACCGCCAGGTCACCGGCCGCCGGATACGGTCCCGCTCCTCCTCGGCGATCACCGCCAGCATCCGCGCCAACAGACGCCCGTTCTACACAGGCCGTTGTGATCGGTCCTTGAGTCCACTCGTGCCAGCTCCGCTCGAGAGAGGGTCTACGGATAAATGTGGTACTGCGGCTGGCCCAGCGGGAACGTCGGCCACGGCTGGGATGGGTCCACCCGGTAACACCGGTACGTCGAGGGAACCCCCGACTGGAAGTGGACTGACAGCGGTCCCAGGTGCTCCGATCACAACACGGGCGCGGTTGCCCGTTCTAACGCCTAAGAATACATACGGACCGTGCAGACTGCGAGGAATCCTATTGCGGGAGAACGTATTTCACTACATGATGTAGGCGTTGTAAGTGTGTTGCGGCTGTCTGCCGTGTTGCTCGCCCTACACGGTTTGGTTTCAGGTGTTTTGCGCAGTTGGCGTGTTGGCCGCGGCTAGCGCTGACAACCGTTCGGCCAGGGCGTCGGCCCGCCCGCTGCCACATGCTGATAGCGCATAGCCGCGGTGCTGGTGGTGTGGCCCAGCCGGTCCATGACCTCGCGTGTCGTGCCTCCGGCCAGCGCAGCCATGACGCCGCCGAAGTGGCGCAGGTCGTGAAAGTGCAAGTCTTCTTTGCCGATGGCCGCGCGGGCAGCGAAGAACGGTGTGCGGTAACGGCCTTCGGTGTAGAAGCTGCCGGTCTCGGGATCAGGGAACAGCAGCGCGGTCTTGGCGGTGCCCACATGCACGCGCAGGTGCTCAAGGATCATCGGGCGCAGGTGCGTCGGAACCGTGACCGTTCGGTTGGATTCCTTGGTCTTGGGCGGGCCGCAGAGGTACCTGTGCTCGCGGTAGGTCACCGCCTTGTTCACCCGCACCGTAGAGCCGTGAGCGGAGATGTCGGCCCGGGTCAGGGCGAACACCTCACCGCGCCGCAGCCCGCACCATCCGGCCAGCAGGACGGTCAGCCGCACCTCGTCGGGCATCTTGTCTGCCAGTGCGGCTAGCTCGTCGGCCTCCAGCAGCACCACCGACCTCTTGGTGTGTTTGACCGCGGTGCCGCCCTTGATACGGGCGGGGGAGCGGTCGATCAGGCTATCGTCCACGGCTGTGTTCAGCACCGCCGTCAGGACGCCGTAAGCACGGGCGTTGCGGGTCTGGTACGTGGTGCCCAGATCGGCGAACCACACCCGGACATCCTCGGGGGTAATCTCGCTCAGCACCATGTCGCCGAGCACCGGCAGGATGTTGTGGTCGAGGTGATAGCGATAGTTCTCGCGGGTCCGGCGGGAGATGTTGCGGTGGTCCAGCCACGGCCCGGCGTAGGCGCGCAGGGTCAGCTTGGCCGCCGCCGCCTTGGCCAAGCGCTCTGCCGACGGTGTCCACACGCCGAGGTTGCGGCGATCCAGGTCGATCAGGTCGCGCTCATCCTCCAGCCACCGCTGACCCGACGCCTTGGTGGGGAGGGTGGCCGGGGCGCGGTGCAGAAGCCCGTGACGAAGATAGCTGGCCGACCACCGCCCCGAACGCTCCTGTCGGATACGGCCGAACGCCTGCCGTTTCGGTACCCCGCGCTTGCCGCGTGCCATGCCCTGCTCCCTTGATTTTGCACAACATCTGCACAACAGTGATCCTCAATCGTGAGCGCACGGTTTCCTGCTGATCGAACAACGTGTCCGTAGAACTTGCGACCATCGGAGTGGATGATCACCGGCCTGTCCGTCACACGGAGAAGCATGCCGGATCGGTTACCGAGTTCGCAGCCGTTGCAGATGCGGTGACTGTGCGAATGTGCTTGCTGGCCTGCGTTATACCACCGACATTCGGCATCGGACTGTCCTCACGTCCTTGCGTTGGCAACGGCGTCAATTTATTTGTGTCGATCGCGCTCATCGGTGATCAACCGCGGTCGATAATCGACGCGGCGACGAAAGGTCTGACCTGATCCTGGAGCGCCGCACCTGCGACTCCCCAGACCGGCCACGCCTTCGCGGCCGAAATATCCGATGCACAAAAGGGGGATCGAAATGTCAGAGCAGGACAACAAAGACGTCATCAAGCGGGGTTATGAAGCCTTCTCCTCGGGTGACATGGACACCGTGATGAGTCTGTTCGACGACGACTGTGAATGGGTGCAGCCGGGCCAGAGTTCGGTCAGCGGGACGTTCCACGGCAAGGCCGAACTGATGGAGCACCTCGGACGACTGGCCGAGAAGGACCTGACTGTCAAGCTCAACCGTCTCATCGCCGAGGGCGACACGGTTGTGGCCATTACCGAAGTGACGGCGGGTGGTGAGACGGGCGAGGACGCCGACGTATTCACGCTCCGCGACGGCAAGACCGTTCGCGTAGAGACGCACGGTGACACATCGTTGCTCGAGCGCGTCTACGGCAAGAAGCAGCACGCCGCTGGGTAACGGCGTCCGGCCGTAGGCTCGAAATCGTGACGTCGACGCTTCCGGCCGATACCCGCGTGTTGTCCATCGGAATTCATCCGCGCTCGCTGGATTACAGCACTCTGCCGGACGGCGTTGATGAGGCGTCACTCTCGGCGCGTATCGATCGGGGAAATGTCGCGCTGCGCGAGGCGGGGTTTGAGGTCGTGCCTTGCCAGGTCGACACGTCGCCGGATACCGCCGAGCAGCTGATCCGCGACGCGCTTGCTGGCGGGCATTTCGGGTTGGCGATGGTCGGCGGCGGCATCCGGATGATCCCCGGGCACACCGGGCTTTTCGAGCGCGTCGTCAATGTCCTGCATGAGGTATCGCCAGGGATCCGGCTCTGTTTCAACACCGCGCCCGACAACACCGTCGACGCCCTGCGCCGCTGGATCACCCCCCGCCCGTAAGCTCGGCGGCATGCGCCCCTCCCGGTTGTTCGCCGTTGTGCTGTTGTCCCTGGGCCTGATTGCGGCGGGGTGCGGGTGGAGCCCGCCCGCGCCGTCGCCGACCAGCTCGGCCACCTGCACCCCGGCCGACGGGCCGAGCGCAGATACCGTCGCCGCTGAGATCGCCAAGCTGCCCGCGGCGCGGTGGAGCGAGGTCATCAGCGGACACACCGCCGATTGCAGTCTGCATTGGGTCGTCGTCAGCTCGGGCGACGCATCCGACAGCCCCGCACAGGTGTTGTTCTTCGACCGCAAGTCGCCGATCGGCACACCGACCCCGGACCCTCGGCCCTACATCACCATCACGCCCACGGCCAATGACATTGCGGCAGTGCAGTACCAGTGGCGCCAGGGACAGGAGCCGGCGTGCTGCCCGACGGGCATCGCCACGGTCCGGTTCAAAATCGAGGACGGCAAGCTCAAGGCGCTCGATCCCATCCCGAACGGTTAGACGCGGGTCGCCCTATGTGTCGACGATGTTCTCCGGATGCAGCATCTCGGCGTAGCGCAGCTGCTCGGGAATGCCGAAGCCGTCGACCAACAGCTCGGCGTACGGCCTCAGGGCGCGGCAGCGTTCGTTGATGCCGCGGGTGACGGCCTTGGCGCGTTCAGTCGACAGGAACTGGTGCTCCATGAACCACGCCCTGTCGTCCTCGATCACCGACAGCGCGTAGACGTCGCACACCATTTCGAGAATCTTGCGGGCTTCGTCATCCTCGCACGAGTCGATGCCTGCTACGAACGCCTCCAGGACGATCCGGTCGATGTGTGCGGAAGCGGCGTGCAGCACGTGGTCCTGCACTGCGTTGAACGCGTCGAACGCGCTTGTCTCCTTGGACTTACCGCGTAGCCGGCGCGCCACCGTGGCGATCATGTACTCCTCGCGGTCCTCGAACATCTTGACCTGGGTGCCGCGGTTGAACAGGCTGCCCTCTTCCTCGTTGTCCTGTCGGGTATCGAGGATTCGCTGCATGATCGTCTCGGCCGCAGTGCGTTTCATCACCCGCTCGCCGGCGAAGTTGGCCGCGAACTTCACCCACTCGACCGGGCTCATGCCCTTGATGTCGTCGGCGTAGGCGGTGAGGAGCTCCTTGGCCACCAGCTGGATCAGCACGTGGTTGTCGCCCTCGAAGGTGGTGAACACGTCGGTGTCGGCCTTCAGCGCGATGAGCCTGTTCTCGGCGAGATAGCCTGCGCCGCCGCAGGCTTCGCGCGCTTCCTGGATGGCGCGAGTGGCATGCCAGGTGTTGGCCGCCTTCAGTCCCGCGGCGCGCGACTCCAACTCCCGTTGCTCTTCGGGATCGGGGTCGTCGGCGGTCTGCAGGTCATGCGTCTTGGCGACCAATTCGTTCTGCGCGAACTGCAGCGCATAGGACCGCGCGATGAGCGGGAACAACCGCCGCTGATGCACCAGATAATCCATCAGCAGCACCTCGTGGTCATCATCGGGCGCCTGGAACTGCCTGCGCTGCAACGCATATCGAGTCGCGATGTCCAGCGCCACATGGGCTGCCGCACCGGCGCTACCGCCGACGGTGACCCGGCCGCGAATGAGCGTGCCCAGCATGGTGAAGAAGCGGCGGTTCGGGTTCTCGATCGGCGAGGTGTAAGAACCGTCCTCTGCCACGTCGGCGTACTTGTTGAGCAAGTTCTCCCGCGGGATACGGACGTGGTCGAACTGGATGCGACCGTTGTCCACACCGGGCAGCCCACCCTTGTAATGGCAATCCGACGTCGTCACACCCGGCAGGTCGTTACCGTCCTCGTCGCGGATCGGCACCACGAAACAGTGCACGCCGTGAACCACGCCGTCAGGGGTTATCAGCTGCGCGAATACCGCTGCGACGGTGGCGGTTTCGGCAGCACCGCCGATGTAGTCCTTGCGCGCGGTGCGGGTGGGGGAGTCGATCACGAACTCCTGGGTCGACGCGTCGTAGGTGGCCGTGGTCTCCAGNGACTGCACGTCGCTGCCGTGTCCGGTCTCGGTCATCGCGAAGCAGCCCAGCAGGTCCAGGCTGATGATCCGCGNTACGTACGCCTGGTGGTGGCGCTCGGTGCCGAGGTTCTCGATGGCCCCGCCGAACAGGCCCCACTGCACGCCGGCCTTGACCATCAGCGACAGATCGGACATCGCCAGCATCTCGATCCGGGTAACCGCCGCGCCGACGTCGCCGTTGCCGCCGTGTTCCTTTTTGAACCCGTCCTCGGCGGCCCCNTGTGCCGCCATGATCTTCATCTGCTCCGCCACCTTGGTGCGGGCGATGACGGTGTTTGGGGTGTAGTGCGCGCGAAAGACCTCGCTGGAGAGTTCCTCTCGCATCCTGTTCTTCACGTCGCGCCAACGGCCGTCCAGCGTGTTGCGTAGATGCTCCGCAGTGGTGGTCATGACCCGACGGTAGCCCTTCCGGCTCCCGCGGAAACTGTGATGTACGAAACGTAGGCAAACCTGGCTAGACCAGCAGAAACCCCGTGGCGTTGAATCGACGGATGACCGAGTCACAGTCGAGCCCGGCGACACCGCAGCCGTCGCGGCCGCATGAGTTCGACCATAGTCACGGCGACGTAAGCGGCGGCTGGTTGCGCGCCGCGACATTCGGCGCGATGGATGGCCTCGTCAGCAACACCGCGCTGATCGCCGGNGTGGGNGCGGCCGCCGACGCACACACGGTGGTGATCAGCGGCTTCGCCGGCCTGGTGGCCGGCGCGTTCTCGATGGCGTTGGGCGAGTTCGCATCGGTGACGACGGCCAACGAGCAGCTGGAGTCCGAAGTTCTTGTCGAGCAGCGCGCCTTCCGATTGCACCCGCAGGCCGAGAAGGCGGAGCTGGTCGACATGCTCGTCACCATGGGCCTGACGCAGGAGACCGCATCCACCGCCAGCGACGAAATCCACCGCGACGAGAACCGCGCCCTGAACTTTCATCTGACGCAAGAGCTCGGCGTCGATCCGTCGGAGAAGCCGTCACCATGGGTAGCGGCGGGGTCCAGCTTCGTCATGTTCGCCATCGGCGCCATCGTCCCGTTGATCCCGTATCTGCTTGGCTTCCGGTCACTGTGGCTAGGCCTGCTCTTCGGCGGCGTCGGCCTGTTGATCGCAGGGGGAGTGGCGGCGCGGTTCACCAAGAAGCCGCTGTGGTGGGCGTCCTTGCGCCAGTTGCTGTTCGGGACGGTCGCGATCGCCGCGACATATGTCGTCGGCCATCTCGTCGGAGCGGTCGTCTGAGCGTCAGCTGTCGCTGCCGACGGTGATGGCCGTCGCCTGCTCGGTGATCTCGTCGAGTTGGGATTCCTCGACGTCGATACCGACCAGGTGCCGCCGCGTCACAAAAAGCACACCCGCGCCGGCCAGCACCGCGGCGGCGCCGACCCAGAACGGCATGTGCACGCTGATCTGCTCGCCGAGCACGCCGGCCAGCCACGGGGCCAACGCGGCGCCGGAGAACCGCACGAAGCTGTAGGCCGCCGAGGCCACCCCACGCTCCACCGGTGCCGCCTTCATGACGGTCTCGGTGATCAACGTGTTGTTGATGCCGATGAACAGCCCCGCGACCACCACGCACGTCGCCAACACCGTCTTGTTGTCGGTACCCACGGCCATCACGGCCAACGTCGCCGTCATCGCCAGGAGGTTGACCAACAGGGTCGGCACGGTGCCGAAGCGGTGCTGGAGCCGAGGCGCGACGACCACAGAGGTGAACGCCAGCGCCAGTCCCCAGCCGAAGAAGATCAGCCCGATCTGATGGGCGCTCATGTCCAGCGGAAACGGTGTGAATGCCAGCAGTGTGAAGAAGCCGAAGTTGTACAGCAGCGCGGTGATTGCGACGCCGAGCAGGCCGCGGTGGCGCAGCGCGCGGAACGGGTCGGCCAGCGTGGTGGCGTGCTCGGCACGTGGTGTGGACGGCAGCAGGAAGGCCGTCACGATGAGCGCGAACGCCATCAGCGCCGACACCCCGAAGAACGGTCCCCGCCATGAGATCGAGCCGAGGACGCCTCCGACGAGCGGGCCGATCGCGATGCCAAGGCCCAAGGCGGCCTCGTAGAGGATGATCGCCTGGGCCACCGATCCGCGCGCGGAGCTGACGATCGTGGCCAGCGCGGTGGCGATGAACAAGGCGTTGCCCAGGCCCCAGAGTGCCCGCCAGCCAACGATTTCCAGCACACTGTCGGACATTCCGGCCAGGCCTGCGCCGGCGATGATGATCAGCAAGCCGAACAGCAGCGTGCGTTTGGGGCCGATCCGGCTGGACACCACACCGGTGACCAGCATCGCGACGCCCATCACCGCCATGTAGCTGGTGAACAACAGCGACACCTGCGATGGGGACGCGCTCAGATTGTCGGCGATCGGCTTGAGAATGGGGTCGACGAGGCCGATGCCCATGAACGCGACGACGGACGCGAAGGCAACGGCCCAAACGGCTTTGGGTTGGCGCCACATACGGTGCGGCTACTCCTTTTCGGTTATTGACTTGGTCGGGGTGGGGGCGGCCGCATCCTCGAGAAGTCGGCGCAGCACACGCACGGCGTCGCTGAGCGTCTGCCGATCGGCGGCATCAAGCCGCTCCAGATACGGGTCGATGGCCGCGCCGCGGTCGACACGCACGTGCCGCAGGGTGTCGACGCCTTTCGGCGTGATGCGGATCAACACCGCCCGCGCATCGTCGGGGTCGACGGTGCGCGAAACCAGGCCCGCGTCTTCGAGTCGGCGGACCTGGGTGGTCATCGTCGGCTGCGAGCAGTGGTCGAGCGCGGCCAGGTCGGATATCCGGGCAGCGCCTTGGTCCTCGATCGTGGACAGCAGCCGCGCTTGGGCAAATCCGAGCGGCATGCGGACCCTCTGAGTGGCCATTCGATTGATCCGGGCCACCACGGCCAGCAGATCGGCTCCGAGTGTCGGGGTCATGACCCCATGATTACATAGGTTTACTATGCGTTTCAAACGTGCCGGCCGGTGTTGCCGGTCACAGCGTGGTTATGACGGCTCCCATGCGGCGACTGGCAGAATCGGGAAATGACCGTGACCGAGCCCAGCGCCCCTCAACGGGCAGGCTCGCTTCAACCGGTCGAACTCGCGCAAGCCTCGGTGATGGCGGCCTTATGCGCGGCCACCGCGATCATCGCCGTCGTCGTCCCATTCGCTGCCGGGGTGTCGTTGCTGGGGACGGTGCCGATGGGCCTGCTCGCGTACCGGTATCGCCTCCGGGTGCTGATCGCCGCGACCGTCGCCGGTGCCCTTATCGCATTTCTGATCGCCGGCATGGGCGGATTCATGACAGTGGTCAACTGCGCCTACATCGGCGGGCTGACCGGCACCGTCAAGCGCCGTGGTCGGGGTCTCCCGACGGTGTTCGGTGCGGCGCTCGTCGCCGGCGCCCTGTTCGGCGTCGTCACGGTGACGGCGCTGGCGATCCTGGTGCGGCTGCGGCACCTGATGTTCGATTCCGTGACCGCCAACATCAACGGTCTCGCCGCGCTGATCGCCCGCATTCCCGACATGGAGCCCGCCGCCGAGCGGCTCAAGCATGACTTCGCCGGCGCGCTGCATTACTGGCCGTACCTCTTCTTCGGCTCTTCGGTGTTGTCCATCGTCATGGTCACCTTCATCGGCTGGTGGGCGCTGTCGCGGGTGATGGCCCGACTGCTCGGGATTCCCGATGTGCACAAGCTCGAGTCGTCGACCGACACCGGACCGATCGCCCCGGTGCCGGCGCAGCTGCGGGACGTCCGATTCCGATACCCCAAGGCCGATCACGAGGCCCTTGGTCCGGTGTCGCTGAGCGTGGAACCCAGTGAGCACCTTGCCGTGACGGGCGCCAACGGCTCGGGCAAGACCACGCTGATGCTGATGCTTGCCGGCCGCGAACCCAGCTCCGGGACGATCGACCGCCCCGGTGCCGTCGGGCTCGGCAAGCTCGGCGGAACCGCGGTAATCATGCAGCACCCGGAGAGCCAGGTGCTGGGCACCCGCGTCGCCGACGACGTGGTGTGGGGCCTACCGCCCGGCAAGGCCACCGACGTCCACCAGCTGCTCATCGAGGTCGGCCTCGACGGGCTCGCCGAGCGGAACACCGGCAGCCTGTCCGGCGGCGAATTGCAGCGCCTCGCGGTGGCGGCGGCGCTGGCCCGCGAGCCCTCACTGCTGATTGCCGACGAGGTCACCAGCATGGTCGACCAGGACGGGCGCGACGCGCTGATGTCGGTGCTGTCCGGCTTGACCCAGCACCACCGCATGTCGCTGGTTCACATCACCCACTACAACAACGAGGCCGACGCCGCCGACCGCGTGATCAACCTGACCGGAAACGGTGGCGCCGCCGACAACACCGAGATGGTGGAGACGGCCGCTGCCCCCACCGCCACTGTTCCGATGGCGCACCACTCCGATGCGCCGGTGCTCGAACTCCGCGGTGTCGGACATGAATACGCCAGCGGAACACCGTGGGCGACAACGGCTCTGCGCAACATCAACTTCACCGTCCAAGAGGGCGACGGTGTGCTGATCCACGGCCTGAACGGGTCGGGCAAGTCGACGCTGGCCTGGATCATGGCGGGCCTGACGGTGCCGACCGTCGGCAGCTGTCTGCTCGACGGTGCGCCGGTGTCCGATCAGGTTGGCGCGGTGGCAATCTCGTTCCAGGCGGCCAGGCTGCAGCTGATGCGAAGCCGCGTCGACCTGGAAATAGCCTCGGCAGCCGGATTTTCGCATCGTGACCATGGCCGCGTGGTGCAGGCATTGGCCACCGTGGGATTGGACGCGGCGCTTGTGAAGCGACGCATCGATCAGCTCAGCGGTGGCCAGATGCGCCGCGTGGTGCTCGCGGGACTGCTGGCGCGCTCACCGCGCGCGATCATCCTTGATGAGCCGTTGGCCGGCCTCGATGCGGCGAGTGCGCGGGGTCTGCTGCGGCTGCTGGAAGACCTGCGACAACGCGCAGGCTTGACCGTTGTTGTGATCTCCCACGACTTTTCGGGCCTGGAGGAGCTGTGCCCGCGCACGCTGCACCTGCAGGACGGTGCGTTGTCCGCGACGCCGACGGCGGCAGGAGGCATGTCATGACGGCCGCCACCGCCACCCGGCAGCGCGCGCCGGTGGTGCTGCTGCGGCCGGTACCGGGCGACAGCGTCATCCATCGGCTTTGGGCCGGAACGAAACTCATCGCGGTCGCGAGCATCGGGGTGCTGTTGACGTTCTACCCGGGCTGGGTGCCGATCGGCTTGGTGGCCGCCCTCATACTGACGACTGCGCGGCTGGCGCACATTTCGCGTGGCGCATTGCCGTCGATTCCACGCTGGCTCTGGGCGCTGCTGTTCCTCGGCGGTGCCACCGCGACGTTCGCGGGCGGTAGCCCGGTCATCGACTTGGGCTCGGTGGAACTCGCCCTGGGTGGGCTGCTTACCTTCCTGCGCATCACGGCGGTGTCGATCGTGCTGCTCGGGCTCGGCGCGATGGTGTCGTGGACCACCAATGTCGCCGAAATCGCGCCGGCCGTGGCCACACTGGGCCGGCCGCTGCGGTGGCTGCGGATACCGGTCGACGACTGGTCAGTGGCGCTGGCGTTGGCGTTGCGGGCATTCCCGATGTTGATCGACGAGTTCCGCGTGCTCTACGCAGCGCGTCGGCTGCGGCCCAAGGTGGTGCCCACGACTCGACGGGCGAGCCGGCGGCGGTGGGCGGTCGAGATCGTCGATCTGCTCGCCGCGGGGGTCACCGTCGCACTGCGGCGGGCCGATGAAGTGGGCGATGCGATCACGGCGCGCGGCGGCGCGGGTCAAATCTCCGCGGCGCCGTCGCGGCCGAAACGGGCCGACTGGATTGCGCTTTCGATTGTCGTCGTGGTGTGTGCCGTCGCGCTGACACTTGAACTGACGGTGCTGGGGACGCTCTAGCGCCGCGGGAAGCATGGTTATTTTTGCGCGGGCAAAAGTCGCTGTCATGTTGGAAGCCCGCTACGTCGAATTGGCTCGCACAGGATCGTGCCGCGGGCCGATCCGGCATTGACCAATGACGTCGGCGGGAGAATCCTCAAGGTGATCGGCAGTAAGCGGCAAACCTAGCGCGACGATCAGGGAGCGAAATGAGTTCGGAATATGCAACAGAGCAGGTGTCGCTGGCCGAGATCCAGGAGGGTGACACAATCCAAGATCCCGAGTCCGGTCAGTGGTTCACCGTCACGCGAACGGCGGACACGGAGGGGTATCGCGTTTATTACGGCGACGAACGACAGAGTGAGCAGGTCGATTCCCAATGCATGATCGATTCCCGGTTCACTAGGGGCCCCGTCACCCGCCAGGTGCGGGAGTAATCAGCGCTGCGCAGCCGCGTTCGCCGCACGCTGCGCCTCGGCCAGGCTGGTCGGCACGTCGCTGCGGCCCAGGAACATCTCGTCGAAGTAGGGCTTGAGCGCATCAAACCCTGCGGCGAACCCGGCACCGCCGGGCGCCGGGATACGCGGACCATTGAGCACCCCGAAGAACGGAGTCACGTCGACGCCGCGCGACGCCCAGTACTTGTAGTAGACCGGCTGGGCCGCCAGCACCGCGGGAATGGCGGCGCCGCGGGCGCCCAGAAACTCATTGCCGCGTCGACCCCCCATCCACGCAAGCACCTGCCGCACCGCATCGGGGTGTCTAGTGGCCGAATTACCCGCGGCAGCAATACCGTTGGTGACGCTGACGCGCCCCTTCGGTCCGACAGGCATCATCGCCACGCCCCACCTGAACGGCGCCTGATCGGCGACGGCGGCCAGGTTGTAGGTGCCGGACTGAAGCAGCGCCATCCGGCCCTGCAGGAACTGGTTGCGGGAGAAGTCGCCGTTGTCGTTGGTGTCCGACGCGGGCGGCGCGACGTGGTCGGTGTTGATCAACCGCACAAGGTATTCGAACGCCTCGGCCGACTGCGGGTTGTCGAACGCGAACCGGTCGCCGACTGAGAACACCCCGCCCGCGGACCCGATGTAGTTGAGGTAGATGCCCTGCAGGTCGTTGGCCGCGTTGTAGCCCCACTGACGGATCCTCGTTGCGTCGAATCCCGGTGAGCTCGCGCTCCGCCCGCTGGCGTCGAAGGTCAGCCGGGCCAGCAGGGACCGCAACGTGTCCTCGCCGTCGAGCGACCAGCGAAGCGACGACAATTCGCGCACTTCCACACCGGCGGCGTCCAGAAGATCGGCGTTGAAGTACAGCGCGATGCCGGCGTCGGTCAACTGCGGCACGGCCCACAACACACCGTTGCGAGTGAACTGTTCGACCACCGACCGCTCCCATTTCTGGGAGGTGTTGGCGTCCAGCGTCGCCGCGATGTTCATGAGCCTGCCGCTGTCGGCGTAACCGGAGAAGTAGGCGTTCGACAGCCAGAAGATGTCGTCGGCGCTGCCGCCGGCCACGTCGGTACGCAGGGTGTCGAAATAGCTCGAGTACGCGACGACGTTGACCCGCACCTCGATGTCGGGATGCTCGCGGGTGAACTCGGCGAACGACTCTCGATAGGCGGCCGCGACCTGCTCGTCCCACAATCGCACCGTGACGACGGTCCGGCCGGCGCGTTCGTCGGAACGACGACCCAGTAGCATCGCTGCGACGAGGAGGACGGCCAAGGTTAAGGCCAGTCCGCCAAAGACGACCGTGGAAACCCTTGGCCGGACAATCATTTCAGGCCCGTCACGACGATCGAGCGGACGATGTGGCGGCCCAGCGCCACGAACAACACGATCAGCGGCACAATCGCCACCGTCGTCGCCGCCATCACCAGCGTCCACTGCGCGTTGTAGCGCGACTGCAGTCCCGCCGTCGCCACCGTCAGCACCTGCCACTTACTTCCGCTGGTGATGACCAGCGGCCACATGAAGTTGTTCCACTGCGACACCACGGTGATCAACGCCAGTGTCACCAGGATCGGCCGGCTGGCCGGCACCACCACATGCACAATGACATCCAGCGTGTTGGCGCCGTCGACACGCGCCGCCTTGATCAAGTCGGCCGGGATCGTGCGGAAGTACTCCCGCAGCAGGAAGATCGCGTACGGCGAGCCGAACATGAACGGCAACACCAATGCCCAGAACGTGTTGCGCAGACCTACCTCCGCCATCATCAGATACAGCGGGACAACGGTCACCGTCGCCGGCACCATCAGCGTGGCGATGTACACCCAGAACAACACATCTCGGCCCGGAAACCGCAGCCGCGCAAAGGCATACGCCGCCAGCACCGAGAACGTCATCTGTCCCAGCAGAATGACCGCGGTCATCAACGCCGTCACAATCAACGCTCGACCGAACCCCGCATCGGCGAGTCCGGTGTAGTTCTCCAGCGTCGGCGGGCTCGGCAACGACAGCGGCGACCCCGTGTTGAACTGCCGCGCCGAGGTGAACGACGTCAATAGGCCCAAGGCGAACGGCACCAACGTGACCACCGCCCCGATCACCAGCCCGGGATAGATAACGGCGCCTGAGACGACCCGGTTAGGTGATGTCATAAGTGATCCGCCGCCGGAAGTACAGGTGCTGGACGATCGTCACACCGACCAGCAGCACAAACAGCACCACCGCCATCACCGCGGCGCGGCCCACCGCCGCGGCTCCGAATGCTTCGGCGTAGATCCGGTGGGCCACCAGGTCGGTGCGACCCTGCGGGCCGCCGCGCGTAAGCGCGTACACGGTGTCGAAGACCTGGGCCGCGCTGACCACCCCGGTGACGAGAACGAAGAACAGCGTCGGCCGCAGCATCGGCAGCGTGATGCGGCGGAACCGCTGCCACGCCGTCGCGCCGTCGATGCGTGCCGCGTTGTGGATGTCCTCCGGGATGGCCAGGATGCCGGCCAGGAAGAACAGCGTCACGTAGCCGACGTTGGTCCAGACGACGACGGCGGACACGACGGGCAGCGCGAGTCCAGGATCGGTGAGCCACTCGATCTGGTGGCCGAGCAGGGTGCTGACCGCGCCGTCGGTGGGCGCGAGGATCCAGCGCCACAGGACAGCGATCGCCAGCGGCGCGCAGATCCACGGCAGCACATACAGCGTGCGGAAGAACCCGGCGCCGGGCAGCCCGCGCGCGAGCATCGCGGCGGCGATCAGGCCGAGCACGGTTTGCACGGGCACCACAATGGCGATAAACACCAGCGTCACCAGCAGCGAGGTCACGAACGACCGGTCGGAGAGAACCGATTGCCAATTGCCCAGTCCGACATAGCGAATCGGGCCAAGCAGATCCCAGTGGTGCAGGCTCAGCCAGAACACCACGAGCATCGGCAGCAGCAGGAAGGTGACCACGCCGAACAGGCTGGGGGCGAGCAGCGCGTAGCCCAATGCCGTCGACCGGACACGGTTGGCTGCCACCGAGCCATTAAAGCCGGACGGCTGGCCTGCCACTACGGTAGTGGCGTGACAGCGCCCCGCCGAGTCGATGCCGATTTCCTCGGGTTGCCACGAC
>C688J18823_10000385_pt1 | contig 25571 bp, 24 predicted proteins | sample HopSoiMetagenom1_FD_18823 | JGI IMG/M metagenome (IMG submission 18823) | reverse complement strand
TCAAGCGGGGGACCGGCGAGCTCGGCGACGGCCAGAAGTACGAGGAGATCGTCTACGAGGGGTACGCGCCCGGTGGGATCGCGCTGCTGATCGAGGCGCTGACCGACAACCGCAACCGCACGGCTCAAGAGGTGCGCCACGCGTTCACTCGCAACGGCGGGAGCCTCGGCGAGACCGGCACGGTGGCGTGGCAGTTCACACGCAAGGGCGTGATCGTCGTGGAGAAGTCGGTCGCGCCCGACGAGGAACGGCTGTTGGAGCTCGCCCTCGAGGGTGGCGCCGAGGACCTCACCGACTCGGAGTCGAGCTGGGACATCGTGACGGCGCCGCAGGACTTCAAAGCCGTCGAGGCGGCGCTCGGCTCCGCTGGTGTGCCGATCTTCTCCGCGGAGCTCTCGATGCTGCCGCAGTCGACGATCCCGGTCGAGGGCTCCGAGGCGACCGCGGTGCTGCGCTTGATCGACGCGCTCGAGGAGCTCGACGACGTCCAGAATGTCTACGCCAACTTCGACATCCCCGAAGAGGTCATGGCGTCGCTCTAGCCGCGAGTCGTTCGATCAGAGCTTGTTCGCCCTAAGGTACGCGAGAAGGTCGTCGTAGACGCCGCCCTCATTGGCGTAGATCGCGTAGCTCTTGGCAGTCTCGAACCACGACTTGACCGAAGGCGTGATTTCGGCTCTCGCCTTCCGAAGGTCGGCCGTGTCGATGGGGCGCACGGATCCCCGTGCGAGGGATTCCTCCATGGCGATCTCAGTGCCCCGTTCGACGAGATATGCGAGGTCCGCGCCGCTGAACCCATCGGTCACTCTCGAGAGCAAGCCGAGGTCAACCGATCCGACGGGACGGCCGCTCAGGTGCAGCCGGAGGATCTCCGCTCGGGCGAGTTCGTCCGGCGGCAAAACCAAGACCGTTCGGTCGAACCGGCCCGGTCGCCGGAGTGCGGTGTCGATGTCCCATGGGTGGTTGCTGGCACCCAGGACGAAGACACCCTGGTTGTCCGTTACGGCGCCGTCGAGTTCAGCGAGTAGCTGGTTCACGGCACCCCGCATCGCCGGATTCGATCGAAGGTTCGCCCGCTTCTGTCCGAGCGCGTCGAGCTCGTCGAAGAAGATGACCGCTGGCGCGTTCCGTCGCGCGGTCTCGAACAGCTCGTGCAGGTTTCGCTCGCTCGAACCGAGCCACATGTCCAGAACATCGGAGATCGAGACGGAGAGGAATCGAGCACCGAGCTCACCTGCAAGTGCGCGAGCGATGAACGTCTTGCCGCAGCCCGGAGGTCCGTAGAGAAGCAGCCCGCCACGGAGGGACTTCCCAAACGACCTCGCTATCTCCGGATTCTTCAGCGGTAACAGGAACGATGCGTTCAGTCGCTCTTTCACTTGGGACAGACCCCCGACATCAGCGAGCGTGATTACGGGTCTCTCGATCTCCCATGTGTCGGGTGTGATCTCGGGCGTCACAGGCCCAGTACCGACGGGCACCCCGAATCCGTGGCTCATAAGGTCGCGGAAGCGGTCGCTCGTGGATGCGCCGTCGTCGAGCGCAGCCCGTCTCCGGCGGTACTCATCTCCTCGGGCGATGTCACCGATCGCATCGGCGCTGGCGATCGCGAGGTCGAGGGTGTCCGGTGTTGCCGTATCCGTCTCGAGCAGCGCATCCAGGTGTCCGAGCGCTCGGGCATGTTCGTGAGCGTCCTGGAGGACCTTCACCAGATGCAGGCGAAGTACCGCATCGGTCGGGTCCCGTCCGACGGCCGATTCCAGCGCGCCAAGCAACGGGTCATCCGTTGTCATGGTGCCTTTGATACCAGACGCTTCGCCAGCCTCGCGCAGCCCCCCTCGATCATAGGATCCCTCTGGGATGGAGACCCCCCAACTCGACGGCGACCTGCTACGCGCACGAGCGAACGCGCGCAACCTCATCGCGGCCCATCGCTACGCAGACGCCATCCGCACGATCCATCTCGCCCTTGGACGCGAGCCGAGCGATCCAACCTTGTGGTGTTTGCTCGCTCAGGCCCACGTCGAGGCTCGTCATCGGTCGGAAGCGCTCGAGGCCGCCGAGAAGGCAGTTTCCGTGGACCCTGAGCGAGAGTGGCCGCATCGCCTGCTCGCTCTAGCGTTCGACGCAACGGATCGCGTCGATGAGGCCTTGTCCGAGGCGAACCGCGCCATCGCGCTCGCGCCTAGGACAGAGAACGTCTACGTCGTTCTGGCACAGGTCAGCATCCATGCAGGAGCCTTGGATGATGCGTACTCGGCAGCCGAGACCGCGATTGCCCTGGCGCCGGAGAGCCCGAACGGCTACAACCTTGCGGGTCTCGTACTGCTCAAGCGATCCGCTCCGAAGGAGGCCGAGGGGCGATTCAGGCTGGCGCTTGCTCGTCAGCCAGACAACTCGGAAGCATTGAACAACCTCGGGGTCGCCCTTCTGCGGCAAGGAAAGGTTGAGGCGTTCGACCAGTTCCAAGCCGCCGCGCGAAACAGCCCACTCGGCCTTGGAAGCAGGAACCTGTCTGGCGAGCTCGACCAGTTGGCGACCAGGAGCGCGGTTGTCGGCGCCTTCATCCCCTTTCTTGCCTGGATCGGCGTCTTGCTCGTCATGCAAGAAACTGTGCTGAGGGCCGTCGCGTTCACGCTCGTATACGTCGAGCTGCTCGTGATCATTGGCTTCTTCAAGACCCGGTTTCGCGCGCGCCGACAGTACGGAGCTCTCATCGACGCATACGTCCAGACAAACGGTCGCTGGACAGCCAGAGGGCTACGACGAGGCATCATGNTGACAGCCGATGCGCCCCGCGCTATCCCGCTGTTCTTCTGGCGGCGGCTCCGCGATCGGTCCCATCCGTAGAGGCTGCGAGACAGTCGCGGGTCGACGCTTCTGACGGCACATCGACGGGTGTAGCGTCCGCGCTATGCGGGCACGCCGCTTTCTCGTGGTCGTAGCGGTCGTCGTCGTGGCCGGCTCGTGCACGACCACCACCACCACCACCACGGCGTCGCCGACCGCCGCGAGTCCGCCGACGTCGTCCAGTATTCCACCGCCGACGGGCGCCACCCTCGGTGACGGCACCGCGCTGCCTTCGCACTGCGCGGGCAAAGCGGTCCCCAACGAGACGGTGGCGTTCGTTGCTGATGGGCGCGCGTGGGCGCTCGACCCGCACGAGGGCGGTCTCGCATGCCTGTTCCGTGTGCAACAGCCGGGAGCGTTCGCGTTCGGGCCGCAGGGCGACCGCGTGATGCTCGCGGGACTCGGCGTCGCGGGGGTGCCGACCGGCGAGCCAACATGGCCGCCGGCCGGGCCCACGCCGACGGTGTTCGATTGGGGCCAGCCGCTGGGGCTCGCGGTGGTGTACGCCTCGCCGAGCGGCGCGCCCGAGAAGCGGTTCATGGACGACGGCACCGTCGAGAAGTTGACGGGCATGCCGAAGGGAACGTACGAGTCGATCGCGTATCACCCGAGCGGGCTGGCATTGGGTTCCATCGTCGACGAGGGCGAGCGGCAGGGCATCTGGCTCTCGAGTAATGAGGGGAAGGACCCGGTGCGGCTCGTGTTCTCGCGACCCGACACGACGTTCTCGTCGGTCGCGTTCAGCCCGGACGGCACGAAGATCTGGTGGATCGCGCAACACGCGGGCGCGCTGAGCGAGATCCACTGGATGGATCTCGCGGATCGTTCGACCTTCCACACGGTGCTGTCTCGTGGGCTGGATCCGACCGCCCACGGCCTGCAGCTCGCGCCGTCCGGACCGCTGATGTCGGCGACGCAGGGCGCGTCGTGCGAGCAGGAGCGGGCGATGGTCGTCGACAAAGACGGCGCCCATCCGGCGGTCTCAGGCGGCGACGGACCGACGCACTCCCTGGGATGGCTCGACGCGAAGACGCTGCTCGTCGCGACCGGTGGCTGCGGTCAGCCGGAGTCGTTGTCCGCCGTTGCGTGGAGCTATGGCACGGGGACGGCGAGGGCGCTGGTGGACGCCGTCGACGTCGGTGCCCCCCGGACGGTCTTGCACAACGCACCCACCGAGGTGCCGTCACCGCCGAACCAAGCGCCGCCGGCGCCGCCCGGCGGCGTTGGGTGATAGCGCGACCCTCGCGGGCGGCCGGTCGGCCGCCGCAGGAACCCGGACGCAACCCGTCGCTAGGGTGAGGCTGTGTTCGAACGAAGCGCGCATGTCTACGACCTCCTGTATTCGTTCAAGAACTACGAGGCAGAGGCGCGCGACCTCGTGGCGCTGATCCGTGCGAAGAACCCAGCCGCCTCTTCGCTGCTGGACGTTGCGTGCGGCACCGGCAAGCACCTCGAGCTGCTTCGCGCGGACCTCCCGGATGTCGCCGGCGTCGATCTCGACGAGGGTCTCCTGGCGATCGCTCGGGAGCGGCTTCCGGACGTGTCGTTCACGCATGGCGACATGCGCACGTTCGATCTGGGGCGAACCTTCGATGCGGTCACCTGTCTGTTCAGCTCGGTCGGATACCTGCGTGACGATCAGGAGCTGCACGCAGCGGTCGGCCGGATGGCCGGCCACCTCGCTCCCGGTGGGGTCCTCGTCGTCGACGGTTGGGTTCGCGCCGACGCTTGGTGGCCCGGCACCCACGTTCAGGCTCTCGCCGAGACGGCGGACGGCGTGGCCGCGGCGCGGGTCGCGCGGACCTGGCGCGACGGTGACCGTACAGTCCTCGATATGCGATACCTGATCGCGACGGTCGACGGCGGGTTCGAACAGGAACAAGAGGTGCACGAGCTCACGCTGTTCAGCGACGAGGCATATCGGGCTGCCTTCGCGTCGGCGTCGCTCACGCCCGAGGTGGTTGCGTCGCCGCTGCAGGATCGCGACCGCTACGTGGCCGTGGCGCCGTGACGGTCGTTGCCCGCGTTCGCCGGCCGTCCTAGACTGCGGCGAACAGATGTTCGAGAGCTCTGTCCTCGGCGTAGATCCCGGCGTTGCCCACTGCGGCCTAGCCGTCGTCGACCGCCGCGACCGGACGAACGCCTTGCGGTTCGCGACGACCGTGAACACGCCGGCCGGCGTCGACGAAAGCCTGCGCTTGCGCGCGATCGCGGATGCCGCCCGCGCCGCGATCGCCGAACACCGGCCCGTCGCCGTGGCCGTCGAGCGCGTCGCCTGGAGCCGCAACCAGGTGAGCGCGCTGCACGTCGCCCGTGCGACCGGCGCGCTCATCCTTGTTGCGGCGGAGGCCGGCCTCCCGGTGTCGGAATACGCCCCCAACGAGGTGAAGCAGGCGGTCACGGGCGCCGGCAACGCCGACAAGAGGCAGGTGCAGCGTGCGCTCACCCGGATCCACGGGCTGCGCGACGTGCCCTCTCAACCTGACGCTGCCGACGCCGTGGCGGTCGCCCTCACGCATCTGCTCGCCGCCCCCATGCGCGCCGTCGCCCAGCGGGCTGGCGCGCGATGATCGCGTTCCTCGAGGGCGACGTCGTCGAGGTCGGTCTTGGTCGCGTGGTGCTCGACGTCAGCGGGATCGGGTACGAGCTCGTCGTGCCGACGTCGCTGCTGTCAGCACTGCCTCCGCCGGGCGGACGCGCCCGCGTCCACACACGCATGGTCGTGCGCGAGGACTCGATGACGCTCTACGGGTTCCCGTCGCCGGACGAGCGGGAGCTGTTCGACCTGCTCACCGGAGTGACGGGTGTCGGCCCGAAGGTCGCGCTCGCGTTCCTGTCGGCGCTCAAGCCGGACACGCTTCGCCGCGCGGTGATCGCCGGCGACGCCGACGCACTCACGGTCGTGCCGGGCGTCGGCAAGAAGGTGGCGCAACGGGTGGTCCTCGACCTGCGCGACAAGTTGGGTGGCGAGGGGGCACAGATCGTTGCGAGCGGACCGCTCGCGGATGTGCGAGACGCGCTCCTTGCGCTCGGGCTCACGCCGGCCGAGGCGTCGCAAGCGCTCGCCGACATCGATGCGGAGGGCAAGGCGCCGGACGATCTCCTCCGCGAGGCGCTCCAGAAGGTGGGACGATGAGGGCCATGCCCGAGGCCGACGTCCCGGATGAGCGGCTCCTCGAGTCGGCGGCCCGGAGCCCCGAGGACCGCGAGTTCGACGTCGCGCTCCGCCCGCGGACCCTCAGCGACTTCGTCGGCCAGGACCGGGTGAAGGAACAGCTTCAGGTCCTGCTCGAGGGCGCGCGCCAGCGCGACGAGCCGGTCGACCACCTGCTGTTCAGCGGTCCCCCCGGCCTCGGAAAGACCACGCTCGCGCAGATCGTCGCGATCGAGATGGGTGCCGGCTTCCAGCCGACGAGCGGGCCCGCGTTGGAACGACCGTCGGACCTCGCGGCGATCCTGACCAACCTCGGCGATGGTGACGTCTTGTTCGTCGACGAGATCCACCGCATGCCGCGCAGCGTCGAAGAGGTCCTGTACCCGGCGCTCGAGGACTTCAGCCTCGACGTCGTGCTCGGCAAAGGCCCGACCGCGCGGTCGATCCGCCTGGAGCTGCCGCGCTTCACGTTGATCGCGGCCACCACGCGCCCCGGGCGGATCACGCTGCCGCTCCGCGAACGATTCGGGTTCAGTCCGAGGCTTGACTACTACGACACCGACGACTTGACCACGATCGTGCTCCGGAGCGCGAGGATCCTCGGCGTCGACACGGCGGGGGAGGGCGCCGGTGAGATCGCGCGGCGGGCCCGGGGCACGCCGCGCATCGCGAACCGCCTCCTGCGGCGGGTCCGCGACGTCGCCGAGGTCCGGCACGACGGGGCGATCTCGGGCGACGTGGCGCGGTCCGGCCTCGAGATGTTCGAGGTCGACGGCGAGGGCCTCGACCGGCTCGACCACGCGGTGCTGCACGCGATCATCGATCGCTTCTCGGGCGGACCGGTCGGCCTGACGACGCTCGCGGCGGCGGTCGGAGAGGAGCCGGACACCGTCGAGGACGTGGTCGAGCCCTACCTCTTGCAGCTCGGGTTCCTCCAGCGGACGCCGAGGGGCCGGACGGCCACCCCGCGCGCGTACGCGCACCTCGGCGTGACCGCGCCCGGGCAACTCCCACTGGCTTAGGCGCCCACCCCGTTCCCGCAGGTAAACTCGGGTCTCGCGCCCTCGCGCAGATGGCCAACGGATACCCCGGAAGGACCCCATGTTCCTTGCCCAACAGACCTCTGGCGGCAGCCCCATCCTGTTGCTGCTGTTGCTCGGCATGCCCGTGATGCTGTTCCTGATGATGCGTTCGCAGCGCAAGAAGGCTGCGCAGCAGCAGAACCTGCAACACAGCGCCACCGTCGGCTCCGAGGTTATGACGACCGCGGGGATCTTCGGCACGATCGTCGACGAAGACGAAGACGAGGGCACGATCACGCTCGAGATCGCGCCGAACACCCACATCAAGCTGATCCGTGGGGCGATCTCGCGCGTGGTGACCGACGAGGACGATGCGTACGAGGAGGACGACGACGAGGATGATGACGACGATGCGGTCGTCGACCTCGCCGACGCCGACCACGACACCTCCGCCGCGGACGCCGATAACGCCGAGGGTCCGTTCCGCCCGTGAGACAGGACGCCATCGGGACGCCCCACGGGGCGCCGATCCCCGATGTCCCAGCGGTCGAACCGGCGGCCGACGTCGCCTCGATCACCCTCGGCGACATCCAGTCCGACCCGCAGTTGTCGATGTTCATCGCGTCCGCGGATCGGGTGATGGATGCGATGGGCTACACCGAGCATGGGTTCCGGCACGCGCACCTCGTGGGCAAGATCGCCTACCAGGTGCTGCACCGGCTCGCGTTCAGCCAGCGCGAGGCGGAGCTCGCCCGGGTGGCCGGCTACCTGCACGACATGGGCAACGCCTTGACGCGTGACGGCCACGGACAGAGCGGCGCGATGCTCGCCTACAACGCCTTGCGTGACCGGGCCGACAGCGCCGACCTGATGCTGATCATGTCGGCGATCGCGAACCATGAGGAGAGCGAGGGCTCCGCGGTCTCGCCGGTGTCAGCCGCCGTGATCTTGGCCGACAAGGCGGACGTCCACCGCAGCCGCGTCCGTCGCCCGACCGACGTCGACCTGGCAGGCGACATCCACGACCGCGTCAACTATGCCGTCGAGCAGAGTTTCCTGCGGGTAGACTCCGACGCTCGAACCGTCAGTCTCGAACTGACGATCGACACCAAGATCAGCCAAGTCATGGACTACTTCGAGATCTTCCTCGGCAGGATGCAGATGTGCCGTCACGCCGCGACGGCGATCGACGCAACCTTCCAACTGTTCGCCAACGGGCAGGAGCTCGCATGAAGCGTGGCGGCAAGGGGCTGTGGGTCTCGATCATCGTCGTGGTCGTGGTGGTCGCGTTGTCCGTCGCGGCGTTCGCGACCGGCCGGCTCGAGCCGGTGCTCGGTCTCGACCTGAAGGGCGGCGTGTCGGTGATCCTGTCGGCGCCCGACGGCACGCCCGCCGACACGATGCAGCAGGCGCTCGAGAACATCCGCAGCCGCGTCGACGCGTTCGGCGTCGGCGAGCCCGACATCGCGCTGTCGGGCAACACCATCGAGGTGCAGATCCCGGGGCTGTCCGACAGCACGATCCAGCAGCGCGCCGTCGACCTCCAGTGCATCGCGGATCCGAAGGGAGCGACCTACGGCTGCGCGAGCGACGCGAAGACACCGACCGCCGCGCTCAACGGTTTCGAGGTCACTTCCCAGGAGACGCAGGTGTGCATCTACGCCGGCGACGCGCAGCTGAACTGTTTCGGATCGCAAGCCGCGGCCGACCAGGCGAAACAGGGCATCACGAGCGCGCCGAAGACGTCGGCGACCCCCTCCGCGTCCTCGACCGAGACCCCGTCGGCGTCGCCGAGTCCGACGTCCTCGCAGGGGCCGGGGTCGAAGCTCGGCGAGTACTGCCTGACGGACTTCTCCAACAACGAGCTCAAGTGCTATCCCGACTACGCGTCCGCCCAGGCGGCGTACAAGTCGTTGACCACCAAGGTCACGAAGACGTCGTGGTGCCTCAGCCCGCCGGGGACGACCCAGGCGACCGAGGGTGCATCGCCGGGCGGGACGCCGACCCCGGCACCGGCGGGGAAGGCCAAGCCGTCGTCGGGACCATCGCCCAGCGCGAGCGCGGCGCCGAGCGGGAGTCCCAAACCGTCGCCCGCGGAGACCGCGTACGGGCAGCTGGACACGACGGGGTCGTCCCAGCTGCCGTGCGACTACACGTCGAAGCAAGACGCGCAGGCCGGGCTCGACGACCTCTCCGTCCAGCACGTCACCACGCAGTTCTGCGTCGTCAGCTCGCAGGGCGCCGACCTGGGGTGCTACACCTCACAGGACGCGGCCGCTGAGCGCCAGCGCGAGACCGGTCAGGAGAGCCTGCTCCAGCTGATCGGCAAGACCGCGCGCCTGGAGGAGCGGCCGACGCTCGAGATCGTGACGCCGAGCGATCCGCGCTACCGATCGACCGCGCTGACGTGCCCGCCGGCGCAGGCGGAGACCACGCAGTGCCAGGGCGGCGCCAACGACGCGACCGATGTCTGGTACCCGGACCAGAACAACAACTACGTGCACCTCGGCCCGGTCGTGATCACCGGCGCCAACATCACGAGCGCCACCGCGTCGCTGTCGGGCTCGAGCCAGTCGGTCGCGGAGTGGGTCATCGATTTCGTCTTGGACGGCGACGGCACGGCCGCGTTCGCCACCGCGACGCGGGAGGCGGTCAATGCGCAGCCACCGCAGAACCAGATCGCCATCGCGGTCGACCACAGCATCATCTCCAACCCGGTCGTGCAGTCGCCCATCACCGCTGGCCGCGGGCAGATCACGGGCAACTTCACCGAGAGCGATGCGAAGAACCTCGCTGCCATCTTGAACGCGGGCTCGCTGCCCGTTGACCTCACGAAGCAGTCCGTGCGCACCGTCAGCCCGACCCTCGGGACCGAGTCCCTGAAGGAGGGCATCATCGCGGGCGCCGTCGGACTGATCTTGCTGTTCCTCTACTTGCTCTTCTATTACCGCCTCCTCGGCATCGTGGCGTGGTTCGGCATGTCGATCTGGGCGATCGCCGCGATCGCGTTGATCTCGCTCGCGGGCAGAAGCTTCGGCTATGCGTTGACGCTCGCGGGTGTGGCCGGGCTGGTGATCTCGCTCGGCGTGACGGCCGACTCCTACATCGTGTTCTTCGAGCGATTGAAGGACGAGGTCCGGGCGGGCCGATCGCCCCGTACCGCCGTCCAACCGGCGTTCCAGCGTGCCTTCAAGACGATCGTAGCCGCGGACATCGTCACGGGGATCGCCGCGGCGGTGCTGTACTTCACCGCCGTCAGCTCCGTCCGTGGGTTCGCGCTGACCCTCGGTATCGCGACGGCGCTGGACCTCGCGGTGGTCTACTTCTTCAAGCGGCCGACCGTGTTCTTGATCGCCCGGAGCAAGCGGCTGTCGACGCTCCGCGGCTTCGGGCTCATCTCGGCGACGGGTGCCGATCACATCGAGCAGGAGCAGCAGACGGAGGGCGCATCATGAGCGTGAAGAGCGCGTTCGCGGTCTATCGGGGCTACCGCGTCCCGCATCTGCAGCTGATCGAGCACCGCCGCTGGTGGTTCATCTTCTCCGGCATCCTGATCGCGCTGTCGCTGATCGGGATCATCGTGAACGGGTTCCATTTCTCGATCGACTTCGTGGGCGGCGCCGAGCTGAACTACACGCCGGGCACGGCGCTCACCGCCGACCAGATCCAGACCGTGCTCGACAAGTACCAGCTGCCCGCCGAGATCCAGCTGGTCTCGGGCGGCGAGCAAGTCTCGATCCGCACCGATGCGCTCACCGAGGCGGGCGACCGTGATGCCCTGATCAAGGAGCTCGCGAGCCAGGCGAAGATCTCGCCGGAAGAGGTCAACGTCGACGACGTCGGGCCGACGTGGGGTCAGGAGATCTCGCGCAAGGCGATCCGCGGCTTGTTGTTCGTGCTGCTGTTCATCGCGATCTACATCGCGTGGCGGTTCGAGTGGTCGATGGCCGCCGGCGCGATGATCGCGCTCGTCCACGACGTGTTGATCACCGCAGGCATCTACGCGCTGGTCGGCCGGGAGGTGACGCCCGAGACCGTCATCGCGATCCTCACCATCCTCGGATTCTCCCTCTACGACACCGTGGTGATCTACGACAAGATCAAGGAGAACACCGAGTCGGCGGCGTTGACCGCTCGCCTCGGCTACACGGGCGTGGTCGACCTGTCGCTGAACCAGACGGTGATGCGCTCGGTCAACACCTCGCTCGTCGTGCTGTTGCCGATCCTGTCGCTGCTGCTGTTCGGCGGTCAGACGCTGAAGGACTTCGCGTTCGCGATGTTCGTCGGCGTCGCGATCGGTGCGTACTCGTCGATCTTCATCGCGGCGCCGATCCTCACGATCATCCACGAGCGCCAGGTCAAACGCGGAGGCGCGGCACAGCCGACGCGCACGGCGCGGACGCCGGGCGCAGCGCCGGTGCCCGCGACCGCCGCGGTGGCCGACGACGCCGCGGCGACCGCCGCGACGGCGACGATGGCGTCGCGCCCCCGTCCCAAGCCGAAGCCGCGGAACAAGAAGGGCCAGCCGGCCAAGCGCAAGCGGAGGTAGCCGTGCAGATCGAGCAGATCGAAGCGTTGATCCGCGACGTCCCCGACTTCCCGGAGCCGGGCATCGTCTTCAAGGACATCACGCCGGTGCTCGCCGACCCGATCGCCTTCTCGACGATCATCGACCTGATGGTCGTCCACTTCGGCCGGGGCAACGTGGATAAGGTCGTCGGCATCGAGGCCCGTGGGTTCATCCTGGGGGCGCCGGTCGCGTACCACTTCGGTGCCGGCGTGATCCCGGTGCGCAAGAAGGGCAAGCTTCCGCACGATACCGTCGAGGAGGAGTACGCCCTCGAGTACGGCACGGCGACGCTCGAGATCCACAAGGACGCCGTCGGCCCGGGGGAGCGGGTGCTGATCGTCGACGACGTCCTCGCGACCGGCGGTACCGCCAAGGCGGCCGCGAGCTTGGTCGAGCGGATCGGCGGCAAGGTGTGCGGCATCGCCACGTTGATCGAGCTCGGCTTCCTGCACGGCAGGGACAAGCTGCAGGGGTACGACCTCTTCACGCTGATCCAGTACTGATCGCGGGACCGCGGCGGGCCGGCCGTACACTGGCCAACAGGCGTGGAAACCCGTGATGATCTGACCGTCGGCACCGCTCAGCCCCCCGCCCGGCGGGGAGGCCGGTTGCCGTTGCCCCGCCGGCGCCGCGGGGATGCCGAGCCCACCGGGTTCGACGCGCTCCAACGGAAGGTGCGCACCTACAATCCGAAGGGCGACCTGAAGGGGCTCGAGGCCGCGTATCAGACCGCCGAGGCGGCACATGCCGGACAGCGCCGGCTGTCGGGCGAGGCCTTCATCGAGCACCCGCTCGCGGTCGCGCAGATCCTCGCCGAGCTCCGGCTCGACACCACGACCCTCGAGGCCGGCCTGCTGCACGACACCGTCGAGGACACGACGGTGTCGCTCGACACGATCCGCACGGACTTCGGCGAGGACGTCGCCGAGATCGTCGACGGCCTGACCAAGCTCGACAAGCTGCAGTTCCAAACGCGAGAGCTCGCGCAGGCGGAGAACGTCCGCAAGATGATCGTCGCGATGGCGGGCGACATCCGCGTGCTGCTGATCAAGCTCGCCGACCGGTTGCACAACATGCGGACGCTGACGGCGCTGGCGCCGGCCAAGCAGCGCCGCGTCGCCACCGAGACGCTCGAGATCTACGCGCCGCTCGCCAATCGCCTCGGTGTCCAAGAGGTCAAGTGGGAGCTCGAAGACCTCGCGTTCAAGACGCTGCACCCCGGCCCGTACAAGGAGATCGCGCAGCTGGTCGAAACCCGCCGCGACGAGCGCACCCGCCGGATCAAGGACCTGACCGAGACGCTCCGCCAGAAGCTGAAGGAGCTCGGGATCAAGGGGGACGTCGACGGCCGGCCCAAGCACCTCTATTCCATCTACGAAAAGATGGTGATCCGCGGCAAGGACTTCGAGGAGATCTACGACCTGGTCGGGATCCGGATCCAGGTCGAGTCGATGAAGGACTGCTACGCGGCGCTCGGCGCCGTCCACGCGCTGTGGAAGCCCGTGCCCGGGCGCTTCAAGGACTACGTCGCGATGCCCAAGGCGAACATGTACCAGTCGCTCCACACCACGGTGGTCGGTCCCGAGGGTCGCACGATCGAGATCCAAATCCGTACGCGCGACATGCACCGCACCGCCCAGTACGGGATCGCGGCGCACTGGCGCTACAAGGAGGGCAAGCAGAAGGAGGACGCGGACCTCGCCTGGCTCGGCCAGATGATGGAGTGGCTGAAGGACATGGCCGACCCGCGCGAGTTCATGGAGGGGCTGCGGATCGACCTGTCGGGCGGCCGCGTCTTCGTGTTCACGCCGAAGGGCGACGTCACGAACCTGCCGCAGGGCGCCACGCCGGTCGACTTCGCGTACACGATCCACACCGAGGTGGGGCACCGCACGATCGGCGCGAAGGTGAACGGCAAGCTCGTGCCACTGGACTACGAGCTGCGGACCGGCGACTCGGTCGAGATCCTCACCTCGAAGGCGCAGGGAGAGGGACCGAGCCAGGACTGGCTGCAGTTCGTCGCGACCCCTCGGGCGCGCAACAAGATCCGCCAGTGGTTCGCGCGCGGACGTCGCGAGGACGCGTTGGATCAGGGACGCGACCTGCTCCAGCGCCAGATGCGCAAGCAGAACCTGCCCTTCAAGCGCCTCGCGACCGAGGATTCGATGGAGCAGATCGCGACCGACCTGAAGTACCCGGATCTCGATGCGCTGTACGTCGCGGTCGGCGAGGGACACGTGTCACCGCAGTCGGTGGTGGCGCGCCTGTCGCGTTTGGTCACAGGCACGAACGACGAGGACGTCACCAACGATGTCCCGCTGGCGCGCCCGGTCAAGATCGCGCGGCCCGATCACGTGGCGCAGGGCGTCATGGTCAAGGGGCTGCCCGACGTGTGGGTCCGACTCGGCCGGTGTTGCACGCCGGTCCCGGGCGACGACATCGTCGGGTTCGTCACCCGCGGACAAGGTGTGAGCGTCCACCGCGGCGACTGCCCCAACGTGAAGACGCTCCGCCGCGAGCCGGAGCGGATGATCGAGGTCTCGTGGTCGGGCGGCAAGCCGACGTCGTTCGTCGTCGCGATCCAGGTCGAGGCGCTCGACCGCACGCGACTGCTGTCGGACATCGCGACCGTGCTGTCCGACCAGCATGTGAACATCCTGTCCGCGAACTCGACGACCGGGCGCGACCGGATCACCCGCCTCCGGTTCACGTTCGAGCTCGCCGACATCACGCACCTGTCGTCGATCCTGGCTGCGGTCAAGCGGATCGACGGCGTTTACGACGCATACCGGGTGGTCCCCAGCTAGTGCGGGTGGTGCTGCAGCGCGTCCGCCGCGCGTCGGTGGCGGTCGACGACGTCGAGGTGTCGTCGATCGGGCGCGGCTACCTGCTCCTCGTGGGCGTCGGGCACGAGGACACCGGGGCGGACGCGGAACAGCTCGCCACCAAGATCGTGGGGTTGCGCATCTTCCGTGACGCCGACGGCAAGACGAACGAGGACCTCGCAGCCGTTGGGGGCGAAGCGCTCGTCGTGTCGCAGTTCACGCTGTTCGCGGATACGCGCAAGGGTCGGCGCCCGTCGTTCCTCGGAGCCGCGGAGCCCGCGCGAGCGGCCGAGCTCGTCGAGCACTTCGCCGCGCAGCTCGAGCAGGCGGGGGTCCGCGTGGGCCGCGGCGTGTTCGGCGCCGAGATGGCGGTCGAGCTCCTCAACGACGGCCCCTTCACCGTGCTGTTCGACACCCGCGCGCCGTAGCGGTTGCCGTTCGCCCCTCCGGTAGCATGACCGCTTCATGTACCTGGACGTCTTCGACCGCAACCCGTACGGAACGAACTGCTGGCTGCTGTCTGCCGAGGGCAGCGACGAGGCGGTCGTTGTCGATCCGGGGTTCGAGCCGGCTGCGGTGCACGCCCTCCTCGATGCCGCCGGGAAGCGGCCCGTGGCGGTCCTGCTGACGCATGCCCACTTCGATCACGCCGGCGAGGCCGGGGCGTTCGCCCGTGACCTGCCCGTCTACGTCCACCCGGACGACGCGCCGGCGTTCGCGAACTACTCGCAGTGGGGCGGCGGGACGGCGACGGCGCTCGATCCCGTCGCTGACCTGCGCACCTTCGTCGACGGCGACGTGCTCCGGCTCGCCGGGGTCGAGCTCGAGGTTCTGCACACGCCGGGACACACGCCGGGCTCCTCGTGCTTCCGCATCGAGGACGAGGTCGTCTTTTTCTCTGGTGACCTCGTGTTCGCGGGCACGATCGGGCGCTCAGACTTCGCGAACTCCGACCCCGCCGCGATGCGGCGGTCGCTGATCCGGTTCCTCACGTTGGCGGACACGACGCGGGTCCTGCCCGGCCATGGCGCCGAAACGACCGTCGGCACGGAACGAGCCTCCAACCCGTTCCTGCGGGAGGCGGGATGAGCGACTTCGCGCCGAGCCGAGGGACCCACGACCTCCTGCCGCCCGACGGTGGCGTGATGCGCGCCCTCTACGATCGTGCGGCGGAGATCGCGCGGGTGCACGGGTTCCGCTACGTCGAGACCCCCGGGTTCGAGGCGACGGACGTGTTCGCCCGCACGTCGGGGGCGACGAGCGACGTGGTCAGCAAGGAGATGTACACGTTCACGGACCGAGGCGACCGGTCGTTGACGCTTCGTCCCGAAGGAACCGCACCCGTGGTTCGCGCCTATCTGCACGATCGCCAGCGTCTTGGCGTGCCGTTCAAGGCGTACTACCTCACGCGGATGTACCGGTACAGCCGGCCGCAAGCGGGCCGGTACCGCGAGCACCGACAGTTCGGCGTCGAGGTCCTCGGCACCGACGCGCCGGCCGCCGACGTCGACGTGATGGTGGTCGGCGACGCGGTGCTCCGCTCGCTCGGGCTGAGGCGCTACCACGTCGAGTTGAACTCGCTCGGCGACGAGATGTGCCGTCCCGCGTATCGCGAGGCGCTGCTGGCGTACCTGCGGGCGCACCGCGATCAACTCCGCGACGAGCACAAGGACCGCTTCGAAGACAATCCGCTCCGGGTCTTGGACTGCAAGGACGAGGCGTGCCGCGCCGTCGCCGCCGGAGCCCCGACGATGGTCGATCATCTGTGCGACGAGTGCCGCACCGCGTTCGACGCCGTGCAGAAGGGTCTCGCCGACGCCGGCATCGCCGCGATGCTCGCCCCGACCCTCGTTCGTGGGCTGGACTACTACACGCGAACGGCGTTCGAGTTCGTGTCCGACGCGCTGCAGGAAGGCGGCAACCAGCAACAATCCACGGTCTTCGGCGGCGGTCGGTACGACGGCCTCGCCGAGGCGATCGGCGGCCCGCGCGTGCCCGGCGTCGGGTTCGGCATGGGGCTCGAACGGGTCCTGCTCGCGGTCGCCGACGAACAGCTTGCCCCACCATCGGAGCCGCCGCTCGCCGTTTTCGTCGTCGGGCTCGGCGATGAGGCACGCGCCACAGGCTTGCGCCTCGTCGCGGATCTCCGCCGGGCGGGCGTCTCCGCCGACGCGGCGTACGAGGACCGTCCGATGAAGGCGCAGCTGAAGATGGCCGACAAAGCCGGCGCACGGTTCGCGGCGATCGTCGGTGCCGACGAGCTCGCGGCCGGCACGGTGTCCCTGCGCCGGCTCGCCGACGGTGTGCAGCAGAGCGTCCCTCTTGCCGAGGCGGCAGGTCGTGTGGCTGGAGACGGCGCATGACCGGCAAGCGTTCGATGTTCGCGACCACGATGCGCACGCACGCGTGCGGCGAGCTCCGCGCGTCCGACGCGGACACCGACGTCACGCTGTGCGGCTGGGTCGCCCGTCGCCGGGACCACGGCGGCGTGACCTTCATCGATCTCCGCGACCGTGAGGGCGCCGTCCAGGTGGTGTTCCATCCGGAGGAGGCGGCCGACGCGCACGCGGTCGCGCAGGACCTGCGCGCGGAGTGGGTCGTGCAGGTGACCGGGACGGTCCGCCGGCGCCCGGAGGGCATGACGANCCCGGGGCTCGCGACCGGCGAGGTCGAGNTCGCCGCGACCGAGCTGTCGATCGTCTCGCGTGCCGACACGCCGCCGTTCCTGATCGAGGACCGGGTCGAAGCCGACGAGCACCTGCGACTCGAGTACCGGTACCTCGACCTCCGCCGCCCCGAGATGACACACGCCCTGCGCCTGCGGCACCACGTCACCCGCCTGATGCACGAGCACCTCGACGGGCTCGGGTTCGTCGACGTCGAGACGCCGCTGCTCGGCCGGGCGACGCCCGAGGGTGCCCGCGACTTCCTCGTGCCGGCGCGTGTTCGGCCCGGCACGTTCTTCGCGCTGCCGCAGTCGCCACAACAGCTGAAGCAGCTGCTCATGGTTGGTGGCCAGGACCGCTACTACCAGATCGTTCGCTGCCTCCGAGACGAGGCGACCCGCGCCGACCGCGGGTTCGAGTTCACCCAGCTCGACATCGAGATGGCCTTCGTCGACGAAGAGGACATCATGGCGGTGATCGAGCCGCTGTACGCGCGGATCATCGCCGAGACGCAGGGCGTCGAGGTGCCGGTCCCGTTCCGCCGGATGTCGTTCGACGAGATGGTCGACCGGTTCGGTTCGGACAAGGCCGACCTCCGCTACGGGATGGAACTGGTCAACCTGGTTGACCTCTTCGCGGGAAGCGGGTTCAACGCCTTCGCGAAGGTTGCCGCCGACGGCGGCCTCATCAAGGCCCTCTGCGCGCCCGGCGGTGGCGCGCTGAGCCGCAAGGAGCTCGACAAGCTCGTCGAGGACGCCAAGGGCCGGGGCGCTGCAGGCCTCGTCTGGATCGTCGTGGAGCCCGACGGCATCCGCTCGCCGGTCGAGAAGTTCTTGAGCCAGGACGAGGTGCGCGAGGTGCTCGCTCGCACCGGTGCGTCGGCCGGCGACCTGATCTGCATCGTCGCCGATCGCCCCGACCGGGTCCACGTCGCGCTCGATGGCCTCCGTCGCGAGCTCGCGGCGCGCCTCGAGCTGATCGCGCCCAACCGGTGGGAGTTCTGCTGGTATCTCGAGCCGCCCCTCTTCGAGTGGAGCGACGACGAAGGCAAGTGGGTTGCCCAACACCATCCGTTCACCGCGCCGCTCACCGACGACCTCAACCCCGAGACGGCGAAGGCGCGTGCCTACGACCTGATCTTGAACGGCTTCGAGGTCGGGGGCGGATCGATCAGGATCCACCAGCCGGAGGTCCAGCAGGCGGTGTTCGACGTGCTCCAGCTCTCGCCCCAAGAGCAGGAGGAGAAGTTCGGGCACATGCTGAAGGCGTTCCGTTACGGCGCGCCGCCACACGGCGGCGTCGCGATGGGGCTGGACCGGTTGCTCATGGTGCTCGCGGGCAAGGACTCCCTGAGAGACGTCACCGCGTTCCCCAAGGCGCAGTCGGGGCTCGACCCGATGACGGGCGCGCCGGCACGGGCCGACGANGCGCAGCTCGCCGAGTTGGGTATCGCCGTGATCGTGCCGGAGGAGGAGGACCGATGAACGCAGAGCTGAGCGCGGTCGACCGCGAGCTGCTGCGCGCGCCGAACTACGCCTGGATCGTCACGCTGAACCCCGATGGATCGCCGCAGACCTCGATCACGTGGGTCGACACGGACGACACGCACGTCCTCGTCAACACCGCCGTGGGACGCCGGAAGGACCGCAACGTGCTGGGGAACGCGCACGTGGCGATCGCCGTCCAGCGAGGAGCCGACGCGTACCGCTGGATCTCCGTCGAGGGCGTGGTCGACGACCGCGAGCTCGGACCCGAGGCCGACGAGCACATCGCGGCCCTTGCACTCGCCTACGACGGCGAAGCGTGGACGCCGGTCGAGGGCCAGCAGCGCGTGCGCTGGCGCGTCCGTCCGGTTCGCATCGTTCGCTACGGCGAGTAGCCTGCCGCCGTGAGCGACCAGCCGCTCGCGGCGCGGATGCGGCCGCACACCCCCGAGGAGTTCGTCGGGCAGCGCCACCTTGTCGGTCCCGGCCGTGCGCTCCAGAAGCTCCTCGACCGGAAAGCGCTGCCGTCGCTGATCCTCTGGGGCCCGGCCGGCACGGGCAAGACGACGCTCGCGTACTTGCTCGCGGACGCCGTCGGCGCGGAGATCGTGACCTTGTCGGCGGTGTCGTCCGGTGTGGCCGACGCCCGCAAGGTCATGACCGGTGCACAGGGTGGCCTGTTCAAGACGGTCCTGTTCGTCGACGAGGTCCATCGCTGGTCGAAGTCGCAGCAGGACGTCTTGCTGCCGGCGGTCGAGCAGGGCACGGTCACGTTGATCGGCGCAACGACCGAGAACCCGTATTTCTCGCTCAACACGCCGTTGCTATCCCGGTGTCTGCTGTTGCGGCTGGAGCCCCTGTCGGCCGAAGACGTGGCGGCGCTCGTCGACCGCGCGTTGCACGACACCGAGCGTGGGCTCGGCGACCTGAACCTGTCGATCGAGGACGACGCGCTCGCGCACCTGGTCGCGATCAGTGGTGGTGACGCGCGGATGGCGCTCACCGGGCTCGAGGCCGCCGCCCTCGCCGCCCAGGAGGACGGCGTCACGACGATCTCGTTGGATCTGATGGCCGATGCCGTCCAGCGCAAGGCGATCGTGTACGACCGCCAGGGCGACGCGCACTACGACGTGATCAGCGCGTTCATCAAGTCGATCCGAGGTTCGGACCCGGATGCCGCGCTGTTCTGGCTCGCCCGGATGCTCGAGGCGGGGGAGGACCCCCGCTTCATCGTGCGCCGGTTGATCGTGCACGCGAGCGAGGACGTCGGCCTCGCCGATCCGATGGCGCTCGTCCAGGCGACGGCGGCCGCGCACGCCGTCGAGCATGTCGGGCTGCCCGAGGCGCGGCTCAACCTCGCGCAGGCGACGATCTACCTTGCGCGCGCGCCGAAGTCCAACAGCGTCTACACCGCCCTGGCGGCCGCACAGGAAGACGCGCTCGGGGCCGAGCCGGTCCCGGCGCACCTGCGCGACGCGTCCTACGGAGGCGCGCGCGCGCTCGGTCACGGCAAGGGCTACGTGTATCCCCACGACGAGCCGGGGCACTGGGTCGACCAGCACTACCGCCCCGAGGGCTACGAGGATCACCGGTATTACGAGCCCTCCGACATGGGTGCCGACGTGCGCGATTGGACCCCCGGCGCCGGTCCACGCCCGGATGAGCCGGGCGAGGGAGTCGAGTAGGCTAGCGCCTCCACCACGGACCCAAGGAGCCCACGGATGACGGTTCTTGCCCTCACGGGCGGCGACATCGCCCTGATCGTGCTGGCCGTTGGCTGGGTGCTTCTGGTCCTGTTCCTGTGCTTCGTACTGCTGAACACGTTCCGTGTGCTCGAGAGCACCAAGATGACGATCGACGCGATGCGGGAGGAGACGATCCCGCTGCTGCGCGAGGTCAAGACCTCGGTCGAGAAGACCAACCGCGAGATCGACCGAGTCGACATCATGCTCGACAGCGCGACGCAGATCGTCGGTCGCGTCGAACGGGTCACCGGCCTGGTGGAGGAGGCCGCGAGCAGCCCGTTGGTGAAGCTCATCAGCTTCGGCGCCGGGATCCGCAAGGGGTTCTCGAAGGCGGCCGGCAAGAGCGGCCGAGACCCGCGGGTGTGATCCGCCGGCTGTTCTGGGTGTCGTTCGGCGTCGGGCTCGGCGCCGCGACGGCGATCGCCACGACGCGGTGGACCCGCCGGCAGGCCAAGCGTGCGGCGCCGGCGACATTGGCCCGTGAGGCGCGAGGCAGTCTCCTCGATCTGAGCAAGCTCGTCGCCGCCTCGATGGAGGAAGGCCGCCGGGCGCGAGACGAGCGGGAGCACGAGCTCCGCGATCGCTACGGAGCCGGCGAAGCCCACCGCTAGACTGCCCGGCGTGCTGGGCGCCGACATCCGGGAGACCTTCCTGCGCTTCTTCGAGGAGCGCGGCCACACGCGTGTTCGTTCGTCATCGCTCGTCGCGCCACCCGAGTCTGGGCTGCTGCTAACGAGTGCCGGCATGAATCAGTTCATCCCGTACTTCCTGGGACAGCTCGACGCCCCGTACGCGAGGGCCGTCTCGGCCCAGAAGGTGATGCGCACCAACGACATCGAGAACGTCGGACACGACGCCCGGCACCTGACGTGCTTCGAGATGCTCGGCAACTTCTCCTTCGCCGACTACTTCAAGCAGGACGCGGTCCGCTGGGCGTTCGAGCTCGTCACGCAGGTGTACGGGATCGACCCCGACCGCCTGTGGGTGACGGTGTTCGAGGACGACGACGAGACGCCGGCGGCGTGGCTCGACATCGCGCACATCGCGCCGGAACGGATCGTGCGACGGGGCGCTGTNGACGCGGAGGGCGAGCCTGCCAACTACTGGTCGACCCATACCGCGGGCCCGGCCGGTCCCTGCAGCGAGATCTTCGTCGATCGCGGCTCCGCCTACGGCCCCGACGGCGGTCCCGACGTCGACGAAGAGCGCTTCATGGAGATCTGGAACCTCGTGTTCATGCAGGATCAGATCGACGAGGAACTCCGGATCGTCGCGCCGCTGCCGGGGCGCAACGTCGACACCGGGTCTTCGCTCGAGCGGGTCGCGACCGTGCTGCAGGGCGTCGACGACGTCTTCCAGACCGACCTGTTCCTACCGACGCTCGAGGTCGCCGAGAGCCTGTCGGGTGTGCGCCACGGCGACGATCCGCGAACCGACGTCTCGCTCAAGGTGATCGCCGAACATGGCCGCGCGACGACGTTCCTGATCGGCGACGGCGTATTGCCGGCGAACAACGGCCGCGGGTACATCCTTCGCCGGATGCTCCGCCGGGCGATCGCGCACGCGCGGCGGCTGGGCATCGAGCACGAGGTCCTGCCGGCCGTCGTGTCGAGCGTGATCGAGGGGTTCGGCGATGCCTACCCCGAGCTCCCCGAGAACGCGGCGTTCATCCAGGAGGTCGTCGCCTCGGAGGAAGAGCGGTTCGCGGCGACGCTGCGCCAGGGGATGGTGCTGTTCGACGACGCGCGCGCAGAGGCGGTGAACGGCGTGGTGCGAGGGGAGGACGCGTTCAAGCTCTCCGACACGTTCGGGTTCCCGGTCGAGCTCACGGTGGAGCTCGCGGCCGACGAGGGGTTGACCGTCGACGAAGATCGGTTCCGTGCGCTGCTGCAGGAGCAACGCGATCGTGCACGGGCGGCAGCCAAGAAAGTAGCGGTCGGCCTGGACACGGGCGCCGTGCCGCCCACGACGTTCGTCGGCTATGAGCAACCGGAGGTCGAGTCGCCGATCGGGCTGCTGCTCGGCGACGACAACGCGCAGCTCGAGGTCGCGGAGGAGGGGCAGCCCGTCCGCCTGTTCCTGGACCGCACGCCCTTCTATGCCGAGGGCGGTGGTCAGGTCGGCGACCGCGGCGTGATCCGGACGCCGACCGGCGCCGTTCGGGTGACCGACACGCAGAAGGCGGGCGATCTGGCGATCCTGCACGAGGGCGTGGTCCAATCCGGCGAGGTCCGGGCTGGCCAGGACGCCTTCGCCGAGATCGACCGCGCGTTCCGCGAGGGCACGGCGCGTGCGCACACCTCGACCCACGTGATCCACGCGACGCTCCGCAGGATCCTCGGCGACCACGCCCGGCAGGCGGGCTCGCTGATCGAACCCGGGCGGCTCCGCTTCGACTTCACGCACCCGAGCGCCGTGCCGATCGAGGTCCTCGAGGAGGCGGAGGCCACGTCCAACCGTCACCTCGCGGCCGACGACGGCGTCCTGGTTTCACACATGTCGATGGACGAAGCCCAGGCCCTCGGGGCAACCGCGTTGTTCGACGAGAAGTACGGCGACGTCGTTCGCGTGGTCGAGATCGGCGACTACTCGCTCGAGCTGTGCGGCGGTACGCACGTCGACCGCACCGGCAGGATCGCCGTGATCCGACTACTGCGTGAAGGGTCGATCGGCGCGGGCCTGCGGCGGATCGAGGCGCTCGTCGGACCCGAGGCCCTGCGCGAGATCAACGTCGAGCGGGCGTTCCTGCGCGACCTCGTCGGTGCGCTCGACGCGAAGGATCCGCGCGCGGCGATCGAGCGGGCGCGCCGCGTGATCGAGGAGAACAAGCGGCTCCGCAACGAGCTGGGGAAGCTTCGCGCCGGCGATCGCGTCGCCATGATCGACGAGCTCGTCACCCAGGCCGACGAGGTGGACGGGCTTGCGCTCGTCGTCCGCAACGTGCCGTCGCTCGACCCGGGGGAGCTCCGGGAGCTGGCCATCAAGGTGCGCGACCGCCTGCAGGAGCGTCCGGCGGCCGTCGTCGTGGGGAACGCGGACGGCAAGGCGATCCTCGTGGCCGCGGCGACGCCGGCCGCGATCGGCCGTGGCGTAACCGCACCCGCGTTGCTCGCCGATGCCGCGACGGTGATCGGCGGCGGCGCCGGCGGCAAGGACGACCTCGCGAACGCCGGCGGCCCGCGCGCCACGGAGCTACCCGCGGCGCTTGCCACGATCGCGGATCGCGCCCGCGTGCTCCTCACCAGTGCCTGAGCGCTCAGACGCCGGCCGGGTCCTCGGCCTCGATCTCGGCGACGTCCGCATCGGCGTCGCCATCAGCGACCCCGACCGGCGCCTGGCCGTCCCGCTCGGCACCGTGCAGGTCGGTCGGCCGCCGGGCGAGATGCGCGCGATCGCCGACCTGGTCCGCGAGCACGACGTGACCCTCGTCGTGATCGGGGAGCCGGTCTCGCTCGACGGCGTTCGGCGTGCGCGCGCGACGCACGCCGCCAACTTCGCCGACGTGCTCCGCGCGATGCTCACCGTCCCGGTCGCCCTGCACGACGAACGGTTCTCGACCGTCGAGGCCGAGCGCTCGCTGCGGGAGGCCGGCGTGACCGGCGCCCGCCGACGAAGCGTCGTCGATGCGGCGGCCGCCCAGGTCATCCTGCAGGCCTGGATCGACGCCAACCGCTCCGAGAGCTGACCCCGGCCGCGGGTATCCTGCACCCCCGATGGCATCCTCGATGGACGAGCCTCGGCCCTCGTACCTCAGCGAGTTGGACCCCGAGCACGATCGTCACCGCCGTCGCGTCGCCCTGGTCGTCGTCCTGGTGTTGCTCTCCGTGATCGTGGCCGGCGTCGCCTTCGCGAACAGCTCCTACAACCGGTGCAAGCAGCCACCGGCCGCCGACGGCCGCACCGTCGCGTTCGAGGTTCCCGACGGCGCGACCGGCAAGGACGTCGTCGCGGCGCTCGCCGATCAGGGGTTGGTTCGCTGCGGTGGGTTCGTCGGCGATCTCCTGTTGCGCAGCGCCGGCAACGCCAACGGCATCCTGGCCGGCACCTATCGGATCCCCGTGGGCGCCTCCCTGGACCGGATCATCACGATCGTGTCGACCCCGCCGAAGCAGGTCCCCACCGTCCGGCTGACCGTCCCCGAGGGGCTGCGCATCCGGTCGACCTATCCCGGGGAGCGAAGCATCTCCAGCGTCGTGCACGACGCGACCGGCATCGACGCGGATGCCTTCGCGAAAGCCGCCGAGGATCCGGCGCTCACCCTGCCGCCGTACCTGCCGGCCGGGACGGGCGCCGAAGGGTTCCTGTTCCCCGACACCTACGAGCTCGTCAAGAAGGGTCTGGACGCCAACACGATCGTGCACACGATGCTCGACCAGTTCGACAAGCAGGCGACGGATCTCGATCTCGTCGCCGGCGCGAAGAAGCTCGGCTATACGCCCTACCAGGTGGTGATCATCGCCTCGATGATCGAGCGGGAGGCGCAGGTCGACCGCGACCGCGCCTTGATCGCCGGGGTGATCTACAACCGGCTCGCGGCGGACAACACGCTCGGGATCGATGCGACGCTGCTGTATGACGACCCGACGCCCGATGGATCGCTGTCGACGAGCGATCTGCAGACCGATACGCCGTACAACACGCGCATCAACGCTGGGTTGCCGCCGACGCCGATCGCGAGCCCGGGAGGAAAGTCGTTGGAGGCGGCGCTGCATCCCGCCCACACCGACTACTTCTATTACGTGGCCTGCCCGCCCGACGGTCCGGGGCGCCACCGGTTCGCCGTGACGTACCAGCAGCACCTGCAGAACGTGCAGGAGTGCCTCAGTGGGTGAGCCGAGGATCGGCGGCGCGACCCGCGTCGCCGGCGTGCTCGGCTGGCCCGTCGCGCACAGCCTGTCGCCCGTGATCCACAACGCAGCGTTCGATGCCCTCGGGATGGACTGGACGTATGTGGCCCTGCCGGTGGAACCTGGCGCGGTGCCCGCGGCCGTCGACGGTCTGCGTTCGCTCGGCTTCGCGGGCGCCAACGTCACGATGCCGCACAAGGAAGCCGCCGCCGACGCGATGGACGAGCTGACGGAGGACGCCGAGCGGCTCCACGCGGTGAACGCGATCGAGCGCCGGGGCGACCGGCTGATCGGGCACAACACCGACGCGCCGGGGTTCGCGCGGTTCCTCGAGCGCGACGCGGGAGCCGATCCGGCCGGCAAGATCGCGCTCCTGTTCGGCGCCGGCGGGGCGGCTCGGGCTTGTGG
>C688J18823_10000384_pt1 | contig 25586 bp, 27 predicted proteins | sample HopSoiMetagenom1_FD_18823 | JGI IMG/M metagenome (IMG submission 18823) | reverse complement strand
TGTTCGCAGCGGCGCGCGAGGCCGGTGCCCCCGAGCTTCGCGAGATCCGGTTCCTGAGCGACTACCGCGACGCACCGATCCCGCCGGGGAAGAAGTCCCTCGCCTTCTCGGTCGCGTTCCAGGCGGAGGATCGGACGCTCACCGACGAGGACGCGGCCGGGTTGCGCAGCCGCGTGATCGATGCGCTCGAGCGCCGGTTCGGCGCCGAGCTGCGCGCCTAGAATTCCCGCTCGTTCCGAAAAACCGTATCCGAATTCCGGGCGATCTCGTTTGCAACCCGTATCGCCCTTCCATCAACGCCATACGGATACGAGGAGAGAACGAGATGAGCAAGCGCTTCACTGCGGCTCTCAGCACGATCGTGCTGTCGATTGCGCTCAGCGTCTTCGCCGGCTCGGCTTTTGCGGGCAACGGCCATGGGAACGGTGGTAATTCCCAGTCGACCCCCGCGGCCGACCACTCGGCGAATGCGTCCACCCAGAGCTCGGCGCCGCAGCCGGCCCAGCAGGACGGCTCCGTCCAGCAGGGCAGCTCCGCCCAGAACGCCAACGCGTCGCCCGGCATGAAGCCGACGAACGCGACCGCGAAGGGCACCACGTGCTCGACCGGCGGCGGCACCGGCTCCAGCGCGACCTGCGGCGCCACCGGCGCAGCGGCCGCGAACACGGCCTCGGCAAGCAAGGCCGATGCCTCGAAGAAGTACGGCAACGGCACGACGGCGGCGCAGGTTGCAAATTCGCGCGGCGCACCCGGAGGGACGACCGTCTACGGGCCAGGGAACAGCCAGCCGCACAAGGTGCAGGCCTGCGACGGCCACTACGTCGACGTCCACGCCGTGAAGAGCTACTCGTCCGCGTCGTGCACGGCGGCGACCTCCGGCGGCTCGACCAGCACCGCGAGGAGCGGCAATTCGAGTAACTCGAGCTCGAACACGTCGAGCTCGAACAGCTCCACGTCGAACACGACCTTGAACACGACGTCGAACACCTCGAGCAACACGACGTCCAACACCGCCAACACGTCGAACACCGCGGCGACCTCGAACACGTCGACGGGTGTGTTCACGTCCGTTGTCGGGACGCAGGCGTCGACGGCGACGAAGGGCGCCGCGAACGCCGCGTCGGCGAAGGCGTCCAACGGCGGCGTCCTCGGCGCGACCGCGTCTGCGGCCAAGTCGGGGAGCGCCCGCGGCGACGTGCTCGGCGCGCTTGCGTCGGTCGGTCACGGCAGCCTGCCGTTCACCGGCTTCTCACTCTGGATCGCCGCCGTGATCGCGGCCGGGCTGGTCCTCACGGGCCTCACGCTCGTCCGCCGCGGTCACGCGACGGTCTAGCCCAACCGGGCAGCGTTCACCTGGAGGGGCGGCCGATCCGGCCGCCCCTCGCACTGCCCGGAAAACCGCGCGCCGCTCCCGTCCGTAGGACTGCAGTCACCGATTCGAGGGGGTCTCCGCCCGATGTCAGCCCGTCTTGCCGTCCTGTCCGTGCTCGCCGCGCTCGTCCTGCCGTCCGCTGCCGCTCGTGCCGACAACCCGCTACTCGTTGCGACAGTCGGCGTCAACGACGGCTTCAACATCTCGCTCAAGGACGCAGCCGGGAATCCCGTCACGCATGTCGATGCAGGCACGTACACGATCCAGGTGCACGATCTCTCGACGATCCACAACTTCCATCTGCTCGGGCCGGGGGTCGATCAGGCGACCGATCCGGAGACCACGGCCGATGTGACGTGGACGGTGACGTTCTCCGACGGGACGTACAAGTTCCAGTGCGACCCGCATCTGACCGTCATGCACGGGAGCTTCACCGCCGGTACCGTCACAGCGCCGCCTCCACCGACGCAGCTGAAGGCGACGGTCGGGCCTGCGCGTGCGATCGGGCTGCGCTACGCCGACGGAAGCCGGCTGACCGTGCTCGCCGGATCGAACACGGTCGTCATCGGCGTCACCGACCGGTCACGCACCGACAATTTCCACCTCACCGGCCAGGGCGTCAACAAGGCGACGGGCGTCGGGTTCCGGGGACGCGTGACGTGGAGGCTGACGCTCGCAGCCGGGAAGTACGTCTACCGCTCGGATCGGCACAAGGCGCTGCGCGGCTCGTTCACCGTGTCGTCGTCCTCCTACCCGGGGTGACGAGGCCGGCATTCGGACCGCCTGCCGCGGCGATGTCAGCCTGGCGGTCGAGCTCGGAGTTGAGCTCGGCGCCGAACAGGAGCGCGAACGCCGAGTAGTTCAACCAGAGCAGCAGGATGATTCCGGTCGCGAGCGCGCCGTAGGTTTTCGAGTAGTGGCCGGCGTACGTCACGTAGAGCTGGAACAACGCGGAGAGGGCGAGCCAGAGGATCGCGCCGATGATCGAGCCGGGCGTGACCCATTTCCAGTCGCGCTGGTCCTTGTTCGGCGCGAAGTAGTAGACGAGCGCGAAGAAGAGCAGAACCGCGCAGAACGCGATCGGCCAGCGCAGCACGCCCCACACGGTGTTGAACGCGGTGCCGATTCCCGGCTGTCCGCTGATCACCTTGCCGAGGTCGCCGCCGAGGACGATCAGCACGAGCACCAGGGCGGTCGTGAANCCCGTCGCGATCACGAGCAGCAGCGCAGTGCCGCGGACTTTCCAGAACGGGCGCGTCTCCTGCAGGTCGTACGCNCGNTTCACGGCCTTGATCACNGANGCCGTCGCGCCGCTCGCCGCCCAGATCGCGCCGATCANCCCGATCACGAGCGCGGCCGCCTTCGCGCCNCCGTGTGAGTCGCCCTGCAACGTCTGGACGAAGTTGATCACCCCGTCCGGAGCGACGCCGGACAGGACGTCGATCACGTTGTCGAATAGGCCGAACACGCCGAGGAACCCGATCACGCCGGCGAGCGCGGGGAAGAGCGCGAGCAGCGCGCTGTAGGCGACCTCTTGTGAAAGCCCCGTGCAGTCGTCCGCCATGAACTGCTTGAAGCTCCGCTTCAGCGCATCGACCCACTCCGTGCGCGAGAGCTTCTGCGGGCCGGCCGGGGCTGCGCCCCCCGCGTGCTCAGTCGTCGACAATGCGGAAGCGGCCGAGCTTCATTCTCGTATCGCCCTCCCGTCCGCGGCGGAACAGCAGCCGTGCAGTCGCACCCACGCCGCCCGCGAGGAAGAACCCGACGGCGAGCGCTCCACCCGCGACGACCGGGAGGTTCGCCCGCATCTTTCCCGTGATGTCGGTCGCTTCGCCGATGCTCTCGCGGAGCGTCTCGGCAGCGTTCGCGAGCTGCTCGCGCTCGAGCTCGAGATCGCGGCGGACGTCGTCCGTCGAGCGGGTTTCGTTACGTCCCGGCGCCATCGCTCTTCAATGCATTCGTCGTCAACTTCGCCTCGCGGATCGCCTGCTCGGGCACCGGCGGCGTCCCCTTGCGAATCCGGCTGAGCCCGAGTAAACCGAGCACCGCGACGATGACGAGGAGCATCACCGTCACGATCAGCAGCGCGAGCCAGGTGTCGAGCGTCGTCGCAAGTCCCGCCGCGATCGTCGCAAGGCCGAACCCGAGCATGTACAGCGCGAAGACCGCCGCGCCGACTGCGAGGCCGATGCCGATGCCGAGCGACGCGATCTTGCGCTTCAGCTCGATCGAGGCGAGCTCGACCTCGAGCCGCATGATCGTGCTCAGGTGCTCGGAGACGTTCTTCGCGGCGTCGCCGACGCTCTGGTCGTGATCAGTCTCGCGGGTGGGCATGGCCCCTCCAGTCGATCCACTTGGCGGTGACGATGCCGGCGGCGAGGCAGACCCCCAACACGACCCACGGGTTCGGTCCCCTACCTCCGCCGCGCCGCTTCGCCGGCTTCTGCCGCTTCCCGAGCTGCGGCGACGAGGGCGCGACGCGCCCCTCACCCGGCGCCTGGCCCGTCGGCGCGTCGCCGCGTGCGCGCGCCTTGATCAGGCTCGGCTTCAGCTTGCGCACGAAGTCCGCGTCGTCTGCGAGGGGTTGCGCGAGCTTCGCCTTGACGCCGCCCTCACCGGCCGAGCGGTCGGCGAGCGCCTGCAGCTTGTCCGCGAGACGTTCCACTTTCTGATCCGCACTCATTTCTTCGTCGGGGGCTCCTCACCCGTGATCGTTCTCCAGACGGTGGACGCGCCGCGCCGTGAGATGACCGTGGCGAGCGCGCCGATCCCACCGTACACGGCGGTCCACAACAGCTTGCGCAGCATTGGCACCGATGTGCCCCGGGCTTTGGCCGCCAAACCTGCATAGTATTCGCCGCTTATGCAGGAGGAACGCATACTCGGCAAGCCTGACCGCCACCGTCTGATCGTCAGCGTCGTGACGCGCAAACGCGTGGGGACACAGTTCGAGCTGCTCGACGCGCTGGGGGACGCAGGCTGCGTGGTGACGCAGGCGACGGTGTCCCGCGACATCCGCGAGCTCGGGCTCGAGAAGACCCGCGACCCGCTCGGCCGGCCGAGGTACGTCCTCCCGCAAACGGCCCGTCGCACGACGCCCCGCGAGCTGCTTCTGTCGATCCTCCGTCAGTTCGGCCGCCGGGTGACCGCCGCGGGAAATCTCGTCGTCGTCCAGTCGGAGCTCGGTTCGGCGCCCGCGATCGCGCGGGCGCTGGACGAGCTCGAGCATGACCGGATCGTGGGGACGCTCGCCGGCGACGACACGTGCCTCGTGGTCGCGCCGTCCGAGCGTGACAGTCGCTTGCTCGCGCGCGAGCTCGCCGACGCGCTCGGCTGAGCAACGGGAGCCCGTGCGTGGGGCCTACCGCTTCGGGTCCGGCGGGAGGATCTCTTCGCTCGGCGGCGGCTCGTCGTAGTCGCCGAGCTTGTTCACGGCGTCGCCGTCCAGATCGAGCTGCACCTGTCCCTCGACAATCGACGACACACGTTCAGCAGGCGCGTACCGCCGGCCGTGAAGCAGTCCGGTCGAGATCGCGATCCCGTTGAAGATGTCGGCGCCCGTGTCTCCGACGATCTCGTCCACGCGGCCGGCGTCGTTGCCGTCGCGGTCGACGACCTTCCAACCCCGCTCGATCAGGAACCATGAAACGGGATCGGCCATCAGACCGAGCGGCCGCCGACGTACCAGACCGGGCCCTGGGTCTGCACCGGATCCGTGTCCGACAGCACGCGCAGGATCTCCATGCTGCCGGTGATCCCCTCTTCGTCGCAGCGCTCGAAGCAACGCGCCGCGACCTCCGGCGCAACGCCGTAGCCGAACCGGCGCGCGCAGCGGAAGCGCAGGCCGGCGACGCCGCCGTAGCGGGCGGGGTTCAGCGGTGAGAGGAACAGCGCGGCGCGCTCCACGTAATCGGACGAATCGAGGCGGACCTCCGCGTAGAGGTCGCTCCAGTCGGCGGGGAGGCCGGCGAGCGCGTTCGTCCACCCGCGGCGGAGCGACGGGCGCTCGCGCAGCTGTTCCTCCGGCGCTTCGGTCGCGTCGACGAGCCAGAGCTTGCCGCGGATCTGCTCGTCGTCGAGACGCCGGAGAAGACGGCGTGCGGCGTCCGGCGCAAGGCCCGGCCCGCGGCGCGCGGCCGTGAAGAGCACGGACTTGCCGAGGCGGCCCGGATTTGCAGGCCCGAGGAGCGCTGCCGCGCGGTCGCACTGCCCGTCGTCGCTGACCTTCAGAACGAGGCGCGCGTCGGCCCAATCGTCGGGAAGCTCGCGCTCGATCCGGTTGAAATCGTCGACGAGCGGCACGGGCCGGAGTCTATGCTCCGGCACGTGGCGAAGGTTGAGCAGCGGGGAACGCTGTCGCAGGAGGAACTGCGCGACTTCTTCCGCGAGATGCTGCTGATTCGGCGGTTCGAGGAGAAGGTCGAGGAACGGTTCCGCGCCGGCGAACTGCCGGGATTTCTCCACGTCGCGATCGGCCAAGAGGCATGCGCCGTCGGCGTCTGCCGCGCGCTCGAGGACGGCGACGTGATTGCGTCGACGCACCGCGCGCACGGCCACACGCTCGCGAAGGGCACGACGCCGAACGAGCTGATGGCGGAGCTGTACGGAAAGCTCGAAGGCTGCTCCCACGGCTACGGCGGCTCGATGCATCTGTACGACATCGAGCGCGGCAACATGGGCGCGAACGCGGTCGTCGGCGGCGGGCTGCCACAAATCACCGGGGCCGCGCTCGCGTTCAAGCTGCGCGGCGAGTCGCGCGTCGCCCTCGCGTTCTTCGGCGACGGTGCGACGAACATCGGGACGTTCCACGAGGCACTGAACCTCGCGCAGCTCTGGCAGGTGCCGGCGGTCTTCGTGCTCGAGGACAACAAGTGGGCCGAGTCGACGCCGGAGCGGCAGCATTCGCCGATCCGCGACCTCTCGAAGCGCGCCGAGGCGTTCGGGATGACCGCGATCAAGGCGGACGGCCAGGACGTCGANGACGTGCACCGCTGCGCGAAGAAGGCGCTCGACCATGCGCGCAGCGGCAAGGGGCCCGTGTTCCTGCATCTGGAGACGTACCGCCTCTCGGGCCACTACATCGGCGACCCGCAGGTGTACCGGTCGAAGGACGAGCAGCGCGACGTGCGCGAGCACCATGATCCGCTGACGCAGCTGCGCGAGAAGCTCGAGCTCGGCGACGACGAGGTGGCGGAGCTGGATGCGGAAGTGCAGGAGGTCGTCGACGCGTCGGTCGAGTTCGCCAAGAACGGGACCGACCCGAAGCCGGACGACGCGCTGAAGAACGTCTATGCCTGAGATCAGCTACCGCGAAGCGGTGCGCGATGCGTTGACGCGCGCGATGCGTGAGGACGACGACGTGTTCGTGCTCGGCGAGGACATCGCGGAGATGGGCGGCTCGATGGGCGTGACGCAGGGAATGGTCGACGAATTCGGCCCTGAGCGTGTCCGCAACACGCCGATCTCGGAGATGGCGCTCGCCGGCGCCGCGATCGGCGCCGCCATTCAGGGCATGCGGCCGGTCGCGGAGATCATGTACGAGGACTTCCTCACGCTCGCGACCGAGCAGATCGTCAACCAGGCCGCGAAGCACCGGTACATGTCAGGCGGCCAGGTGACGGTTCCGGTCACGTTTCGGACGCAGGGCGGCAGCGGCTGGTCGCCGGGCGCGCAGCACGCGCAGCAGCTCGAGGCGTGGTTCGTGCACATCCCGGGGCTGAAGGTCGTGTTCGCGTCGACGCCGACCGACGTGCGCGGCCTGCTCTGGTCGGCGATCTACGACGACAACCCGGTCGTCTTCTTCGAGCACCGGACGCTGTACGGGATCAAGGAAGAGGTGCCGGAGGAGCTCGAGCCGATCCCGATCGGCAAGGCGCGCGTGCACCGCGAAGGGGAGGACGTGACCGTGATCGCTACCGGCCGTCTCGTCCACGAGGCGCTCGCCGCGGCGACGGAAGCCGAGCAGAGCGGCGTGTCCGTCGAAGTCGTCGACCCGCGGACGTTGCAACCGCTCGACGAGGAAGCGTTGATCGACTCGGTCAAGAAGACGAACCGGTGCGTTGTCGCGCACGAAGCGGTGACGCGCATGGGATTCGGCGCAGAGGTCGCCGCGGTGATCCAGTACGGCGCGTTCGACTGGTTGGACGCGCCGGTCGAGCGAGTGGGCGCGAGGTTCACGCCGCTGCCGTTCGCGCCGATCATGGAAGAGTGGTGCGTCCCGCACGCGAACGACGTGCTCGCCGCGATCAACCGCACCGTCGGGCGGAATGGCAACTGAGATCAAGCTGCCCCGCCTCGGCCAGGGGATGGAGGCCGGGACGATCGTCAAGTGGCTGAAGTCCGAGGGCGAGCGCGTCGAGAAGGGCGAGCCCCTCTACGAGCTCGACACGGACAAGGTCACGCAAGAGGTCGAGGCCGACGCGTCCGGCGTCCTGCTGAGGATTGCTGTCGCAGAAGGCGAGGTGCCGGTCGGGGAGACGATCGCCGTCATCGGCGAGCAGGGCGAGGAGGTCTCCGTCCCGTCGCCGGAGCCCGCGCAAAAGCGCGCCGCAGACGAAGAGGCCGACCAGAGCGCCGAGAAGCCGGCGCGCGCGCCTGCGCGCGAGGACGAGCGCGAGCGCGGCCGCGAGGCGTCGACCGAAGGGGTGACCGAGATTCGGCCGGGCGCGCGCAACGGCCGGGGACGGATCAAGGCCTCGCCGCTCGCGCGCCGCATTGCGCGGGAGCGTGGAATCGAGCTCGCCGACGTCGCCGGGACGGGACCAGACGGGCGCGTCGTCGCCGAAGACGTGGAACGTGCGGCGGCATCGGGCCCGCCCGTCACTGCGCCGGTCGCGATGCCGGCACGCGCCGAGGCGGCGTCGGAAGAGGTGCAGGTCGAGCAGCTCGGCTCGATGCGGAAGACGATCGCGAGGCGGCTGACGGAGGCATGGCAGGCGCCGGTGTTCCAGCTCGGTGTCACGGTCGACATGGAACGCGCGCAGGCCGTGCGTGCGAAGCTCGTCGAGCTCCACGGCGACGGCGCGAAGCCGACCCTCTCGGATCTCCTGACAAAGGTCTGCGCTGTCGCGCTGATGCGGCACCGTCCGATCAACGCGCTCTACCGCGGCGACACCATCGAGCTGCATCCGTCCGCGAACGTCGGGATTGCGGTTGCGGTCCCGAACGGGCTCGTCGTGCCGGTGATCCGATCGGCCGAGCGGCTGACGGTCGCCGAGATCGCGAATGCGCGTGCCGTCCTGGTCGAGCGTGCACGAAGCGGCAAGCTCCAGCAGGGCGACCTCGACGGTGGCACGTTCACGATCTCGAACCTCGGCATGTTCGGGATCGAGCGATTCATCGCCGTCCTGAATCCGCCGCAGGCCGCGATCCTCGCCGTCGGCTCGGTCGAGGACAAGGTCGTCGCCGTGGACGGTCAGCCCGCGGTGCGCCCGCGCATGGAGCTCACGCTCACCTGCGATCACCGCGCGGTCGACGGTGCGACGGGAGCGCAGTTCCTGACCACGGTGAAGCAGTTCCTGGAGGAGCCGGGGCTCGCGTTGTGATGACGCTCGTCTGGTACCACGTGGGCGACCTGAACGCCGCGCGCGAGTTCTACGCGACGAAGCTCGGGTTCACCGAGACGTACGTGGACGCCGACGGCACGTGGGCCAAGCTCGCGCGCGGCGAAACGGAGATCGGTCTCGCGCAGGGAGAGCCGCAGGCGGATGGCGCCGTGGCGCACGTCGACGTGGACGATGTCAAGCGCGCCGCGGACGAGTTCCGGAACAGCGGTGTCGACATCGGCGTCGTTTTCGAGCTCCACGGCGAGATGCGATTGCTCGACGTGTTCGATCCGGACGGCAACCGGATCCAGTTTGCGCAAGAGCTTTCCTCGGGCTGAGCTCGCGGACGTCGTCGGATCCGCGGCGATCCGCGACCACCCGGTCGTCGGCGCGGGCTACGGCACCAACACTGCGAAGTGGGCGGCGGAGCTTGCGGACGGGCGACGCGTCTTCGTGAAGCACGCGCTCGACGAGCGCGCTGCGGAATGGCTGCGCAAGGAACACAATGTCTACCGTGCGGTGGATGCGTCGTTCCTGCCTGCGTTCTACGGCTGGCACGACACCGCTGCACGGACCTTCCTCGTGATCGAAGACCTCTCGGACGCGCACTGGCCGCCGCCGTGGGCTGCCGCGCACATCGACGCGATGCTCGCCGCGCTCGACGCCGTCCATGCGTCCGCACAGCCCGCCGGGCTTGCGCGCGTGGAGGACGAGCACGACTTCAACGGCTGGCTTCGCATCGTCGACGATCCGGGCCCGTTCCTCTCGCTGCGCCTCTGCAGCCCCGCGTGGCTCGACCGGTCGCTGCCGGCGCTGCTCGACGCCGCAGGCGGCGCGGCCCTCGAAGGTGACGCGTTTCTCCACCTCGACGCGCGAGGGGACAACGCGTGCATACGCGACGGGCATGCGATCCTCGTCGACTGGAACTGGGCCGGGATCGGCAATGGGCTCGTCGACGTCGTCGGCTGGCTGCCGAGCCTTCGGCTCGAAGGAGGGCCAGAGCCGTGGTCCGTCGTCGACGACAGCCGCGGCCTCGCGGCGCTGTTCGCCGGGTTCTTCCTCGCACTCGCGCCGTTGCCGCCGCCGGAGACCGCACCGCGGGTGCGCGAGTTTCAGCTGCGGCAGGGCGAGGTTGCGCTCGGGTGGGCTGCGCGCGAGCTCGGCCTCGATCCGCCTACACTCAGCGTGTGATCGTCCAGGCGGGCCCGCAGGACGTTCGGTTCCTTCGCGACATGCTCAAGCACGCCTACCACTGGCGCCTGAATGCGGACCCGGACCTGCCGGTCGCCCGCTACGTGAACAACTGGGGACGACCGGGTGACGCCGGGCTGATCGCGTGGGAGAACGGGCCGGTCGGCGCCGCGTGGTACCGGCTGTTCAGCGCGGCTGCGCCCGGCTTCGGATTCGTCGACGAGCGGACGCCCGAGCTGACGATCGCCGTCGTCCCGAGCCGGCGCGGCAGCGGCCTCGGCGCGGAGCTGATGCAGGCGCTGCTCCAGCGCGCGCGCGACGAGGGCCACACAGCTGTGAGCCTGAGCGCGGAAAAGGGAATGACGAACCTCTACGAGCGCCACGGTTTCCATCCCGTCGAAGAGCAGGACGGGACGGTGACGATGAAGGCCGACCTCTGAAGGGGACCGAGCTCGCGCGCCGCTTCTACGCGGAAGCGGTGCGGCCGATTCTCGCNCGCGAGTTCCCCGAGTTCGAGCACGCTGCCGCACTGATCGGCTGGGGCTCGGACGTCCTCGCCTACGACGACGAGATGTCGCAGGACCACATGTGGGGGCCGCGAGTGCTCCTCTTCGGGCATGACCTCGGACGCGCGAGCGAGATCGAGGAACGCCTCGCACACGAGCTGCCGACGACCTTCGCGGGCTTTTCGACGCACTTCGGCCCGACAGACGACCAGGGAGTCGCGCGCATGGCAGCGAAAGCCGCCGGCCCGGTGGTGCACCGCGTGCAGGTGCTGGACCTGGCGACGTACCTGTGCGAACGAATCGGCGTCGACCCGCGCGACGGGCTGACCGCAGCGCAGTGGCTGACGATCCCGACGCAACGGCTGCTCGAGCTGACGGCAGGCGAGGTGTTCGCCGATCCACGCGGCGATCTCGCGCGCGTGCGCGACGCGCTTGCCTGGTACCCCGACGACGTGTGGCTGTACGCGATGGCCGGCCACTGGCAGCGCATCGCGGAGTACGAGCACTTCGTCGGTCGAACCGGATTCCGCGGGGACGACCTCGGCTCGCGTGTCGTCGCTGCGTCGATTGCCCGCGACATGATTCGCCTCGGCTTCCTGCAGGTGCGGCGGTACGCGCCGTATGCAAAGTGGCTCGGGACCGCATACACGCACCTCGATCTCGTCGAGCGTTCGTCGCTCGATCGCGCGCTGCGCGCCGACGACTGGGGTGAGCGCGAGTCGGCGCTCGTGGAAGCGGCGGAAGCGCTCGCACGCCGTCACAACGAGTTGGCCGTTACGAGACCTGTCGACGCTGAGGCCCGCTTGTTCTGGGGGCGGCCCTTCCGCGTCCTGTTCGCGGACCGCTTCGTCGCCGCGCTGCGGGACGCGATCACCGATCCTGCTGTCGCCGCGATCGACGATCCGGTCGGGACGATCGACGCGCTGTCCGAGAACACGACGTTCCTCGAGTCGCCACGGCTCTGGAGCGCCGTCCGCGGCCTGTACGATCGCGCCTGATGGAAGTCGACGTCGCGGTTCTCGGAGGCGGCCCGGGCGGGTACACGGCCGCGATCCGCGCCGCGCAACTCGGCGCGAAGGTCGCATGCGTCGAGCGGGAGCCCGAGCTCGGCGGGACGTGTCTGCGCGTCGGCTGCATCCCGACGAAGGCGTGGGTGCAGACCGCGTTCGCGATGAAGGAAGCAGAGGAGAGCTTCGGCAAGTTCGGCGTGAAGATCGCCGGACCGCAGCTCGACTTCGGCGTCGCGAACCAGTGGAAGGACGGCGTCGTCAAGCAGATGACGCAAGGCGTCGCATCGCTCTTCAAGGCGAACGGCGTCGACTGGGTGAAGGGGAACGGGACGTTCAAAGACGCAAACACGATCGCTGTCGACGGCGGCGAGGACGTGACGTTCAAGTCGGCGGTCGTCGCGACCGGCTCGTTCCCGCTGCGCCCCCCGATCGAAGGGCTCGACTCGCCGCGGTGCGTCGACTCGACCGGCCTGCTCGCGCAGACCGAGGTGCCGCGCAGGCTCGTCGTGCTCGGCGGCGGGATCATCGGGTGTGAGTTCGCCTCGATCTTCCGCCGCTTCGGGAGCGAGGTCGCGATCATCGAGATGCTCCCGAGCCTCATCCCGCAGGAAGACGCAGACGCGTCGAAGGAGCTCGCGAAGCAGTTCGGGCGGCGCGGCATCGCTCTCCAGTTGGGCAAGCAGTGCACGAAGGTCGAGGACTCCGGTTCCGGCCTCAGAGTGCATTTCGGCGACGGTGAGACGCTCGAAGCGGACCTGATGCTCGTGTCGGTCGGGCGCGGGCCGCTCGTCGAGGGGATCGGGCTCGAGACGATCGGTGTCGACTTCGATCGCCGGAAGGGCATTGCAGCCGACGAGCACCGTCGGACGACCGTTCCGCACGTCTATGCCGTCGGCGACTGCGCCGGCTACTGGCAGCTCGCGCACACCGCGTTCCGCGAAGGCGAGGTCGCAGCCGAGAACGCGCTCGGCCATGAGGCGGTCGTGGACAACCGCGCTGTGCCGCGGCCGATCTACACGGATCCCGAGATTGCCGGCGTCGGCCTGACGGAGGCAGAGGCGCGCGAGCAGTACGGGGACGACGTGGCGACCGGGATGTTCCCCTGGGTCGCGAACGCACGCGCGGTCATGCAGAACGAGACGGTCGGGTGGGTGAAGTCGATCCACGAGACCCGCTACGGCGAGCTGCTCGGCCTCGTGATGGTCGGCCCGCACGTGACCGACATGGTCGAGGCCGGTGTCGTGGCGATCGACGCCGAGGCGACGGTCGAGACGGTCGGCGACGGGATGGCGCCCCATCCGACGCTCTCCGAAGCGATCAAGGAAGCATGCCTGGTGGCCCTCGGACGGGCGATCCACGTCCCGAACCGCAAGCGCGCCCGCGCGACCGCCTAGACCGAACCGCCGGAATCTCGACCTAACCGCCGAAATCGACCCGTAACCGGCCGGACGGCCCCGCCGTTGTCTGTACGTCATGGCAACAGCTGCCCCGGAGATTCCCTCCGTAGCGCGGGATCGGGCGTTCGAGAACCTCTATCGGCGTCACGTCAAGGACGTCTACCACTACGCGCTCGCACTGCTGCGGGATCCTGCCGACGCCGAGGACGTCACGCAGACGACCTTCATGAACGCCTATCGGGCGTTCAAGCGCGGGGAGGAGATCGAGAAGCCGCAGAACTGGCTGATCAAGATCGCCCATAACGTCGCGCGGAGCCGCTACGCGCGGTCCACGCGGCGCGTCAGGGAAGTCCCGCTCGAAGATCACATCGACCAGCTCGCGCTGCCCGAGGACGAGAAGCCCGACGTCGAGGCCGTCCTCGACGCGCTCGGCCGCCTACCGCTGAACCAGCGCGCCGCGCTCGTGATGCGTGAGCTCGAGGGGCGCACGTATGCCGAGATCGCGGACACGCTGGGCGTATCCGTGCCCGCGGTCGAGACGCTGATCTTCCGCGGGCGCCGTTCGCTTCGCCTCAAGGCTTCGGCGATCCGCGTCCTCTCGATCGTCCCGGTCCCCACATCGCTGTCCCAGCTCTTCGGTGCAGGAGGCACGGCAGTCGTCGGGGGCGGCGCGATCGTCGGCAGCGGCTTCCTCTTCAAGGCCGCGGTCGCGATCCTCGCCGGCGTGGCAGCGACGGGCGTCGCCGGCGGCGACCGCTCGCCGAAGGCCGCGGCCGCAGCCGCAGCCCACGCCGTCCACGGCGACTGGGCGATCGGCGCCGAGCGCGCCCGAGTCGCCCACCGACGTCCCGTCGGCCGGTCGCTGCTCGTCACGATCCGCTCGACGGCGCGCGTGATCACCCGCGACAAGGAGATCCACGGCACCGTCGTGACGTCGCGGCGTGCCACGCTGCCGCACGACGACGCGATCGCAGCCACGTCACCGTCAGGCGTCGGCCGCGCAGGCGCCACGCCCTCGACGACGGCAGCCGGCGCCTCGGCGCCGTCCAGCGCGGTCGGCTCCGTGACCTCCAGCCCGACGACGACCGTTGCGTCGGCGGCCCAGACGGCCACGGCCACCCTCCCCGTGGCGGCGCCGCCTCCGCCCGCCGTCTCGGTGCCGCCGCTCCCGGTCCAGCCGCCGCCCCTGCCGCAGCCACCGCCGCCTCCGCCGCTGCCCTGAGTCAAATGGGCCAGGCGCAAGAATCGCCGCGGCCGGGTATCTACTAAGACATGACGCCTCTGCTCGCGCAGCGGCCGCGCGCGGACCGGACGTTCGAGCGTCTTTACCGGCGCCACGTCGGCGACGTCTACCGCTACGCGCTCGCGTTGATGCGGAACCCGGCCGACGCCGAGGACGTCGCACAGACGACGTTCATGAACGCCTATCGCGCGTTCGAACGTGGCGAGCGTCCGGAGAAACCGGCGAACTGGCTGATCACGATCACGCACAACGTCTGCCGGCAGCGGTTCCGCCAGTCGGCGCGGCGGCCCAAGGAGGTCTGTTTCGACGACGACATCGGCGCGCGGCTCGTCGAGACGGACGACGACGCGCCGACCGGCGAAGACATCCGCCGCGCGCTCGGCCATCTCGCGTTCAACCAGCGTGCGGCGCTCGTGATGCGCGAGCTCGAAGGACGTTCCTACGCGGAGATCGCAGAGATCCTCGACCTGTCGCCGAGCGCGGTCGAGACGCTGATCTTCCGCGCGCGCCGCGCACTTCGGGAGCAGCTCGAGACCTCGCTCACGTGCGGTGAGGCGGAACTTGCGATCTCACGCCAGCTCGACGGGAGGCTTGCCCGCAGGGGCAAGGGCGCGCTCCGGGCCCACCTCCGTGAGTGTCCGCAATGCGCGTTGTTCGCCCGGCGCCAGCGCGCTCAGCGATCCGCGCTCCGCTCGCTGGGCGCGGTCCCGGTGCCGACGTCGCTGCTGTCGTTCTTCGGCGGCGGCGGTGGAAGCGGCGTCGGAACCGCGCTCGCGCTCAAGGCCGCCGCGGCCGTCGCGGTCGGTGCCGTCGTGGGCGGGGCCGGGTACGAAGGCATGCGGCAGGTGACCCGTCCGGTGCACGCGTCGGCCGGTGCTGCGCCGGCGCACAAGCCCTCCGCCGCGCGCGCGCAGACGCACGACGTCGGCGCGCTGCACGTCTCGCGCGTCGCACGCGGCGTCCCGACACGCCGACATTCGATCGTCGCCGCCGCGAATGCCCAGACGACCGCGCGGCGCGCACGCGGGCACGCAGCCGGCGCCGCGATCGCCACGCACATCAAACGGGTGCCGCCGCCCGGCGCTGCGACGGCACATCCGGCGCGTCCCGTTCACCCCGTTCATCCCGTTCACCCCACGCACCCCGTGCACCTGATGCATCCGGCGCGTCACGCGCTTCCGTCGCATCCATCGCCCCCGCCTCATCCCACTCACCCGGTTACGCCGGCGCGCAAAGCGCCGCCGCACGGCGCGACGCCTGCGAAGCAGCTGCCGGGCCCGTACGACGCCGGCGCTCCCGCGCCAGCGCACGGCGGCAACGGCAAGTAGTCGGGCTCCCGGGACCTGCGGGCGGCATGGCCCCGGGAGCGGGCACGAGGGCACGTCCACCTGCAGAGATGCCGCGTCCCGCGGAAACTTGCGACGCGGGGACTGTCGACGGCCGGTTCGCTACGCTCGCCCCCGGAGACGAAAGGAGACAGGTCAATGGGAATCGTGAACCGGCGAAACGCCGTGATCGGGTGGGTCATCGTGAAGGTCGTCAAGGCACAGGGGAAGCAGAAGGCCCGTGAGGCCGTTCCGGGGCCGGGCGAGCANGCCGGCCTGAACAAATCGGCGATCGCGACGATCGCTGCGGCGGTAGGCGGAGCGCTGTTCTTCTGGCGCAAGAAGTCGGGCGACACGGCCTCGGGGTGACGCGCGACGGCCTCGTCCGGCCGGCGCTCGCGGCGCTCGTCCCGTACGAGCCGGGCAAACCGGTCGAGGAGGTTCAGCGCGAGCTCGGGCTCGCGCGCGTCGTGAAGCTCGCGTCGAACGAGGGCCCGCTCGGGCCCTTCCCGGCAGCGCGCGACGCGCTCGCACGCACGGTCGGGGAGCTGAACCGGTATCCCGACGGCGGCGCGTACCGCCTCCGGGCCGCGCTCGCGGAGCGTCACGGCGTCCGCTTCGACGAGGTCGCGGTCGGTGCAGGCGCCGACGGCGTCATCGACTGCCTCTCGCAGGCGGTGCTCGAGCCGGGCGACGAGGTCGTCTGCGGATGGCCGTCGTTCCCGAGCTACGTCATCTACGCGGCGAAGCTCGGCGCGACGGCGGTGAAAGTCCCGTTGCGCGACGACCGCTACGACCTGTCTGCGCTCCTCGATGCGGTGAGACCGCAGACGAAGCTCGTCTACGTCTGCCTGCCGAACAACCCGACCGGAACGACGAACACGCGTGCGGAGCTCGACGACTACTTCGAGCACGTTCCCCAGCACGTCCTCACCGTCGTCGATCAGGCGTATTTCGAGTACATCGACGATCCCGAGTACCCGGACGCGATCGCCGAGCAGTTCGCGCGNGGGAGGCGCATTCTCGTCACGCGGACGTTCTCGAAGATCTACGGGCTCGCGGGGCTCCGTGTCGGCTACGGCGTCGGCCCGACGGACCTCGTCAGCGCNATGAGCAAGGTGCGTCGTGCGTTCGANCTCACGTCGCAAGCGCAGGAAGCGGCGGTGGCGAGCCTCGACGACGGCGAGGAGCTTGCACGGCGCCGCGCGCTGAACCGCAGCGGCCGCGAGCAACTGGAAAAGATCCTCCGCCGGCACGGGCTCGACGTCGTCGGCCCCCCTGTCGCGAACTTCCTCTACGCGCCGGCCGGCGGCGAGGCGCAGCCGCTGTTCGAGGCGCTCCTGCGTGAAGGTGTGATCGTGCGGCCGCTCGCGGGATTCGGTGCGCCGGATGCCATCCGCGTCACCGTCGGGACCGAGGACGAGCACGCGTTCCTCGACGCGGCGCTCGAGCGCGTCAAGACGGCGGCGGGGGCGTCCTGACAGACTTGCGCGGCGTGGATGCGCTGCGCCGCCAACTCGGGGTCGTCGGCCGGTCGCCCGGTTTCCGGCTGCTGTTCCTGGCGACGATCGGCTCCACGCTCGGGACGCTGCTCGCGACGATCGCGCTCGTCGTCGACGTCAAGGACCGGACGGACTCGGGCGCGTGGGTCAGCGTCCTCTTCATCGCNCAGTTCCTGCCGGCAGTCGCCGTCGGGCTGCTGTGCGGACCGCTGCTCGACCGGCTGTCGCGGCGTGGCACGATGATCGCCGCCGACCTGGTGCGAGCGCTCGTGTTCGTGGCGCTCGCCTTCGTGGACAGTGCCGGTGCGATCGTTGCTCTTGCGACGGTCGCAGGGGTCGCGACGGGGTTCTTCCGGCCGGCCGCGTACGCAGGACTGCCGAACCTCGTCGAGCCCGACGATCTCCCGGCGGCGAATGCCGTGCTGCAGACCGGCGACAACATCGCGTGGGCCGCGGGCCCGGTCATCGGGGGCGTCCTCGTCGCTGCGCTGGGACCGCATCCGGCCTACTGGATCAACGCCGCATCGTTCGTGCTGTCGGCGGCGCTCCTCGTGCGGATTCCCGCGAACAAGCTGCAGGCCGTCGTTGCGGCGACGCACGGTCACCTTCGCGACCTGCGCGACGGGATCGCATTCGTTGCCCGGAGCGCGCCGCTGCGCACCGTCCTGCTCGCTTGGACGCTCGCGATGCTGGCGATCGCGGCGATCAACGCAACGGAAGTGTTTCTCGCCAAGGACTCGCTCAACGGCGGTGACTTCGGCTACGGCCTGATGTACGGCGCAACGGGCGTCGGGCTCGCGATCGGCAGCCTCGCCGGCGGCCGCTGGGTCGAGGTGCGTCCGATCGCAGTCGTCTACGGCGGAGGCATCGCGCTGCTCGCACTCGCCTTCGGCCTTGCCGCGGTGGCGCCGAACGTCTGGGTCGCAGCGGCATGCTGTCTGCTCGGAGGGATCGGAGACGGTGCGGCGGTCCTCTGCAACTCCCTGCTCGTGCAGCGCGGCGCGCCCGACGAGCTGCGCGGCCGGGCATTCACGGTGATCATGGCGGTGAACTACGCCGCGTTCGGGATCGGCTTCCTCCTCGGCGGCGTCTTCAACGACGCATACGGCGCCCGGTGGGTGTGGGGCGGGAGTGCACTTGTGCTCGCGGCCGCCGGCGTGTTCGCGTACGTGCTCGCGCGTGGCGTTCCGCAGCGTGCCGCCGAGCCGGAGCTCGAGCCGGCGCTCTGATGGCGACGCGGCGCGAATGGACGCGCGAAACGCTCGGCGCCGGTGTTCGCTCCGGCGACAAGCGCGCGCTGGCGCGTGCGATCTCGCTCGTCGAGAACGGCGACGCGCTCGCGTACGAGGTCGTGCACGACCTCTATCCCGACACGGGCCGCGCGTACGCGATTGGTGTCACCGGCCCGCCCGGGGTCGGGAAGTCGTCGCTGATCTCGGCGCTCGTGCACCACGTCCGCGGCGAGGGGCGGAGCGTCGGTGTCATCTCCGTCGACCCGTCGTCGCCGTTCTCACAGGGTGCGCTGCTCGGCGACCGCATCCGACTGGCCGACCACTTCCTCGACCCGGGCGTGTTCATCCGGTCGATGGGCACGCGCGGGCATCTCGGCGGCCTTGCGGAAGCGACGCTCCAGGCGCTCCTCGTGCTCGATGCCGCCGGCAAGGAGCTCGTCTTCCTCGAGACGGTCGGCGCCGGGCAGAGCGAGGTCGAGGTGATCGGGATCGCCGACACGATCGTGCTCGTCCTGATGCCGGGGTCCGGCGACAGCGTTCAGGCGTTGAAGGCGGGAATCATGGAGATTCCCGATGTGATCGCGATCAACAAGATGGACCATCCCGCGGCGAAGACGATGCTGAACGAGGTCCGGTCGATCCTCTCGCTCGACCGCGAGCGTGCGTGGCGGCCGCCGATCGTGCTGACCGAGGCGACGCGCGGTGAGAACGTGGACGCGTTGTGGGAGAAGATCTCCGACCATCGCGGGTTCCTCGAGTCGGACGGGCTGCTGGAGGAACGGCGCCGGAAGAACCTCGCCGGCGAGGTCTTCGCGGTCGCATCGGGGAGGGCGAAACGACATCTCGAGCGCGCCGTCGAGGACGACCCGGAGCTTCGTCGGCTGCTCGACGAGGTGCAACGGCGGGAGCTCGATCCGCTTTCCGCCGTGCGCGAGATCATGGAGAAGGTGTTCAAGCTTGGCGACGCGGACGGGACCAACTCTCGCTGACATCGAGGCCGCGCGCACCCGCATTGCGGAGCACGCGCGCGAGACGCCGATCTACGGGTCGGAGACGTTCTCGCGCTTCTCCGGGCGCGAGGTCTATCTCAAGGCGGAGAACCTCCAGCGCACCGGCGCGTTCAAGGTGCGCGGCGCGGTCAACAAGCTGTCGACCCTGAGCGACGACGAGCGCGCGCGCGGCGTCGTCGCGGCAAGCGCCGGCAACCACGGGCAGGCGGTCGCGTGGGCCGCGCGCGAGCTCGGCGCCGGGGCGACGATCTTCGTCCCCGAGGATGCGCCGATGACGAAGGTCGACGCGGCGCGGAACTACGGCGCGGACGTCCGGTTCGTCGGCTCGCACTTCGAGGAGTCGCTAGAGGCTGCGCGGGAGTACGCCGCCGATGCAGGCGCGACGTTCGTGCACGCGTTCGAGGACGAGACGGTGATCGCGGGCCAGGGCACGATCGGGCTCGAGCTGATCGAGCAGGCCGGCGACGTCGAGACGGTCGTCGTGCCGATTGGCGGCGGCGGCTTGTGCGCCGGGACCGCGCTCGCCGTCAAAGCGGTTCGCCCGGGCGTCCGCGTCGTCGGTGTCCAGGCATCCGGGACGCTGCCCGACGGGCCGGGCTTCACGATCGCGGACGGGATCGCGGTGAAGGCGCCCGGGGAGCTGACGTCGCGCATTCTCCAGTCGGTCTGCGACGACGTCGTCGCCGTGACCGACGAGGAGATCAGCGAGGCGATCGTGCTCCTGCTCGAGCGGGCGAAGCTCGTCGTCGAAGGTGCAGGGGCGGTCGGCGTCGCGGCGCTTCTCGGCGGTCGTATCGGCAGCGGGCGCGGCCCGGTCGCGATCGTCCTGTCCGGTGGGAACATCGACCCGACGTTGTTGATCACGGTGATGCGGCACGGCCTGACGCAGGCGGGCCGCTATCTCGTACTGCGGACGCGTGTCCCGGACCGACCTGGCGAGCTCGCGAAGCTCCTGGCGCTGCTCGGCGGCGCACGCGTGAACGTGATGTCGGTCGAGCATCACCGCGAGGGCGTCGAGATCCCGATCGGCGAGACCGAGGTGGAGCTGACCTTGATCACGCGTGACCCGGACCACTGCGACGAGGTCGTCGCGACCGTCGAGGGGTGGGGGTACGCGGTCGAACGTGTCCGCTAGCCGCGCGGTCTCTGCCGCGACGAGCGGTCTCCAGGTCTAGCCGCTGCTACCGCAGCGGCGGAACTCGACCGTATGCCCCTGCCAGTCGCCGATGCCGCCGTGCAGGACGGGTCGTGCGTCGACGCCCGCCGCCGCGAGCACGCTTGCCGCGATTCCGGCGCGCGCCCCCGACTCGCAGATCGTCACGACCGGCTTGCCGTCCTCGACGCAGTCTGCGCCGCACGCCCTGAGCAAGCGAAACGGCATGTGCACGCTTCCGGGGATGTAGCCGCCGTCCCGCTCGTCCTTCTCACGCACGTCCAGAACGGTCACGGCTCTTTCGCCGAGGAGCCGCTCGAGATCGATGAGCTCGACCGGTTGCGTTCGCTCGCGCGCCGCGGCGACGTCGGTCACGTAACCGGCGAGCTCGAGGAAGCCGATCGCCTGCAGACCGCGGGCCGCGCGCTCCGCTTGCTCGCGATCGCCGGCGTGGATGACGATGCGCTCGTCCGGCTCGAGGACGAATCCCGCGCGCGTCGCGAACGACGACCCGTCGACCGGCACGTTGATGGAGCCCGCAACGTGCCCTGCAGCGTGGTCGTCGGCCGATCGCACGTCGAGGACGGTCGCGCCGCCCGGTTCGGGAAGCTCGCGCAGGTCCGTCGGAGCGCCGACGAACGGGCCGCGATTCAACGCGACGACCCGCGCGGTCGTCGGCGGCCGCGGCGTCGACACCGATGCGGACACGCCGATGAACGCGTCGAGATCGCCGTGCGTGAGCGCGGCGTTCGTCCGCTTCTCGACGCCGATCGTCGAGGAGTGGTCGGGTCGCATCGCTGCGCCGCACAGCGACCCGGCGACGTGTCCGGGATACACCTCGTACGCGTCCGGCAAACGCGTCAGTCGCTGCAGCGAGTGGAAGAGCCCCTCGGCGCCTTCACGCGCATCGATCGCCAGGTCGGGCCGCGCCGCGTCGCCGACGAACAGGGAGTCACCCGTGAGGACGAGGCGCTCGTCGACGACGAAGGCACAGTGCTCCGGACGGTGCCCCGGAGTGTGGACGACGCGGATCGGCACGCTGCCGACGCGGAGCTCGCCGCCGTCGGCGAGCGCGTCGAACGGGTACTCCGGGTCCGCGAGCGGATGCACGGAGACGGGGACGCCGTGCTCGAGCGCGAGTCGGCCGTGTCCCGATACATGGTCGGCGTGGGTGTGTGTCTCGAGCACCCGGACGATCCGGACGCCGTCGGCCGCGGCGGCCTCGAGGTACTGCCCGATCGCGTACGCGGGGTCGACAACGACTGCCTCGCCTGCCCCTGCGTCGCCGATCAAATAGGAGGCGCAGCCGAGATCGTCGTCGACGAACTGGCGGAACACCATCGCGCGGAAGCTACCAGCGGCTCTGGCTACCTTTCTTGAAGCGATGACGACACGATGGATCGCGGGGCTCCTCGCGGCTGCCGCTTTCCTGGTGTTCCCCGGCCGTGCGCTTGCGCACGCCACGCTCGTCCGGAGCGTCCCCGAGAACGGCGCCGTCCTCGCGAGGGGGCCGCGGCAGGCGCGCTTCGTCTTCGACGACCCCGTCCGCATCGCGTCAGGGATCCGGGCCGTCAGGAACGGGGCGGAGTCGGTGCTCGGCGGCCGGCCACGCGTGGTCGGCGGCAAGACGCTCGTTGTCCCGCTCGCGCCGCTCGACGACGGCGACTACACCGTGCTCTGGCGTGTCGTCGCCGACGACGGTCACACCGAGAGCGGCGTCATCTCGTTCGCCGTCGGAGCGGGGCGCTCGCCGCCGACGCCGTCGTTGTCCGCACAGAATGGGCCGACGGGCCGGGACGTCGTCTCGCGCTGGCTCTTTTTCGCGGGCCTGCTCGTCGCCGCCGGCGGGGCGCTGTTCCGTTTGGCTGCCGGCGTCGGCCGCCCGCTGCTGTCGTTCCCCGCCTTCGTGGCCGTCTTCCTCGGAGCGAGTGCGCTGCTGCCGCACGAGGGCACGTTGTCGTCGCGGTTCGGAATCGCGTACGCCGTCGCCGCGCTGATCGCCGGGCTCGGCGCTTCGGCCGCCGCGATCTCGCTCGCCGTCCCGCGGATCGCGCCGGTCGTGTGGCTGTGCGGTCTCGCGTTGCTGCCGATTCCGTCGGTCGCCGGCCACGCGCTCGACGCAGGCAGGCCGCGAATCGAAGTCGGCGTCGACCTCTTGCATCTGGCGGCCGCAGCCGTCTGGACGGGCGGCCTCGTCCAGCTCGCATTCGCGCTTCGCGCCGGCGTCGCGCTCGGCGACGTCCTCCGTCGATTTTCGGCCGTCGCGCTGACGGCCGTTGCGGTGCTGTCGATCACGGGCGTCATCCGGGCGCTCGCGGAGCTGCGAAGCGTCTCCCAGCTGTGGACGACGGGCTACGGGCGCCTTCTGATCATCAAGACCGCGCTCCTCGCCCTGCTTGCGGGCGTCGGATGGCTCAACCGCTACCGCCTCGTCCCGCGCGGAGACGCGCGCGCGCTTCGGCGGAACGTGAGCGGCGAGCTCGTCCTGTTGGGGATGCTGGTCGTCGCCGTCGCGATCCTGACCGCCGCGCGGCCCGGACGCGACTATGCGCATGCTGCGGCCGCCACGCGCACTGCGTCGGCTCCGGCCCCGCCGCCGTTACCGCCGCGGAACGCGTTCGTCACTGCGCAGGAAGCGGGGGACTTCGCCGTCGGGCTCGCGGCCGAGCCGCATCGCGTCCGCGTGAGCGTGCTCGGCCCGGACGGCATCGGCGCGAGCGGGCTGCGCGTCACGATCTTCGGCGCGCCGACCGCCGCCTGCGGCGCCGGGTGCTACGAGACCGATGCGTCGCCACAAGCGGTCATCCCGGTCGACGTGTCGGGCATGCGGCTGCGGTTCCGCGTCACGCCGCGCGCGCCGCGCGCCGATGCGCTCGTCGCGCGCGCGACGCGCACGTTCCGGGCACTCCGAAGCGTGCGCTACGTGGAGCGGCTCGCATCGAGCCCGACGAACCGGATCGTCTCGACGTTCACGCTCGAGACGCCGGACCGGCTGGCGTATCGGATCCACGGCGGCGCGTCCGCGGTCGTGATCGGCGCACGCCGCTGGGACGGCTGCACGCCGTCGACGACGACGCGGCTGCCGCAGCCGGAGCCGGCGTGGGAGGGACCGACCCGCAACGCACACCTCGTCGCGCGCACCGCGGACGTCGACATCGTGTCCTGGCTCAACCCGAAGATCCCGGCGTGGTTCACCGTCCGCTTCGACCGCCGGACGCTCCGGCCGCGGTCGTTGACGATGACGGCGGCAGCGCACTTCATGCACCACGTCTACATGGGGTTCGACGCGCCGCGCCGCATCTTCCCGCCGCGCTGCTGAGCCCGCCCCGCGGCCGTCCGACCTCGACCTGCCATCACGTGCGAACGACGAGGGCTACAGCCCGAGGTGCTTGGCGATCACCATCCGCTGCACTTCGTTCGTTCCCTCGCCGATCTCGAGGATCTTCTGGTCGCGGAACAGCCGCGAGATCGCGTACTCCTCCATGTACCCGTAGCCCCCGTGGATCTGCAGTGCCCAGTTGACCGCGCGGTTCGACAGCTCGCCGGTATAGAGCTTCGCCTGCGCCGCCGCGAGCCCGAAGGGCCGGCCTTGATCCTTCAACCACGCGGCTCGATAGACGAGGGCCCGCCCCGCCTCGATCTCGGTCGCGGTGTCCGCGAGCTTGAACTGCACCGCCTGGAACTTCGAGATCGGCTTGCCGAACTGCTGACGCTCCTTCGCGTACGCGTACGCGAGGTCATAGGCCCCCTGCGCGAGCCCGACGCCCATCGCCGCGACCGAGATCCGGCCGCCGTCCAGGATCTCCAGGAACTGGTGGAACCCCTGGCCGCGCGGCCCGAGGAGGCTCGCCTCCGGGACGGCGCAGTCCTTGAACGACAGCTCGCGCGTGTCGGACGCGTGCCAGCCCATCTTGTGCATCGGTTGCGAGACGTCGTAGCCCGGAGTCCCGTTCGGCACGACGAGGTTGGAGATCTCGCCGTCGCCGGTCCGCGCCGTGATCGTCACGCAGGCGGAAATGTCCGTCCCGGCGTTCGTGATGAAGATCTTCGAGCCGTTGACGACCCAGTCGCCGTCACGCAGCTCCGCGGTCGTCCGCGTGGAGCCCGCATCGGACCCGGCGCCGGGCTCCGTGAGGCCGAACGCGGCGAGCCGCTTGCCCGCCGCCAGATCCGGAAGCCACTGCCGCTTCTGCTCCTCGTTCCCGAAGTAGTAGATCGGCAGCGTCCCGAGCGAGTGATGCGCCGCGACGGTGATCGCAACCGACGAGTCGATGCGCGTCAGCTCCTCCACCGCAATCGCGTACGACAACGTGTCGGTGCCCGCGCCGCCGTAGTCCTCCGGAATCGTCATCCCCATCAGACCGAGCTCGCCGAGCTCCGCGACGAGGTCGTACGGGAAACGCGACTCCCGATCGAGCTCCGCGGCGACCGGCGCGACCCGCTGCTCGGCGAACTCGCGGACGGTCGAGCGAACGAGCTCGTGCTCCTGACCTAGATCGAAGTTCAAGCGCTCAGCTGTGTCGCAAGCTCGACGATCAGGCGGACGCCGTAGCCGGTGCCGCCGCGCTGCGTCAGGTAGTCGCCGCGCGAGCGCTCGAGGAAGCCGGGCCCCGCCATGTCGATGTGCGCCCACGGGCCCTCACCGGCGAACTCGCGCAGGAACTCCGCCGCGAGCGCGGGCGACGCCTGCTTGAGATCGGACGAGTTCTTCAGGTCCGCGTACGTCGAGTCGACGTAGCGTCGGTAGCGAGGATGGAGCGGGAAAGGCCACGCGTGGTCGCCGCTGCGCTCTGCAGCACGGAGGATCTCGTCGCGCCACGCATTGTCGTTCGCGAACATTCCGGCGTAGAGGTCTCCGAGCGCAAGCTCCATCGCGCCGGTCAGCGTCGCGAGGTCGAGCAGGTGCGTCGCGCCTTCGCGCCGCGCGTACCACAACGCATCGGCCAGGACGAGGCGGCCCTCCGCGTCGGTGTTGGTGATCTCGATCGTCTTCCCGTTCGCGGCGCGCAGGATGTCGCCCGGGCGGAACGAGTCGCCGCTGACGAGATTCTCGGCCGCGGCGACGACGGCGACGATCCGGATCGGCAGGCCGAGGTCGGCG
>C688J18823_10000383_pt1 | contig 25622 bp, 20 predicted proteins | sample HopSoiMetagenom1_FD_18823 | JGI IMG/M metagenome (IMG submission 18823) | reverse complement strand
CCAGATGTGGAAACGGGAAGGTGGCCAGCAGCCCCGGGCGCGCCGCGAAATCCAGTTCGGCGGTCAGCTGCGATTCGAGCTGCGCGGTGACATGCCAGTCGGGATAACCGGCAAGCGTGCCGTGAATAGGCACGCCATGCTGGTCGGTGCGCACCCCGCCGGTGCCCGGGGTCAGCGTGACGACGGCGCCGTCGACGCCATAGCCGTTGCTGCTCAACCGGTTCGCCCACGGGTACAGGATCGGGATGCCCATCGTGCGGTGCGTGGATACGTACACCTGCAGTCCGCGGCGCTGCCCGAGTAGTTCTGCGCCGTCGTCAGACAGTGACGTGGCGACCATGCCGGCATTGGGGACGTAGGTCGCGGTGAGCGACGATGCAGGGTCCCGCAGGGTGACGTACTCAAACTCCGGCATGGGTCCCGATCCTGCCATGCTCAGGTTGCGAGTGGATCGTGTTGTATGCGCTCGGCGGGTGCGCCCCTTGCGATCAGCGCTGCCTTGGTGGCCTCGACCATCGCCGGCCCGCCGCAGACCAGGATCTGCCGATCGCCCCAGCCGCCGTAGCGCGTCACCACGTCGGGCAGCATGCCCGTCTGCCGCACATGCAAGCCGCGAGGCGGCTCGACATCCGGGTACTCGGCGGCCCACGGCGGTTCGGTGTTGTACTCCGACACCGGCGTCACCGACAGCCACGGGTTCGTCGACGCGATCTGCCACAGCGTGCGCAGGTCGTAAAGCTCACTGGGATAGCGGGCGCCGAAGAACAGATGCACGCGTGGGTTCTCGCCGTAGCGGGTGAGGTCCATGATCAGCGTGCGTAACGGCGCCAGACCCGTGCTGCCCGCGACCATCAGCACGTCGCCGCCGTCGCGGTCGACGTGCATGCCGCCGTGCGGGTTGGACAACCGCCACCGGTCGCCGGGCTTGGTCTCACCGACGATCGCGGTGCTGACCATGCCGCCGGTGACCGAGCGGATGTGGAACTCGATGGCTCCGCCACGGTCGGCGGGGATCGCGGGGCTCAGATAGCGCCACCGCCGCGGCCACTGCGGCACCTGGACCGTGACGTACTGACCAGGGTGGTAGTACAGCGGCTGATCCAGCTGCAGCCGGACCACCGAGACGTCGCGCGTGATTCGCACATGTTCGATCACCGTGCCGTCGCGGTACGGCGGGCCTTTTTCGGCGTCGGCGGCGCCGCGCATGACCCCGATGATCAGCGCGACCGCGTCGCGGGTGGCCTCGGCCAGCTTGTCGTCCCAGCTTTCGATCAGATGAGTGCGCAGTGTGGTGAACAGCGCGTCCTGCATGCTGTCGTAATGCCGTTGTGTGACACCGTACTTGCGGTGGTCGCGCCCCAGTTGAGCGAGAAACGCCACCGGCTCCTGGGCCCGCTGGGCGATCAACTCGGAGAACAGCCACGTCATCGCCTTGGCAAACGCGGTGCGCTGCGCATGCATATCGGGCGGAAACAGGTCGCGGGCCGAGATGTCGATGGCGAACCAGCGGGTGTAGAACCTGCGAATCAGTTCGTCGGACCCCAACGCAGGATCGACCGTGTCGCGCAGCATGCGCAGCGCGTCACGGTCGTCGAGTCCCACGCCGCCCGAGTTTAGGCGGGCACAAACCTGCGCGGACGCACGGCGGCGAACACGATCAGCGTCGCCCCTGCCAGCGCCCAACAGGTCAGCACGACGATCGCGCTCGTCGCACCCGCGCCGTCGAAGAACGCGGTGGACCGAAGAAGTGTGGCGTTCGCGCCCTGCGGCAACCACTGACCGAGCGTGCCCCAGCCGCTCGGCAGCATCTCCGGCGCGCTGTTCAGGCCCGACAGCGGGTTGCCCAGCAGCAGCGCCAGCAACGCACCGATCGCCAGCCCGGCGCGACCGAACAGCGAGCCGAGGCCCAGCATCGACAGGCCGGCGGCCAGCAGCCCTAGGGTGAGCCCGGCCGCGACGCCCCAGACGTTGTGGTCGATGGAGCCGAACACGTAGCGCAACAGCGCGGCGATCGTGGTGCCCGCCACCGCGGCGAAAACCACCGCGGCCGTGAAGCGCGTCCACACTTCACGCTTGAGCAGCAGAACCAGGGCGACCGCGGGCAGCAGGCCGGCCAGGGTGATCGGCAGCGCCGAGGCGGCCAGGCCCGCGCCGCGTGGATCGTCGGCGGTCGGCGGGGCGAGGTCCTCAATCTGCAGCGGAACGCGGGACTGCTGGGCGACGCCGTTGCCGATCTGCGTCAGCATCTGCGCGACCATCGGGCTGCCACCAGTGGCGACCAGCAGGCTGCGGCCATCAGGCCCAAAGGAGATGCCGCCATAGACATCCCGGTTGCGGATCGCGTCCCGCAGCGCCGCCTCGCCGGGATAGTAGGTGATCGCAAACGCTCCGGGCGCGTGTTGCTCGAGGACGTCGGCGACCTGACCACTAGCGGCCATCGGCCCGGCCGCGCCGATCGGGATGTCGTGCGGCTTGGAGCGTACGGCCGGAAGCGCGAACGCGATCGCGAGGATCGCCAGCGCGACGGTGAGGACGACGATGATGCCGGTGGCGCGGATCGCCGCAGGTGGTTCATGGACGGGTACGGCGTGATGCGTGTGCTTCGGGACCGTATCGGTGGTCATCGTCTGTTCCTTTTCATCAACCGTTGAATTTCGTTTCACGCCGCCGCTGACGTGGCAAGCAGGCCTCGCAGCAGCCGTCGGCCTCGGTGAAGTCTGGAAATCACGGTCCCGATCGGGGTCCCCATGATCTCCGCGATCTCCCTATTCCGGAGGCCCTCGACGTCGGCGTAGTAGACCGCCAGCCGGAACTGTTCAGGCAGCTCCTCCATCGCCGCCTTGATCGCGGCGTCCGGCAATGCTTCCAATGCCTCGTCTTCGGCCGAGCGCAGACCCATCGACGTGTGCTGCGCCTGCATAGCCAGCTGTTGATCGGTGATCTCGTCGGTGGGGAACAGTGCCGGCTGCCGACGTCTCTTGCGGTAGCCGTTGATGTAGGTATTGGTCAGGATCCGGAATAACCACGAACGGAGATTGGTGCCCCGCCGGAATGTGTGGAAATTGGCGTAGGCCTTCACCATGGCGTCCTGCAGCAGGTCCTCTGCGTCGGCGTGGTGGCGGGTCATCCGGAATGCCTGCCGGTACAGCGGCCCAAGCAGCGGCGTGACGTCGCGCATGAAGGTTGCGGTCAATTCGCTTGTGTCACTGGCTGATTCAGCCGGGCAAGCGGTCACGGGTGATCGTCCCTCCGGTCGGACGGGCCTCGCGCCACGGTGTACGGTCGCGAAAGGTCGGCACTGGTTGGGTTTCAAGTCGTTCGAGGTGATCGGTCTGAAGGCTGGAGATCGCAGAACTGCGGGACGTGCGGAAAGCACGCCGCTGCATGGCGATGACGATGATCAGCGATCCGACCACCGCCCAGCAGGTCAGCACCGCGATCGCGGTGCTTGCGCCGGCGCCGTCGAAAAACGCCGTCGAGCGCAGCAGGCTCGCGTTGGCGCCTTGGGGCAGGAACTGGCCCAGGGTGCCCCAGCCGCTGGGCAGCAATTCGGGCGCGCTGGTCAACCCCGACAGCGGGTTCCCGACGAGCAAGGCCAGGAGTGCACCGCATACCAACCCGACGCGGCCGAACAGCTCGCTGAGGCCGAGTATCAACAGGCCGGCGGCCAGCGCCCCCAGCGTGAGTCCGCCGGCCACGGCCCAGAAGTTCTGGTCGATCGAGCCGAGTACATACCGCATCACCGCCGTGATCGTCACGCCCGCCAGCGCCGAGAAGGCGGCGGTGGCGGCGATCCTGATTCGTACGTCGCGGCGGACCACCAGCGTCAGTGCCACCACCGGGAGAAATCCGGCCAGCGTGATCGGTAGCGCGGCGGCGGCCAACCCGGTGCCGCGCGGATCGCCGGACGGAGGCGGTGCCAGGTCCTCGGTGTGCAGGGGAACGCCGGTCTGCTGGGCCATGCCGTTGCCAAACTGGGTCAACAGTTGCGCGACGGTCGGGCTCGCGCCGGTCGCGGTCAGCAACGTGCGGCTCTCGGGTTGCACAACGACGCCGCCGTACACGTCGCGATTGCGAATGGCGCCGCGCAGCGCCGCCTCGTTGGGGTAGATGGTGAGCGCAAACGCGCCCGGCGCGCTGTGCTCGAGCATGTCGGTCACCTGACCGCTGGCCGCGGGCGGGCCAACGGCGCCGATCGGTACGTCGTGTGGCTTCGACTTGGCCGCCGGCAGGGCGAATGCGATCGCAATCAGCGCGAGCACTGCAGCGAGTGCGACAAGAACGCCTATGGCGCGCAATGCTTCCGGGGGCTCGTGCGCCGACGACGCGTCCTGCGTGGATCGGGTGGGTGACATGGTGGCCACGCTGCCTCCTCATTTTCACCTTGCGTTGAATTATTTCGTTCAGCCTATCTCGGCCACGCCATCATTTCAACGCCGATTGAAATGATACTGTCGCCATATGCCGTCACCAGCTCAGACGACGAAGCGCCGGGGCCGGCGCCAGGGCGAACCGGTGTCCCGTGATGCGGTGCTTTCGGCGGCCAAGCAGCGGTTCGCCACCGAGGGTTACGAGAAGACGACGCTGCGCGCGATCGCCCAGGACGCCCACGTCGACCCGTCGATGGTGCTCTATCTGTTCGGGTCCAAAGAGGAGCTGTTCCGCGAGTCGCTGCGGCTGATCCTCGATCCCGAGATGTTGGTTGCCGCGCTGACCGGCGAGACAGGCGATGATCCCGACATCGGCACCCGGATGGTGCTTGCGTACATGCGGATCTGGGAGACACCGGACATGGCCGCCAGCATGCGCGCGATGCTGCAATCAGCCACGTCGAATTCCGATGCGCACGAAGCCTTCCGCGACTTCATGCAGAGCTATGTGCTGACGGCCGTGTCCGGGGTACTCGGCGGCGGCGAGCAAGCCCGGCTGAGGGCCATGCTTGCGGCATCGCAGCTCGTCGGTGTCGCGATATTGCGCTACGTCATGCAGGTGCCGCCGCTTGCCACCTTGTCGGGCGACGAGATCGTCACGCTGATCGCGCCGACGCTGACGCGCTATCTCACCGCCGATGCCGCGGAGCTAGGCCTCCCCGAGCTATAGCCCGTGAATTCCCTTGTACAGCACGAGAAGACCGATCACTGTCAATATTCCCGCGACGAGAACGGCGTGCTGACGCTCCATCCAGTCCTTGAGCCGTCGCAGTGGTTCGTCGAGGCGGTCGCCGGAGACCGCGTACGCGAGGATTGGGATCGCGACGGTCGAGCCGGCCGCCGCGACGTACCAAGCCACCGCCGGCCATGCATGCGAAGTGCCCAGTCCGGCGGTGCCGATCGCCAAACCCGCTGCCGCGCACATGAATAGCACCTTAGGGTTGACGACGGTCAGTGCCAGGCCAGCGCCGGCCGACCGAGCGGGCGTGAGCTTGCTCAGGCTCTGCATCCAGCCCGGCATGTGCTCCGACCGCTTGCGGGTCAGCCATCGGTAGATGCCGAACACGCTCAGCGCGGCGCCGACGACGATACGCAGCCATGACGCCCACCCGGGCGGTTTGTCGCCGAGTCCTCCGAGCAGGCTCGACACCTCCAGGAAGATCGCCGTCAACGCGGTTAGCCCGATCAGCCAGCCGGCCAAGAAAGCCAGGCCGGTCGGCCGGGGCCGCGGCGTGTGCAGCACCAACACCGCCGGAATGATCGACAACGGCGACAGCGCGACCACCAGCGCCAGCGGGATGAGTTCTGTCAGCACCGATCCCGATCTCTCCACGGGCCGAAGGATATCGGAGGTCGGCGCCGATTTCGCTCACATGGACGGGGCCGGGCTGATTGACTGCCGTGATGAGCTTGGTTCGAATGATGCGATCTGCGGCCGCGACTCTCGGGGTGGTCACTACGACCACGGCGGGACTCGGCGTCGTGATCACCGTCGAGACACCGGCGCTCGCGCGCGCCGACGTGTGTGCGGAAGCCGGCGCTGACGTTCCGCTACCCGTTGAGATCGGGCCGTGCGCCGATGTTCTCGCGCAGGAGGCGCGCTGGCTCAAGGCCATCACAGGCGGTGATGTCGCGACGGTCGATCAGATACTGGGACCGAACTTCAAGCACGTCAACGCCGACGGCCAGTTCTTCGACCGGTCCTCCGAGGTTGCCGGCACCGAGCGGCTGCCGTTCACAATGAACCCGAGTGATCAGAAGGTGGACATCGCAGGAGATAGCGCGGTGATCCACGGGGTGAACACCTTGATCCAGGACGGCACGGTGAAAGCGCGGGAGAGGTTCACCGATGTGTTCGTCCTGCAGAACGGAGAATGGCTGGCGCTGTCGGCGCAGGAGACATCGCTCTAACGAAATCATCAATATCGACGGCTCCAGCAACGTTTGCTGTGTACTGTGCGAGCATCCATCGTCCCGTAGTGGATGTGTACACGGAGGTGCGCAATAGTGCGTCGAACCAAGCCGATCGTCGTTGTGGCGCTGGCAGTCGTGATCTGCATGACCGCGATGCTGACGGCGTGCTCGTCTCACGCCCCGGCGCCGCAGGCCGGGGTGAACGCCGGAGCGGACGGCAAACCGGCCCCATACAAGGAACCGGTCAAACTCTCGAGTAAGGACGGTGTCCTCGAGGTTCGGCTGTCGGCTCATCAGGGCACCGTGAATCTCGACACCGTCAAGCAGCCCGTCACCAACTTCCTGGTCTACGGCTACGACCTCATCAAGGGCACCAGCTCGGACGATTCGACCAAGGGGGACAACAATTATCCCGCCCCGACTCTGCGTGTCGAACCCGGCGAACGCTTGATCGTCCACTACGACAACGACCTGACCGGTCTGACGATCAAGGACTTCTACGACCCGGCATTCACCCCCAAGGGCGGCGACGTTCCCGTCTACCCACCCGCACTCAGCGAGTCACCGCTGAACCTGCATACCCACGGCTTGCACGTCAGCCCGTCGGGCAACGCCGACAACGTGCTGCTGTCAATTCCGGCCGGGATGGGCAACACCTACACCTACGACGTCCCCAAGACCATGCCCAACGGGCTGTACTGGTATCACAGTCACCGCCATACGATGACATCGCAGCAGACCTACTTCGGCCTCGCCGGCCTGCTCGAGATCGGCCGGCCCGACGGCAATCTGCCGCTCGTCACCAAGAACAATATTCCCGTGCGCGACATGGCGATTCAGTACAACTACGTCTTCGACCGCAGCGGCAAGGGCCGTCAGCTCAACAACGAGACCTGGCCGCAGTTCGTCAGCACGCTGAAAGGACCTGAGGGCGCGCAGCTCTCCGATGGTGCGTATCGGCCGAGCTTGGCTCCGGTGAATTTCGCCGACACCACCGAAGGGTCCCAGTACATCACGCCCTGGTACACGGGACCGCTTTCGCCGCACAACAACCGCGGCCAAACCCAGTTCATGCCGTCGAATCTGATCGGCTTCGACAGCCCGACGAAGCACGTCGCCGAGAATCCCGCTCTGCCGGAGAACCAACGCGATCTGCAGTTCACGGTGAACGGTCAGTTCCAGCCGGAGCTGAAGATCAAACCCGGCCAGACGGAGATCTGGGTGGTGGCCAACATCAGCGACATCGCTTACATGACAGTGCGGTTGACCGAGACGGCGACCGGCAACCACCCGAAGTTCTCGATCGTCGGCCAGGACGGCAACCCCTACATGCAGGTCGGTCGCCCCGTCTACGGTGACGGGACGACGCTCGACATTCCGCCCGCGTCGCGGTACGCGATCGCGGTCACGATGCCCAAGAACGGTGACCTGGTCCTGGAGTTCCCGCCGGATCCGCATGCCAAGCCGATAACGGGTCCCGGTGTGCTGTACACCAACAACGGGACGAACAATCCCCCTGCGGTGCTCGGAACGCTCAATGTGGATCCGAAGTACATCAGCTACGCGGACGGCTTCTTCGTGTTCCCGACGCAGACCCTGATCCACGCCACGCCGGACACCGGCGGTGAAGGACAGACCACAGCGTTCGAGCCGGGTCAGAACCTCGACGCGTTCACGTCGTTCGTGGACACCTCGGTGATGACGCCCGCCGTCAACCGGGCGCTGACGATCAGCGGCGGATTCGGTAACGAGAAGGCCAGCAACAACGATCCCAAAGCCGTCACCTATATGTTCGACGAGAATTCGTTCCCGAACATCCCCTTGATTCAGCCGCGCCTGAACTCCGTCGAGGAGTGGTTGATCACCAACTTCAACAACGACGCGCATCCGATGCACATCCACGTCAACGACTTTCAGGTGACGGCGATCGACGACCCGAATCGGGGAAAGACGGGTGTGCAACCATTCGGTCTGGACAACGTCAACGTGCCGGCACCGATATTCGACGACAACCACGTCGTGACCACACCCGCCTCGCTGACCTTGCGGCAGGAGTTCCTCGAGTTCGCAGGCACGTACGTGATCCACTGTCACCGCCTCAACCACGAGGACAACGGCCTGATGGCGCTCATCAACGTCATCCCCGAGGTGTCGACGTACGCGGTGGCGATACCCGGGTCCAACGGTAAGCCGGCATCGGTTCAGGTCCGGGACGCCAACGGCGACAAGGTGTTACAGACCGTATACCCGTTCCCTGGCTTCGAGGGCACGCCATCGGTGGCGATGGCCCACGTGAACGGGGACATGATCCTCGACCTGATCGTCGGCACCGGCAAGGGCGCATCGCCAGAGGTGGTCGCCTACGACGGAAACAACACCGTCGACGGACTGTTCAGGACGGAGCTCACCCGGTTCGCCCCGTTCGATTCCGGGTTCACCGGTGGGGTGACGGTGGCAGGCGCCGACATCGACGGAAACTCAATGGCCGACAACATCATCGTCGGCTCGGGACCGGGCATGGAGTCGCAGGTGAAGGTGTTCTCCTCGACGTTGCCTTCCGACTCGGGTAAGGCACCGGACGTCTTTTCCGCCTTCACGCCCTACTCCGGATCCCAGTCCGGGGTCACCTTGGCCACCGGCATGGTGGAAGCGGGATCGGGCCGCGAGAGCATCGTGACGGCGCCCGGGGCCGGTGACGCACCGCTGATCAAATCTTTCCGGTGGGACCTCTTCACCCCGACGGCCCGTGCGCAGGCCAATGGCACGGCGACGCAGGTACATTCGGGGGGCAAGCCAACCGACCCGAAGATGACATCGCAGTTCATGGCGTACGACGAGAACTACAAGGGTGGCGTCGCGTTGTCGGCCGGGTGGGTCGCAGGCGCCGAGGGCGGCGCGAAGAGCATCGTCACCAGCCAACTCGGCGGCGACGGCGCCGTGCGCGTGTGGTCGGCCGGGTCACGGCTCGACGGGCAGCCGGGCATGTACCTGGACAACCCGAACCATCATGAGGAGAACGTCAAGTACGCCCAGATCGCGTCGTTCGTACCGTTTCCCGGGGCCAACCCAGGCGTGACCGTGGCGACCACCAGTACCACCTACGGTGCCGACCTCATGGTGGCCGGCATGGTGGCCGGCGGTCAAGAGGTTCGCAAATTCACTCTGGAACGCCCAACGCCGGACGCGAAAACCGTTGCACCAAAGCTGCTGGCGACGCTGCCCGTGGTATCCGGTCCGTCCACCGCGGCCCCGCTAGCCGGGCGCTGACGCTAGGGCAGGTGCCAGAACACCCTGGTGAGCAAATAGAACACCACGGTCCACACCGCCATTACGGCAACGACCATGCCGATTCCGCGCCAGTTCGTCTGTGCCTCAGGAATATTCGGTGGTGGACGCAGCCAGTGCTTGAGCAACGGGTTGACGTAGTACGGCATGCTCACAAAGCTCATGATGAAGCTGGACAGCAGGTTTCCGATCAGCATGCCCAGCCATAGCGGCAGCTTCAGCGGGGACAGCGCCAGGGTGAGGAACACCACGGTCGGATACAGGCCGACCCAGACCGCGATCGCGCTCTTGCTTTCCGACGGTGGCGGTGCTGGCGCGCCGTGCTCGTCGAAAGCGAACCAGCTGCCGAACGAATTGTCGACGGTACGTAGCTCGAAGTCGTGGAATTTCTCGCCTTCGGCCAGTAACTGCTGGCGCTCTTTTGAGACGAGCCACTTGTCAAGATCGTTGGCGGTCTGATAGCGGTATATCGCGGTCCACCCGTCCTGGACGCCTTCGACGGGACGGAACAGCTCGGTTCCACGAAACCCCGGAAACTTGCTTTCCGCCAGGCGAAGTCGCTCCTGCCACGCCACGAACTCCTCGACGTTCTCCGGCCTGACACGATGTGTGACGACTACGGTGACGAGGGGGTCCGCCTGCCGCACGCCACCGCGGACGACCTGCTGCGTGCCAGGGCCGTCGAAGTACTGCTGGCCCGCGGCGAGTCGCTCCTGGCGGGCGGCGCTGTTGATCCAGGCCTGGACGTGGGCGACGGAGTCGAAGCGGTAGACCACGACCCAGTCGGGCTGGACGGCGGTGGGTCGGTTGATCTCGGCGCCAAGGAAACCCGGATACTTGGACGCTTCATTGTTGAGGTCCTGCTGCCAGGCCTCGAACGCCAGTTCAGAGCCGGCACGGATCCGCTGCCCGATGATGACCGTGGCCGCGGTGGTCGGAATCGTGGTATCCATCGGTGGCCCTTCAGGTCGTCGGGACCAGCCGGCCGGAGCCGAGCCGGTCGTAGATGCGTTCGGGGGTCAGTGGCAGCGACCGGTAGCGAACTCCGGTGGCATCTTCCAGTGCATTGGCAAGCGCGGGCGCCACCGGGTTGATGCAGCATTCGGCCATGCCCTTGGCGCGCATCGGCCCGACCGAGTCGGTGGTCTCGACGGTCAGCACCTCGGTGCGCGGGATGTCGGCGAACGTCGGGATGCGGTAGTTGCGCAGGTTCGGGTTCGTCATCACACCGGTCCCGTCGACGTGGAAATTCTCGGTGAGCGCAAACCCAATCCCTTGTGCGACACCGCCTTCCACCTGACCGCGCACCTGTGCCGGGTTGATCACCACCCCGGGATCGGTGGCCTGCACGCTGTAGAGGATGCGAATCTCTCCCGTAACTCGGTGCACCGCGATCCGGAAGCCTTGTGTGTTGGAGGTGACACTGCGTGGTGATCCGTAGGCCTTGCGCGACTCGGTGAACCGCCACCCGCGGTCGCGTGCGGCGGCCCGCAACTCGGTCAGGGAGACGCGGCGGTCGCCGCAAATCACCGCGTCGTCGTCCATCGCGCAGGCAGCGACCGCGACACCGGTGTGGGAGGCGGCGAAGTGGAGGATCCGATCGCGCAGTGCGGTGGACGCCTTCTGCACGGCATTGCCAGCGACGAACAGGCCGGCGCTTGCGAATGCGCCCGTGTCGAAGCCGGTCCGGTCGGTGTCGGACTGTACCAGGTGAATCCGCGCAGGCGTGGTGCCCAGCACGGTGGCCGCGATCTGCACATGCGCGGTCGACGTTCCTTCACCGAATTCAACCGTGCCGACGGCGATCTCGTAGGTGTCGTCATTACGCAGAGTGGCCCACGCGTCGGAGATGTGGTCGGTGGGCGGAGCGGTCTCGTGGATGGAGCTGGCTGTGCCGACCCCGACGAGCCAGTCGTCGCCCAAGACCTGCCCGTTAGTGGTGCGGCGCAACGCGTCATCGACCAGGTCGATGCACTGTGTCAGCCCGTCTTCAGTGAACGCAACGTCATCGGGGTGATCGCCGATGGCCAGCAGCGCGTCGCCGGGCCGCACCACATTGCGGCGCCGCAGTTCCAGCGGGTCCATGCCGAGCTTGACAGCCAACTCGTGGATCGCCGACTCGACCGCGAACGCCGGCTGGGTCATGCCGTATCCGCGCAGTGCGCCGCTTGGCACAGTGTTCGTGTAGACCGAGTAACCGTCGAACTTCTTGTTGGGGCACCGGTAGATGGCCACCGCGGCACCGCCCGCAAAGAGCGTTTCCCCGCCGTGGTTTCCGTACGCCCCGGTGTTGGAGACGTTGCGGAAGTGCAGCGCGGTGAGCGTCCCGTCGGCTTTGGCGCCGATCTTGACGGTGATATTCATCGGATGTCGCGGCGATGCGGTGGTGAACTCCTCGGAGCGGGTGAACTCCAGGCACACCGGGCGTCCGGTGTCCAGCGCCGCCAGCGCGACCAGATCCTCGGAGATGACTTCCTGCTTCCCGCCAAAGCCGCCACCGACCCGTTTACAGAACACCCGCAGTTGGTCGGGCCGCAGGTCGAACAGATGGGCCAGCTTGACCTTCGCGATCGACGGCGACTGCGAGCTGGTCCGGACGTTGAGCCTGCCGTCCTCCATCCACGCGATCGACCCGTGCGTCTCGAGATGCGCGTGCTGGACACGTGGGGAGAAGTAGGTGCCCTCATGGATCACGTCGGCCTCGGCGAAACCAGCGTCAACGTCGCCGATTTCGCCGTGCAGCTCCAGCAGGATGTTGCGCACCGGATCCTGGACGAAGGGGTCGTCGGATCCGTGTAATTGCGGAGCCCCGTCGGCCATCGCCGCCTCAGGGTCGAACACCGAGGGCAGTTCTTCATACTCGACGACCACCCGACGGCAACCCTCCTCGGCGGCGCGGACGGTGTCGGCGAGGACCGCCACCACCCGCTGGCCGGCGAATCGCATCACGTTGTCGAGGATGTAGGTGTCGTCGGGGTCGACGAGATGGTCGGTGTGGATGGCCGTGCTGAAGCGCTTGCGCGGCACGTCTTCCCACGTGTACACGCGGTGCACGCCGGGCACTGCCAGCGCCGCCGACTTGTCGATCGACACCACGCGGGCATGCGCGTGCGGTGAGTGCAGCACCTTCAAGTGCAACATGCCCTCGATTTCGGTGTCCATCGTGAACTCGACGGTGCCCGTCACCACCCCGGTGGCGGCGGGCGCGCCGACGCTGGTGCCCACCGCGTCGCCCGGCGCGGCCTCCTCGATTGCCGCCACACCGTTGATGGCGTCCTCGATCGCGCGATATCCGGTGCAGCGACACAGGTTTCCCTTCAGCGCCCGCGGCAGGTCGGACTTCTGCTCCTCGGTGAAAGTCGCCGCCGTCATGATCATGCCTGCGGTGCAGAAACCACACTGGAAGCCCGGCGCGCCGCGGAACTGGCGCTGCAGCGGATGCAGGTTGTCCGGCGTGCCGAGCCCCTCGATGGTGGTGACCTCGCGTCCATCGGCCCGGAAGGCCGGTGTGATGCAGCTGTGCACCGGGTCGCCGTCGAGCCAGACCGTGCAGGCGCCGCAATCGCCTGCGTCGCAACCCTTCTTGACACCGTGCCAGCCCAGCGAGCGCACAAACGTGCGCAGGCACTGCCCGGGGTGCGGTTCCTGATCGAACGTCTCGCCGTTCACCGTGTACGTCACGACCGGCCTCCCTCACTGAATTCCGACCGGATGTCCTCGGCGTAGTACGTGGCCAGATGTTTGCGATGGTCAGGCGTGCCGTTCGGATCGTCGAACCAGATGTCCTCGGGCAGCGCATCGATGCGGTCGCGCAGCTCCTCGGCATAGGGCATCGAGTCGAAGCCCAGTCGCACTGGCCGGGTCGTGCCCGCTGTGAGCGTGAGCAGCAGATCGTCGGCGCCTGGCCGTTGGGTGGCGATCATGAAGATCGTCGAGCGGCCGAGATGCGTCAGCGTGAACCGCCGGTGCGTGTACCGCTTGTGCAATGCGTCGGCTGGAATGTGAACGGAGCGCAGCAATTCTCCGGGGGCAAGCACGTTGCGGTGGTCGCCAGTCACGAAATCGCCTGCATCCACGATGCGTTCGGAGCCGTCGACCGACCACAATCGATAGCGCGCCTCTAGGGCCACCGTCAGCGTGATCATCGGACCCGCGGGCAGCGACATGCAGATGTTGCCGCCCACCGTCGCGGAGTTCCACACCTTGAAGGAGGCCAGAAACGCCTCGCAACTGGTCGAGATCAACGGAGCGGCGCGCCAGTCCGGAGGCGCGGTGAATGCGTACAGATCCCGGATTGTGCACATTGCGCCGATGTCGAGGCCGGATTCGCCGACCGTCAACTCGGTCCAGCCGAGGGGCATCAGGTCGATGAGCCGGCGTAGCTGGGGCTGCTGGTCGGAGAACAGCCACGTGCCGCCTGCCAGCCACGCGTCACCCTCCCGCCAGTGCGCGCCCGGCGGATTTGCTGGCCGGCGGATGACTTCATTGATGGTGTTGACGTCCAAGACGCAGCTCCTTACCAGGTGCAGACTCCGACCGACGCGGTCATCACGTGGTCGAGCTCACACTACGTCAGGGAGTGCAACGTGTAGTCCCTTTGCTACTCGTTCGTCAATAGAATTCAGCCACGAATCAAGATCAGCTATGTACAGCGGGTCACCAGGGGTAGAGCATCTGGTGAGGTGCGAGCCGACAGCACTCGCTACATGGCGCAATACAAAGCAGTTTGCCCTGCAAGAATTGATCGACGGCCATGCAAATCTCCGATGTAATCCGTTCGACGGACCGGATCAAACCGCTGCGCCCAATTGACCGTGTTCTCTAACGCACCATTCTTCGGCGCGATACTGTTTGCCGAGCCGTACCGTGTGACGGTGTCGTAGATTCTGTGAGGGGCCTGTGGAGATCACGCGAACTCCAGCGGATGACCTCATCGCCGGGCTTGCTGACGCGTTGCCGCGTTGGCTTTGCCTGGCTAGGCGACATCCGGTCGCCGGGAAATGCCGCAACGAGCGGCGTTAGATTCGAACTGGCGATTGTGACAAGGAGATCCGATGCCAAACATCCACTACGGCCACATCTTCCACGTGGCCGGCGCGCCGAAGGTCACCGAAGCAGCCGATGCGCTGGTGTCGATACCCGACGGCGCACTCGTCGTCGGAGACGACGGTAAAATCGCCTACGCGGGCGAAAAGTCTGAACTGCCAAAGGAATACGCATCAGCGACGGTTCACGATCATCGCGGTGGCTTTTTGGTGCCGGGCTTCGTCGACACCCATGTGCACTTCCCCCAGACTTATGCCTTCGACTCCTATGGGGGCGGTCAGCTGCTGGAATGGCTGAACCTGTGCATGTTCCCGTCGGAGGCGAAGTACGCGGATCCCGAATTCGCGCAGGAGGCCGCCGCCGAATTCACGAGGCGCCGCATTGCCGCAGGCACCACAGCCGCGATGGCTTTCGGGTCGGCGTTCCCGCATGCGCAGGACGCGTTGTTCACCGAAACGGAGAAGGCCGGGTTACGCATTGTGGCGGGACGCGGCATCCAGACCCGCGGTCCCGACACCGCCAAGCCGCTGATCACCTCCGAGGAGGATGCCGTCCGGCTCACCCGCGAGGAGATCGAAAAGTGGCACGGCGCCGACACCGGCGACGTCAACACCGCACGCTTGCATGTGGCGATCATTCCGAGATTCTCGCTGTCGGTCACCACCGAGACGTTCAAGGCTCTCGGCGAGCTGTACGACAACGTGCGCGACCGGGGCGTGTACTTCCACAGCCACCTCAACGAGAACAACCGCCCTGGTACAGGCGAGGTCGACTCGACCAAGCAGGATTTCCAAGTCAATTCCTACCTCGACACCTACGACGGCAAGTTCCTGCCGGGCTCGAAGGTGGGCGGCAGTAGCCTGCTTGGCCGTCGCAGCATCCTGGCCCACTGCGTGCACAACCAGGACGTCGAGCTCGAGCGGATGGCCGAAACCGGAACGTCGATTTCGCACTGCCCCATCTCTCAGCTGTTCCTCGGGTCGGGCACGATGCCGTGGAAGCACACCGTCGCGTCTGGTGTGAACATCGCCGCGGGAACGGATGTCGGCGGTGGCGACGAATTTCTGATTCCGCGGGTGCTTGGCGATGCGTTCAAGGTGCACATCAACGAGCCCGGCGATGACGGCGTGTCCATGCACCCGGCCGAAATGCTGTTCATCGGTACGCTCGGCGGCGCTCGTGCGCTCGATATGGAGAACCGGTTCGGCAACTTCGATGTGGGCAAGGAGGCCGACTTCGTCGTCGTGGACCCGTCAGGCACTCCCGCGCTGAATGCCGTGATGCGCAACGCCGTTCGTGCCGACGACGCCGATCTGGCAAGGGATCAGACCCTGTTCGGCCTGCTGATGGGAATCAGGGAGTCGTCCATCGCCGAGGTCTATGTCAAGGGGCGTCGCGTCGGCGGCTAGATAGGCCCGAGCGCTGTTTACACGGAACGGCCCGCGTGATAGCGGCAGGCCTTCCAGTGGGCACCCTCGCGGAGGAAGTCGATGTCGAGTGTCTTGGCGTCACCGTGGTTGGCCGCGACGAATCGGACGTTGGCAACGGCGTCATCACCCGTCACATCGATTGAGTTGACCGTGATCTGAGTCGGCCCGTCGGATTTCCTGCTCTGATACCAGCCCGCTCGGTAGCCGTTTGCGCGCAGCATGTCGGCGCACACGTGCGAGGCGAACGCCTCGAAATCGGATCTGTTGTAAGAACCGTTCATTCCGTCGAGCACCGCACGCACTTGGTCTGCATCCGTCGCCGTCGGCGTCGACCCCGGCGAGAAGAGGATCAACACCGCGGCGATGGGCAGCGCTGCGGCCACCCCACCGGCGGCAAAGAGCCCGAGACGGGCGTTGATCGGCATCAGCTCACCATCCTCGATGATCGCCCGCGCGTACGGCCGACGCGCCGTTTCCCAAAAAACATAGACTTGAGCGGAACAGACTCAACCTTGACGACGTTGAATATCGCGACAAGGCTTTACCTGGCCCTTTTCGAACGATCGGAGGACCGTCGTGGACTCGTTCAACCCGACGACCAAGACCCAGGCGGCGCTGACCGCGTCGTTGCAGGCGGCAACCGCCGCGGGCAACCCGCAGATCACGCCCGCCCACCTGTTGATGGCACTGCTGACCCAAAACGATGGCATTGCCGCTCCGCTGTTGGAGGCTGTCGGCGTCGAACCAGCGACTATCCGCGCCGAGACGCAACGGCTCCTCGACCGGCTGCCCAGCGCCAGCGGCGCGGCCTCGCAGCCGCAGCTGAGCCCGCCGTCGCTGGCCGCGATCACGGCCGCCCAGAACCTGGCCACCGAGATGGACGACGAGTACGTCTCGACCGAGCACCTGATGGTCGGCCTGGCCACCGGCGACTCGGACGTCGCCAAGCTGCTGACCGGACACGGCGCCTCCCCGCAGGCGCTGCGCGAGGCGTTCGTCAAGGTCCGCGGCAGCGCGCGGGTCACCAGCCCCGACCCCGAGACCACGTATCAGGCGCTGGAGAAGTACTCCACCGACCTGACCGAGCGTGCCCGCGAAGGCAAGCTTGACCCAGTCATTGGGCGCGACAACGAGATTCGTCGCGTCGTGCAGGTGCTATCCCGTCGCACCAAAAACAACCCGGTGCTGATCGGCGAGCCCGGCGTCGGCAAGACCGCGATCGTCGAGGGCCTGGCCCAGCGCATCGTCGCCGGCGACGTGCCGGAAAGTCTGCGCGACAAGATGGTCATCTCGCTTGACCTCGGTTCGATGGTCGCCGGATCCAAGTACCGCGGCGAGTTCGAGGAGCGGCTCAAGGCCGTGCTCGACGACATCAAGAACTCGGCGGGTCAGATCATCACGTTCATCGACGAGTTGCACACCATCGTGGGCGCAGGCGCGACCGGCGAGTCTTCGATGGACGCGGGCAACATGATCAAGCCGATGCTGGCCCGCGGCGAGCTTCGCCTTGTCGGCGCCACCACGCTCGACGAGTACCGCAAGCACATCGAGAAGGACGCTGCGCTGGAACGCCGCTTCCAGCAGGTGTTCGTCGGAGAGCCGTCGGTGGAGGACACCGTCGGCATTCTGCGTGGCCTGAAGGACCGCTACGAGGTGCACCACGGCGTGCGGATCACCGACTCCGCGCTGGTCGCGGCGGCCACGCTATCCGACCGCTACATCACAGCGCGGTTCCTCCCCGACAAGGCCATCGACCTGGTCGACGAGGCGGCGTCACGGCTGCGAATGGAAATCGACTCCCGGCCCGTCGAGATCGACGAGGTCGAGCGGCTGGTCCGGCGCCTCGAGATCGAGGAGATGGCGCTGGCCAAAGAAGAGGACGCGGCCAGCAAGGAACGGCTGGAGAAGCTGCGCGCGGAGCTCGCCGACCAGAAAGAAAAGCTCGCGGAGCTGACAACTCGTTGGCAGAACGAGAAGAGCGCCATCGACGTGGTCCGCGAGCTCAAGGAGCAGCTCGAGCAGCTGCGGGGCGAGGCCGACCGGGCCGAACGCGACGGCAACCTGGAGAAGACGGCGGAACTGCGTTACGGCCGCATTCCCGAGGTCGAGAAGAAGCTCGACGCGGCGCTGCCCCAGGCCGAAGCGCGAGAAGACGTCATGCTCAAGGAGGAGGTCGGGCCCGACGACGTCGCCGACGTGGTGTCGGCGTGGACCGGCATTCCCGCGGGCCGGATGCTCGAGGGCGAGACGGCCAAGCTGCTGCGGATGGAAGACGAGCTGGGCAAGCGCGTCGTCGGCCAGAAGAAGGCCGTCCAGGCGGTGTCCGACGCGGTGCGCCGCAGCAGGGCCGGAGTCGCCGACCCCAACCGGCCGACCGGGTCGTTCATGTTCCTCGGCCCGACCGGCGTCGGTAAGACCGAGCTGGCCAAGGCGCTGGCGGAGTTCCTGTTCGACGACGAACGCGCGATGGTCCGCATCGACATGAGCGAGTACGGCGAGAAGCACTCGGTGGCTCGGCTCGTCGGTGCGCCTCCCGGCTACATCGGTTACGACCAGGGCGGTCAGTTGACCGAGGCGGTCCGACGGCGTCCGTACACGGTGATCCTGTTCGACGAGATCGAGAAGGCCCACCCGGACGTGTTCGACGTGCTGCTGGCTGTGCTCGACGAAGGCCGGCTGACCGATGGTCAGGGCCGCACAGTCGACTTCCGCAACACGATCCTGATCCTGACGTCAAACCTGGGGTCGGGCGGCACCGAGGAGCAGGTGATGGCCGCGGTGCGCTCGGCGTTCAAGCCCGAGTTCATCAACCGGCTCGACGACGTGATCGTCTTCGACGGGCTCAACCCGGAGGAGCTGGTACAGATCGTCGACATCCAGCTGGAGCAGCTGGCCAAGCGGTTATCGCAGCGCAGGCTCACCCTCGAGGTGTCGCTGCCCGCCAAGAGGTGGCTTGCCCAGCGTGGTTTCGACCCGCAGTACGGCGCCCGTCCGCTGCGTCGGCTGATTCAGCAGGCCATCGGCGACCAGTTGGCCAAGATGCTGTTGGCAGGCGACGTGCACGACGGCGACGTGGTGCCGGTCAACGTCAGCCCGGACGGCGACTCCCTGGTTCTGGGCTAGTTCGTCGCGAGAAGACGCAAAGGTCCCCTCACGCCCGGCGTCGGGGCCGTTTGCGTCTCCTCGCGCTGATACGGGGTTGTGATCCGCTTGAGTTCGGGAATAACCATCCTCAGCAGATAGGCTTGAGGCAATGGTCCCGCTTTGGTTCACGCTGTCCGCACTCTGTTTTGTGGGTGCGGCGGTATTGCTGTACGTCGACATCGACCGTCGACGCGGACTCGGCCGTCGCCGCAAGTCCTGGGCGAAGTCGCACGGCTTCGACTACGAGCACGAATCGGCTGACATTCTCAAGCGCTGGAAGCGCGGCGTGATGTCGACCGTCGGCGACATCACCGCCAAGAACGTCGTACTCGGGCAGATCCGCGGCGAGGCCGTGTTCATCTTCGACCTCGAAGACGTCGCGACCGTCATCGCGCTGCACCGCAAGGTCGGCACCAACGTCGTCGTCGACCTGCGGATCAAGGGCATCAAGGAGCCGCGGGAGAACGANATCTGGCTGCTCGGCGCGATCGGCCCACGCATGGTGTATTCCACCAACCTCGACGCTGCGCGGCGCGCCTGCGATCGTCGGATGGTGACGTTCGCCCACACGGCGCCCGACTGCGCCGAAATCATGTGGAACGAGCAGAACTGGACGCTGGTGTCGATGCCGGTCACCAGCACCCGCGCGCAATGGGACGAAGGCCTGCGCACCGTGCGCCAGTTCAACGACCTGCTGCGCGTGCTGCCGCCGATCCCACAGGCCATCACGGGCCAGCCCGTCGCGCGCCGCAGTGGCTCGCCGAGCCGCCCGCTCACGCCTGCGCCTTCCCGCTCCGAGGCGCCGCCGGGCCGCGCCGATGTCCCGCCGTCCCGCCCCGAAGCCGGCCGCTACGCACAACCGCGCCCCGAGGCCGGCCGCGCCGAAGGCGTGCGCCGCGCCCCGCCGCCGTCCCGTAACGGGCGGCAGTCCCCGCACTACCAGCGCTAAGTCCCCGCGCTCCGTTTTCGCGATCTGTGAGCAGTTTCGGCGGCTTTGGCGCAGTTGGATAGTCTCTAGGGCATGGCACGCCCCGTCGCATTGATCACTGGACCGACGTCGGGGCTGGGTGCGGGATTCGCCCGCCGCTACGCCATCGACGGCTACGACCTCGTGCTGGTCGCCCGCGACGCCGACCGGCTGGAGTGCCTCGCCGCCGAACTGCATGACGAGGCCGGCGCCGGAGTTGAAGTTCTCGTCGCCGACTTGGCCGCCGAGGCCGACCGCGCAAAGGTTGCCGATCGGCTGGCCGCCGGAGTGCGGGTTCTGGTGAACAACGCGGGATTTGGTACGTCCGGCGAATTCTGGACCGCCGACCTGGCGCTGCTGCAGTCCCAGCTCGACGTCAACGTCACCGCGGTGATGCAGCTGACGCACGCCGCGCTGCCTCCCATGCTGGCCGCCCACGAGGGCACGGTGATCAACGTCGCCAGCGTGGCGGGGTTGCTGCCCGGCCGCGGGTCGACGTACTCGGCGTCCAAGGCGTGGGTGATTGCGTTCTCCGAAGGGTTGGCCAACGGTCTCACCGACACCGGTGTCGGCGTGCACGCGCTGTGCCCGGGCTTCGTGCACACCCAGTTTCACGCGCGCGCGGGCATCGATATGGCCAAGACCCCGTCGTTCCTCTGGCTCGAGGTCGACGACGTGGTGCGCCGATGCATGGCCGACGTCGCCAAGGGCAAAGTGGTCATAATCCCGGGCCTGCAGTACAAGGCGCTCACCACCGGCGGACGGGTGGTACCGCGAAACCTGATGCGCGCCATGACGAAAGCTGTGGCCCGCGGCCGGAATAGAACCTGAGCCGGACCTAGATGTCGCTGCGTGCACTGATCGCCGTGCTGGGGGCGATCGTCATGGTCGCCTCGGCGTGCTCCGGTGACGACGGCCGCGTCCATCCATACTCCACACAGCCCGCGGCGATCGGCGAATCGCTGTCTGTCCTGGGCTGGAACATCTCGGTGACGAATCTGCGGATCGACGCCGACTATGTCCTCGTCGACGTGGGCGCCTCCCCGTCGCAGAAGGACGGCCCGCGCGCCAAACCCGAGGACGTCCGCTTCGGGCTCTACGGCGCGCTGGCACATCCGATCGAGGCCAACGCCCTCGGCGGCTGCAAGGACGTGACAAGCCTTGCGCTGCAACCATTGTCGGCCCCTTCCCCGGACCGGCTCACCGGCACGGTATGTCTGGGGCCGCAGCGCGACCAGTCCCAGGTGCGGGGCGTTTACGTGTACTCGCCGCGCGACCGGATCCCCGACACCGCCGCGGCGTACCCCGCTGCGTTCCCCGTCGGCGTGCTGCCGACGAACGAGAACGACACCGGGCTGGTGCTCAAGACGACGAGTGTTGACGCCTTTCGTGCCGACGGCGCGCAGCTCGACCCGTCGGCGATGGGCGATCCGGCGGCGTTCTCCGGCAACGGCTACATGCTGCTCGGGCTCGAAATCAACGGTCTCGCATCGCGATACCGCGACGACTCGGCCCGCCGTGGCGGCCCCATGATGGTGCTGGCGGCCCCGACGCTGCCTGCCCCTGGACTCAGTCACGCCTGCGACGTCTACGGCGCCTCGGTGCTCGTGTTGCCCGACGCATTGCGCGACGCCGTTCAGGTCCGCGCGTCGCTGTGCACGCAGGGTGAGATCAATGCGGCGTTGCTCTATGCGACGGTGTCGATGGTGGGCACCCACGCCGGATTGTGGACGACCCATGACTGAAGAGGGACCCACCGAATGGGGCCAGACTCCCGGCGTGGGGCCGTGGGAAGGTCCGTGGCCCGACGATCCGCGATACGACCCCGCGCTGTTGCGTGACGGAGACACCCGCAACGTCGTTGACGCATATCGGTACTGGACGCGTGAAGCGATCATCGCCGACATCGACGGGCGCAGGCATCCGCTGCACATCGCGATCGAGAATTTCGGCAACGACGCGAACATCGGCGCCGTGGTGCGTACCGCCAACGCGTTCGCCGTCGACACCGTACACATCGTCGGGCGACGCCGCTGGAACCGTCGCGGCGCCATGGTGACCGACCGCTATCAACGCCTGTGCCACCACGAGACCACCGCCGAACTGCTGAGCTTCGCCGCTGATGCCGCGTTGACCGTCATCGCCGTCGACAACGTGCCGGGCGCGGTGCGACTCGAACACACGGCACTGCCGCGGGATTGCCTGCTGGTCTTCGGCCAGGAAGGGCCCGGCATCACCGACGACGCGAAGGCCGGCGCCGCCCTCACTGTGTCGATCGCCCAGTTCGGGTCCACCCGCAGCATCAACGCCGCCGTCGCGGCAGGCATCGCCATGCACGCCTGGATCGCCCAACATAGCAACCTCGACCTCGCCTGGTAGGGCAGGATCGACGGCATGGATCAGGTATGGGCCAACCGCGCAGCCAGTGCCGAAGCCGCCGTCGCCAAGCGACATCTGAAACGCATCTGGAAACTTCCGGGCACGCAACTCGGTGTGGTGTCGTGGCCGCCGACGCGCCACGACGCCGAGTTCCGCACGTGGCACTACTGGTGGCAGGCGCATCTGTTGGACTGCCTGGTCGACGCGCAGGTGCGTGACCCGCAACCCGACCGGATCACCAAGATCACCCGACAGATCAGGTCACATCGGCTGCGCAACAACCTGTCCTGGGTCAACAACTACTACGACGACATGGCATGGCTGGCCCTCGCGCTCGAGCGGGCCGGGCGGCTGGCCGGGGTCGAGCGCCCGAAGGCGCTCAAGAAGCTGTCAGAACAGTTCGTCAACGCGTGGGTGCCCGAGGACGGCGGCGGCATCCCGTGGCGCAAACAGGACCAGTTCTTCAACGCACCTGCAAACGGGCCCGCGGGTATTTTCTTGGCCCGCTATGGCGACCGGCTGCGGCGCGCCCAGCAGATGTCCGACTGGATCGACGAAACCCTCATCGACCCGGAGAGCCACCTGGTGTTCGACGGCATCAAGGCCGGGTCTCTCGTGCGCGCGCAGTACACGTACTGCCAGGGCGTCGTCATCGGACTGGACGTCGAGTTGGCGGCTCGCACCAAGGACCCCGAGCACGCCACGCGAGTGCACCGGCTGGTCGCCGCCGTGCGCGACAACATGGCGCCAGACGGCATCATCAAGGGCGCGGGCGGCGGCGACGGCGGTCTGTTCAACGGCATCCTGGCGCGTTACCTGGCGCTGGTCGTCACCACGCTGCCCGGTGACTCAGGCGACGACACCGAGGCGCGTGACATCGCGCGCGCGCTGGTGCTGAAGTCCGCGCAGGCGGCGTGGGACAACCGTCAGAGCGTCGACGACCTACCGCTGTTCGGGCCGTTCTGGGAACGGACGGCCGAGATGCCCTCGGCTGGTGGGAAGTCGGCCGAATTCGTCGAGGGGGCCGTCAACGCCTCCGAGATCCCGGAGCGCGACCTGTCCGTGCAGCTTTCGGGCTGGATGCTGATGGAGGCCGCCCACATAGTTGCCGACGAGTGACTGCCGAGCCCCTTCCGCGGATCGTTCGCCTGCTGCCGAGCCGGTTCAGCCGCGACCCCAAGGCACCCGGCACCAAGGAGAACACCGCGGCCGCATTGCTGCTCGGGTTCACGCTGGCCGCGATCCTGTGGGCCAATTCGCCGTGGGCGCAGACGTATTGGGCGCTGCTGGACACCCACGTCGGCTTCACGATCGGTGCTCAGACCGCCGAACTGACGGTCAAGCATCTGATCAACGACGGCCTGATGACGTTCTTCTTCTTCATCGTCGGCCTCGAAGTCACCAGTGAGTTCGCCATCGGCGAGCTCACCGATCGGGCAAGGGCCGCCGTACCGGTTGTCGCCGCGATCGCCGGCCTCACCGTGCCTGCCGTCATCTTCCTGCTGTTCAACCAGTCGGGGGAGAACGCGCAGGCATGGGGAGTGGTGATATCCACAGATACCGCATTCCTCATCGGTGCGCTGGCGTTCATCAGGCCCAAATACCCTGCCCGGCTGCGGATCTTCCTGCTCACCTTGGCGGTGGTCGACGATATCGGCGCGCTGGGCGTCATCGCGCTGTTCTATTCCGATCGCATCCAGGTCGTTCCACTGGTCTTCTCAGTGGCTCTGATCGTCGCGCTCGCGTTGGTGCGGTTCCTGCCCGCGGTGCGCGGACCGGCCTATGCGGTGCTCGCCGTTGCGCTCTGGATCGCGCTGTCGATGTCCGGCATCCACCCCACGCTCGCCGGAGTCGCGGTCGCGGTGCTGATTCCCGTCTTCACACCCGACCGACAGCAGGTCGAGCAGACCGTCGACATGATCCGCGCCTTCCGCCAGTCACCCAACTCGCAGTACGCCCGCGCCGCCACCCGCGGTCTGCGGGAGTCGATTTCGATCAACGAGCGGCTGCAGACCGAGGTCGGGCCCTACGTGTCGTTCGTGGTGCTGCCGCTGTTCGCGTTGGCCAACGCCGGGGTGCGGCTCGACGCGGGCAGCGTGACGGCCGCGCTGCGGTCGCCGCTGACGTGGGGCATCGTCGCGGGCCTGGTGATCGGAAAGTTCATCGGCATTACCGGTGCGACATGGTTCATGCGGCGCACGGGGCTCGGGCAGCTGGCGCCAGGCGGGACGCTGCGCAGAGTGGCAGGTGGTGCAGCACTGTCCGGAATCGGTTTCACCATCTCGCTTTTCATCGTCGACATCGCGATCAGCGATCCGGCACGGCAAGACCAGGCGCGTATCGGCGTCCTGCTGGCCTCGGTCATCGCCTTCGGCGCGGGGTGGGCGATCTTCCGGATCATCGATTGGGTCAGCCCGCCGGAACCGGTGGGGCTCAAGCTGATCCGGCCCGTCGACCCCGACCGCGACCATCTCCGCGGAGATCCCGACGCATCTCTGACCCTGGTGGAGTACGGCGATTACGAGTGCCCGTTCTGCAGTCGCGCCACCGGGGCCATCGATGAGGTGGTCGAGCACTTCGGCGAGGATCTGCGGTACGTGTGGCGCCATCTGCCGCTGGAGCGGGTACACCCGCGCGCGTTCGACGCTGCAAGGGCGGCAGAGGCTGCGGGGCTGCAGGGCAAGTACTTCGAGATGGGGAAGATGCTTTTCGCGCACCAGGACGATTTGGAGTGGTCGGATATCTATCGATACGCGAACGCGATCGGGCTTGACCTCGAACAGTTCGACCATGACGTCCGGATCGACCCGTCGAAGGTGTTGCACCGGGTGCAGGACGATGCGCAGGACGCCGAGTTGATGGACCTCAACTCGACGCCGACGTTCTTCGTCAACGGCAAGCGGCACAAGGGTCCGTGGGATTCCGCCAGCCTGATCCGCGCGCTGGAAGCGGGCCGCACCTAAGCTTCGGGCGCTGGTTCCTCGGTCGGCGTCTTGCCGCCGGCCTTCTTGGCTGCGCGGCGCCGCC